>ERZ1106931.1090-NODE-1090-length-12783-cov-11.964173_pt1 | contig 12783 bp, 8 predicted proteins | sample MGYA00403664_ERZ1106931 | MGnify/ENA primary metagenome ERZ1106931 (study PRJEB35170, sample SAMEA104062435) | human gut metagenome | biome: human gut; feature: human-associated habitat; material: faeces | place: Denmark | collected 2012-06-29 ... | reverse complement strand
GTAGCCGTTCTGTACGTACTATCATCTTAGGGATTCCTAACGTTGGTAAATCTACGTTGATTAACTCCTTAGCTGGCTCTGCAGCTACGCGTACAGCTAATAAGGCTGGTCATACCCGTGGTCAACAATGGGTTAAGATCGGTAAAAATCTTGAATTGCTTGATACACCAGGCGTATTATGGCCTAAATTAGAGGACCAACGCGCGGCGGCTCGCCTTGCTATGACAGGGGCCGTTTCTGATGATGTGTATGATTTAGAACATGTCATTAAACAATTAATTAATCACTTATTGACGAATACACCAAATATTTTGGTTGAACGTTATAAATTAAAAGAAGAAGAGATGACAGATGTGGATACTATTCTTGAAAGCATCGGTCGTCGTCGTGGTTGTCTCGTAAGTGGTGGCGTAGTAGACTTTGATAAAGCTCGCCGCATCATCTTGCAAGACTACCGCAATACTAAACTAGGTACAATTACTCTCGATAAAGTTGATGAAGAACCATACTATCCTGAAAACGGTGAGGACACACAAAATGGATAAGGATACATTTAGTAAATTAAAAGTGGCAGATATAAAAGCTCTTTTTGAAACTGAACAAGCCTTAGAGATTTTGCCTTTAGCTCAAGAGGATACTCGTAGTTCTGTACAAAAATTGGCCGCTTCTTACATTAAGCGCCAAGAAAAAGAGCTGAAAGAACAACAACGGCTCATGAGCATGTATGACTATGAAGGTATGTTCTACGATCAAGGTATGTATCATGTAGCTGGTGTCGATGAGGTAGGTCGTGGCCCTATTGCAGGACCTGTAACGGTAGCTGCCGTTATATTGCCGCCTATGACATTAATTCCTGGTTTAAATGACTCTAAAAAGTTAACCGAAGAAAAGCGTGAAACCCTCTACGATATCATCATGAAAGAAGCCGTAGCAGTAAGCTGTATTTCTTACGGCCCAGAAAAGATTGATGAACTCAATATCTACGAAGCAACACGTCAAGCTATGTATGAGGCGATTCGGACGCTCAGCGTACCCGCTGAAGCAGTAGTAGCCGATGCTATGAAATTGCCTGATTTGACGATTCCTGTGGAGTCCATAATTAAGGGTGATAGTAAAAGCGCTAATATTGCGGCTGCATCCATCATTGCAAAGGTTACGCGAGATCGATACATGAAGAGCCTTGATGACGAATACCCTGGTTATGGATTTGGTATTCATAAAGGCTATTATACGGAGTTACATAAAGAAGCTGTTGAACAACAAGGTGTAACACCACTACATCGCAAGAGCTTTGAACCTATCAAATCTATCGTTCGTTGGGTTAAGCCAGAGTAATTCGTAATACATTTATTTTATGATTCGACTATTGAGTTAAGTTTTATATTTGTATTAATTGTATTAGTTGTATCATTATATATTGCATATAGTTCATAACCGTAAAGAGGTTCCTATTGGTCACCTATGTGACTATTAGGAACCTCTTTTGTATTTACTTTTATAGTCTCCATACTCTACGCTACAAGTAAGTGTTACCTGTTGAAAGTTTAGATGTAGATTGAGTGATAACTATTCTATAAGTTATTGTAGTTACTACACGTATATAGGAGGTATATATGAAAACGATTAGTACGGGTAAAGCATTCAATGAACTCGATTCCAAGGAACTTGGAAAATGGGGTGAACGGGTGGCCATTAAATATATTGAAAAAATAGGCCTTACTGTAGTAGATACAAATTATCGAACTAGATTAGGTGAAATCGATATTATTGCTAAACGTGATTTAGTGTATCACTTTATTGAAATTAAAGCCCGTCGAGGAATGCAGCATGGATTGGCTCGAGAGGCGGTAACAAAGAAGAAACAAAAGCATATTAAACGGGCAGCCATGTTATTTTTGTATGATCTACATCAAAAAAGACGACGCTGGAAAGAGTTATCTTTTGATGTAATCGAAGTGTACTTGCATGAAGACTTTCAAAGTTCCATTCATTATTTGCCGCAGTGCTTTTAGAGAGGTTACCTATGTATGCAAAACTTTATGGAGCCACCTTACATGGTATAGACGGATGCATTATTACGGTAGAGGTCGACATATCGCAAGGTTTACCTGTATTTGATATCGTAGGACTGCCTAATCAGTCCGTAAAGGAAGCTCGGGAACGTGTGAGGGCGGCTATTAAAAATAGTGGCTATGACTTCCCTATGAGGCGTATCGTAGTCAATTTAGCACCTGCTACAATTCGTAAAAGTAGCGCAGGACTCGATTTAGCGATTGCTTTAGGGGTTCTCATTGCATCGGGGCAGATAAAGGGGCGTAAAGCTAATATTTCAGCTTTATTGAATAGATGTCTATTTATGGGTGAGCTAGCCTTAGATGGTTCACTGCTACCTACCTTTGGAACTTTGGCGATGTCATTAGCAGGGTTAGAAGCTAATTACTCTACAATATATACAAGCGTAGAAAATGGAAATAATTTGAAAGCTATTCCAAATCTTACTATATATGGCGAGTCTTCATTACAAAATATTATTACCGTCTTAGAAGACCAGGTTAAATCTAAATCTATTTCAACTTTCAAAAAGGTAAAAATAGGGAAAAATCAAGATGAGATATTAACAGATACGATGGATAATAAAAACCGTAATACTACGTATGATGTAGATTTTGGCGATGTACAAGGTCAAGAGCTTGGTAAACGGGCCATGCTCATCAGCGCTGCAGGACATCATCATTGTATTATGATAGGTCCGCCCGGTGGTGGTAAAACGATGATGGCTGAACGTTTACCGACCATATTGCCACCCATGACTTGGAATGAAATGGTTGAGGTCAGTCGCATCCAAGATGTGATCGGTTTACTCGGTGATAAGGGACTCGTTAAAACTAGGCCTTTTAGGCATCCACATCATACGGCAACTTTAGCGAGTATGGTGGGCGGAGGTATACAAGGACGCCCTGGGGAAGTCACACTTGCTCACGGCGGTGTTTTGTTTATGGATGAAGCACCAGAGTTTCAGCGCCAAGTTATTGATGCCCTAAGGCAGCCCTTAGAGTCTCGCACAATTACTATCAATAGGTCTCAAGGTAATTATATGTATCCTGCCAATTTTATTTGTATATTGGCCGCAAATCCTTGTCCCTGTGGTTATTATCATGACCCACATAGGGAATGCATATGTTCTGAAACGATGGTTAAAAACTATCAACAACGGTTGTCGGGGCCTATTATGGACCGCATTGATTTACATATTCCCGTTGAAAGGCCTACACTAGAACAATTATTAGATAATTCGACGTCTACTATGACAAGTGAAAGCATGAGGCAACAAGTTATATTAGCAACTGCTTTGCAACAGAAACGGTATGAAAACTTAGAATTTAATTCTAATGGAGCCGTACCTCATAAGGCCATAGGTGAGCTATGTAATATTACTGATAAGGCATGGAGTGTATTGGGCAATATATTTGATCACTTTCATTTAAGTGGGCGTGCCTTTGATCGCATATTAAAGGTGGCTCGTACTATAGCGGACCTTGAGGGAAATCCACAAGTGGAGCCTCATCATATTTCCGAGGCTATGTTGTTTAGAACAGGTAAATAGGTGTAAAGATGACTAGATACGATGATACTATTTATATTGCAGGCTTGCAAAGTTTATATAATGTGGGAGCCACACATGTGCGGCGTTTCATAGAGGATTTTGGGTCGCCCTATGATGCTTGGGAAGCCGTTAAGAAGGTTGAAAATTTAAAGCCTTATTCACATATTTCTAACACTGATAAACGTGCTATAGCATCATCGGCTAAGGATGAAAAGTTAGATTATATAATTCATAAAATAGACGAATATAAGATGGATGTTACTACCTTTTTAGATAAAGATTTTCCATCTATTTTGAACCATATTTATAATCCACCGGCTATACTGTTTATGCGAGGTAATAGAGCACTCTTAGATAAACGGCTAAATCGGATTGCCCTTGTAGGGGCACGGCGCTGTTCATTATATGGACGGAATGTGGCGAGAATGCTTGGTAAAGAGCTCGGTAAATACAGCACTATTATAGTCAGTGGAGGTGCACGAGGTATTGATACACATGGTCATGAAGGATTATTAGCTAGCCTAGGGTATGGTATTGTGGTCATGGGTTGTGGCTTAGATATAGTATATCCACGAGAGAATACAAAATTATTTGACCGAATCTTACAAAACAATGGTTTACTTGTATCTGAGTACCCACCTGGTACGCCACCATCTGCTAAACATTTCCCCGCTCGAAATCGTATCATTAGTGGCCTTAGTAGAGGTGTAATCGTAGTAGAGGCAAAAGGAAGTAGTGGTTCATTGATTACAGCGGATATGGCTGTTAGCGAAGGTCGAGATGTATTTGTAGTGCCTTGTAATTTATTAGACCATACAGCAGATGGCAATAAATTCCTCATGCGTAATGGAGCCTTTGTATTAACTGGTTATGAGGATATCGTTAAGGAATATCATTTAACCTTACGAGATATGTATAGTACTAAAGAAAAACTTTCACCACCAAATAAAAGAGATACAATGGGTGTAAAAGATAGTAATGAAATGGTGAATCATGGTCAGGGTGTTGATACACAAGGGCTCTCTATGTTAAGCTTTAATGTGGATAGGAGTCTAATCTTGAGCGAAATACCTCATGATCGTTGTATCACGGTTAGTGATATTTTGAAAGCGACCTCTATTCCATTACAACAACTGCAGCCCTTATTACTAGAGTTAGAAATGGAAGGGGCTATAGAGAATCATCCGCCGAGAGGCTATATTAATATGACTAGGAGTGATATACTTGTCCATTAAACGATCTATCGTTATTGGCGAGCCGAAAGCAGCTAGTACTAGTAAAGATACAGAAAAGAAAAATACTAAGAAAGAGAGTACTACTATAAAGCGTAAGGTTACTAAAGAAGCCCTTACTCCAATGGGGATTGTACGGGATAAATCTGTACTACAAACGTCCGTGCCACCAGAGCAACGGGAACCTCGCGTTTATAATCCTGATGGCAAAGTATTGGTTATCGTAGAGTCTCCTGCTAAATCTAAAACAATTGAAAAATTCTTAGGTCCTAACTATGTTGTAAAGGCGAGTATGGGCCACTTACGAGATTTGCCAAAGTCTCAAATGGGCATCGATATCGAACATGATTTCACGCCCCGTTATAGCAATTTGGTAACTCGTAAAAAGGTTATTGATGAACTCGTTTCCTACGCCGATGAAAGCAGTGCCGTATTGCTCGCAACTGACCCTGACCGCGAAGGGGAAGCTATTTCTTGGCATTTAGCGTACATATTAAATGTAGATCCAACGTCTACATGTCGTATTACGTTCAATGAGATTACTAAAAATGCCGTAGCAGAGGCCTTAGAATCTCCACGTACTATCGATATGAACATGGTTGATGCCCAACAAGCACGCCGTGTATTAGACCGTATCGTAGGCTATAAATTGAGTCCTTTATTATGGAAAAAGGTTTGTAAAGGCCTCAGTGCAGGTCGTGTGCAATCCGTTGCAGTTCGACTTATCTGTGAAAGAGAGCGAGAAATTCAAGCTTTCGTGCCACAAGAATACTGGACTATTGAAGGCAATTTTGAAACGCCTAAAAAAGAGGCTTTCACAGCAGAATTGACTCATATTAAAGGTGAGAAAATCGATATTACTACTGAAAGTGAAGCGCAAGCCGTAGTAGATGCTATTGGCGGAGCCGATGCAGTAGTGACAAATATTGAAAAGCGCAAACGTTCTCGTAAAGCGGCACCTCCCTTTACAACGTCTACGTTGCAACAGGATGGTGTTCGTAAGTTGAACTTTGGTGCAAAGCGTACCATGATGATTGCTCAACATCTTTACGAAGGTCTTGAAATCGGTTCCTATGGTCACGTAGGTTTGATTACGTACATGCGTACAGACTCTACGCGTATCTCTAAAGATATGCAGGTCATGGCTAAGGATTATATTATTCATAACTATGGTGAAGATTATTATCCTTCTAAACCTAATATGTATGGTGCAAAAGGTTCTGCTCAAGATGCCCATGAAGCAATTCGCCCTACATCTTTAGAGTTAACACCTAAAATGGTAGAGCCCTTCTTGAGTCGTGATGAGCTTAAGTTATATACATTGATTTGGAATCGTTTTATGGCGAGCCAAATGGCACCACAACAAAATGAATCTACAACTATTGAATTGACTGTTCATGATGATTACACATTTAAAGCGACAGGATCTCGCGTTATCTTCCCTGGCTTTAGTGCCGTTTATGAAGATGCGAAAAAAGAAGATGCTCCTCAATTGCCAGCTCTTAAAAAGAATGATGCAGCCCATACGGTAGAGGTATTGCCTGAACAACATTTCACGCAACCACCTCCTCGTTACTCTGAGGCAAGCCTTATTAAAACGCTTGAAGAACTCGGTATTGGTCGTCCTAGTACGTATGCGCCAATTTTAGATACTATCGTTAGCCGTAACTATGTAGAAAATACAAATAAACAATTCGTCCCAACAGAGTTAGGCTTTGTTGTGGTAGACTTCTTGATAGCGTACTTTGAAAAAATCATCAATACTGGCTTTACACGAGACCTTGAAGAAGAGCTTGACGGTATTGCATCCGGTAAGGATACATATCTAAAGGTATTGTCTGATTTCTATGAAGTATTCGCTAAAGAGCTAGAAGATGCGAGCGATGTAGATCGCATTGAAATTGCATCTATGGAAAGTGATGAAACGTGTGAACTCTGTCATAGCCCTATGGTATATAAATTTGGCCGTTATGGTAAATTCCTAGCATGTTCTAACTTCCCAGAATGTAAAAATACTAAACCTATTACGGTAGGGACAGGTGTAACTTGCTCTAAATGTAAGGAAGGGGAAATCGTAGAGCGTAAGTCTCGCCGTGGTCGTCTATTCTACGGCTGTAATCGATATCCACAATGTGACTTTACATTATGGGATAAACCAACTCATGATTTCTGTGAAACATGTGGTTCTATTATGGTTGAAAAGACATATAAAAATGGTACAACTAAAAAGTTCTGTTCCAATGAAACATGTCCAACTAGACCACCAAAGAAAACAAGAAAGAAAAAAAGCGAAGCTAGTGAAGAAACTGTAAAAGAATCTAAAGAAACTAAAGAGTCTAAGAATTCTAAAAAATCTAGCAAAGCTAACGAGGAAACAACTGTTGAATAATAAAAATGTTATTGTTATTGGTGCGGGCCTAGCAGGTTCTGAAGCGGCTTGGCAACTCGCTAATCGTGGCATTCATGTAGACTTATATGAAATGCGCCCCGTGAAGAGTTCTCCTGCGCACCAAACAGATCAATTTGCAGAGCTCGTATGTAGTAACTCCTTGCGAGCTGGCAATATTGAAAATGCAGTAGGTCTTTTAAAAGAAGAAATGCGTCGTTTAGGTTCTCTGATTATGGAATGTGCTGATGCAACTGCTGTACCTGCCGGTGGTGCCTTGGCCGTTGATCGTCATTTGTTTAGTGAAATGGTGACTGAGAAGGTAAAGGGACATCCTAATATTACAGTTCACAATGAAGAGGTGACTGACATACCTGCTGAAGGTACTGTTATCTTTGCTTCTGGTCCACTTACGTCTGAAGCATTAGGCGATAAGATTAAAGCCTTAACAGGTGAAACAGGTTTTTATTTCTACGATGCAGCAGCTCCTATTGTTACGGCAGAATCTTTAAATTACGACAAAGTATTTGCTGCATCTCGTTACGACAAGGGCGATGCAGATTACCTTAACTGTCCTATGACAGAAGAGGAATATAAAACATTCTGGCATGAACTCACTACAGCTGAAGCTGTGCAACCAAAGGATTTTGAAAAGGAAATCTACTTTGAAGGTTGTATGCCTGTAGAAATCATGGCCAGCCGCGGGGAAGACACATTGCGCTATGGTCCACTTAAACCAGTTGGTTTAGTAGATAAACGGACTAATGAGGAATCTTATGCAGTAGTACAATTGCGTAAGGAGAATAAAGAAGGCACCATGTTTAACTTGGTAGGCTTCCAAACTCATTTAAAATGGGGCGAACAAAAGCGTGTATTTGGTATGATTCCAGGTTTAGAAAATGCTGAATTCGTTCGTTATGGCGTCATGCACCGCAATACATATATTAACTCTCCTGAGTTATTGAATCATGCGTTCCAACTTAAAAAGGAACCACGCCTATTCTTCGCTGGTCAAATGACAGGCGTAGAAGGGTATTTAGAATCTGCTGCGAGTGGTCTCATGGTAGGTCTTCAAGTAGAACGCTATTTAGAGGAACGTTCATTTATTGATTTCCCTAAATCTACGGCAATTGGCTCTCTCAGCCACTATATTTCTAACTACGAAGGCTCTAACTTCCAACCGATGAATGTCAACTTTGGCATCATGGATCCATGGCCTCAAAAAGTACGTAAGAAAAAAGAGAAAAATGCATTGATTGCTAATCGAGCATTAGAAGAACTGGATGCATTAAAAGCTAAAGAAAATTTATAGGATAAGTTATTTACGTATTGATTTAGCTTGTTAGGTCAATCGTAAAATATGACTTACATAAAAAATCCTTCATTCACATACCTAGGAATGAAGGATTTTTTATTATTTACTGTTTTATTTACGTTTTTTAGTTTTAACTGTAGGCTCTGTAGCAACAATTATTTTTTGATTTTTCTTTTCTAGATAGCCTAGATAGATAAATACACAGATACCAATGATGATGACAATCAAGCTAGTCATTTGAGCAGATTTTAAGCCTAGTGTTAAATTTACATAGTCACCGCGCAAAAATTCAAGGAAGAATCTAGCCGTAGAATAGAGAATCGCATAAAGCACGAATACTTGACCTTTAGCATGTTTAAAGGAGCTAAATAATAGGAGGGCTACAAAGATAAGGATATCGATTTGACCTTCCCAGATTTCGGCTGGCCATAATGGTTGATTGCCGTAGGTGCGATGAGCCAACGTGCTTTCAGGGTAAAGAATACCAAAATTACCACCTGTAGGATGACCAAAGGCATCGCCATTTAAGAGATTTGCCATACGGCCTACTGATTGTGCCAAAATCAATGCTGGTGCGAATAAATCGGCAAAAGCCCAAAAGTCGATATTATTTTTACGTAAGTACCAATAGCCTGCAATGGTGCCAAGAACGACACCGCCTTGAATGGCCATGCCACCTTGCCATACAAAGGGGATTTCTAGTAAATGATTGCCATAATAGTGCCAATCAAAGAAGAATACATCCCATAATCTGGCACCAATGAGACCTGCTACGGCAACAGTAATGGAAAAGTCGATGATATGTTCATGCCAACCACGACCATCTTTTTTTAATAAAACATAGGCAACCGAGGCACCACAGATGATAGCTAATGCTAACATGGCACCATAAGCCCTGATAGGGAAGTCCCCAATAAAGAATAGATATTGATGCATATTAAACTCCTTATGTGATAACTTTTATTATATAAAGTAAATTATAAATTACATGTACCCTTCATGCAACAACTGAGAGGAATTCTATATAATATGGTATAATATAGAGATTGAAATTGTATCCCCTTTAGAGGGCTAGAGTTAGGAGAGTTCATGATTCGCAAATCTACTATTTTAAAATCCTTAACAGCTTTAGTAATGTCCGCATTATCTACGACTGCAGTACAAGCTGAGGTATTGGTTCCCGTTGACCAATTCTTAGCAAATACAACACGTCATTACGAAGCAAATCAATATAAAACATCCTATACGGTGTATGTACCTCAAACAGAGTTACAAGGAAATGCTATTGTTTTAAATCCTGCTGCCGTTGGTGAACCTGTAAAATTGCCAACTACAAGTAAAAATGGCATTACCTATGTCGATATTGAGTCTGATCCAGCTATGCTCGGTGTGAGCTATACAAAGGTCAATGGTCAATTAACATTAGGTCCTGCACCGCAAGCCTCTACAGTAAAAGCTCCTTATACAATGCAAACACCATTGTCTTGGGCCTTTGATCCATGGCCAACACAGGGGACTCCATATCAAGCAAAACTGAATTCCAGTGGTGATAATATCATTTCTCCCAGCTGGTTCAAATTGCATAGCCTTGGCCTTGAAGCAAGTCCTAATGTAAGTATTGATTATGTTAACGATTATAAAAGTAAAGGTTATCACGTATGGCCTTTGATTACGAATCGATTTGATCCTGGCTTTACAAGTGGCATCTTAGCAGATCAATCTGTATGGAAAAAATATGCTCATAACCTTGTGCAATATGCCTATATTTACGGATTTGATGGGTATAACTTTGACTTTGAAAATATTGATTATGCCGACCGTGATCGTTTAACAGCATTTGTGGCATATTTATCGAATCATTTACATCAATACAATATTAAAACATCCATCGATGTAACTGGTTATTCTGATAGCCCAGAATGGTCCTTAGTATATAACCGCAGTGCCTTTGCTAATTCCGTAGACTATGTAGTTCTCATGGCGTATGACGAAACATGGGCTAAAAGTACAACAGCAGGTCCTGTAGCAAGTTATCCATGGGTTCGCAACCATACAGAAAAAATGCTTTCTGAAGTACCATCCCAAAAACTAGTACTAGGTGTACCATTCTATATGCGCTTATGGCATGATACTAATGGTTATGCAAAAGGCGAAACTTTGGCTATGAAAAACACAGGTAGCTATTTTGCAAATTACAAAGATAAAATGACTTGGGATGATCGATTAAAACTATATTATTTATCTATCCCAACTAGTTATGGTTCTGATCGTATCTGGTTTGAAGATAATACGTCTTTAGGTTTGAAACTAGATCTCGTAAAAGAATTACAGCTTGGTGGTTTTGCTGCATGGCGTAAAGGCTTTGAAGACGAATCCACTATTGCTATGATTCAAGAAAAAGACTTAGGTCGTGGCATTCCTAAATCCACTACCGTAGTTACTCCTGAACCTGTAGTAGAAGAAACTAAGCCTTTAACTAAGCTTGAACAATACAAATTGCGCTTAGAGGAAAAAGAAAAGGCAAAAGCCGCTAAGGCAGAAGCGAAACGCAAGGCCAAAGAAGAAAAAGAATTAGCTAAACGAAAAGCTAAAGAAGAAGCGCAGCAAGCTAAAGCGGAGAAAAAACGTTTAGAAGAAGAGGCTAAAGCACAAAAGGAACGTGATGCACAAGAGGCAAAGGATAAAATTGCTTCTTATAAGAGTCATGGTTCTGTTCAAAATACAAGTACTAAAAACGAATTAACAAAATCTGTACAAGTAGTAAAACGCTAGAGTTTGACTGCTTTCATAGTACGTAGTAAAATAAAAATATTGATTATAAAACGGCAACTAATGAGGTTGACTATATGAGGAGGCCCCTACATGAATGAAAAATATGTAGCCCAAGATATTGAGAAAAAGTGGCAAAAGTATTGGGACGATAACCATACATTTAAAACAGAATATGATGAATCTAAAGAAAAATACTATGTATTAGAAATGTTCCCGTACCCATCTGGTAACTTACATATGGGTCACGTGCGTAACTATTCCATTGGTGACGTAGTAGCTCGTTTCAAAAAAATGAAGGGCTTTAACGTATTACATCCAATGGGCTGGGACTCCTTTGGTATGCCTGCTGAAAATGCGGCTATCAAACATGGCATTGCACCTAAAACATGGACACTGGACAACATCGAGAACATGAAATTGCAACAAAAAGCACTTGGCTTGTCCTATGATTGGGACCGTGAAGTTGCAACATGTAAAGAAGATTATTACAAATGGACGCAATGGTTCTTCCAACAATTTTATAAAAAAGGCTTAGCATACAAAAAAGAAGCTAAAGTAAACTGGTGTGAAACGTGCCATACTGTATTGGCGAACGAACAAGTTATCGACGGTGCTTGCTGGCGCTGTGATAACCCAGTTGAGAAAAAAGATTTGTCTCAATGGTTCTTGCGTATTACAGAATATGCTGATCGCTTGTTAACTGATTTAGACACTCTTGATCACTGGCCACAACGCGTTAAATTGATGCAAAAGAACTGGATTGGCCGCTCTGAAGGTACAGAGTTCTCCTTCGAAGTTCCATCCATTAATGAACGCGTATCTGTGTATACTACACGGGTTGATACTATTTACGGTGTAAGCTATGTAGTATTGGCTCCTGAACATCCATATGTAGAACGTCTTATTGAAAATGCGCCTAACAAAGCTGAATTAGAAGCTTTCATTACGCGTATGCGCAATATGAGCGATATTGACCGTACATCTACAGATGCACCTAAAGAAGGTATGTTCACTGGTTCTTATGCAGTAAACCCTATGTCTGGCGAACAAGTTCCAGTTTGGATTGCTAACTATGTATTAGTGGACTATGGTACTGGCGCTGTAATGGGTTCCCCTGCACATGATGAACGGGACTGGGAATTTGCTCATAAATACGATTTGCCAATTAAACAGGTTGTAGCTCGGGAAGGCGAAGAATATAGCCTTGAAAAATGGCAAGAATGGTATCATGAAGATGGTATCCTCGTTAATTCTGGTGAATATAACGGCCAAACATCTGAAGAGGCTCGTAAAAATATTACCGCTGCTCTTAATGAACGCGGCATTGGTGAAGGTAAAGTAAACTTCCGTCTTCGCGACTGGTTGATTTCTCGTCAACGTTACTGGGGCGTGCCAATTCCTGTAGTATATTGTGAAAAATGTGGTGAACAACTCGTTCCTGAAGAAGAGTTGCCAGTACGCTTGCCAGAGGATG
>ERZ1106931.1081-NODE-1081-length-12921-cov-29.359785_pt1 | contig 12921 bp, 15 predicted proteins | sample MGYA00403664_ERZ1106931 | MGnify/ENA primary metagenome ERZ1106931 (study PRJEB35170, sample SAMEA104062435) | human gut metagenome | biome: human gut; feature: human-associated habitat; material: faeces | place: Denmark | collected 2012-06-29 ... | reverse complement strand
AAGAAGTTCAACATACTCTTCTTATTTTAGAACTATTAAATATAGCACATTCGTCAAAAATTAATTAAATATTTCATTATACAATGGTTGAATCTCTATAGGAATTTCACTTATTGCCTTATGAATCCTATCTTTAATAATTTCTGCTTTTACCTGCACACTAACATAATTTCCTTCAACACTAACACATCCAGGTACCAATTTTACCAACATTTATTAATTTTTCTATTTAATTCGCTCCGCACAACCTCTACCACTGGTGCCTCTGTATCTGTTTTTTGAAGTTCATATATAACATCAACCAAATCGTAATATGGTGGATTTTCTACTTCTTTCTTTTCCAACTTTTCTATCCACTCATGAACTTGTTTTGGTGAAAAACACGTTTCAAACAAATCTCTCAGCTTATCCAGTCCTAATTGTTTAGGTGTAACCAAAAGTAAAAGTTTTGTCAAATCAGTTGCGGAAATCATTGTTACCTTCTCACGTTGCGATTCAAGAGTAATTGCACTTTCATCATCATTCGCGCCCTGATAATCTATAGCAACTTCCATACAATAATCTGCCTTATATTTTTCTTGATGTCGTTTCAATCCTGACAAATGTGCAGTTCCCGCAGCAATACGTGACTTTGCAGTACTTTTTGCATCATAAGTCAAGGAATATCCTCTTGACTTTCCATTTTCATCATATCCCAAGAATGCCTCCGCTTTTCCATCCGGTTCACCATTTCCCCCAATAGATGTTACTTCAAATCCTATGGCATCTAAAACTCGTGCAACCGCATCCTCCAATCCACTAGGATCACTTAATGAATCTTTTAAATACATAGCAACCGCGGGAATTCCAACTTTATCGGCCAATGCCAATTGTCTCAAAGTTCTATCCCTTTTTCTAATTATTGTATTTACCGTTTCTTCGTCAATTTTTAGTTCGTATAAATGAGCTTCTGTTAATACCCCCTGCCTTAAAGGGGACTATCCGTTGATAATAAATCGTAAACATTATTGTAAACGGATAGGACTGAATCGAATTCAGTGCCTTCTGTTTCTTTTCAAAAAATCGATTCATACATAGGAGGATAATATTCAGTATGAAAAAGAGTTTTGCATTAGTTTCCGGGTTGTTGTTGACTGTTGCTTCTGTTACTGGTTGTGGTTCTTCTAAGAAGACCATTCGTCTTCAGCTCACCCCTTCTAGACCTTCTGATAAGTTAGCTGCTACTGCTGCTGCTTTGAAGCCTATGCTTGAAAAGGAAATGGAAGGCTACAACTTTGTCATCACCACTGGTACTGATTTTGCTGCTGATGGTCAGGCTTTGGCTGCCGGAAGCATCGATGCCGCTTTCATTACCGCTTCTGCATTCGCTCAGACTCAGATCAAGTTCGCCAATAAGGTCGATATGCTTCTCACTGCTACAAGAGCTGGTTTCCAGGTTGTTGAAGATTTTGCCGATGACAGCGGAAATCACAACTCCGAAGCTGCCAGAGCTTTACAGGTTCAGGCTATGAACGGTGTCAACCCCAAGACCAATGCCGCCTATGACTACAAAGGACAGGGATTCGGTGTTGCAGGTTATTACTATGCTGAAATGATCACCACTAAGGCAAAGGCAGAAGCTTTGAAGGGTGCTGATGGAAAGCTCACTCTTGAAGACTTCGCTGGTAAGAAAATCGGTATGCAGGGAATAGCATCTCCTGCTGGTTATACTTATCCTATGTTCGAATTCTCCAAGGTCACAAACAATGGAGCTTGGGCTAACGGCATGAAGGGTGTCGAAGAAAGTCCCGATGCTTCCAAGGGCGAGTTCCAGGTTGTTAAAGCCGGCAACTATAATGATACTTTCAACTCTTTGATGGCTGGTCAGATCGATGCTTGCTGGGGATATATGGATTTCCGTGCCAATGTTGATAAAGAATGGAAGGATAACGGAAAGAATTTCTCTGATACTTACACTATCGCTTTGACACAGGGTATCTTAAATGATGGTGTCGCTGTCCGTTCTGGATTGGATAAGGAAGTCAGAGAAGCTTTAGCCAAGGCCTTCAAGGCTATTGTCGCTTCTGGCGACAAGGATACCGAAGGCACTGGTGCCAACATCATCTATGGACTTTATCAGCACACTGGTTACAAAGATGCAACCAATGATGACTATGCCGGTGAAGTCGAATTCGAGAAGTGGAACCAGGCCAACAAGAAGTAATCTTATTATCAGTCCAATAGTCGTCTTACTGTAATTTGCTAGTATCTATTCGTCTAGCTTTTCAATCGTTAGGAGGTAAAAATATGATTGAATTCAGTCATGTCAGTAAAGTCTATCCTGAGGGAACGAAAGGTCTAGACGACGTCAGCCTGAAGATCAATGATGGAGAATTTGTCTGCATCATTGGTCTTTCAGGAGCTGGCAAATCTACTCTTCTGAGAACGATAAACAAGATGCATGACATCTCTTCCGGTACATTGGAAGTCAATGGTGTCAATGTCGCTGAATGCGAAGGCAAAGCATTGAGAGAACTGAGAAGATCAATCGGTATGATCTTCCAGTCATTCAATCTTGTTTCCCGTGTCTCTGTTTATAAAAACGTACTTTCCGGAAGAATCGGTTATCATAACTTCTGGGAAGTTCTTTTTGGTATTTACACCAAAGAAGAAAAATTGCTTGCCTTGAAGAATCTTGAATTAATGGGAATTCTTGATAAGGCATACGATAGAGCTGATAAGCTCTCTGGCGGTCAGCAGCAACGTGTTGCCTTGGCAAGAGCCTTGACGCAGGAACCTAAGATCATATTGGCTGATGAACCGACAGCCTCTTTGGATCCTCTCACTTCCATGCAGGTCATGGATGACTTTGAAAAGATCAATAAAGAGCTTGGAATCACAATCATCGCCAACATGCATCATGTCGATCTTTCTAAGAAGTATGCTACAAGAATCCTTGGTGTCAGAAAAGGCAAAATCGTCTTTGACGGAAAGCCAGAAGAGTTGACAGATGAAGCCCTTGAAACAATCTATGGAAGAAAACTGACAGCTTCCGAAGTTCTCAATAAGGAGAATGCTTTATGATTGCTTCTTATTCTGACGAGCGCTATCAGGATTTCATCGCTAAAGGTCCGGAAAGAAGAAAAGCTTATGCGGAACATAAAGCCGAAATCCTAAACGAATACAATCAGCAGAAAGAGCTTTATAAGAAAGTCAAAGAAGAATCCAAAGAAAAGATTGCAGAATATATCCAGGAAGGATATACGGAAAGACAAGCAAGAAAGCTCGTTAAACCTGCTCTTTATCAGATGAAGGAAAGGCTTGACGGCGAAAGAGAAAAGATGAAACTGGCTCTGAGCAAAAACAGAGTTCTTATTTATCCATTCCATCTCTTCTATCGTCCTGTTGAGTTTGATGGAAACGGTCTTCTCAAGCCTCGTTTCCGTGTTCTTCTTAGTTTCTTAAGCGTTCTTGCTATCGGACTTCTTTCTCTTATTTTCATGCAGCTTGAGAATGCGCAGTTCAGAGGTGAGAACTTAGGAATCATCATTTCCATGATGTTCAGGCCGGATGATACCATGGTTATCAAAACATGGACTGATTGGTTCTCCTATATGTTCAATACTGCCATACCGGCCATCTGGAAGACTTTCCAGATGATGTTCATTGCAACGGCTATTGGTTCCATCTTGGCAATTCCGTTCATGATTTTATGTTCTGAGAATATTGTAAAACATAAATCAATCACAAGAACATTCCGTGTCATATTGAATATCATTCGTACTTTCCCGACTATGGTGCTTGGTGTTATCGGTGTCGCATTCTTCGGCATTGGTACCAAGGCCGGTATCTTTGCTATGGTCGTCTTTACAATGGGTATTATGATCAAGCTGATGTATGAAAGAATCGAGACTGTCGATATGCATCCGTTTGAAGCTGCTGTCTCGACAGGTGGAAGCAAACCGAAAGCGTTTGTCACCTCGATTGCACCACAGATTCTTCCTGATTACTTAAGCAATGTCATCTATACTTTCGAAATCAATATCCGCGCTTCCGTCATCTTAGGCTTTGTCAATGCAGGCGGTATCGGTAAATTGATTCAGGATGCGATGAACACTTATGAATACAATCAGATCGGAGCCATCCTTGTTCCGTTACTGATTCTTGTTCTTGTTTTGACTTGGTTCTCATCTCTTGCTAGGAGGGTTACACAATGACAGATTACGAAATCCTTAATGACAAAGAGGCTTTGAATGAAGAAAAGGCTAAGACAAAAGAGCACAACATTCAGAATCGATTGATGGCCGAAAAGAAGATGACAGAAGACCTTCATGCTTCTAGAATCCGTTTTGAAGAAGAAAGAAAAGCACTCTTGGACGAGAAAGAAAATCTTCTTTCCTCTGCTTCTGATCCGGAAGCGAGAAAAGAAATCGAAAAGAGAATGAAGGCTAGACTCGATTTTTTAAAGAAATCAGAAAAAAGAGATATCAAGCAAATCAAAGATACTTATCATCATGATAAATTCCATCGCTCTTTCTTCAGTGTGCTGGATGCTTATTTATCCCGTCCTCCGATGTGGATTGTCAACCTTGTCACATTGGCAATCTTTTTAGGGGTCTTCATCTACTTTGCGTTCAATCAAAAGATGTTTGAATCAACAGGTCACGGCTGGCTTCAGACCATTGCCGATTTCTTCAAAGGACTCTTCGTTCCCGACTATGATATGTTCTTAGGAACAGGTGTCTATTCCTTTGAGACATCGGTCGTCTATCTTTGCCTTCAGACTTTCGCTATCGCTTTCTTAGGAACGCTGTTTGCTTCTATCCTTGCTGTTCCGTTCGGCTTTTTGGCTTCCAAGAAACTCTTTGGAAAATGGTCGTATTTCTCTACTGCGGTTCTGATTCTCATTAGAACGGTTCCTGAAATCGTATTCTGCTATATCATGATCATGGTGACTGGCTTCTCGCCAATCACAGGTGTTGTCGTCTTATCCATTCAGTCAATCGGCATGGTCGGAAAGATGTATTCTGATGGCCTTGATGGCATGGATATGACATTCCTTGAAGCTTATGATTCCTGTGGTTCCACCCGCTTTGGTTCTATCCGTGTCGGTGTTCTTCCTCAGGTTCTTCCCAGCTTCTTATCGACGATTCTTTATCGTTTTGACCTGAACTTAAGAACAGCCTCTATTTTAGGTCTTGTCGGTGCTGGTGATTTAGGAAGACTGATTCTTCGTTTCTCCAGCGAACATAAGTGGCCTCAGTTGGGTTCTCTGATGTGGGGACTTATTGTCATGATTGTTCTTGTCGATCTTGTCTCTACTCAGATACGTAAGAAATTGGTTTAACAAAGGTGATTTATGAACAAACAGGAAATTGAAAACGCAGTATTCGAAAAAATCGAAAAGGCTGATTCCATCGTCATATTCGGTCATGTCAATCCGGATGGCGACTGTGTCGGATCTGTTTTTGGATTGAAAAAAGAACTTCAGTATCTCTTTCCGAAGAAGAAAATCTACGGAGTCGGATCCAGACCGAGTTATCTCCCTTCCTTCTTTGAGAAAGCGGATGAGGTGTCAGTGGATATAATACATAGATCATTGGCGATTCTTGTAGACCTCAACTGCTTTGAAAGAGTCGAAGATCAGAGAGTGAAATATGCAAAAGAATATGTTTGTTTCGATCATCATATTCCACTTCCTGATACCTCCTTCCTTGCTATTCAGGATGAGGATGCCCCTTCTGCTACTTTTGTCATAGCGAGAGCGTTCAAGAAACGTTACCATATTATTTCAGAAGAAGCAGCTATGTATCTGTTTACAGGCCTTGTGACAGATACGGATCGTTTTCTTCTCGATTCCAGAAAGGAAACGTTGAAGATGGCTGGTTATCTGATCTCCTTAGGCGTTGATTTCCAGTCTATCTATGATGAGCTTTATGCGCAGGACAAGAACAGACTTGAATATAAGGCATTCATATATAACCATGTGAAATATGATGGCAAAGTCTGTTATTGCGTCGTTCATAAGAGCGATTATGTTCCTCTTGGAATCCCGTCATCTGAAGCCGGTGAACAGGCTGATCTCTTAGCAAGGCTTGACAAGCATCCGATCTGGGTGCTGTTCACTGAACAGGAAGATGACTCTATCCGTGTCGAATTCAGAGCGAACGGAAAATACAACATGCAGAAGGTCGCGACCTCCTTTGGAGGAGGCGGACACTTCTCTGCAAGCGGATGTACGATTCATTCCTTTGATAAGATTGAAGAAATCATCAGGGCTTTGAATGAATTATCAGAATAATATTGTTGAAATTATCTGTGTTTTTGATGATATAATTGTCTAGAAATAGGAGGATGAAATCATGGAAAAAGGTAAAGTGTTATTGACCAGAGACGATAAGTTATTGCTTCTTTGCAAAAATCGCTATTTCATTGCAAAGGGTGAAGCAAAAGTAGGCGACGATGTCGATTTCGATCCTGAAAAAGCATTGGCAATGCCTTCTTATCTCTTTGCTATCGCAGCAATGGAAGAAGAGAATCTTGATGAAACCTTGGATTTCATTCAGTCCAAGTGGTTCAACAATAAGAAGTAATGAAATTCAGTCTGAAAGATCATCCGTATCTTCTTCTTTTTTGCGTGGCCTTATTGATGCTCGCTTGCTCTTTGGCCATCGGCTTTGTCTATAGTTTCTCTGTATATGCAATCATAGCTGTTGTGATTTCCGCTTTAGGGACTTTGATTTTGTTTGTCCTCTTTTTGAAAGACCTCATCGCTTTTAAGAAGAACAAGGAAGGCCGCAAATGAGTATGGAACAAAGTGAGATCATAACTCGTCTTTCCTCTTTTCCAGGAGAGTGGGACGAGCTTTTAAAAGAGGAAAAAGAAAAAGAATATTTCAAGAAACTTGTGGAGTTGGTTTCTGAAGAATACATGAAGAATATTGTTCATCCATCGTTAGACAATGTCTATCATGCATTGAGTCTTGTCAATCCTCATGAAGTGAGAGTCATCATAATCGGCCAGGATCCCTATTTCAATCCTGACCAGGCAAACGGTCTTGCTTTCTCTGTTAATGATGGTGTCAGATTTCCGCCTTCTTTGCTCAATATCTACAAGGAGCTGAACATCGAATATGGCTATCCCATTCCTAAGCAGGGTTCACTTGATAAATGGGCTGAACAAGGTGTTCTGCTTTTGAATGCTTCTTTGACGGTAAGAGATGGAGCGGCAAATAGCCACTCTAAGTTCGGTTGGATGAATTTCACTGATAGCATCATCAGAAAAATCGATAGTCTCAACAACAATGTCGTTTATCTCCTCTGGGGAAACTTCGCAAAGAAGAAGATGGAACTGATCCATAGCAAAAACGCCTATGTCATCTATTGTGCGCACCCTTCTCCTTTGAGTGCTTCAAGAGGTTTCTTCCATTCAGGTTGTTTTAAGAAATGCAATGAACATCTGAAAGAAATCGGTGAAAAAGAAATCAATTTCCGCATCGACTGATTTTCTTTTACGATAGTTTGACAAAAACATAAATGTAAGCCCTATGATTTTCAAAAATCATTCTCTTTTACTAGTTTTTTGTTTTGTATATTTTCTTAAACTATGGAAAATACAATGTGAATTGCTTATAATTTAGTAGTGCTTATATGCTATTCAAAGAAAGGATTTGAAAACGATTATGACACAAGAAGAAATGTTAAAGAAGATTCAGGGAATTGTTGATGAAAAGGCTCAGAAGTTCCCTTTTAAGAAATCCGCCAAGATGGAAATCGTCTATGTCGACAACAAAGAGGATGGATCTGCTGAAGTTTTAGCTCTCGGTTCTGATATGCCTAAGCTTATCTACCGCGTCTTCGAATTCAATGCCGAAGGAGAAGTCAAAGAAGAAGAGGATATCCAGAAAATCGTTGAAAGAACCAAAAATTACAACGAGACCGTCAAGCCTTCTTTGAAGCTTGTTCCTCCCTTTGTCGAAGAAACAGACACCTATGATGTCGTTATCGAGAATGTTCTTCCCGACAATGCTGTCGAATTGAAGCTTAAGTCTTCTACTGGAAGAGATATCACAATGATTGAAACCTATCGTTATTTTGATTATGTCTCCAGCATTTTCTTCGTTTCCTGTGTTGCTTTGTCCTTCGGCGGTCAGTATCTTTTCGCCGCTGTTGAAAATGGAACAAAGCTCAAACTCATCGTCGGCAACAATCCTGACATCCGTGCCAGAGTCGATAAGATCACTGAACTCCTTGCCAACAGAGTTCTTCCTTCCTACAGAACCATCGATGCCGGAAACAAGGCATTGACAAGCGGTGATGTCAGAGGAAAGGTCACCATCAACAAGGAAGACGGAACCTCTGTCAACTTCTTATCTAACTTCTGCTACGATGATCTTGAAAGCGGAAATATGTTTGCTTTCTTCGTTGAAGAAAACAACACCAAGAATGGACTTATGTTCATTCAGGACATTGTCACAAGCCAGTTGACCTTAGCTCCTTCCTGGACAGATGAACAGAAGGCTGCTGCTGAAAAGGTTCAGAAGCTTATGGCTGAAAACAGAGATGAATTCGCAAAGCATGTTCACAGCTTCTTTGCTGATTCCCTCGATTTACGTTATGCTGCATTGAAGGCCGGAAGATTGACTGCTCAGGCAGCTCAGGAAGCTGAAGCCAAGTAAACAATCGATAAATAGTTCGGTGGTTTCAATATGAAACAGTATGAAACGAGTTACGTGACACTGGACAATGGGAATGGCCTTGTTGGCAAGTTTTCTACTTTAGGCGCTGGTGTCAGGTCTTTGACCTTGGACGGAAAACTGTTGATTCTTGAATTCGAAGATGAGCAGGCCTATTTAGGATCGACTGGATTCCACGGCAAGACATTAGCAAGAGTTGCAGGAAGAATTCCTGATACCTTCATGATCGGTGGAAAGACTTATTCTGTATTAGGAGATGAACAGCATATCTGTCTTCATGGCGGATGCTCTGAATCTCTGACTTACAGAAACTTTGAAGCCGTAAAGGAAGAGGATGAAAACGAAGTTCGTGTTATCTTCCATTATCTTTCAAAAGATGGTGAAGCCGGATTCCCTGGAAATCTTGATACTAAAGTAACTTATTCCATGCCGAAGGATGGAACCAACACTCTTAAGATCACATGTGAAGCCGTTTCTGACAAAGATACGCTTGTCTCTTTCTCCAATCATATGTATTGGAACGTGTTCAACAGCGAAAGCGTCAATGATTACGTCCTTCAGGTCAAAGCATCGAAGATCGGTACTTTCAAGCCTGGAACATTGCTTGTTGTCGGTATGGAAGATGTCCCTTCCTGCTATGACTTCAGAACACCTGCTGTTCTGAAAGACAAGCTCGATCAGATTGAGAAAGAGCATCCTGAAATCGGAACATTGGATAACACCTATGTCTTCGATGAAGATGCAGATGATCCTAAGGTCATCATGGATACTGAAGACATCCATCTTGAAGTTAGCACGGATTTCGATTCCATCAACTTCTATGTTGATTCCTGCCTTGCTCCGTATAGGTTCACAAATGGTGAGTTCCTCACCCACGCCTTAAGACGTGCCATTGCTATTGAGCCGGAAACATTCCCGCTTCTTAGCAACATCGTTCTTAAAGCAGGAGATAAGTATTCTCATTCTATGTCGTTTAAGATCGATAGAAAGTAAACTGATTCAAATAGGAGAATGAATAAATATGGATATTAAAGAAATGCTGAAAGAGATTCCGGATTTGTCTTCAAGACCTGCAGTTGCCTTAGAGACAACTGTTCTCACACATGGTATGCCTTATCCGCAGAACGTGGAATGTGCACTCAAGTGCGAAGAAGAAATCAGAAAGGCTGGCGGTGAACCCTATACGATCGGTATCATCAACGGAAAGATCAAGATCGGCCTTACCCATGAGGAAATCGAATATTTAGGAAAGACCATGAATGCCATGAAGGTCTCAAGACGTGAGCTTCCTTATGTCATCGAAAGAGGATTAAACGGCTCAACGACCGTTGCCGCAACGATGATCCTTGCCAAGATGGCAGGCATTAAAGTCTTCTCCACCGGTGGTATCGGCGGTGTTCACAGAGGATATAACGAGACCATGGATGTCTCTACAGACTTAGGTGAATTTGCAAGAACAGAAGTCAATGTCATCTGCGCTGGACCTAAGGCGATTCTCGATGTTCCTCGCACATTGGAATATCTTGAAACACAAGGTGTTGAAGTCATCGGTTACAAGACTGATAAGGTTCCTCTGTTCTACTCTAGTTCCAGCAAGTACAATCTTGAACAGCATGTTGAGGATGCAGCAGAATTGGCACGTATCCTTCACACCGCTCATGAATTAGGATTGTCTCAGGGCGCTTTGATTCTTAATCCTGTTCCGCAGGAATATTCTCTTGATGCTGACTGGATGGAAGGCAAGATTGAAGAAGCCATCGCCATGATGGAAAAGGATCATATCACCGGAAAGAAAGTCACTCCTTATCTCCTTGATAAGCTTGTTGGCATCACTGGCGGAAAGTCCTTGGAAACCAATATGGCATTGATTGAGAACAATGCGAAGGTCGGCGGCGAACTTGCAGCTGAATTGGCTAAATTGAACAAGTAGTTTTGATAGTGGGCTCTTTCACTCGAAGGAGCCCACTTTTATAACTATCGAAATCAGTGGACCTATATAAAATTTCTCTTTAATTTTTCTTATATTTATATATAATATATGTGGGTCCCCGAAGAAGGGATTTTTTATTTGACATCAGTGAGGTGATTCTTAATGAGAGAAAAAGTATCATTAGTCTGTACAGAATGCCAATCCAGAAACTACAATGCGACTAAGAAAAAGGGAGATGGCGTCCGTTTCGAAACAAAGAAGTTTTGTCCGAAATGTGGTAAACATACGATTCATAGGGAAGGAAAATAACCAATGAAAAAGATTACAAAGTATTTCCGCGGAGTCGGAGAAGAAGCAAGACGTATCCGTTGGCCTAACAGCAGAACATTGTGGAAATCTGTTGGTATCGTCATCGTTATTTCTGTCGTTTCTGCTTTAGCCATTGTTCTCAGCGACTGGCTTGCCACTCAGATCATGAAGGCTTTTGAAGAGGCGTTCCCGAAGAGTTCGGAATCTGCAAGCGATACAGCAGCAGCTGCATTCCGCTTGATCGGCTGGTTTAAAAATGGAGGATGTTTCTAATGTTTGATGAAGAGAACGAAAAGATGATGGAAGATGGTGCTGAGATGAAGAAGGAAGAGGCTTATAACCCCTATTTGGGAAAGGTCAACTCCGGTGAAGATGAAGACGAAGATGGTTCTTCTCTTCCTGCTGAAAAAGCATGGTATGTCATCAACACTTTCAATACGAAGGAAGCAAAGGTCGCCGAAGACTTGGAATTGAGAAGAAAGTCTTTCCATATGGAAGACAAGATCTTCCGTATTGTCGTTGCTAAGTATGATGAACCTGTCTTGGATGAAAACGGCAATCCGAAGATGGTCAAAGACAAGCTCACTGGTCAGATGAAGCCGAAGGTCAAGACCAAGAATTTCTATCCTGGCTATATCTTCGTCGAAATGATCATGACTGATGAGACTTGGTTTGTCGTTCGTAACACTCCTGGCGTCTCTGGTATTACTGGTTCTTCCGGTAAAGGTGCAAAGCCTTTCCCGATTCCTCGCGAAGAGATCGAACCTGTCTTGAAGAGAATGAACATCAACGATCCGGATATCTATTCCGATTACAAGATCGGTGATGAGGTCAAGCTCATCTCCGGTATGTTCCGTGATTCCGAAGGTGTCATCGAATCTATCGATACCGAACGTGGCGAAGTCACTGTTCAGATCATGCTCTTTGGAAGATCCAACGATATTCCTGCCAAGTTCTCTGATATCGAGAAGGTTCAGGAAGTTCCGAACTATAACGAAGGAAGCAAGCTCTAAATCTTCTTATGAAGGATATTTTGGTCATTGGTGGCTCCAATATCGATTACGCTGCTGTTTCAGCCCATACGCTGATTCCGAATGATTCCAATATCGGAAAATTGAAGACTTCTTATGGTGGAGTCGGAAGAAATACAGTTGAGAATCTTGCCCGTCTGAAGGACAAAGTATCTTTTATAACCGCTATTGGCGACGACGCCTATGGTCAGAGGCTGAAATGTGAACTGAGAAAACTTGATGTGAAGCTCTATACACCGAGTTATCACGGCCCGTCCTCTTCTTATCTTGCCATTTATGACAGCAATCATGATATGTATGTCGCTGTCTGCGATACGGCTATATTGGATAAGATGAAATACAGCGATATCATCCCTTTTAGAAAGGTTATCGAAAAGCATCACAACATCGTTCTGGAAGCCAATATCAATCAGGATGTCATCGACCATCTCTTCCAGGATTATTTCTCCCATCGCTTCTACGTTGAGGCGGTATCTGCAAACAAGGTTACCAGATTCAAAAAGCATCTGAAGAAGATTCATCTGTTTAAGTCCAATCTTCTGGAAGCGAAATATCTTCTTGAAATGGAAGGATTGCCTTCAGAACTTGCGATGGAACTGATGAAGCGCGGTGTCAAAAACGTCATCATTACGAATGGTTCGAATCCGATCATCATCGGTTCGAACAATGCGATCGAAGAAGTCAAAGTCAACAAGCTTGATAAGATCGTTTCCGCAAACGGAGCAGGCGATGCTCTCTTTGCTGGCATCTTGCATGGACTTCACAATTCGATGTCTTTGAAAGAAGCGGTTGAATTCGGAACGAAGATGTCTGCTCTTGCTCTTCAGACGACAAAAGCGGTCAATCCCGATGTTATCAATCTGGTCTCTGAAGAAGTCAAAAAAACCGAAGAATAAAAATAGCTGCTGTTCTACTTAGCAAATGAGGTGTACCGATAAGTTTGGACTAACAGGAGTACCTTTCCATCCTTGTTCAGG
>ERZ1106931.1076-NODE-1076-length-12970-cov-8.905614_pt1 | contig 12970 bp, 9 predicted proteins | sample MGYA00403664_ERZ1106931 | MGnify/ENA primary metagenome ERZ1106931 (study PRJEB35170, sample SAMEA104062435) | human gut metagenome | biome: human gut; feature: human-associated habitat; material: faeces | place: Denmark | collected 2012-06-29 ... | reverse complement strand
CGGTGATGAACGGCTTTGAACGCGAGCTGCAAAACAACATCCTGGGGCTGATGCCACAGGCCATTCTTAGCGCCAAACAGGGGTCGGTGAACCCTCAGCAACTGCCGGAGCGCGAAGCGAAACTTAATGGGGTAACCCGCGTAGCGCCGATCACCACCGGCGACGTGGTGCTGCAGAGCGCGCGCAGCGTGGCGGTCGGGGTTATGCTGGGCATTGATCCGGCGCAGAACGATCCCCTGACTCCATACCTGGTGAACGTCAAACAGAGCGATCTGCAGGCGGGAAAATATAACGTTATTCTCGGCGAGCAACTGGCGGGCCAGCTGGGGGTTAATCGCGGCGATAAAATTCGCGTGATGGTTCCTTCCGCGAGTCAGTTTACGCCGATGGGCCGCGTGCCGAGCCAGCGTCTGTTCACGGTCATCGGCACCTTCGCCGCCAACAGCGAAGTCGATGGCTATCAGATGCTGACCAACATCGACGACGCCTCCCGTCTGATGCGCTATCCGCTGGGGAATATCACCGGCTGGCGCCTGTGGCTGGATAAACCGCTGCAGGTCGACACCCTGAGTCAGCAGACGCTGCCGCCGGGAACTCAGTGGCAGGACTGGCGCGAGCGCAAAGGCGAACTGTTCCAGGCGGTGCGCATGGAGAAAAATATGATGGGCCTGCTGCTGAGCCTGATCGTCGCCGTCGCGGCCTTCAACATTATTACCTCGCTGGGGATGATGGTGATGGAGAAGCAGGGCGAAGTGGCGATCCTCCAGACCCAGGGGCTGACGCCGCGGCAGATTATGGCCGTCTTTATGGTGCAGGGGGCCAGCGCCGGGATCGTCGGCGCGCTGCTGGGAGCGGTGCTTGGCGCCCTGTTGGCCAGCCAGCTGAATAATTTAATGCCGATCATCGGCGCCTTCCTTGACGGCGCGGCGCTGCCGGTGGCGATTGAGCCGCTGCAGGTCATTGTTATCGCCCTGGTGGCGATGGTGCTGGCCCTGTTGTCTACGTTGTACCCTTCCTGGCGCGCTGCCGCCACCCAACCCGCTGAGGCTTTACGTTATGAATAAGATCCTGCTGCAATGCGACAACCTGTGCAAACGCTATCAGGAAGGCAATGTGCAAACCGATGTCCTGCACAATGTCAGCTTCAGCATTGGTGAAGGCGAGATGATGGCTATCGTCGGCACCTCCGGCTCTGGCAAAAGTACGCTGCTGCATCTGCTCGGCGGCCTGGATACGCCCACCTCTGGCGACGTGATTTTCTCCGGTCAGCCGATGAGCAAGCTATCCACCGCCGCGCGCGCCGACCTGCGTAACCGCGAGCTGGGCTTTATCTATCAGTTCCACCATCTGCTGCCGGACTTTAGCGCACTGGAAAACGTGGCGATGCCGCTGCTGATTGGCAAAAAGAAGCCGGCGGATATTGAACGCCAGGCGAAAGCGATGCTGCAGGCGGTCGGGCTTGAACACCGCAGCCATCACCGTCCGTCGGAGCTCTCCGGCGGCGAGCGCCAGCGGGTGGCGATTGCCCGCGCGCTGGTGAATAAACCGCGGCTGGTGCTGGCGGACGAGCCAACCGGTAACCTCGACGCTCGCAACGCCGACAGCATCTTCCAGCTGCTGGGCGAACTGAACGTCGCGCAGCGCACCGCGTTTCTGGTGGTGACCCACGACCTGCAGCTGGCGAAGCGCATGAGCCGCCAGCTGGAGATGCGCGATGGCCGTCTGACCGCCGACCTGACCCTGATGGGGGCCGAGTAATGGCGTCTCCGTTATCGTTACTGATTGCATTGCGTTTCAGCCGCGGCCGGCGGCGCGGCGGCATGGTGTCGCTGATCTCGGTGATCTCCACCATCGGCATTGCGCTGGGGGTGGCGGTGCTGATCGTCGGCCTCAGCGCGATGAACGGCTTTGAGCGCGAGCTGAATAACCGCGTGCTGGCGGTGGTACCGCACGGCGAAATCGAACCCGTGAATCAGCCGTGGAATAACTGGCAGGAAGCGCTGGCGAAGGTGCAGAAGGTGAAGGGGATTGTCGCGGCAGCGCCCTATATTAACTTCACCGGCCTGGTGGAGAGCGGCAGCAATATGCGCGCCATCCAGGTGAAAGGCGTCGACCCGCAGCAGGAGAGCCAGCTCAGCGCGCTGCCTACCTTTGTGCAGAATAACGCGTGGGCCGGATTCAAGGCTGGCGAACAGCAAGTGATCCTGGGCAAAGGGGTCGCCGATGCCCTGCACGTGAAGCAGGGGGACTGGGTGTCGATCATGATCCCTAATGCCGACGCCGACCATCAGCTGCTGCAGCCAAAACGCGTCAGGCTGCATGTGACCGGAATTTTACAGCTGAGCGGCCAGCTCGATCATAGTTTTGCCATGATCCCGATGCAGGATGCGCAGCAGTACCTGGAGATGGGCAGCAGCGTGACCGGCATCGCCATCAAGGTCACCGACGTTTTCCATGCTAACAAGCTGGTACGCGACGCCGGCGAGGTGACCAACAGCTACGTCTACATCAAGAGCTGGATCGGCACCTATGGCTATATGTATCGCGACATCCAGATGATCCGCGCCATTATGTACCTGGCGATGGTGCTGGTGATCGGCGTGGCCTGCTTTAACATCGTCTCGACGCTGGTGATGGCGGTCAAAGACAAAAGCGGCGATATTGCGGTGCTGCGCACGCTTGGCGCAAAAGACGGCTTAATTCGCGCGATTTTCGTGTGGTATGGTTTATTAGCCGGATCGGTAGGCAGCCTGTTTGGGGTGGTGATCGGCGTGATCTGCGCGTTGAACCTGACGTCGATCATCAACGGCATCGAATACCTGATTGGGCATAAATTCCTCTCCGGCGACATCTATTTTATTGACTTCCTGCCGTCAGAATTGCACTGGCTGGACGTCTTTTATGTGCTGGTGACAGCACTGTTGCTGAGTTTGCTGGCCAGCTGGTATCCCGCCCGCCGCGCCAGCCGCATCGACCCGGCGAGGGTGCTGAGTGGCCAGTAATTTATCGTCATCGTCGGCCTGGCTGACGACAAAAGAGGAATTGCTGAAATGTATTATGGATTTGACATTGGCGGCAGCAAGATAGCGCTGGGCGTATTTAATCAGGAGCGGCGACTGCAGTGGGAAAAACGCGTCGCTACGCCGAAAAGTAGTTATGAGGATTTTCTCCAGGCGGTAGAGGCGCTGGTCCGCGAGGCCGATGAGCGCTTCGACCAGCAGGGTTCGGTCGGGATCGGTATTCCGGGAATGCCGGAAACGGCGGACGGCACGCTGTATGCCGCTAACGTGCCAGCCGCCAGCGGCCGGCCGCTGCGCGCTGACCTCAGCGCGCGGTTGGGGCGCGATGTGCGTCTCGATAATGACGCCAACTGTTTCGCGCTGTCGGAAGCGTGGGACGATGAGTTTACGCAATACCCGCTGGTGATGGGATTGATCCTCGGCACCGGCGTGGGCGGCGGCCTGGTGTTGAACGGTAAATCGATTACCGGACATAGCTATATCACCGGCGAGTTCGGTCATATTCGCCTGCCGGTGGATGCCCTGGAGGTGGTTGGGCGCGATTTTCCGCTGCTGCGCTGCGGCTGCGGCCAGCTGGGCTGTATTGAAAATTATCTCTCCGGTCGCGGTTTCGCCTGGCTGTACGAACATTTTTATCAGCAACCGCTCTCCTCGCCGGAGATTGTGGCGCAGTGGCAGCGGCACGATCCGCGCGCGCAGGCGCACGTTGAGCGCTATCTCGATCTGCTGGCGGTGTGTCTGGGGAATATACTGACCATTGTCGACCCGGATTTGCTGGTGCTCGGCGGTGGATTATCTAACTTTACGGCCATTAGCGAAGGGCTGGCGCAACGATTGCCGCGCCATCTTCTGCCGGTCGCCAGGGTTCCGCGCATTGAGCGCGCGCGCCACGGCGATGCCGGGGGAATGCGCGGTGCGGCCTTCCTTCACCTGACCCATTAATCACAGAGGTAGCTATGCAGTCGCGCCGTTTACATCGATTGAGCCGTTTTCGTCGCAATAAACGTCGGTTGCGTGACCGTCTGCGTCAGCGGATTTTCTTTAGGGAGGACAGGATGAAGCCTGAAGCGATGGCAAAACCGAGAGTGGTGGTGTTAACCGGCGCGGGCATCTCGGCAGAGTCGGGGATCAAAACCTTCCGCGCGGCCGATGGCCTGTGGGAAGAGCATCGGGTGGAAGATGTGGCGACGCCGGAAGGCTTCGCCCGCGATCCGGCGCTGGTGCAGGCGTTCTACAACGCCCGTCGTCGTCAGCTGCAGAGTCCGGAAATCAAGCCGAACGCGGCGCATCTGGCGCTGGCGCGTCTGGAGGATCTGCTGGGCGACCATTTTCTGCTGGTCACCCAGAATATTGATAATCTGCACGAGCGCGCCGGCAACCGCCGGGTGATCCATATGCACGGCGAGCTGCTAAAGGTGCGCTGTTCGTGGAGCGGCCAGGTGCTGGAGTGGACCGGCGACGTCACCGCCGAGGACAAGTGCCACTGCTGCCAGTTCCCGGCGGCGCTGCGTCCGCACGTGGTCTGGTTTGGCGAAATGCCGCTGGGGATGGATGAGATCTACAGCGCGCTGGCCGACGCAGATATTTTTATCGCCATCGGCACCTCCGGCCATGTCTATCCGGCGGCTGGCTTTGTGCACGAGGCGCGACTGCACGGCGCCCATACCGTTGAACTGAACCTGGAGCCCAGCCAGGTGGGCAGCGAGTTTGCCGAGAAGCACTACGGGCTGGCAAGCGAAGTGGTACCCGCCTTTATCGATAAGCTGCTGCAGGAAAACGCGCTGTAAACTGAAGCAGCCTGCCGGTAGCCAGGGCGCAGCCCACGGCCGCCGGCAGCGCTGCTGACAAGGATGTCACGTCATGACAGGAGTCAGACCATGCATAATCCGCTGGTTATCGAAGCGATCATGTTGATCGCGGCCATTATCGTTGGCGTCTGGAGCCAGCGCGCTTTACCGCTACACGCCGATAGCCGACCGATCCTCTTCCTGCTATGTCTGTTCCTCGGCACTGGCAGCGCATTGTGCCTGCTGCTGGATATCTTAGCCCTGCTGTTGACCGGTCAGGTCGCGACGGGCGGTGTGCGAATATACGGTCCGTTGCTGCTGCTGGTGGTGCTGTGGAAACCTCTCAACTGGGTTGTCGGCATCATTGAAGATTTTGTGCAGCGGCGAGCCGAAAAAGGGAAGGGCAAAGGCCAGCACGACGGCGGTCAACGCTGATCGTTTTCCGCTGCGCCACGCACGCTATCGCCCGGCCCGAAGTCGGGCGATACGCTCTCTGAGTAATGATCTTCCGATCATGAGTTTGTCTTTTCCTTTCTGAACCATTTCCCACTCTATTTTGTGCGTGACCGCTGATTTCTGTACGTTTTTTTGTGCAGACCGGCAAATGTAGACCAGATTCAATAGGCGCCCGCACGATCGCGCCGCGCCCCTCGATTCCGCCGGACGTCTGTAAAGGAGACCCCGCCATGCCGTCACCGATGATTTATCAGGATCTCACCACTGCCGCGCTGCTCGGCCATGCGGCGCAGTATCACAGCGAGACCGAGATTGTCTCGGTGAGTACTGGCGGTGAGAAGGAGCGCAGCTGCTGGGGGGAGGTGGCCAGCCGTGCTCAGCGGCTGGCATCGGCGCTGGCGTCGCTGGGGCTGCCGCCGGGCGCCCGCTGCGCCACGCTGGCATGGAACAACCGCCGCCATCTGGAGATCTATTTTGCCGTCGCCTCCGGCGGCTGGGTGACGCACACCGTCAATCCGCGGCTGTCGGTTGACCATCTGCGGTATATCCTCAACGACGCTGCCGATGAAGTGCTGTTTTTTGACCAGACCTTTTTGCCGCTGGTAGCGCAGCTGCTGCCGCAGCTGCCGACGGTGAAACACGTCGTGCTGATGGAGTCCCGCAGCGAAGCGGCGCTCAGCCAGCTGCCCTCATTGCTGTTTTATGACGATCTGTTGCAGCAGGGGATGGCAGACTATCGCTGGCCGCAGCTCAATGAACTGACTCCGGCTTCGCTCTGTTACACCTCGGGAACCACCGGCCGGCCGAAAGGGGTATTGAACACCCATCGTTCGCTGGTCCTGCACGCCCTGAGCGGCAACCAGCCGGACGCCGCCGGCATATCGGCGAAGGACAGCCTGTTGCCGGTGGTGCCGATGTTCCATGTCAACGCGTGGGGGACGCCGTTTATCGCCGCCATGGTCGGCGCGCGGCAGGTGCTGCCGGGGCCGCACCTCGATGGCGACAGCCTGCTGCAGCTGCTGGCCGCCGAGAAGGTGACGGTGGGGTTTGGCGTACCGGTGATCTGGGCCGGCTTGCTGGCGGCGATGCGCCGGACAGAGGTCCGGCTGCCTGAATTTAAACGTGCGCTGGTCGGCGGCTCCGCGCTGCCGCCGTCGATGGCCGAGGCCTTTCAGCGTGATTACGGCATTGCGCTGACCCACGCCTGGGGAATGACCGAAACATCGCCCATCGGCACCATCAACACACCGTTGAGCAAACATGACGCGCTCCCGGCACAGGAGCAGCAAAAGCAGCGCGCCGGTCAGGGGCGGCCCATTTTCGGCATCGAACTGCAGGTGGTGGACGTGGATGGCGAACCGTTGCCCCGGGATGGTCAAAGCCAGGGGTATCTGCAGGTCAGAGGGCACTGGGTGGTAGAGCAATACTATGGTCAGGACGCGAGCGCCCTGACCGCGGCAGGCTGGTTTGATACCGGTGATATCGGTACGCTCGACGCCAATGGTTATCTGGTGATCAGCGATCGGGCAAAGGATATTATCAAGTCCGGTGGCGAGTGGATCTCCACCGTTGAGCTGGAGAATATCGCCATCGCGCATCCGGGGGTGCGCAGCGCGGCGGCCATCGCCGCCCGCCATCCGCGCTGGGACGAGCGGCCGGTGCTGCTGTGCGTCCGTGCGGAAGGGGGCGAAGTGGAGGAGACCGATCTGCTGAGCTGGTTTGAGAAGCGGGTGCCTAAATGGCAGATCCCGGACCGGGTGATATTTGTCGATGCGCTGCCGGTCAGCGCCACGGGTAAGGTGCTCAAAAATCAGCTGCGCCAGGCCTACGGAGAGATTTTAATGAGTGAGGGAAAATGAGCCATGCGCGACCCGGTCTGACGACCTGTTCTCAGTATGATGCGGCCCTGCACGCCTTGTCGGCGGCGCGCCAGCGCTGGGCGGAAACCTCAGTGAACCGTCGTCTGGCGCTCCTGCGCCAGATCAAGGATGCCCTGGCCGGCATTGCCCCGGCGTGGGTGGCCGCGGCAGCGGCGGCCAAAGGGCTGCCGGCGGGCGATCCGCTGGCGGGGGAAGAGTGGCTGGCGGGCCCCTGCGCGCTAATGGTCGGCTGCAACGGGCTTATCGCCACCCTGGAGCAACTGGAGGAGAAGACCTTTCTGCGGCGGATCCCGCTGCGGACGCTGGCGGACGGCCGCCTGGCGCTGCGGGTGGTGCCCGGCACGCTCTGGGATCGGCTGCTTCTGTCTGGTGTTCGCGCTGAGATATGGATGCAGCCAGGCGTCACCCGGGCCCATCTCGACCGCTATGCGGCGCGGGCATACGACATCCCGCCTGCCGCGCGGCAGGGCAAGCTGGCGCTGGTGCTTGGCGCCGGCAATGTGGCCTCGATTGCGCCACTGGATGTGCTACACAAGCTGTTTATTGAGAATCAGGTCTGCCTGCTGAAGCTCAATCCGGTGAATGATTATCTGCACGATCTGCTGGCCCAGGCCCTGGCGCCGCTGATTGCCATGGATGCGCTCCGCATCGTCACCGGCGACGCCCGGGCGGGAGCGTGGCTGACCACCCATCCCGCTGTCGATGAGATCCATATCACTGGCTCCCGCGACACCCATGACGTCATCGTCTGGGGCGAGGGTGAGACGGCTCGCCAGCGTCGGGCCGCCGGGACGCCGCTGAACCCGCGTCGGGTGACCTCGGAGCTGGGCGGCGTCAGCCCCACCATTATCGTACCCGGGCCGTGGAGCGAGGCGGACATCGCTTTTCAGGCGCAGCAGCTGGCGACGCAGAAGATGAACAACGGCGGGTTTAACTGCGTGGCCAGCCAGGTGCTGATCCTGCAGCAAGGCTGGGAGCCTGCGACGGCCTTGCTGAATCAGCTGTACCGACAGATCGCCGCGAATACCCGCCCGGACTACTACCCCGGCGCTGAAAACCGGCTGACAGACTTTCGCCTGCGCGCCCGTCAGCCGCTGGAGATAGCCCGCGGTGACGCGCTGCCGTTGATTGTGGCGAATACCGACGATGATCCCGGGTTCTGCCAGCAGGAGGTCTTTGGCCCGGGGCTGTCGGTCACCCGTCTTGAGGCCGATAGTGCGGAAAGCTTTCTGCGCCAGGCGATCGGCTATGCGAATCAGCGGCTGCAGGGCACGCTGGGGGCCAATATTGTGATCCACCCGCGCACCCGCAAAGCGATTGGACGTAAGCGTTTTAATGCGCTGATCGCCGAGCTGCGCTACGGCACGGTGGCGATCAACTGCTGGAGCGGGGTAGCCTTCCTGTTAGCCCCTTGCCCGTGGGGGGCGTTTCCCGGCCACACGCTCGACGATATTCAGAGCGGGCGGGGCAAGGTGCATAACAGCTTTATGCTGGAGAAAACCGAGCGCACGGTGATTGAGGCGCCGTTTCGGCCGTTTCCGCGTAGTCTTTGGCATGGCGAACTGACGCTGATGCCCCTGCCGCCCTGGTTCATCACCCACCGGGGGCAGGAAGCGGTGGCGCAGCGGCTGGTGGATTTTTACCATCGGCCGCGCTGGCGCAAATTGCCGGCGCTCCTCTGGCGCGCGCTGCGGGGCTAAGGTGAGAGCAAAAAAAAGGCGGAACCGCGGTTCCGCCCTGCGGGATTAACGGCCCGCTTTCAGCTTCTGGTAATACTCTTCATAAATGGCGCTGGCGCTGCCGACGTCATTCTGCCATTCGCCTTTCTCAATGGTTGCGGCGTCCGGATAGAGCGATTTATCGTTGGCCACTGCCGGGCTGAGCATCTTGCGCGCCGCAAGGTTCGGCGTCGGATAACCGATGGTTTCAGCGACCTGTTTGGCGACATCCGGGCGCAGCAGGAAGTTAATCAGCTTCAGCGCGCCGTCGACGTTTTTGGCGTTCGCCGGGATCGACAGGCTGTCCATCCAGAAGATGCCGCCCTCTTTCGGCCAGATCACTTCCAGCGGAGTACCTGCCTGGCGGGCGACGTAAGCCGAGCCGTTCCATACCATCCCGAGGTTCACTTCGCCTTCCATATACGGGTTCGCCGGGTTATCAGAGTTAAACGCTGCGACGTTGGGCATCAGCTTTTTCAGCTCGTTATAGGCGGCTTCAATCTCTTTCGGGTCGGTGGTGTTGCCGGAATAGCCCAGCTTACGCAGCGCCATCTGGAACACTTCGCGCGCGTCGTCGGTCAGCAGCAGGCTGCTTTTGTATTCCGGCTTCCACAGGTCGGCCCAGCTGGTGATAGTTTTCGGGTCAATCGCCTCGCTGTTGACGCCGATGGCCGTCGCCCCCCAGATATAGGGGATGGAGTAGTCGTTATTCGGATCGAACGGTTTATTCAGCATCTGCGGATCGAGGTTGCTGAAGTTAGTCAGCTTGCTCTTATCGATCTTCTGCAGCATGCCTTCTTTGCGCATCTTGTCGACAAAGTAGGTCGACGGGACGACCAGGTCGTACGCGCCGTCTTTATAGGTTTTGAGCTTGGCGTACATGGTTTCGTTCGACTCGTAGGTCGAATAGATAACCTTGATGCCGGTCTCTTTGGTGAACTGCTCCAGCAGGCCCGGCGGCACATACTCGGTCCAGTTATAGAAATAGAGCGTTTTGCTATCGTCCGCGTGCGCAGCGCCCATGCCGATTGCCAGAGCGCCGGCTGCGAGCAGGTGGCGTGACCATTTTTTCATTTTAACGTCCCCTGAGTTTTATCACGTGCAATTAACTGACTGGCGATGACCATCACCAGCGACAGAACCAACAAAATCGTGGCCAGGGCGTTCACCTCTGGCGAAACGCCAACCTTGACCATCGAATAGATCTTCAGTGGCAGGATTTCATACCCCGGACCGGTCACGAACGAGGAGACTACCACGTCATCCATCGACAGGGTGAAGCTCAGCAACCACCCAGCGGCTACCGCCGGCAGGGCCAGCGGCAGGATAATTTTGCGCAGGATGGTCATCTCGCTGGCGCCCAGATCTTTCGCCGCCTCCAGCATCCGCACGTCAAAGCCTTTCAGGCGGGAGTAAACGGTGACCACCACAAACGGCAGGCAGAAGGTGATATGCGAAAACAGCAGCGACCAGAAACCAAGCTGGACGCCGATCAGCATAAACAGCACCAGCAGAGAGATGGCCATCACAATATCTGGCGACATCATCACCACAAACAGCATGCCGCTGACAAACGGTTTGCCGCGAAAGCGGTAACGGTACAGCGCCACGGCGGTCAGCGAGCCGATAAGGGTGGCGAAGGTCGCCGACAGCACCGCCATGGTCAGCGAGTGCTGGGCGGCCTGCAGCAGGCTATCGTTGTTCATCAGCAGGCTATACCAGTCGGTGGTGAACCCCTGCCAGTTGATGCCGAAGCGCGACCGGTTAAACGAGTTAACGATCAGAATAATAATAGGGATGTAGAGATACGCGTAGATGGCGGTCATAAAGCCGCCGCGCAGCAGTCGACCGATCATTCCAGCTCCACCTTTTTATTCAGCAGGCGCGCCGCGCGCCAGTAAATCAACAGCATCAGGCCCATCACCAGGGTTAAGGTAATGCTGGTTGCCGCGCCGAACGGCCAGTCACGGATATTGAGGAACTGGCTTTTGATCACGTTGCCGATCAGCAGGTTCTTGGCGCCGCCCATCAGGTCGGAAACGTAGAACAACCCCATCGCCGGCAGCATCACCAGCAGACAGCCGGCGATGATCCCCGGCATGGTCAGCGGGATGATAATGCGGATAAAGGTCTGCAGCTTGCTGGCGCCGAGATCTTTCGCCGCTTCCAGCAGCGGGCGATCCAGTTTCTCAATGCTGGAGTAGAGCGGCATCACCATAAACGGCAGCAGGATGTACACCAGGCCGATGATCACCGCCGAGGGGGTGAACATAATGCGTATCGGGGTGTCGATCACCCCCAGCCACAGCAGAAACTCGTTCAGGTAACCTTTAGTGCTGAGGAAAATCTTCAGCCCGTAGATGCGGATCAACGAGTTGGTCCAAAAAGGGACGATCAGCAGGAACAGCAGCAGGGGCCGTACCTTCTGCGGCAGCCGGGCGAGGAACCACGCAAACGGATAGCCCAGCGCCAGGCAGGCGAGGGTCGCCAGCAGCGCCATGTTTAGCGAATGCAGCAGAACGTCATAATAGAGCGGATCCAGTAGCCGCGAATAGTTATCCAGCGTGAAGACCAGTTTGACGAAGTTGGCATCGTCGCGGGTCAAAAAGCTGGTGGCGATGATCATCAGGTTGGGCAGGAAGACAAACAGCACCAGCCAACCGACGATAGTGGCGATCACCACATTCTGGAATTTACTGGTGTTCTTCATCGGCCAGCACCACCTCCCAGCTTTCCACCCAATTGATAGACATTTTCTGGTCAAGAGAGTGGTCGAAATCCGGGTCGTCTTCGTTAAAGAACTCGCTGACCATCACCATTTTGCCGTTCTCCAGTTCCACCACCGACTCCAGAGTCATGCCTTTATAGTTGCGCTCGCGGACATAGCCGATCAGGCCATCGGCGTCGCTGTTATGGTGGATCTCGTCGACGCGCAGATCTTCCGGGCGCAGCAGGACATGCAGACGCTGGCCGGCCTCCACGGCAAAATTGACGGTGATGTTGCATTCCCGACCTTCAACGCTGGCACGCACGCGCTGTTCGTCGAGACGTTCAATTACCGTGGCGTCAAAGATATTGATCTCGCCGATAAAGCTGGCGACAAACAGGTTCTTCGGCTCTTCGTAGATCTCTCGCGGGGTGCCGTCCTGTTCGATTTTGCCATCACGCATCACCACGATGCGATCGGACATGGTCAGAGCCTCTTCCTGATCGTGGGTGACGAAGACGAAGGTGATCCCGAGCTTACGCTGCAGCGCTTTCAGTTCGTTCTGCATCTGCTTGCGCAGTTTATAATCAAGGGCGGAGAGGGATTCATCAAGCAGCAGCAGGCGCGGTTTGTTCACCACCGCGCGGGCAATCGCCACGCGCTGCTGCTGGCCGCCGGACAGCTGATGCGGTTTACGTTGAGCAAACGCTTCAAGCTGCACCATGCGCAGGGCATCGTGGACGCGGGGAGCGATGTCCGCCGTCGGGGTTTTCTGCATACGCAGGCCGAAGGCGACGTTTTCAAACACCGTCATGTGCGGAAACAGCGCATAGCTTTGAAAGACGGTGTTCACGTGGCGGTTTTCCGCCGGGATATGGGTGATATCGTGATCTTCGAGATGGATTTGGCCGCTATCGACGCTTTCCAGTCCGGCGATAAGACGAAGAACGGTTGTTTTACCGCAGCCAGAGGGGCCAAGCAGGGTGAGAAACTCACCGTTGTTGATGGTCAGATTGAGGTCGGAGATAACCGTTTTACCATCAAAGCTTTTGCGAATTCCCGCCAGCTGAACCAGCGGAGAACGCGAACGCGGTTGTGTATTCAATTTTCGACTCTGTCCCATGTAGACGCAGCGGAAAGCTTACCGATGCGGGGTTTGTGGTTAACCACCTTTGGTTTTGCACATAAAATAATAAGGCCGAGCATTCTACGGCAAACGATTGTAATCGCCAATGATTGATGCGCCATGATGAACTACCTTTACAACATTATCGTGTGAAATGTATTAAATTCTCATTTGCCGGGCTAAAAATGACCTGACGCAATATTTGGTTTTTCCGGCTTATCAATAATGTTGTCACAAAAGAAGAGGGTGGCTACATGGATAAATTGCTTGAGCGTT
>ERZ1106931.1075-NODE-1075-length-12987-cov-2.888880_pt1 | contig 12987 bp, 9 predicted proteins | sample MGYA00403664_ERZ1106931 | MGnify/ENA primary metagenome ERZ1106931 (study PRJEB35170, sample SAMEA104062435) | human gut metagenome | biome: human gut; feature: human-associated habitat; material: faeces | place: Denmark | collected 2012-06-29 ... | reverse complement strand
GAATCCATCTTATGGAAGAAGAGGGAGTGAAATTCGTTACAAATGTAAACGTAGGAAAGGACATCAAAGCAGAAGAACTTCTGAAACATGCAGAGGACTATGTTCCGGAAGATGTTCAGAATCTGATGGAAGTACTGGATGCAGCGAAAGCAGTAGCAGCAGATCCGGCAGCGACACAGGAAACAGTAGATGCGGCACAGAATGCACTGGATCCAGAAAGAGTTTGCAATTATGGCAGCAGCAGGAGAGGGCGGAAGCATCACTCCATGCGGTACTGTAAAAGTAGAACGCGGTATGAGCCAGACATTTGTGATCCAGCCGGAAGAAGGATATGTGATCAGTGATGTACTGGTAAATGGACAGTCTGTTGGTGCAGTGGCAGAGTATACATTCTGTGATGTCAATGCAGATGCCAATATTACAGCACTCTTCCAGAAAGCAGCTGTTTCTACAGATAAATCAAAGCTTACAGCTGTTATAAAAGAAGCAGAGGAACGTCTGGAACAGGCAGATAAGTATACCGAAGAGACAGTAAAAGCACTTCAGAAAGAAGTGGAGGCAGCGCAGTTTATTCTTGCAGACAAAGAGGCATCTCAGGCAGACATTGATACAGCAGTACAGAAAGTAAGAACTGCGATCGATGCACTGGAGGAAAAAACGCAGACTGAAAAACCAGAAAATCCAGACAATAATAAACCGGATAACAACAAACCGGGAAATGGAAACAATGACGGACAAAATAATGGAAACAATAGTCAGTCTACAACACAGAAACCGTCAACTGGTACTCCAAACAAAGCAGTGAAGACAGGAGATGCCACTCCGATCGCCGGAGCAGTATCCGGACTTCTTGCAGGAGGAGCAGCACTTCTGGCATTCCTGAAAAGACGCAAATAAATAAAAATAAAAAATTCTTCCTAAACATGAGCAGTGCTCTGTGCCGAAAGGCATGGGGCACTGTTTTATGGTACGGGAAATTTGGCTTTGGCGGAAGATGTTTGAATAAAATATTCGCTGGCAGAACAGTTCTTGTTACCGTTCACACCATTCCCCACCTATCCATGCGCAATCGTCGTGCTTGCGCACTCCAGTTCTGGACAGATTTACAGAAAATTTTTAGTATGCTACAATAAAAAATAACAGCTAGAAAAACAAGAAAGATACTTGGGAGGAACTGACATGGAAAAGTGGTTTGTGTCCATGAAGAAAGCGGATTTTACGCAGATTGCGGAAAAATATCATATTTCCCCGATCATCGCGCGCCTGATCCGAAACAGGGATATTTTAGGCGATCAGAATATTGACTATTATTTAAATGGAACGATTGCAGATCTGCACGATGGGATGCTGATGAAAAATATGGATACGGCAGTGGAGATTCTGGAGGAAAAAATCCGGGAAGGCGAAAAAATCCGTGTGATCGGAGATTATGATATCGACGGAGTCAATGCGACGTATATTTTGAAAACAGGATTAGAAAGTCTGGGAGCTTTGGTGGATACGGATATTCCGGATCGGATGAAGGATGGATACGGCCTCAATCAGATGCTCATTGACAGGGCATTGGAGGACGGTGTAGATACGATCATTACCTGTGACAATGGGATCGCAGCCGCTTCAGAGATTGCTTACGGGAAAGCGCAGGGGATGACGATCATTGTGACAGATCACCATGAAGTACCTTATCTAGAAGCAGGAGGAGAGAAAGAATATCTGATTCCCGATGCAGATGCAGTGGTCAACCCGCATTTACCGGGAGATCCTTATCCGTTTAAAGGTCTGTGCGGTGCGGCAGTTGTGTATAAAGTGGTGGAAGCGTTATATAATGTCATGGGGCAGGATGCAGATGATGTAGATTTTCTGATGGAAAATGTGGCGATTGCGACCGTGGGGGATGTGATGGATCTGGTGGATGAGAACCGGATTTTTGTAAAACAGGGGCTGGAAATGCTGAAACGCACGCAAAATGAAGGTCTGAAAGCATTGATGGAATGCACGCAGGTACCGATAGAGAGATTGTCTGCCTATCACATCGGATTTGTCATCGGACCATGTATCAATGCGAGCGGGCGACTGGATACGGCAAAGCGGGCATTGGAGCTCCTTGAGGTGAAGAACAGAAGAGAAGCTGTCATGATGGCAGAAGATTTAAAAGCATTGAATGACAGCCGTAAGGAAATGACAGAAAAAGGGGTAGAGCAGGCAGTTGAACAGATCGAGACAACGGATTTGAAAGAGGATCGAGTACTGGTCGTGTATCTGCAGGACTGTCATGAGAGTATTGCGGGGATCATTGCCGGAAGACTGAAAGAAAAATATTATAAGCCGGTGTTTGTTCTGACGCAGGGAGAACATGGCGTCAAAGGGTCGGGGCGTTCCATTGAAAGCTACCATATGTTTGAGGAAATGTGCAAATGCAGGGCGTTATTCACAAAATTCGGAGGCCATAAGCTGGCGGCAGGGCTATCTCTGGAAGAGGAGAATGTGGAACGTTTCCGCAGAACGATCAATGAACTCTGTGAGCTGACCAGTCAGGATCTGATGCCGAAGGTATCCATTGACATGCAGCTTCCTCTTGCGTATGTAACAGAAGAGCTGATTGAAGAACTGGAACTTCTGGAGCCTTTCGGGAAAGGAAATACAAAGCCGTTGTTTGCGGAAAAAAACTTAAAAGTACAGAATCTCCGTGTGATCGGGAAGAATCAGAATGTCCTGAAATTTCAGGTTCTGGATCGAAATGGACGGAAAATGGAGGCGATCTATTTCGGAGAGGTACAGGAGTGTATGGAGTATCTGCAGGGAAAAGAAGAGGTGGCGCTGACATTTTATCCGTCGGTCAATGAATACAGAGGAAACAAAAGCATACAGATTACAGTGGTAAATTATCAATAATGATGATATACTAATCCATATGGAATTTTACGATAAAAAGAAAAGGGGGATTTGATATGGCAGGTACGCTGGAATATGAACTTCTGAATAAAAATCTGGAAATGGTGGATGGCCATGCCGTGAAAGCACCTGAAGATTATCAAAACCCTGAGCAGTTATATGAAGCGTTGATTGCAAGGGTAAGAAAGTATCATCCATCCGCAGATATTTCTCTCATCGAGAAGGCGTATAAGCTTTCCAGAGAGGCACATAAAGAGCAGGCCCGCAAGTCCGGAGAGCCTTATATCATTCATCCGCTCTGGGTGGGGATCATTCTGGCGGATCTGGAGATGGATAAGGAGACGATCGTGGCAGGAATGCTCCATGATACGGTTGAAGATACAGAGATGACAGTGGAGGATATTACAAGAGAGTTTGGCGAAGAGGTAGCGCTGCTTGTAGATGGAGTCACAAAGCTGGGCCAGTTGTCTTATTCTAAGGATAAATTGGAAGTGCAGGCAGAAAACCTGCGCAAGATGTTTCTTGCCATGGCGAAGGATATCCGTGTGATCATTATCAAGCTGGCAGACCGCCTGCACAATATGAGAACGCTGGAGTTTATGGTTCCGGCAAAACAGAAGGAAAAAGCCAGAGAGACGATGGATATCTACGCTCCGATCGCGCAGAGGCTGGGTATTTCCAAAATCAAGACAGAGCTGGATGATCTTTCTTTAAAATATTATCAGCCGGAAGTGTATTTCCAGCTGGTAAAGGATTTAAATGAGAGAAAGACAGAGCGGGAAGAGTTTGTGCAGCAGATCGTGGCAGAGGTCTCTCACCATATGGAGAATGCCCATATTCAGGCAAAGGTATATGGAAGAGTGAAGCATTTCTTCAGTATTTACAAAAAGATGGTCAATCAGAATAAGACTCTGGATCAGGTGTATGATCTGTTTGCCGTGCGCATTATCGTAGATTCGGTCAAAGACTGTTATGCGGCGTTGGGTGTGATCCATGAGATGTATACACCGATTCCGGGGCGATTCAAAGACTATATCGCCATGCCGAAAGCGAATATGTACCAGTCTTTGCATACGACTCTGATGGGGCCGGCAGGACAGCCGTTTGAAATTCAGATCCGTACAGAGGAGATGCACAAGACGGCAGAGTACGGTATTGCGGCCCATTGGAAATATAAGGAGAGCGGCGGTTCGGCTAAGAATAATAAGAGCCGTGAGGAAGAAAAGTTAAGCTGGCTTCGGCAGATTCTGGAGTGGCAGAGGGATATGTCGGACAACAGAGAGTTTTTGAGTCTCTTAAAAGGCGATCTGGATCTGTTTGCAGAAGATGTGTACTGTTTCACTCCGAACGGAGATGTGAAGAACCTGCCGAACGGTTCTACTCCGGTGGATTTTGCCTATGCAATCCACAGTGCAGTGGGCAACAAGATGGTAGGTGCACGTGTCAACGGCAAGCTGGTCAATATTGATTACAAAATCCAGAACGGAGACCGTATTGAGATTCTGACATCTCAGAATTCCAAAGGTCCGAGCCGGGACTGGCTGAGCATCGTAAAGAGCACACAGGCAAAGAATAAGATCAATCAGTGGTTTAAGCATGAGTTTAAAGAAGAGAATATTATTCGAGGAAAAGAGCTGATTGCCGCATACTTTAAATCCAAGTCGATCGCACAGGCGGATATCATGAAGCCAAAATATCTGCAGATCGTCCAGAGAAAGTATGGATTCCGGGATTGGGATGCAGTTCTGGCAGCAATCGGACACGGTGGACTAAAGGAAGGTCAGGTAGTCAACCGTCTGGTAGAAGAGTATGGAAAAGATCACAAAAAAGAGATTACGGATGCGACGATCCTGGAGAAGATTTCTGAGGCAAACAATCAGAAGGTGCATATTGCAAAATCAAAGAGCGGGATCGTGGTTAAGGGAATCGATGACATGGCGGTGCGCTTCTCCAAGTGCTGCAATCCGGTTCCGGGTGATGAAATCGTAGGATTTGTGACCAGAGGAAGAGGTATGACGATCCACCGTACAGATTGTGTGAATATGCTGCATCTGTCTGCTGTGGAGCGGGAGCGTCTGATCGATGCAGAGTGGGAGAATAATGCAGAGACGGAAGGCGGAGGTCAGTATCTGGCAGAGCTGAAGATGTATGCAAACGACAGGCAGGGACTGCTTCTGGATGTAACAAAGGTATTTACAGAAGAAAAGATCGATGTCAGATCTATGAATACACGAACCAGCAAAAAAGGAACCGCTACACTGGAAATGGGATTTATTGTAAAGGGCAGAGAACAGCTGAATCTTATCATAAAAAAACTGCGCAATGTAGAAGGAGTTCTGGATATTGAACGGACAGCGGGGTAGAGAAAAATGAGAATCAAAAAATTTGTGATCGGAATGGTCGGCACCAACTGTTATGTGGTGTACAATGAAAATACAAAAGAATGTTTTGTTGTGGATCCGGCGGCACCATCTGCGCCGCTTGTCGAATTTATCCAGACAGAAGGTCTTCAGTTGCAGGGAATCCTCCTGACACATGGTCATTTTGATCATATTATGGGAATTGACACACTGCGCAGAGAATGGTCAGTTCCTGTCTATGCCAGTGCACTGGAGCAGAAGGTTCTGACAGATGCCAATGTGAATCTGTCTGTTGCATATGGAGCGGGTTATGTGTTTGCGGACGCCAAGTTTCTGGAAGATGGGGCATCTCTCGCACTTGCAGGATATCAGATCCGTATGATCTCCACTCCGGGGCATACGGCGGGAGGATGCTGTTATTATATAGAAGAAGAGGAGGTTCTTTTCAGCGGAGATACACTGTTTGCAGGCTCTGTTGGAAGAACAGATTTTCCGACAGGCAGTATGAGTACACTGGTGCGTTCGGTAAAAGAGCGATTGCTGAGCCTTCCGGAAGATACACAGGTGTATCCGGGACATATGGAGGCAACAACGATCGGATTTGAAAAGGAGAATAATCCGTTTTTGTAAGAAAACGGAAGAGAAATATGATGATACAGATCAGCAGTAAAGATACGTTATATATGTATAATTTATATCATATTGTGAAGGCTTTTTTCCCGAATGAGGAGATCAGCCAGAATCTGGACGAAAAGCAGGAATCTCTGGTTTCAGTGAAACTGGAAGAGAATTCTTGCTTTTATGTTCCTGTTTCAGAAATTGCAGACTGTCCGGACCGCCAGGATGGAAAGAAGAAGGTGACAAAGCTTGTCTATGACTGGCTGTCAAAAGTGACCGGACGGATACTTGCCTGGGGGATGCTGACAGGTGTCAGACCGACAAAGCTGGCTATGCAGAAACTGGAAGCCGGTATGAGCCGAAAAGAAGTCTGCACATTTTTAGAGCAGGAGTACGGAGTCAGTCACCAGAAGGCAGAACTTGGCATTGCGATTGCAGAGCGGGAAAAAGAGCTGCTTGGCAGACTGGACTATGAGCAGGGATTCAGTCTCTATGTAGGGATTCCGTTTTGTCCAAGCATCTGTTCGTACTGTTCTTTCAGTTCGTCCCCTCTGGCGGAGTGGAAAGACCGGGTAGATGATTATTTAAAGGCGCTCTGTCAGGAAATCCGGGCACTGGGAGAGCGGGCAGAAGAAAGAAAGCTTAATACGATCTATATCGGAGGAGGGACTCCGACAACACTGGAGGCAGAGCAGCTTTTTGAGCTTTTGGATACGATACAGAAGTCGTTTTCATTTGAGTATCTGCAGGAATTTACGATCGAGGCGGGAAGACCGGACAGCATTACAAGAGAAAAGCTGGAAGTGATGCGAAGATTTCCGGTGACCAGGATTTCTGTCAATCCCCAGACCATGCAGCAGAAAACACTGGATCTGGTGGGAAGAAAGCATACCGTTCAGGATGTAAAAGACATTTTTCATGCAGCCAGAGAGCTTGGATTTGACAATATCAACATGGATCTGATCGCAGGACTTCCGGGTGAGACAAGGGCGGATATGCAGGATACATTGAGAAGAATCAAAGCACTCGCCCCTGACAGTCTGACGGTGCATGCACTGGCGATTAAACGGGCGGCAAAATTCGGGCAGGAGGGCAGAACGATGGATCTGCATTCTGAGATTTCCGGGATGGTAGAGGATGCGGCTGAATGTGCAGAAGAGATGGGGTTAAAGCCGTATTATCTGTACCGTCAGAAAAATATTGCAGGAAATTTTGAGAATGTTGGTTATGCAGAGGTTGACAAAGCCGGAATTTACAATATACTTATTATGGAAGAAAAGCAGACCATCCTGGCAGCAGGAGCGGGAGCTTCGACCAAGCTCGTATTGCCGGAGAAGATTCAGACGGCAGGCGGAAAAAAGACGAATCTGATCCGCATCGAGAATGTGAAAAATATTATGGAATATATCCATCGTATTGATGAGATGATAGAGCGAAAAGGAGAATGGTTATGGCATTAAAGAGAAAACCGGTTACCGGAATGAAAGATATTCTTCCGGGCGAAATGGAGATCCGGGATTATGTGATCAGTCTGATCAAAGAGACATACAGAACATTTGGATTTTCATCCATTGAGACACCGTGCGTAGAACATATCGAGAATCTTTGCAGTAAGCAGGGTGGAGATAATGAAAAGCTGATCTTTAAGATCTTAAAGCGTGGTGAGAAGCTGAAGCTGGCAGAGGCAAAAGAAGAGGCGGATCTGGTAGACGGAGGACTCCGGTATGACCTGACTGTGCCGCTTTCCCGTTATTATGCGAACCACTCCAATGAGCTTCCGGCACCTTTTAAGGCACTTCAGATGGGAAATGTATGGCGTGCTGACCGTCCACAGAGAGGCCGGTTCCGTCAGTTTATGCAGTGCGATATTGATATCCTTGGCGAGCCGTCCAATCTGGCGGAGATCGAACTGATCCTTGCGACAACAGCACTTCTCGGAAAGCTGGATTTCAAGAATTTTACAATCCGTATCAATGATCGTCGTTTCCTGAAGGCAATGGCAGCTTACAGCGGATTTGCAGAGGAAGATTATGATAATGTCTTCATTACACTGGACAAGATGGATAAGATTGGTCTGGAAGGTGTTGCCGCAGAGCTGAAAGAAAATGGTTATGCGGAAGAGTCAGTTGAGAAATATCTGCAGTTATTCAAGGAGATCACGAATGATGTGGCAGGCGTGCGTTCCTGTAAGGAGAAGCTGGAGGGATTTCTTCCGGCAGAAGCAGCCGATTCACTTGAGATGATCATTACAAGTGTAGAGAGTGCAAAAGAGGCAGAGTTCCGTATGTTCTTTGACCCGACACTGGTACGTGGAATGTCCTACTATACAGGAACAATCTTTGAGATTTCCATGGATGAGTTTGGAGGTTCCGTCGGCGGAGGCGGTCGTTATGATAAGATGATCGGAAAGTTTACGGGTCAGGATACACCGGCAGTAGGATTTTCCATCGGATTTGAGCGGATTGTCATGCTGCTGATGGAACGTGGATACAAAGTGCCTACAAGTAAGGAAAAGAAAGCATTCCTGATCGAGAAAAATATGCCGCAGGAAGGCATGCTGAAAGTGCTGGCACTTGCAAAGAAAGAGCGTGAAAATGGCCGTCAGGTGATGATCGTGAATATGAAGAAAAATAAAAAGTTCCAGAAAGAGCAGCTTGCAGAGCAGGGATATACAGAGATCACAGAGTGCTACCGTGATTCTGTGGACAGCCTGTAAGACGGTAGAGCAGAGCGAAAAGAAAGAGCTGCGATAGAAAAAGCAGCAATAAAAAGCAGCGATAGACAGAACAGGAAGAAAGTAAAAAGGAAAGGATGAGATACAATGGCTGAATCAATGCAGGGGCTGAAGAGAACTCACCGTTGTGGCGAGTTGTCTGCAGTGAATGTCGGTGAGACAGTGACCATCATGGGATGGGTACAGAAGAACAGAAATAAAGGAGGTCTCGTATTCACAGATGTCAGAGACCGTTCCGGAATTATCCAGGTAGTCTGTGAGGAGGGGACGACAGAACCGGCTCTGATCGAGAAAGCGGCATCCCTCCGTTCAGAGTATGTTGTGGCGATCGTTGGTAAGGTCGCAAGACGTTCGGGAGCTGTAAATGATAAGATTGCAACAGGAGAGATCGAGGTGATCCCAAGTGAACTGAGGATTCTTTCCGAGGCAATGACTCCTCCGTTCCCGATTGAGGAAAATTCAAAGACAAAAGAAGAAATCCGTCTCAAATACCGTTATCTGGATTTAAGAAGACCGGATCTTCAGAGAAATCTTAAAATGAAGAGTCAGGTTATGACGCTGACCCGTCAGTATTTTGCAGAAGAAGGATTCCTTGAAGTGGAAACTCCGATGCTTGGAAAGACAACACCGGAAGGGGCAAGAGATTACCTTGTGCCAAGCCGTGTGCATCCGGGTTCTTTCTACGGTCTTCCACAGTCTCCGCAGCTTTACAAGCAGCTTCTGATGTGCTCTGGCGTGGATCGTTATATCCAGATTGCAAGATGTTTCCGTGATGAGGATCTTCGTGCAGACAGACAGCCGGAGTTTACGCAGATCGATATGGAGTTGTCCTTTGTAGATGTGGATGATGTGATCGATGTCAACGAAAGATATCTGAAGAAACTGTTCCGGGAAGTGCTGGATGTAGAGGTACAGCTTCCGATCCAGAGAATGACCTGGCAGGAAGCAATGGATCGTTTTGGATCAGATAAGCCGGATCTCAGATTTGGAATGGAACTGACGGATGTAAGTGAAGTGGTAAAGGACTGTGGTTTCGGTGTCTTTACAGCAGCACTGGAGAATGGTGGAAGTGTTCGTGGTATCAATGCCAAAGGACAGGGCGGCATGCCAAGAAAGAAGATCGACAAGCTGACAGCATTTGTAAAAGATTACGGTGCAAAAGGGCTGGCATATGTTGCCATTCAGGAAGACGGAACCGTGAAATCTTCTTTTGCCAAGTTTATGACAGAGGAGCAGATGCAGGCACTGATCGCAGCAATGAACGGAGAAGCAGGAGATCTGCTGTTATTTGCTGCTGATAAAAATAAAGTAGTATGGGATTCACTGGGAGCATTGCGTATAGAGCTTGCGAAGCAGCTTGAACTCCTTGATAAAAATGAATATCGTTTTGTATGGATCACAGAGTTCCCGCTTCTTGAGTGGAGCGAAGAGCAGAACCGTTTTGTTGCGATGCATCATCCATTTACGATGCCGATGGAAGAAGATCTTCAGTATATTGAGTCTGATCCGGGCAGGGTACGTGCAAAAGCATACGATATCGTATTGAATGGTAACGAGATTGGTGGAGGAAGTGTCAGAATCTTTGATCAGGATATCCAGAGCAAGATGTTTGAAGTGCTTGGATTTACAGAAGAGCAGGCACAGGAGCAGTTTGGCTTCCTTCTGACAGCATTCAAGTATGGAGTGCCGCCGCACGCAGGACTTGCATATGGTCTGGATCGTCTGGTTATGCTGATGGCAAAACAGGACAGCATCCGTGATGTAATTGCATTCCCTAAAGTAAAAGATGCATCTGATCTTATGACAGAAGCACCGGGACATGTAGATGCAAAACAGCTGGAGGAACTCGGAATTGCGGTTATAGCAAAAGAAGAGAAAAAGGCAGAAGACAAAGAATAAAGTAAAAGCTATATAAAGTAAAAGATGCGGGAAAACCAAAGAGAAGGTTGCTCCCGCACCTTTTTTATTACTATGCGTTCGTAAGGAGCTGCCACTTGCCAAAGCATGCAGAAAAAGTTGTCGGAGTTTTCAAATTAAAAGAAAAATTCAAAAAATTAAAAAAAGCAGTTGACAATACCATATATATACGTTATACTGAATATCGTTCTGATGAACACAAAATAATAAAACATACTTGATGTGCGATAGTAGTACAGTTGGTAGTACGCCACCTTGCCAAGGTGGAGGTCGCGGGTTCGAGTCCCGTCTGTCGCTCTGAATTGACTATTTGTAACGTCTTTTTTTGTGTTGATCAATTATGGGGGTGCGGATTTGTTACTGTGCAGAAAGGAGATTAAACTGTACTAATTTCCGAGCATGGGAAGAATCGGATTGAAATTATATGTAGCACTATGCTATACTAAAGTCTGTATAAACAAAGCTGCAGAATCTGCCGCTGGCAGAATATCTGTAGATACGAAAAGAGAGTGAACAAAAAACGAGGATGTGAGAAGATGAATCAGGAAAGAGTAGTAAAAGCAGGTCTTCTGGGACTTGGAACGGTCGGCAGCGGGGTGTATAAACTTGTGGAACGCCAGAAGGATGAAATGGCATTGAAAGCCGGTGCAGGTCTTGAAATTCAGAAGATACTGGTACATAACATGAATAAGAAGAGAGAGGGTGTAGACCAGTCTCTTTTAACCGATAAGTGGGAAGATATCATGAATGATGATGAGATAGAAATCGTAATCGAAGTGATGGGTGGTATCGAACCTGCAAGAACTATGATTCTGGAAGCACTGCATGCAGGAAAGAATGTCGTGACAGCGAACAAAGATCTGGTAGCGACACATGGACACGAACTTTTGGAGGCGGCAGAAGAAAGTGGAGTGGATTTCTTATTTGAGGCAGCTGTGGCAGGAGCAATCCCGATTATCCGTCCGCTGAAGCAGTGTCTGGCGGCGAATGAGATTCAGGAAGTTATCGGTATTGTCAATGGTACGACGAACTTTATTCTGACCAAGATGATCGAAGAAGGGATGGATTTTGACGATGCACTGGCACTGGCAACAGAGCTTGGTTATGCAGAGGCAGATCCGACGGCCGATATTGAAGGACTGGATGCAGGACGTAAGGTAGCGATCATGGCATCGATTGCATTTCATTCCAGAGTTACATTCGATGATGTATATACAGAAGGAATTACAAAAATTACTGCGAAAGATGTGGAATACGCAGAAGAATTCGGTGATGTGATTAAATTACTCGGTGTTGCACATAATACGGAAGAAGGAATTGAGGTTGCTGTTCATCCGATGATGATTCCGAAGGAACATCCGCTTGCATCCGTGAGAGATTCGTTTAATGCAGTATTTGTCCGCTCTGATGCTGCCGGTGATACGATGTTCTACGGAAGAGGAGCAGGGGAACTCCCGACGGCCAGTGCGATCATGGGTGATGTGATCGATGTAATCCGTGATATACAATACCATTGTACAGGAAGAATCAGTTGTACCTGTTATCGTGAGACACCGGTAAAGAACTTTAAAGAAGTAAAGAACAAGTTCTATATCCGTATGCTGGTGGATAATAAACCAGGTGTACTTGCTGCAATTGCAAGTGTATTCGGAGTGCATAAAGTAAGTATTGCAAGAGTGATTCAGAAGACAAAAGAAAATGATGCAGCAGAGCTTGTTATCGTTACAGAAGCAGTAAAAGAAAAGCATCTGGAAGATGCACTGGCTCATCTGGTGGATATGGATACGACACGGGAGATTGGAACCGTGATCCGTGAATATTAAATAATAAATAGCAGAATATTTTCAGAGGACGGAGGCCGTAACAAGCTCCGTCTTTTATAATCGCCGTATGGTGAAAATCAAATAAGAATCCATGAATAATTGGTGAGAAAATAAGGAGTGAAAGAAAGTTGAAAGAACAGAAAAAAGTGAATCCTCTGGCAACAGAAAGCGAGGGAAAACTGATCGCGAAATTCGCAATTCCGGCAATTATCAGTATGTTGGTGAGCTCATTATATAATATTGTAGATCAGATCTTTATCGGACAGGGAGTCGGACTTCTGGGAAATGCAGCGACTAATATTGCATTTCCTGTGTCGATTATCTGTACGGCAACAGCACTTCTTCTTGGAATCGGAAGTGCGTCGAATTTTAATCTGTGTTCCGGAGCGGGAGATCATGAGAAAGAAGCAGGATTGCGGGGACCGGGCTTTCCATGCTGGTGATCTGTGGTGTGATCATTGCAGCAGTGGTACTGGTGTTCCTGGATCCTCTGCTGCATCTTTTCGGTGTGACGGCAAAGATCCTGCCATATGCACAGGATTATACAGGAATTACGGCATTTGGAATTCCGTTCCTGATTTTGACAACCGGAGGGAATCATCTGATCCGCGCGGACAGAAGTCCTACGTACTCTATGACTTGT
>ERZ1106931.1072-NODE-1072-length-13016-cov-7.564231_pt1 | contig 13016 bp, 9 predicted proteins | sample MGYA00403664_ERZ1106931 | MGnify/ENA primary metagenome ERZ1106931 (study PRJEB35170, sample SAMEA104062435) | human gut metagenome | biome: human gut; feature: human-associated habitat; material: faeces | place: Denmark | collected 2012-06-29 ... | reverse complement strand
CATTTCCTTTTTAACTCAGAATAATGCCTCCATTTTTACCTGAGCCAGTTGGTTTTCGCCAGTTCGATTACTTCATCCCCGCGTCCGTTAATGATGGCACGCAGCATATACAGGCTGAAACCTTTGGCCTGCTCAAGTTTAACCTGCGGTGGAATTGCCAGTTCTTCTTTCGCGACAACCACGTCGACCAGCACCGGACCATCGATGCTGAAGGCGCGTTGCAGGGCGGCATCGATGTCATCGGATTTCTCGACGCGAATACCGGTTATCCCGCAGGCTTCAGCAATGCGGGCAAAGTTGGTGTCGCCAAGCTCCGTACCGTCGGTGAGATAACCCCCGGCTTTCATCTCCATCGCCACAAAGCCCAGTATGCTGTTGTTAAAGACCACAATTTTCACCGGCAGCTTCATTTGCACGACCGAGAGGAAATCGCCCATCAGCATGCTGAAACCGCCATCGCCGCACATCGCCACGACCTGACGTCCGGGTTCAGTAGCTTGCGCGCCTAGCGCCTGCGGCATCGCGTTAGCCATGGAGCCGTGGTTAAACGACCCGAGAAGGCGGCGTTTGCCGTTCATTTGCAGGTAGCGCGCGGCCCATACGGTTGGCGTGCCCACGTCGCAGGTGAAGATGGCATCTTCAGCGGCAAAGTGGCTGATTTGCTGCGCCAGATACTGCGGGTGGATCAGTTCCCGTTTGCTGGCGGTTGCCAGTGCATCGAGGTCACTGCGGGCGGTCTGATAGTGTTTCAGCGCCGCATCCAGATGGGTGCGATCCTCTTTAGCCTGTAAGCGCGGCTGGATGGCGTTGAGTGTGGCTTTGATATCCCCGATAACCGCCATATCCACCGCGCAGTGCGCCCCGAGGCTGCCCGGGTTGATATCCACCTGAATAATTTTTGCTTTGGCCGGATAAAACGCGCGGTACGGGAAGTGCGTACCGAGCAGCACCAGGGTATCCGCATTTTCCATCGCGTAATATCCGGAGGAGAAACCGATAAGCCCGGTCATCCCGACACTGTACGGGTTATCATACTCAATATGCTCTTTGCCGCGTAGTGCATGCACCACTGGTGCTTTCAGAGTTTCCGCCAGTTTGATAACTTCATCATGTGCCCCGGCACATCCGGCTCCGCACATCAGTGTGATGTTTTTCGCGCCGTTAAGGGCATCCGCCAGTTTCACCAGCTCATCCCGCTGCGGCATCACCAGCGGCAGAGACGGCTCATACCAGACATTGCGGGCCGATTCCGGTGCCGGTCTTAATGCCACATCCCCCGGAATGACCACCACGGCCACGCCGCGCTCCAGAATCGCCTTGCGCATGGCAATCCCCAGCACCTGCTGGATCTGCTCCGGATTGGAAACCAGCTCACAATAGACGCTGCATTCACGGAACAGCTCCTGCGGATGGGTTTCCTGGAAGTAATGGCTGCCGATTTCGCCGGAAGGAATATGTGCGGCAATTGCCAGCACCGGCACGCGGTTGCGCTGACAATCAAATAGTCCGTTGATTAAGTGGAGGTTTCCCGGCCCGCAGGAACCGGCACATACAGCCAGTTCGCCGGTGAGCTGTGCCTCCGCGCCAGCGGCGAAAGCGGCGACCTCTTCGTGCCGGGTGGGCATCCAGTCGATGGTGCCCATGCGGTTAAGGCTATCGCTCAATCCATTGAGGGAATCTCCGGTGACGCCCCAGATACGTTTCACGCCGGCCTGTTCCAGCGTTTTGGCAATGTATGCCGCCACGGTCTGTTTCATGATCTCCATCTCCTTTTTTTGATAACGCCTTCAAGCTTAGATGAAACTGACCGCAATGTAACCGATTACCCCTGATTTTTTGCTGGTTTTATTCCTCTCCGGCTGCGCATACTCTGGAAGTACACAGGATGCAAAACAGGATGCACATCAAATGGTTAAAGGATTGTTAAACACAGTAAATCGCAGGCTGTCGCATGATGACGCCGGTAAACTCTTGTTACGACTTGCCGTCGGCGGCTTAATGCTTTTCCATGGAATCCATAAGCTGATAGATGGTGTGGATGGCATTAGCGGGATGCTGGCGGCGCAGGGATTGCCCGGGTTTATCGCCTACGGTGTGCTGGTGGGGGAAGTGGTCGCTCCCTGCTTGTTAATTCTCGGCGTCCTGACCCGCCCGGCGGCGTTGGTGCTGGCGTTCACCATGGTGGTGGCGTGGCTGATGGTCGGCTTAGATAAGACGTTTGCGCTTGATGCGGTGGGAGCGTGGGCCATTGAGAATCTGGTCTATTTCTTTGTTGGCGCACTGGCGATTGCGCTACTCGGCGCGGGGCGTTATTCGCTGGCCGGTCAGTCGGCCTGGCGGTAAAAATGCCTCATTCGTCCTGGGGCGTAAAGTCGATACTGTTGGCGATTTGCAATTTTTTCAGTCCGGGAAAGCGTTTATCTCATGTCGCCTGAGCGTTTATTGTCGCCAGGGATTTTCCCGGAGGCGGCGCATTGCGCCTTCTCCGGGCTACCAAATCGCACAGCGCTGTAGCCCCGGTAAGCGGTAGCGCCACCGGGGATTTTGACCTCAGGCGAGAACCAGATCGCTCTGCGGATGACAGGAGCAGGCCAGCACATAGCCGTCGGCGATTTCGGCGTCGGTCAGCGTCATGGTGCTGGTGACGCTGTACTTCCCGGAAACCACTTTGGTTTTGCAGCAGCCGCAGACGCCGGCGCGGCAGGCGACGGTCACCGGCACTTTATTGCTCTCCAGCGCGTCGAGCAGCGTGGTGCCCACCGGCGCGTAAAACTCGCGCGCCGGCTGCAGTTTAGTAAATTTCAGCCCGCTGGTGGCGGCCTCAGCCACCGGGGTGAAGAATTTTTCCTTAAAGAAGCGGGTGACGCCCAGGGCGGCAACATCCTGCTCGACCTTCTCCATATAAGGCGCCGGGCCGCAGGTCATCACGGTGCGGCTGGCTAAATCCGGCACGCTCTGCAGCAGCTCCCGGGTCAGACGGCCGGCGACAAAACCGTGCGTCGCATTGTGCTCCGCTACCAGGGTGACCGGGTAGTTGCGCCACTCTTCGGCAAAGATTACATCTTCCGGCGAACGCACGTTATAAATCACCTGTACGTCGGCCTGCGGTCGATGCTTAGCCAGCCAGCGGCGCATCGCCATGATCGGTGTCACGCCGCAACCGGCGGCCAGCAGCAGGAATTTATCTTCCGCTTTATCGTCGCAGGTAAACTCGCCCATCGCATCGGACAGCCAAAGGTAATCGCCGCGTTTGACCTCGCGGGTCAACCACTGCGAACCCGTACCCTCGTCAATACGGCGAACGGTCAGCGTAATGTATTCGCTGACCCCCGGCGTCGAGGAGAGGGTATAGGCGCGCAGCGTTTCCGCCGAGTTACGCACGCTAACCAGAGCGTACTGGCCAGCGCGGTACGGATAGTAATCGTGGCACAGCAGCGAAAGGGTCCACACGTCCGGGGTTTCCTGGTGAATGTGGTGAACCTGCATCCGCCACGGGCACTGGGAGGTTGGCATAGTCATCAGGGACTCCTTAAGCGCTCAGCAGCTGCTGCATATCTTGTTCCACGGTGGTCACGGAACGCAGACCAAACTTCTCATTGAGGACCGCCAGCAGATCCGGTGTGAAGAAACCAGGCGCCGTCGGACCGGTGACGATGTTTTTCACACCCAGCGACAGCAGCGTCAGCAGGATGACGATCGCTTTCTGTTCGAACCAGGAGAGCACCAGCGACAGCGGCAGATCGTTGACGCCACAGCCCAGTTTCTCCGCCAGCGTGACCGCCAGAATAATCGCCGAGTAAGCGTCATTACACTGCCCGGCGTCGACCAGGCGCGGCAGCCCTTCGATATCGCCAAAGTCCAGTTTGTTGAAGCGGTATTTGCCACAGGCCAGGGTCAGGATCAGGCAGTCATCCGGCACGCTGGTGGCGAAATCGGTGAAGTAGTTACGCTCCCCGCGGGCGCCGTCGCAGCCGCCGACGAGGAAGATATGGCGCAGTTTTTCACGACTGACCAGATCGATCAGCGTATCCGCCGCGCCAAGCAGGGTCTGACGGCCAAAGCCGACGGTGATCAGATGCGGGATTTCGCTGTACGGGAAGCCCGCCATCTGCTGCGCCTGGGCAATGACCGGGGAGAAGTCTTCACCTTCCAGATGGTTCACACCCGGCCAGCCGACGATGCTGCGAGTCCAGATGCGGTCGTCGTAGGCGCCGACGGTCGGGTCGATGATGCAGTTAGAGGTCATCACGATGGGGCCCGGGAAGCGGGCGAACTCCACCTGCTGGTTTTGCCAGCCGCTGCCGTAGTTGCCAATCAGATGTTTGAATTTACGCAGCTCCGGATAGCCGTGAGCCGGCAGCATTTCGCCATGAGTATAGACGTTGACGCCGGTGCCTTCCGTCTGCTCCAGCAGGTTATACAGATCCTTCAGATCGTGGCCGGAGATCAGGATGCACTTCCCTTCGGTGGCTTTAACGTTGACCTGAGTCGGCGTCGGATGGCCGTATTTGGTCGTTTCACCGGCGTCGAGGATGCTCATCACTTTGAAGTTCATCTGGCCGATTTCCATCGAACATTCGAGCAGCGCATTCATATCTGCAGGCCAGGTGCCCAGCCATGCCATGATTTTATGGTACTGGGCATAGATAGCGTTGTCGTACTGGCCGAGCACGTGGGCGTGCTCCATATAGGCCGCCGCACCCTTCAGACCGTACAGGCACAGCAGGCGCAGACCGAGAATATTTTCGCCGATGGCGGCTTTATCTTTATTCGGGGTATAGTCCGCCGCCTGACGCTGCAGGTCGCCCAGATCGTCGCTGACCAGCTGCAGATCGGCGACCGGGCTGTCGACCGCGGCGCTGGCATCGATCGCCAGGCATTGCGCTTTCAGCGCCTCACGCAAGGCAATTGCCTGGCGGGCGTAGCCGACGATGCGCGGGGAATCGAAGTTAACGTTAGTCAGGGTGGAGAAGAAGGCGCGAGGGGCAAAGCTGTCGACCTGATGATCGATAATGCCATATTCGCGCGCTTTAAGCGCCCAGGCGGACAGGCCTTGCAGTGACGCAATCAACAGATCCTGCAGATCCGAGGTTTCCGCTGTTTTACCGCACATCCCCTGCGCGTAAGAGCAGCCGTTGCCGGCTGGGGTACGAATGGTTTGTTCACATTGCACACAAAACATGGTCACACCTTTAAAGTTATATTTGATATACATGTTTAAGGTTATGCCGCGCGGCAACGGGTGAAAAGGTATTTCTCAGACAACTTAAAGGGAGATTGATTTAGCGCAAATTTGGCGGCAGGAGGGCTGCCGCCAACGGGTGCTCAGGCGGTAAAAAAGGCGATCAGGATCGGGACCAGCAAACTAAGCAGAAAACCGTGCACGATGGCGGCAGGGACGATTTCGACGCCGCCGGAACGCTGCAGTACCGGTAAGGTGAAGTCCATCGAGGTGGCGCCGCACAGCCCCAGCGCCGTGGAACGGCTGCGGCGAATAAGGCCCGGAATTAACATGATGGCCAGCAGCTCGCGACAGAGATCGTTAAAGAACGCCGCGCTACCGATGACCGGGCCAAAGGATTCGGTGAGTAAAATACCGGAGAGCGAATACCAGCCGAAACCGCTGGCCATTGCCAGACCGGTCTTTAACGGCAGACCGAGAATAAAGGCGTTAAGTATCCCGCCGAGTAATGAACTGGCCGTAACCACCACGGCGACGATCATTCCCCGGCGGTTAAGGACTATTTGTCGCAGACTCATTCCATTATTGCGTAATTGGATACCGACGAGGAACAGGAGAAAAATCAACGTATATTCGCTGGCTTCTGTCGCGTGCTGTAAAAAAGGCAGTCTGGTCAGACCGAGCAGAAAACCGAGCACGACCACACCGCACAGCTGCAGCGATTCCAGGGCCATGGCCAGGCGCGAGGGTAATTTCTCCTGACGATGCTGACTGCGCCATGGCATTTTACTTTCCAGCCACAGCAGGGCGGCGATATTACACAGTAAAATGATAACCACGCTCACCGCGGCGTAATGCAATATTGCCAGCAGGTTGCTGGCCAGATTGTCGAGGAACGCCAGGCTGATACCCATAAAAAAAAGGATTACATAGACAATCCAGCTGAGCATGCGGTTTATCAGCTTTAGCGCGGAGGAGTGACGAAGAGGCAGTAAATAGCCGACGACCAGCGGCAACAGAATAATAAAGAGTCCCGAAAACATGAACGATGCAGCCCTTGCATGATGAGAATAGCGCCCATGACACTACCCAAATCACCGGGCCGAGTAAAGCTGTCGCCAGAAAGAAAAAGCCCGGAGACCCGGGCTTTGAAAAGCGTTAATCGCGTTTTTCCAGCAGGGTGCGATACAGCACGCCGCCGAGGATCCCGCCGACGATTGGCATGACCCAGAACAGCCACAGCTGCTGCAGCGCCCAGCCGCCCTGGAAAATTGCCACCGCGGTGCTGCGCGCCGGGTTGACCGAGGTGTTGGTGACTGGAATGCTGATCAAATGGATGAGGGTCAGCGCCAGGCCGATGGCGATGGGGGCAAAGCCCGCCGGCGCATGTTTATCGGTCGCGCCATGAATAACCAGCAGGAAGCCGCAGGTCAGGACAATTTCAATGACGATAGCCGACAGCATGGAGAAGCCGCCCGGGGAGTGTTCGCCATAGCCGTTGGAGGCGAAGCCGCTGGCGGCGGCATCAAAGCCGGCTTTACCGCTGGCAACCACGTACAGCACCGCCGCGGCAATAATTCCGCCGACCACCTGAGCGATAATATAGCCAATGACCTCTTTTGCCGGAAAACGGCCGCCGGCCCACAGGCCTAAGGTGACCGCCGGGTTGAAATGCCCCCCGGAAATATGGCCGACCGCAAACGCCATGGTTAATACCGTTAAGCCAAATGCCAGCGCGACGCCGGCAAAACCAATACCCAGCTCGGGGAAAGCCGCGGCGAGCACGGCGCTACCGCAGCCGCCAAATACAAGCCAGAAGGTGCCGAAGCATTCGGCTGCTAATTTTCTGAACATAACCACCTCAATTAAATTGTTTACGCGCACGAGCGGACCGTGCCGGTCTTTATTTATCGTGATAAGGGATGACGATAAAAATAAAGCGGCGTTATTCTAGAGATAATCGCCATCCCGGAGCCAGTTAAATATATTGATATTATTTGATTTAGGGCAAGGTGAGTGGATTCCTTTTGCCAGTTTAGCCTTTCCTTTATCCATGGAAGATTATCAATAGTGTAGATCATAACGCCTGAAATAAAACTATTTTGCTTGATGAATAATCAACAGTCAGTAATAGGCGATAAGTGAGTAATTTTATGAATATATTTAATCCGCTGAATATGAGCCACGGATGCGATTAAGCAGAGTGTCATCTTGCCTCCGCCCTCGCTATACTGTTGATTACTGAAGGAGAGTGGTGGTGTAGCGGAGGGGATATGCTTCTTGAGCGCGTAGAAATCGTCGGTTTTCGCGGTATCAATCGTTTGTCGTTGATGCTGGAGCAAAATAACGTCCTGATCGGGGAGAACGCGTGGGGGAAGTCCAGTCTGCTTGATGCGCTGACCCTGCTTTTGTCGCCGGAGTTCGATCTTTATCACTTTGTTCGCGATGATTTCTGGTTTCCCCCGGGCGACATCCAGGGGCGCGAACACCATTTGCATATTATCCTGACCTTCCGCGAAACGGAGCCAGGCCGCCATCGGGTCCGGCGTTTCCGTCCGCTTCAGCGCTGCTGGGTGCCTTGCGATGACGGGTATCACCGGGTGTTCTATCGCCTGGAGGGCGAGCTCGCCGAAGATGACAGCGTGATGACCCTGCGGAGCTTTATCGATGGTGAAGGCGAAGCGTTGGTGCTGGAGGAGATTGATGAGCTGGCCCGACACCTGGTGCGTTTGATGCCGGTGCTGCGCCTGCGCGATGCGCGCTTTATGCGCCGCATCCATAACGGGACGGTACCGCACTCGCCGCAGATAGAGATCACCGCCCGTCAGCTGGATTTTCTCTCCCGCGAACTGGTCAGCCATCCGCAAAATTTATCGGACGGTCAGATCCGTCAGGGACTATCGGCCATGGTGCAACTGCTTGAGCATTACTTTGCCGAGCAAAGCAGCGCTCAGACGCGGCATCGCCTGATGCGGCGGCGCTCCCATGATGAACAGCGCAGTTGGCGTTATCTGGATATTATCAACCGGATGATCGACAAGCCCGGCGGGCGCAGCCATCGGGTGATCCTGCTGGGGCTGTTTGCCACCCTCCTGCAGGCGAAAGGGACGGTGCGCCTCGATCGCGACGCGCGACCGCTGCTGTTGATTGAAGATCCCGAGACCCGTCTGCATCCGATCATGCTTTCCGTCGCCTGGCACCTGCTGAATTTGTTGCCGCTGCAGCGTGTGACCACCACCAACTCCGGAGAGCTGCTGTCCCTGACGCCGGTAGAGCAGGTCTGCCGGCTGGTGCGTGAGTCGACGCGGGTATCGGCGTGGCGGTTGGGGCCGGGCGGAATGAATGCCGAAGAGAGCCGGCGCATTGCTTTTCACATTCGCTTCAATCGCGCCTCATCGCTCTTCGCCCGCTGCTGGCTGCTGGTGGAGGGAGAGACGGAAACCTGGGTTATCAACGAACTGGCCCGGCAGTGCGGTCATCATTTTGATGCTGAAGGGGTTAAGGTGATCGAATTCGCCCAGTCCGGCCTGAAGCCATTGATCAAGTTTGCCCGCCGGATGGGGATCCAGTGGCACGTGCTGGTGGACGGCGATGAGGCGGGGAAAAAATATGCCGCGACGGTACGAGGTCTGCTTAATAACGATCGCGAGCTGGAGCGCGACCATCTGACCAGTCTGCCGGCGCTGGATATGGAACACTTTATGTATCGTCAGGGATTTGATGACGTTTATCATCGGGTGGCGCAGATCCCGGATAATGTCCCGATGAATATGCGGCGGGTGATCACCAAAGCCATCCATCGCTCATCCAAGCCGGACCTGGCGATTGAGGTGGCGATGGAGGCCGGCCGCCGTGGCGTGGACGCTGTGCCGACGCTGCTGAAGAAAATGTTCTCACGGGTGCTGTGGCTAGCCCGCGGTCGTGCCGATTAATCTCACCGCCGTCGTCATTTACGGCGGCACAAAGCTCTCCGGCAGCTAAACAAAACGTCATTGACGCGAAAAATGGGTGTCCTGTTGCCAACGGGTTTCGATAGAATCACCGCCTGGAGCGGCAGGGAAACAGCAGGAATCGGAATATGAAAGTGAAGGGAAAACGCAGGACCGTCTGGTGGCTGTTGGCGATCGTTGTGCTGGGGCTGGCTATCTGGGGATGGCGGATCCTCAATGCGCCGCTGCCGAACTACCAGACGCTGGTAGTTCGCAAAGGGGATCTCCAGCAGAGCGTGCTGGCCACCGGCAAACTGGATGCCCTGCGAAAAGTTGACGTCGGCGCCCAGGTCAGCGGACAGCTGAAAACGCTGCACGTCAATATTGGCGATAAGGTTAAAAAGGATCAGTTGCTGGGGGTTATCGATCCGGAGCAGGCGCAAAACCAGATTAAAGAGGTGGAAGCGACGCTCATGGAGCTGCGCGCCCAGCTCAATCAGGCGCGCGCGGAGAGCAAACTGGCGCAAGTGACTCTGGCCCGTCAGCAGCAGCTGGCGCAGCGCCAGCTGGTCTCGCGGCAGGACCTTGATACCGCGGCCACCGATTTGGCGGTGAAACAGGCGCAGATCGGCACTATTGAAGCGCAAATAAAGCGTAACCAGGCGACGCTCGATACGGCGAAGACCAACCTCGATTACACGCGGATCCTGGCGCCGATGGCCGGCGAAGTGACGCAAATTACCACCCTGCAGGGACAGACAGTGATCGCCGCCCAGCAGGCGCCTAACATTCTGACGCTGGCGGATCTCAGCACCATGCTGGTTAAAGCGCAGGTCTCTGAAGCGGATGTCATCCACCTCAGACCGGGGCAAAAGGCGTGGTTTACCGTGCTGGGCGACCCGCTTACCCGTTATGAAGGTAAACTGAAAGACATTCTGCCGACGCCGGAAAAAGTGAATGACGCCATCTTCTATTATGCCCGCTTCGAGGTACCGAACCCGCAGGGGATCCTGCGCCTCGACATGACCGCGCAGGTGCACATTCAGCTGGCTGAGGTGAAGAACGTGATTACTATCCCGCTGAGCGCCCTGGGCGACGCGGTAGGCGATAACCGCTACCACGTTCGACTGTTGCGCACCGGTGAGGTCAAAGAGCGTGAGGTTATCATTGGCGCCCGCAATGATACCGACGTCGCAGTGGTGCAAGGTCTGGAAGAGGGCGACGAAGTGATCGTCGGCGAGAGCGCGAGCGGGGCGGCAAAATGACGGCGCTGCTTGAGCTGCGAGATATACGTCGCAGCTATCCTTCCGGCGACGGCAGCGTTGAGGTCCTGAAGGGGATCACCCTCAGCATCCATGCGGGTGAGATGGTGGCGATCGTCGGGGCCTCCGGCTCGGGAAAATCGACGCTGATGAATATCCTTGGCTGCCTCGACAAACCCACCAGCGGCACCTATCGGGTGGCGGGAACCGATATCGCGCAGCTGGATGGCGATGCGCTGGCCCGTCTGCGGCGGGAACACTTTGGCTTTATCTTTCAACGCTACCATTTGCTGTCCCATCTGACCGCCGCGCAGAATGTCGAAGTGCCGGCGGTGTATGCCGGCAGTGAACGGCGCGCGCGCCTGGCGCGCGCTCATGAGCTGCTGGTGCGGCTGGGGCTGGGCGAGCGCGCCGACTATCAACCGTCACAGTTGTCCGGCGGTCAGCAGCAGCGGGTCAGTATCGCCCGCGCCCTGATGAATGGCGGGGAGGTGATCCTCGCTGATGAACCGACCGGCGCGCTGGACAGCCATTCCGGCGAAGAGGTAATGGCGATCCTGCACCAGCTAAAAGCGCAGGGGCACACGGTCATCATTGTGACCCACGATCCGCAGGTCGCCGCTCAGGCGGAGCGGATCGTCGAGATCCGCGATGGCGAGATCGTCCGCAACCCGCCCGCCAGCCGCCAGGGCGGCGGACTGCGCGCCCGTCCGCAGGCGGAGCCTTCGGCGTGGCGTCAGTTTACCAGCGGCTTTCGCGAAGCGCTGGTGATGGCCTGGCGAGCGATGGCGGCGAATAAAATGCGTACCCTGCTGACCATGCTCGGCATTATTATCGGTATTGCCTCGGTGGTGTCGATCGTGGTGGTGGGGGATGCCGCCAAGCAGATGGTGCTGGCAGATATTCGCGCCATCGGCACCAATACCATTGATGTATATCCTGGTAAGGATTTTGGCGACGACGACCCGCGCTATCAGCAGGCGCTGAAGTATGACGATTTGCTGGCGATCCAGAAGCAGCCGTGGGTGCGCTCCGCCACGCCGGCGGTTTCAAAAAGCCTGCGCCTGCGCGCCAACAATATTGACGTTGCCGCCAGCGCGGAGGGGGTCGGTCCACAGTATTTTAATGTCTACGGCATGACCTTTAGCGAAGGCAATACCTTCAATGAACTGCAGCTCAACAGTCGGGCACAGGTGGTAGTGCTCGACAGCAATACCCGTCGGCAGCTGTTTCCCAATAAAGCGAAAGTGGTGGGAGAGGTGATTCTGGTGGGCAATATGCCGGCCACGGTGATTGGCGTTGCGGATGAAAAACAGTCGATGTTCGGCAGCAGCAAAATTCTCCGCGTCTGGTTGCCCTACACCACCATGGCGGGAAGAGTAATGGGCCAGTCGTGGCTGAACTCCATCACTGTGCGCGTTCATGAAGGCTACGACAGTGAAACCGCAGAGAAACAGCTGCTGCGTCTGCTGGAGCTGCGGCATGGTAAAAAAGATGTATTCACCTGGAATATGGACAGCGTCTTGAAAACCGCCGAAAGGACCACACATACCTTACAGCTGTTCCTGACATTGGTGGCGGTGATTGCCCTGGTGGTCGGCGGGATTGGCGTAATGAATATTATGCTGGTGTCGGTGACCGAACGAACCCGGGAGATCGGCATCCGCATGGCGGTTGGCGCCCGGGCCAGCGATGTGCTGCAGCAGTTTCTCATTGAAGCGGTGCTGGTTTGCCTGGTCGGTGGCGCGCTGGGGGTAGACGTTGAACATGATCCAACTGTCGAACCCGTTGGCGGCGGCAAGGCGCTCCACACTTTTCAGGGTGGGGTCCAGCGCACCGGGCTGAGCGGTGCTGGGGTTGATGCCGATGCAGACCAGCGGATGTCTGCCCACCCGGCCCAGAACGTAGCGGTAGGGCTGGTAGGTGTGGGGTTCGTAATACCAGATGCCGCCGGGGTATTCGCCCGCTTCCAGACGGGGCAGCTGTTCCGTTTGCATAGTGACTACCTCTCAAAATTCGATCTTTCTATTTATCGTACCTGAAAAAAGAATGGAAATCAACACCTTTGGGGGAGAAAGTCTCCCACAAATCAAAATTTCATGGTATACTGTCCTTGGAGCCGTAGGCTCTGAAAAAAGGAAGATCAGCTTTGCATTCTTTGAAAGGAGTCTTGCTATGCTGGAAGATTATAAAAACGCTCTGCGCGCAGGTCAGCGCGCCTACCGTGCCTGTGTGGCGCGGGGCCAGTCGCCTTATCTGGAGGTGCTGGATGAGATCCTTTCCGGGGTGAATATCGTGGCGCAGGAGCCGCTGGGGCTGGTGGACATCCCTGCCGAGAGCATCGTGGGCACCAAGACCAACGGCCGCCACACGGCCTTTGCGGCAAACTTCATGCCCCTGCTGGACGAAGGCACCGAGTTCGCGGTCAAGTGGTCGAACCTGTGCGACGCCCACTTGGAAGAGGGCATCCACACCCCCATCATCGCCTACGAATACCTGAACCGGTTCTATGTGCAGGAGGGCAACAAGCGGGTGTCCGTCCTCAAATATTACGAGGCCGTCACCATCCCCGGCACCGTGACCCGGCTGATCCCGGCGCGGAACGACACGCTGGAAAATAAAATTTACTACGAGTTCCTCGAT
>ERZ1106931.1062-NODE-1062-length-13129-cov-2.616797_pt1 | contig 13129 bp, 12 predicted proteins | sample MGYA00403664_ERZ1106931 | MGnify/ENA primary metagenome ERZ1106931 (study PRJEB35170, sample SAMEA104062435) | human gut metagenome | biome: human gut; feature: human-associated habitat; material: faeces | place: Denmark | collected 2012-06-29 ... | reverse complement strand
TTAGAAAAGAGCGTTATGCAGGCAGCATGAGCAGAAGCTTCTATGTAGGAAAACATGTAACCGTAGAGGATGTACATCCGAAATATGAAAGTGGAATCCTTTCCTTCAGTGTTCCGAAAGAGGAAGCAAAACCGGTAGAAGAGAAGAAACATTACATTTCAATTGAAGGTTAATGACAGGCAGATGCGGGAAACGATAAGTGACGGTATAGCCTGTATGGCAAAAGAGTAAACGTACCCCACAGGTGTTAAGCCTGTGGGGTACAATATCATAAAGAGAAAATAATCAGGATAACGTAAGAAGCTCACAATTCCACGAAATCCTGTTCACATAGATGAAAATAATAGAAAATAATATAGAATAAATGACGGGAGGGAGAACTATGGCGGCAAAAAGAGATTATTATGATGTTCTTGGAATCAGCAGGAGTGCGGACAAGAGTACAATAAAAAGAGCATATCGTAAACTGGCCAAGAAATACCACCCGGATACCAATGCCGGAAATGCACAGGCAGAAGAAAAGTTCAAGGAAGCGACAGAAGCCTATAATGTGCTGAGTAATCCGGAGAAAAAGAAATTATATGATCAGTTTGGCCATGCAGCTTTTGATGGCAGTGCAGGCGGCAGTGGAGCATATGGCTATGGAAACGGACCTGGCGGCGGTACTTACAGTTATACCGGACCGAATGGAAGCTTCCATGAATATCATTTCGAAGGCGGCGATATGGACGATATCCTGAAGAATATATTTGGCGGCGGATTCTCGGAAGGCAGCGGAAGCGGGTTCCATGGATTTGGCGGATTTGGAAATAGTGGATCAGGAAGGACACGTACGTCCGGAAGAAGTTATGAAAGCAGCGGATTCGGAAATGGATTTGGAAATCATGGATTCGGCGGAGGAGGAAATTTCCGTCAGGATGGTTCCGATGTGACCGCTGAGATAGATGTGACATTTGACGAGGCTGCATTTGGAGGAGATAAAGTCATCCGGCTGTCAGACGCACAGGGCAGTAATGCAGCAGGAAAATCACTGAAAGTGCATATCCCGGCCGGCATCAGTGACGGAAAAAGTATCCGTCTGCGTGGCAAAGGAATGCCTGGACTTTCAGGAGGCAAGGCAGGAGATCTGTTGCTGAAAGTGAGAGTTGGTAAACGACCGGGATTTGAGCGAAAAGATATGGATGTATATTCAACTGTCATGATTCCGTTTACTACAGCAGTATTAGGTGGTGAAGCAGTTGTACAGACGCTTACCGGAAGGGTAGTGTGCAAGATTAATCCGGGAACACAGTCCGGAACAAAGATTCGGTTAAAAGGTAAAGGAATCGTGTCTATGAAGGATGCAGGAAGATATGGAGATCAGTATGTGACTGTTCAGATAGATGTACCAAAGAATCTAAGCAATGAGGCAAAAAGAAAATTGAAAGAATTCGAAGCTGCGTGTAAGAACGGAAGCAGAGGGGCAGCATAATTTATAAATTGTTATGCATCATTTTATCCAAAAGGATTTAGATAAAAATTCAGGAAAGGTAAAATGATGCATTTTTTCTGTATTGACGCTCACTTTAGAAAGAATTATAATAAAATAATTAGAGACAATGAATTTGTATACCCATACAGGTTATTGAAATATATGCTAAGGAGATAAGTAAGATGAGCAAGATTATTTTAACTGGTGACCGACCGACAGGACGTCTTCACGTTGGTCATTATGTAGGTTCTTTGAAAGAACGTGTAAAATTACAGAATTCAGGAGAATATGACGAGATTTATATTATGATCGCAGATGCGCAGGCATTGACTGATAATGCCGAACATCCGGAGAAGGTACGTCAGAATATTATGAACGTAGCATTGGATTATCTGGCATGCGGAATCGATCCTGAGAAATGTCACATTTTTATTCAGTCCATGGTTCCGGAACTGACAGAGTTAACATTCTATTATATGAATCTGGTAACCGTATCCAGAGTACAGAGAAATCCTACGGTAAAAGCTGAGATCCAGCAGAGAAACTTTGAGGCAAGTATCCCGGTTGGTTTCTTCTGCTATCCGATCAGTCAGGCTGCAGATATCACGGCATTCCGCGCGACAACAGTTCCGGTTGGAGAAGATCAGATGCCTATGATCGAGCAGTGTAAAGAGATTGTTCACAAGTTTAACAGTGTATATGGAGAGACTCTGACTGAGCCTGAGATCGTACTCCCATCTAACAAGTCATGCTTAAGACTTCCGGGTATCGATGGAAAGGCCAAGATGAGCAAATCACTTGGAAACTGTATCTATCTTTCTGATGAAGAAGATGTTGTTAAGAAGAAAGTAATGTCCATGTTCACAGATCCGAACCACCTGCGCGTGGAAGATCCTGGACAGGTAGAAGGCAATCCGGTATTCATTTATCTGGATGCATTCTGCAAGGATGAATATTTCGAAGAATTCTGGCCGGAATATAAGAATCTGGATGAACTGAAAGCGCACTATCAGCGTGGAGGTCTGGGTGATGTCAAAGTGAAGAAATTCCTGAACAAGGTTCTTCAGGCAGAGCTGGCACCAATCCGTGCAAGAAGAAAAGAATGGGAGCAGAAGCTTCCGGAAGTATTCGAAATCCTGAAAGAAGGAAGCAGGGTAGCTGAGGCGAAAGCAGCAGAGACATTGAAAGATGTAAAGGCTGCTATGAGAATCAACTATTTTGATGATGAAGATTTCCTGAACTAGGAATCTGCGGACAGCTGAAAAATCATTATATTGCATTTGTTAATATGAAAATAAAATCCTCAAAATACCGGATGATATGGTATTTTGGGGATTTCTTTTGTTAAGAATTGCGGTATAATAAAACTATCAGTAAAAAAAGCAAATTGTATAGATAATACGGGAGTGAAGGGGTGTAATGCTATGAAAGAGATAACGAAAGAGACACTTCTGAAAGCTATGAAATCGCGAGATGCGGGAGAGCATCCGGTATTTCGTGAATGTGAATTCAAAGACATGGATCTAAGCGGAATGGATCTGCATAATATGGACTTCACATTGAGTTCCTTTCAAAATGTAAATCTGGAACGTGTGAATTTTGAAAACTGCAGTGTGGAAAATGCATTATTCGACGGCAATTCCCTGCATGGTGCAAATTTTCAGAATGCAAATATGAAGACGGCAGCATTCCGTGGATGTGATATGCGGGAATGCAACTTCAAAGGAGCCAACCTTTATGGGGCTGTATTGGAGCATGCGAAGCTGGATGACATTCAGTCAGACGAAGCAACGCAGTGGTTCCGCATGCACTGTCCGGAGACCGGACCGATCCTTGGCTATAAGAAATGTGTGAATGACAGAGTGGTACAGCTTCTGATCCCGGCAGATGCTAAACGGACTTCGGCAACACTTCCTTCCTGCCGGTGCAGCAAGGCAAAGGTACTTTCGATAAAAAATTTTGATGAAACGGAAGAATTCGAAGAAGCCTGGTCGCTGGTCGATGAGAATTTTGTATACAGAAAAGGACAGTGGGTGGAGGTCAAAGATTTTAACGAGGACAGATGGATGGATTCCACGACGGGGATTCATTTCTGGATGAACAGAAATGAAGCACTCGGGTATTAAATCCCCTGCATTGGAAAAAGTTTACTGATAGATGAGAAAGAAAAATAAATGGAGGTGCAAAAGGCAAATGAAAGCAGACATCAGATGGTTGGATGATCCGCAGGTATTTCGTGTGAATCGTCTGGATGCACACAGTGATCATAAGTTTTATGAGAATAAAGAAGATTATAAGAAGCAGAATCAGCGGTTAAAACAATCGTTAAATGGAATCTGGAAGTTCCACTATTCAGTGAATGCATTGGAACGTCCGGCTGATTTTTATCAGAAATGGTTTAACTGTAAAAATTTTGATGAAATGAAAGTGCCACAGCATATAGAACTGGCGGGATACGATAAGATTCATTATATCAATACGATGTATCCGTGGGAAGGACATATTTACAGAAGACCGGCAGGATATGGAAAAGAAAAAGGGAAAGGTATGTTCAGCCAGGCCGAATATAATCCGGTAGGTTCTTATATCCGGAAGTTTGATCTGAATGACGGACTGAGAGGAAAGAGGATCATCTTAAGTTTTGAAGGTGTGGAACAGGCATTCTATGTATGGGTGAACGGAGAGTTCGTGGGGTATGCAGAAGACAGCTTTACGGTTTCGGAATTTGATATTACACCATATGTAAAAGATAAAGATAATCTGCTGGCAGTGGAAGTACATAAGCGCAGTACGGCGGCATTTCTGGAAGACCAGGATTTCTTCCGGTTTTTTGGTATTTTCAGAGATGTGAACCTGTACGGAATACCGGCGGTTCATGTTGAAGATCTGTGGATCCGTCCGAAGTATCATTCGGAAGATGGAAAGGCAGAACTGGAGCTGGATATCCGATTATCACAGAAAAAGAAAGAAAATAATATCCAGGGTAAAATAAAAGTTTCTTTGCAAGATATCTATAGTGATGAAAATCATGTATTACTGGATGAAACGGAGAATCTGAACAACCCGGTGATCCAGAAGAATCTTCCGGTAGAAGGATCAGTGAACAATGAGATCCAGTTCCGTTATGAATTAGAAGAATCCGTACATGCATGGAGCAATGAAGATCCGTATCTGTATGAGCTTCTGATAGAAGTTCAGAATGAAAAAGGCGAGACAGTAGAAGTGGTTCCATATCAGATTGGATTCCGTAAGATAGAATTAAAAGGCAGAAAGATGCTGCTGAATGGAAAACGTCTGATCATCAATGGTGTAAACCGGCATGAATGGAATGCCAGAAGCGGAAGATGTATTACCGAAACTGATGAGAAATGGGATATCGAATGTATCAGACGCAATCATATCAATGCAGTCAGAACCTGCCATTATCCGGATCATATTTCATGGTATTACAGATGTGATCAGGCGGGAATCTATCTGATGGCAGAGACAAATCTGGAGACACATGGATCGTGGCTGAAACAAGGTGTGATTGAACCGTCGTGGAATGTTCCGGGAAGTATCGGATGCTGGAGAGGATGTACATTAGACAGGGCAGTATCGAACTTTGAATCATTTAAGAATCATGTGTCGGTACTCTTCTGGTCACTTGGAAATGAATCGTATGCCGGTGATATCCTGGTGGAGATGAACCGTTACTATAAAGAAAAAGATCCGGACAGACTTGTGCATTACGAGGGCGTGGCAGAGAACCGGCCTTATGAGGATTTAATTTCTGATATGGAGAGCCAGATGTATGCTCCGCCGGAGAAGATAAAAGAATATCTGGAAAATAATCCGAAGAAACCATTTATCTTATGTGAATATATGCATGATATGGGAAATTCTCTGGGAGGAATGGAATCTTATATCAGATTACTGGATCAGTATGAGGATTATCAGGGAGGCTTCATCTGGGATTATATCGATCAGGCACTGTTCGTGAAGGATGAAGTGACAGGACGTGATGTATTGCGTTATGGTGGTGACTTTGATGACAGGCCATCGGATTATGAATTTTCGGGAAATGGAATTTTATTTGCGGACAGAACGGAAAAGCCGGCAATGCAGGAGGTGAGACATTACTATGGATTACGCAGATAGAGGAAAATTAGGAATTGTGTATGGAGATGTAACACTTGGAGTACACGGAGAAGACTTTCATCTGATCTTTTCTTATCAGACAGGCGGTCTGGAATCCATGGTAAAGCATGGAAAGGAATGGCTGTATCGCACACCGAAGCCGACATTCTGGAGAGCAACCACAGACAATGATCGTGGAAATGGATTCCCGTTTAGAGCCGGTATGTGGATGACTGCCGATATGTTCCAGAAATGTGTGGATATCCAGGTACGGATAGACGGAACCAAGATAGAAAAACCGAGCGCACCGGTAAATAATAAATATTCGGATAAAGAAACTGCGGAACGTGTGGAAGTTATATTTACATATGAGACATTAACTGTTCCGTCAACACAGGTAAAGGTATCGTATCTGGTATTTGCTGATGGAAATGTCAGAGTAAGAGCGCACTATTACGGGAAAGAGGGAATGCCGGAGCTCCCTGCATTCGGTATGCGCTTTGTCATGCCGACAAAGGCAGACGGATTCGTTTATGAAGGATTATCGGGTGAGACATATCCGGATAGAAAAGCCGGGGGTATTCACGGAATTTATGAAGTAGAGGGTCTTCCGGTTACACCGTATCTGGTTCCGCAGGAATGTGGCATGCATATGGATACCGAGTGGGTGACAGTGAGGAGAAGTACGGTTTTGGATAACCGGAATCGTCATATAGAACAAAGTGGACTTACATTCCGGGCGGGCAGTGAGATCAATCATTCCACGTTTGCATTTTCATGTCTTCCTTATACTGCAGAAGAACTTGAGAATGCAACGCATCAGGAAGAGCTGCCACCGGAAAGAAGAACGGTACTTTGTATCTATGGAGCGGTCCGTGGTGTAGGCGGAATCGACAGCTGGGGATCTGACGTGGAAGAGCAGTACCGGATTCCTGGAAATAAGGATATTGAAGTAGAATTTATAATGTAGATCTGCTTTTGCATAACCGGATACAGTTCTTTAGCCAGTCACACATCGCTTCCTCGCGGGCAATACCCCCGCTTAAGACGAGATAGTCAGTAAACAGCTCGTCATCTACAGGCGGAAGAACGGTAAACTTTTCCATATCTTCTTTCAGATAGTTCAGGCGGTCAAGATGCTGGCTTAGCTGATCCTGCAACAATTGTATACGGAATTCCGGGGAAGCAAGATGGGAAAAGAAAAGCTGTAAACGGAATTCATCTTTGGGAAGAGACGGCATCGGATAGAGCGTCTCTTCCCATTTTTTGAATGCTTCTTTTCCGGCATCTGTGATAGTGTATACTTTCTTTTCCAGTACGGTTCCTGTTATTTCTATATGATATTCGATCAGACCTTCTTTGGTCAGGGCTTTTAATTTCGGATAGATCTGACTGTGGCTGGCATTCCAGAATTCGAACAATGCTGAGTTGAACTCTTTGGTCAGTTCGTAGCCGGTCATGTCTTTTTTCATCAGTAATCCGAGGATTGCATATTTTAGTGTTTCCATGATACATCCTTTCTATAGTTAATCGGTTCTTTAGAATATGAGTCTCTTTGGTGAGTATAGCATAAATCTGGCGCTTGTTCCAACAGATATAAAAATATATTGATACAAACATGTCTGTATTGACATGTTTTAGGCGAAAGTGATAGGATAATAAGAGTTGTTATAAGAAAGGAGTATAGAAAATTGAGTAAAAAGAAACAAAATAATTACATCGTAAAGAGATATATCATCTTTTTGATTGGACTTTTTGTAAATTCACTTGGAGTTGCGCTGATCACGAAGGCGAATCTGGGAACTTCACCGATTTCATCTATCCCGTATGTACTGAGTCTGAATTATCCATTTACATTAGGGAACTTTACAATTTTCTTCAGTATTTTACTGATCGTGTTGCAATTGATCCTGCTTGGAAAGAATTTTAAAGTGGAACATCTGCTGCAGATTCCGGTATCACTGATCTTTGGATATTTTATCGATGCCTGTATGATTCTGTTAGGATTTGTGAATCCGCATTCTTATCCGGTAAAAGTGATCGATCTTCTGATCGGCTGTCTGATCCTGGGTGTCGGAGTATATATGGAAGTATTGGCAGATGTTGTTATGCTGCCGGGAGAGTCCTTTGTCCGTGCAGTAGTATTCCGCTGGAAGACAGAATTTGGTATAACAAAGATCTGCTTTGACGTAAGTATGGCAGTGATCGCGGCGGTTCTGTCATTCGTTCTGGCAGGAAGACTGGATGGAGTCAGAGAAGGTACGGTTGTTGCGGCACTTCTGGTTGGATTTATCGCAAGAACGATCGGACGTTATTTGAGTTTTATGCCGGAAAAGTTATTTGGTGTTGTGAACGAGACAGAGGAGGCTTCCGGTGCTGTGGACAATGAAGCTGTGACAACAGGTCATTTCTGTATTGCGATCGGACGCCAGTATGGAAGCGGTGGACGCGATCTGGGAGCAAAGCTTGCTGAGAAATTAAATTGTGACTTCTATGACAAAGAAATCATCCAGCTTGCGGCAGGTTCGACCGGATATACACCGGAATACATATCAAAAAGAGAGGAAAATATGACGAACAGTTTCTTATATGATCTGGTTCATGAAATGTATGCATATTCCGATGAATATGAGCCGCCGAAGGATAAGATCTTTGAGGCAGAAGCAGAGGTCATCAGGTCTGCAGCTAAGAAAGGAAACTGTGTCATCGTTGGAAGATGTGCAGATGCAATCTTAAAAGATGATCCGGATTGTATCGGCATATTCTTAAGTGCGCCGCTTAAGACGAGAATTCAGACGGTAATGAAAAGATATGGTCTGGATGAAAAAGCGGCAAAACGCAGGATTGAACAGACTGACAGAAGACGTGCAGACAATTATAGATACTATACGAGAAGAATATGGGGGATGTCCGGTAATTATCAGATGTGTATCGATACTTCGCTTGGTGAAGACTATGTGCTCAATACCGTACTGAATCTGGTGAAGAATGTAAATCGCCATGTATCCGAAAGCAGAGCAGAATAAGAATTATCTCCTGAAAGCTTGACATGAATATATGGATGCGATAGATTAATTTATGGATTTGAGAGTATGAAGGAGAGAAACATATGAATTTACATGAATTCCTTATTGTGTGTCCACTGGTATTTCTTGCCGGATTTGTCGATGCGATTGCCGGAGGTGGCGGATTGATCTCATTACCGGCATATATGTTCGCAGGGATTCCGGTACACCATGCGATTGCGACAAATAAATTATCATCAGCGACTGGAACAGCGGTGTCGACATGGCACTTGGTGAAGAGCAAATGTGTTGACATATGTTTAGTCCCGGGTACGGTAGCCTGTGCATTTGTGGGTTCAATTGCGGGGGCGAACCTGGCGCTGATCATCAGTGACAAAGTACTTAAGACGGTACTGGTATTTGTGCTTCCTGTTGTTGCATTCTGTGTATTGCGGGACAAGGATCTGAAACCGGTGATACCGGAAGGATTTACCAGAAAAAAACAGTATCTGATCATGGCAGCATGTTCTTTTGTGATCGGTATCTATGATGGATTCTACGGACCGGGAACCGGAACATTTTTACTGCTTGCATTTACCAAATTAGGAAAGCTTGATATGGAGAAAGCAACCGGTAATGTGAAGGTCGTCAATCTGACATCGAATATATCGGCATTGATCACATTTATTCTTGCAGGAAAGATTCTTTGGGTGCTGGGACTTTCGGCGTCGGTATTCAGCATTGCCGGACATTATCTTGGCGCACATATGGTTGTGAAGAACGGTGTGAAGATCATTAAGCCGATCATCCTGCTGGTGTTGGCGTTATTGCTGATCAAGATTGTCCTGGGAATATAAAAATGAATGAAATCCTTAAAGTGGAGTGATATGAAAAATCTTTTGCTTTAGGGATTTTTTATTGTTATATGTTTGAAAGGAACTGTCAGTTTTTTGAGATTCTGTATATGAAGATAATTGTGCCAAGTGCATGAAAATAGAGTATAATAAAAGAAAATGTATAACGAATACAAGGAGGATTCTATCATGACAGAAGACACAAGAAAATTCGTAGAAGAGAAGACAAAGGAAATATTAAATGCAGGTTCACGCTGTCCGGAATTAAAAGAGATGGCAGAAAAATGGCTGGCAGCAGAAGAAACTACAGATGAAAAGGCCGTGACAGAAGCATATCTTCAGGAATTATCTGAGGATGTACTGCCAATTGATGCACTGATCAGCTTTGCTTCATCTGAAAAAGGAGCAGAGGTATTTGGAGCAGAACAGGCAAAATCTATGGCAGAAGCCGGAAAGGCATCTAAAGCGAACGGCGGTAAATATTGTATCTGCCCGGCGTGCAGTGCAGGCGGAGCAATCCTGGATAAGAAAAATGAAATACTTTAAATTGTCATGTATTTGAAAGAAACTGTCGGCGGCAGGGTATGTGTTTGGAAAGAAGCTTTTGAGTTGGGAGGGAGAATTTTTTAATTTTCCCTCCCAAATTTAGTGTATTGCAGTAAAAGAGTTCACAGTGTATAATGTACCCATGATTTTTAGAAATGAGGTACAACATGGAAAATCCAAATAGAAACTTTAAATCCCAGACCTGTGAAGATTTCATAGAAGTCCTTGCAAGTAAAGCAGCTGTTCCGGGCGGCGGCGGGGCATCGGCGTTAGCCATCGGGATCGCACTTGGTAATATGGTCGGAAGTCTGACTGTAGGAAAGAAGACCTATGCAGATGTAGAAGAAGAGATCATCGAATGCAAAAAACAGGCAGATGAGATTGCAAAAGAATTTTTAGAACTGATGGATAAGGATGCGGAAGCATTCGAGCCGCTCAGTAAGGCGTATGGACTTCCGAAGTCTACGCCGGAAGAGCTTGCCAAAAAGGAAGAGATTATGGAAGAGGCGCTGAATACGGCATGTAGTGTTCCGATTGAGATTATGAAGACCTGTGCCAGAGGCATTGATCTGGTAGAAGTATTCGCTGCAAAAGGAAGCCGGATTGCATTAAGTGATGCGGGAGTCGGAGCAACACTTTTAAAATCCGCAATGCAGGGGGCTTCACTGAATGTATATATTAATACAAAATCAATGAAAGACAGAAGAAAAGCAGAAGAGCTCAATCATCTGGCAGATTCCCTGCGGGAAGAATACGAAGCAAAAGCAGACCGGATATTTGCGGAAGTAAACAGCCGTATCCGGTAAAATCCAGTGAGATAAAGACGGATAAACCGGAAATGTCCGGAGAAAATACAAAATAAAAGGAAAGCAGCAGGAAAAATGGCAAAATTACTATTAGGAAAAGAAGTAAATGCTTCTATTAATGAAGAAATCAAGGCAAAAGTAGAAAAGTTAAAAGCACAGGATATTACACCGACGCTTGGAATCATCCGTATCGGCGAAAGAGAAGACGATATCGCATATGAAAAAAGTGCAGCAAAACGATGTGAGACGCTTGGCGTAGCATATGAGAAATTCCTTCTTCCTGCAGATGTAGAAGAAGAAGAGGTATTAAAGACGATCGACCAGGTAAATAAAAGTGAAAAAATCCACGGAGTTCTGTTATTCAGACCGCTTCCGAAGCATCTGAATGAAGACAAGATCGTGAATGCACTGGCCGTAGAAAAGGATGTAGACGGAATTACCGATCTTTCCATGGCAGGTGTGTTCATGGGAAAAGATATGGGATATGCACCGTGTACGCCGAGTGCCTGCATGAAGGTACTGGATCATTATGGAATTGACTGTACCGGTAAGAAAGTGGTAGTTATCGGAAGAAGTCTTGTAGTCGGAAAACCTGCAGCGATGATGCTGATCAAGAAGAATGCGACCGTAACCGTCTGCCATACCAGGACGGTGGACATGCCATCTGTAGTAAAGGAAGCAGATATCGTAGTTGTAGCGGCCGGAAAAGCAGGAGTGATCGATGGAAGCTATCTGCGAGAAGGACAGATCGTGATTGATGTAGGAATCAATGTGAATGAAGAAGGAAAGCTCTGCGGAGATGTGAATTTTGAAGAAGCAGAGAAGATTGTGGAGGCAATCACACCGGTCCCAAGAGGCGTCGGCGGAGTGACGACTTCAATTTTGCTGGAACATGTGGTAGATGCCGCGATTGCACAGAACAGGTAAAGAGAAGCCGGGGATTATATCGCTGGTCTGAAAAATGACAATAAAAGGATGGTAACCTTTATGTGTAGCCGGAAAGTTATGGCAGAAGCCTTGATTTTCCGGCTTTTATTCCAGTCCGGGTAGCCAGCTTAGTGAATTAAGTAGAAAAAAATTACCAGATCCCCATTACATGCTGCATTCCAAGGCTCACAATTGTAATTCCAACCCAACAGCAGGCACCCAGCAGAAGTGGTTTTCCTCCGGATTTAATAAGCTTCACAACATTACTGTTAAGCCCGATTGCGGCCATAGCCATAATGATAAAGAACTTCGATAATTCTTTTAACGGAGCAAATACGTCAGCGCTGACACCCATACTCATACATACTGTTGTGATGATAGCTGCAATGATGAAGTATAAGATGAACATAGGAAATGCTCTCTTCAGGCTGAATTTGTTTGCGGAAGAATCAGCAGTTCCGGCTTTTGAGGCAGATCTTGCACGGATCAGGGATAATACCAGTGTGATCGGAATAATTGCCAGTGTACGTGTAAGCTTTACCGTAACAGCAGTATTCAGTGTCTCGCTTCCAAGGTTCCACATACTGTCCCAGGTAGAGGCGGCAGCCGTTACGGAAGAGGTATCATTGATCGCAGTTCCTGCGAATAATCCGAAAGATCCACCGCCTGTTGTGTCAAAACCAAGTGCGCTTCCAAGTACCGGGAAAAGTACGGCTGCAATGACGTTGAAGAAGAAGATAACGGAAATTGCCTGTGCAACTTCGGTATCATCTGCATCAATGACCGGTGCGGTGGCAGCGATCGCAGATCCTCCGCAGATGGAAGAACCGACACCAACCAGGATGGAAGTGTTAGAAGGTACTTTGATAATTTTACGGAGCAGCCATGCGATGATCAGGGAAGTACTGATGGTACATACGATGATCGGGAGTGACTGTTTTCCGGTCTGTAAGATGACGCCAAGGTTCATTCCGAATCCAAGCAGGACAACTGCTGTCTGCAGAATAATCTTAGAAGTCCATTTGATTCCTGATTCGGCTTTTCCTTTGTTCGTCCACACTAAAGTGATCAGCATTCCGGCAAGGATTGCGATGACAGGGCCGCCAACAACTGGGAATGTCTTTCCAAGAAGCCAGGAAGGTACGGCAATCACAAAACAAACCAGTATACCGTTTAGGTTTTTTTTCAAAAAATTCATGTTTTTTCCTCTTTCTCATTTTTTTGTTAGTTCATACAGGTTTCCAATTAGAGATTATAACACTGGTAAACGATAATAAAAAATTATATAATATTATTGAACGATAATAAAAAATTATTGACAGATATGAAAGAGAATTAATAAAAATCATTTGTGAAAATCAAATTGACAATGAAGGGAAGAAAATTATGCTGGATTTTAGA
>ERZ1106931.1055-NODE-1055-length-13180-cov-3.035048_pt1 | contig 13180 bp, 9 predicted proteins | sample MGYA00403664_ERZ1106931 | MGnify/ENA primary metagenome ERZ1106931 (study PRJEB35170, sample SAMEA104062435) | human gut metagenome | biome: human gut; feature: human-associated habitat; material: faeces | place: Denmark | collected 2012-06-29 ... | reverse complement strand
GCCCGGTTTCCATTTTGCCGGGCACACTTCGTCACCATGAAGGTGAACAAACTGTGCAGCCTGTACTTTACGCAATAATTCATCTGCATTTCTGCCGATATTGCCGGCACTTACTTCATATAAAACGACCTTGCCTTCCGGATTAATGACGAAGGTTCCCCGTTCTGCAAGTCCCGCATCTTCGATATATACGTCCAGATCTTTGGCCAAAATACCCGTCGGGTCACCGATCATGGGAAATTCCACCTTACCGACCGTAGCCGACGACTCATGCCATGCTTTATGGACAAAGTGTGTATCGCAGGAAACGGAGTAAATTTCACAATTTATCTTGCAAAAATCTTCATACTTATCTTGTAAGTCACCCAATTCCGTAGGGCACACAAATGTAAAATCAGCAGGATAGAAGAAGAATACACTCCACTTCCCTTCCAAAGCATGAGAAGTAATTTCTTTAAAAGCGCCCTTTTGATAGGCCTGTAATGAAAAATCGGTTACTTTCTTTCCGTTAAGAGACATAGTCTTTACCTCCTTTAACTGATAATAATTATCATATGGTTAGTATAAGGGATGTATTTGACAATGTCAATAATCATTCTTATTTAGCAAGACTTGTTAAAATTTGCAACTCCGTAAGACTATCTGCCTTGTCCTTAATACGTCCGCCTTTATCAATAATGATCCATACCGGCGGTGATTTAATAATAAGCTCCCGCCATGAACGTATATCTGTATGATATGACAGGAAATCATACTTCTTAAAGTCTATGTATGCATAACCGTCATCCGCTGTCCCGTCCGTCATAACAGCGCAAGTATAAACGGAATCACCGATCTTTTTTTTCACATCTTCTAAGGTATCCAGTCCTTCTTTTGAATACTCCGTCCACGGATGCCAAAAGTACAGGCACACAGGCTTTTCATTGTATAAAGTACGCAGTCTGACAGTCTCTCCGCTTCGGGTTTTCAACAAAATATCGGGAGCCAACACTTCAGTTTCTGACCGAATCAGATCGGCCGTATCCTTGCGTCCTTCCATATCTATCCGTGCAGGATCCTTCCCCGGCCACCAAGCGAACAACAGAACCAGGCATATGAAAGCAAACCCGAAAAATATGATATTTTTACGTTTTTCGCTTCTCATGGCCGTTCCTCTCTTAAAATATACAAACGCCCCGTAAGGGGCGTCCGGAATTAATGTATCAATTCATACCAGCTGTCGGCAATATTCGCAAATTCCTGTAAGGTTAACGTTTCGCCGCGGCGACTCCCGTCTATACCGGATGCTTCCAGCATGCGAGAAGCCTCTTCTGCCGGAATTCCGCCGCCTTTTAAAGCGTTTAATAAGGTCTTACGCCGTTGGGCGAAAGCAAACTTCACAACTCTAAAGAAAAGCTTTTCATCCTTCACTACTACGGCGGGCTCATTCCGTACTTCCATACTTACCACTGTCGACGTTACGGCCGGCGGAGGCAAGAAAGACTGCGGTGAAATATCGAATTCACAGCGCGGCTTCGTATAGTACTGGACGGCCACGGACAAAGCTCCGTAAATACGACTTCCCGGCTTAGCCGTCATCCGTTCGGCAACTTCCTTTTGCACCATAACTACCATCTTACGGATAGGTAACTGCTCTTCCAAAAGTCGCATAATAATGGGGGTCGTAATATAATACGGCAGATTGGCACAAACCGTAAAAGAACGCTCATTCATTTCCTTATTTATATCTATTTTCAAAATATCGCCGTGAATAATCCGAACATTCTCGTAATCTTCCAGTGTTTTGTCCAGAATAGGCAAAAGGCGATCATCAATTTCTACCGCTGTTACAGACGCCTTCGTTTCCGCCAAAGCCTGTGTCAGCGTACCTATACCGGGTCCTATTTCAAGGACTTCATCACCTTCACCTATATCTGCGGCTATAGCTATATTCTTGACCACGTCGGGACGAATCAGGAAATTCTGACCCCACTTTTTACTCATTCGTAAATTAAAGCGTTTTACAATGTAGCGAACCACGTCGGGATTCGCAATGACTGTCCCTTTCATCATTACCCCTCATTCAAGGCCGCCAAGGCGGCATTCCATTCATCTCTTGTCACGCCGTAGCCGTTAAGGCGGCGCAAAAACTGTTTAGCATTACCGTAGCCGATTCCCAATTTGGCTCCCACAAATGACCGTCGTTCGGAAGCGTCTGTCGTCCCGTTTAAGCCGTTTTCCGATAAATCGGCAAGAGTAAACTCATGTTGCGGTTCGAACTGAAGGCATCGTGCCTGTTCCAGAGCCCGTAAAATAGAGTCTCTATTCGCCTGCTCAATGCCCAAGTCATCATTGGCAATGGCCTCTTTTCGCGGCACAAAGGCATGCTTAGCCAGAGGAAATTTGTCTGTCAAGTACTTACGAATGCGTTCACCCGCTCCGTCGGGATCTGTTAAAATAATGATTCCCCGTCTTTCATAAGCCGCCCGGATTGCTTCCAACGTATGAGGAAGCAGATTAAAGCCGTCCGTACGAATAGTATCAGCCTCAATCCGGCAGGCCCGAATGCGCGCTTCATCGGCTCGACCTTCTACGACGATTACTTCCTTAATCATAATGTAATGCCGTCCCCTTCTTCAACAATAAAGCGAGCCGCTGCCAATACGGCAAGAATATTATGTTCCAAAACGATACCGCCTTGCAAGTAAATCATATAAGGGTCACGAATCGGTCCGTCTGCCGACAGTTCGATAGACGATCCTTGAACAAAATCACCGGCAGCCATAATGATTTTATCAGCATATCCCGGCATATCGTCGGCAATAGGTGTAACATGGGCATCGACAGGCGAAAAACTCTGAATGCCCCGGCAGAAGAGCTCCATATTGCGTTGATTTCTAAGCGAGACCGTTTGAATTAAATCGCACCGCAATTCGGATGCTTTAGGCGCTACGTCAAAACCCAGTCGGGCAAATACGGCGGCGGCAAAAACGGCACCCTTAATAGCCTGCGCCGTCACATGAGGTGCCATAAAAAGGCCTTGAAAAAAAAGTCTGTATCCCGGCGTATAAGACCCCAATTCATCGCCTAATCCGGGTGCTGTCAAGTAATCGGCGGCCTTTTCCACCAAATCGGCACGACCGGCGATATATCCGCCTGTCGGAGCCAAACCGCCACCGGGATTCTTAATGAGCGAGCCGGCAATAATGTGTGCTCCCGCCTCAAGCGGTTCTTCTTCTGCCGCAAATTCACCGTAACAATTGTCGACAAAGCAAATAGTCTGAGGACTTGCTTCGCGCACAATCTCTAAAATCTTGCGAATATCTTCTATGCGTAAAGACGGCCGAGAGCTGTAACCTCGCGAACGTTGTAAAAGCACCATTGTGGGCTTACGTTCGGACACGACTCGACGAATCCCTTCTAAATCATAGGTATTATCCTTCAAGGGTACCTCTTCATACTGTACGCCTTTGGTTTTTAAAGAATTGCGACTGTCTCTGGCATAGCCGATGACTCCCTGCATCGTATCGTAAGGAGCCCCGATTAAAGAAACAAGCAGGTCTCCTTTTTCCAAGAGAGCGCATAACACCGTAGCCAAGGCATGAGTTCCCGATACAAAATGAGGCCTGACAATAGCCTTTTCGGCCTTAAATACTCCGGCATACACTTCGTCAAGCTTTTCCCGACCTATGTCACTGTATCCGTAACCACTGGATCCGGCAAAATGATAAGCCGAAAGACGAGCCTCTTTAAAAGCTTCCAAGACCTTTTGCGTATTCTTCAGCGCCGTATGGTCGATTCGTTCAAATTGTTCGGCACATTCTTTTAATGCTTCCCGTCTGATTTGTTCAATATCCACGTTATTTCACCCTTTGCTCGACTTTCGAGCCCCATTCATTTTCTATATCTTGAATAACGGCAGAGGCCAATTCAACTTCCGTTACAAAATCATCCTTTTCATACCATCGAATATACGGCATGCGCTTAAACCACGTCATTTGCCGCTTCGCAAAATGACGAGTTCTCTTCTTAATAAGCTCACTCGCCGCCTCTAGCGATAACTGACCGTCCAGATACAGGACCAGTTCCTTATACCCAATGGCCTTCATGGCCTGAGCTTCAGGCAACACGCCGTCTTGCAACAACTGCTGTACCTCGTCGATCCAACCGGATTCAATCATGGCATCTATCCGCTTTTCGATACGCTCATACAAGACCTGTCGCGGTAAGGATAAGCCAATGACGAAGGCATGATAAAGCGGACCGCCCGCCTTTTGCGGCATAACCGCCGCCGCACCTTCTCCCTTTTCAATTGCACCTACCAAGCGGACAAGCCGATGAGAATTGGACAATAACTCGTGCCAATCCGGAGGTTCGTATCCCGTTTTTTCTGTAATGTACGCTTTCAACTCTTCTTCTGACAAAGCGGCAATACGGCTCGAAGCGGCCTGCCGTTCTTCCTTGGAATGACGCTTCGCCTTAAACTCGTATCCTTCCAAAAGAGACTGTACGTACAGTCCCGTACCGCCGACGAGGATGGGAATCTTACCTCTTTCATGCAAGTCTTCAATCGTAGTACGTGCCGCCTCTTGAAAGGCTGCAGCAGAAAAGTCTTCATTCGGTTCGATAATATCTATAAGATGGTGGCGATAGGTCGCCAGCTCATCCTTGGTCGCCTTAGCCGTACCGATGTCCATGCCCTTATATACTTGATACGCATCGGCCGATACTAATTCCGTTTGAAACCGTTCGGCCAGTTTAAAACTGAGCGCCGTCTTACCCACAGCCGTAGGGCCGATGATGGCGATTATTTCATTCATTTACGACTACACTCCAATACGGCATAAGAAATACGACTGTATCTTCCGCCGCCGACTTTTAAATTATCATATTTTCCGGATAATTCCGAAAAATCACGTCCTTTAATGACCACTCGTTTTCTGGCCTTACAAAGAGCCAAATCTATCATATCCGTCGTCAAAGGGCCATGACAAACAACATCACGTAAAGGCGTAAAATTACTGCTTTCTTGAACGGGCCGGGTAAACATGGGATCAAAATAAATAATATCGTACGACTTATCCTCAATCGAAGTAAGAACGGACTCGTAAGTATTGTACGTCAAATGTATATGTCGTAAAGCCTCCGTTACAGCCCGGCGTTCATGTACATATCTGGAAAATCCCCAAGCCGTTACTCTTGCGAGTAAAGGAGACGCCTCTACGGCATCGACGCGAGACCCCCGAGGCAATCCGTAAGAGGCGACGAGGGCATCCGAGCCGAGACCGCAGGTACAGTCCAGAAACTCAACAGGTCTCGTAGCGGCAACGGCATCAAGAAAGCGATCGCCCTTCCCCGAATCGATTTGACGGATACGCAACTCCGCCATACTGGGATGAAAGCGATGCCTGCCGCCTTCAGTCCGTATTTCAGGCCCCATGTTCGTATATATAATCAGGTCTTCATACAGATTGTGAAGTTCTTCTTCCCTTCGTCCTTGGCGAGGTACAAAATGGGCGCCGACCTCATCGGCCCAAGCTTTCACTTCGTCTTTTAACGATACTTCACCTTTTAAAGACGTAGTCACATAAACAGGTACTCTTTCCATCTTAAGTCCGTTTAAATAACTTTGCCAATTCGCCGGGCGTAAAGCGAACGATAATAGGGCGTCCGTGCGGGCATACATAAGGAGTTTCCGTATGGAAGAGGGCTTCCAACAATTCCTTCATTTCTCGAACATTCAAGGTATCTCCGGCCTTTACCGCTCCGTGGCACGACAAATATGCCAAGGCCGAATGGCGTAGCGTCGCCTTATCCGTCTGCGGACTTTCATGCAAAATATGACAAATTTCCTGCAACGAATCGGCAATATGTGACGTAGGTAAATCAGCGGGAATTGCTTCCATCCGCAAGGTCGTCGGGCCTGCCTCCGTATAAATATAGCCTAAATCTCGAAAAACCTCTTCTTTTTCCGAAAACAGTTGCATGTCACTACTGTCGGCTTCGACAAACTCGGCGGTCAACAACTGTTGACTGGGCATACTTTCCGTACGTTTACAGAATTTATCATACCGAACTCGTTCATGGGCTGCATGTTGATCGATAATATATAAATCTTCACCCTTCTTCGCCACAATATAGCAATCCGCTACGGCCCCCAAGGGAATGAAGACGTCTTCATCACCGTCAAAATGAATAACGGAATGTTCCTTCACCGACTCCGATAACTCTTCCCGAACTGCCGAGAACGGATTTTCTTCTCCTGCCGCATACGCTTTTACATGAGGTTCCGGCGTATAAGGCTTATCTTGCCGTTGTACAGGCACATAACCGTGTTCCAACGAGCCGCCATTATTTCTTCGCCCCTCAGTCGAAAATCCGCCTTCCCGGGGTGTAGAGAAGGTGAAGCTTCCCTGTCTGTTCTCAACCTCTTTCGCAGGCACAGCCTTTTCAATTTGGCGCGGTGACAAATTAACGGGTGTCGCAATTTGTTCAGGCTTTTCCCGGCTCATTAAGGCCGTAATAATACAATGATATACGGCTCGATACATCTGCTGTTCATCGGCAAACTTGATTTCCGTCTTAGCCGGATGAACGTTTACATCAATAGTTGCCGGATCCGTTTCTACATATAAAAGAGCAAAGGGATAACCCGACTTGGGCAGCATGGCATGGTAGGCGTTTTCAATAGCCTTAAAGACGACGGCATTGTGAATGACCCGTCTATTGACTATGCATGTCTGCCAGGCACGCGTACTCTTTAATAAGGACGGCTTACCGACAAAGCCGTGTATTGTAAAATTTTCATTTTCATAAGTTACGGGAAATACTTCCTTGGCTACAGCCGCGCCGTAAATGGCGGCAATCGTTTCCAAATCATCCCCCGTTCCGCCTGTCTGTAAGACCGTGCGGCCGTTGTTAATAAACGTAAAGGCCACGTCCGGACGAGTTAGGGCTAGCTTCGTAATAATATCGGAAATCTTCGAACTTTCCGTCCGTTCACTTTTCATAAACTTTTTTCGAGCCGGCGTATTGAAGAACAAGTTGCGCACTTCCATGGTCGTACCGACGGAAGCACCCGTGTGTTCTTCTTCTTTAACGGAACCGCCCGACAGTACCATACGAAAAGCCAGGTCCGTATCATTCATGCGCGTCGTCATAACCAGTTCGGAAACGGCGGCTATACTCGGTACGGCTTCACCGCGAAATCCTAAGGAGGTAATGGAAAAAATATCTTCAATAGAACTTATCTTACTCGTTCCGTGACGAATAATACTCTTTTTCGCATCTTCTTCACTCATGCCGCTGCCGTTATCGCTGACACGCATATATGAACTGCCTCCGTCGGCAATTTCTATTTCTACCGTTGTAGCCCCTGCATCCAGGGCATTTTCCGTCAACTCCTTAATAACCGAGGAGGGACGTTCAACTACTTCACCGGCTGCAATTTTATTGGCCGTTTTTTCATCAAGTACATGTATAATGGAGCTCACGAAATACCGCTTCCTTTCTTGGCTTCACGTTGCAAATCATGCAAAAACGAAATGGCTTCGATAGGGGTCATACTCATAACATCCACATGGAGCAACTTGTCCGTTACGGCATCCGTAAACAGTCCCGGTGTCGCATAAGTCGCTTCCTCATCGGGGGGCTGCCGCGACGGCACTGCCGCAGCACCGCCTTCCAATTCTTCCAAAATAACTTCGGCATGCTTCAAAAGACCTTCGGGAAGACCCGCCAAACGAGCTACATGTAAGCCGTAACTGCGATCGGCTCCGCCCGGTATAATACGCCGCAAGAACTTGATAGACTTGCCCCGTTCTCGAACGGCGACGGTATAGTTCTTCAAAAGACTCGATTCGTCCGCCATGGAAACCAATTCATGATAGTGCGTGGCAAAGAGAGTAAATGCGTGAACGTGTTTTAAACAATATTCAATAACCGCCTTGGCAATGGACATACCGTCGAAGGTACTCGTACCTCGGCCGATCTCATCCAAAATCAACAAACTGCGGCATGTGGCATGTTTTAAAATATAGGATACTTCCTTCATTTCCGTCATAAACGTACTTTGACCCGTTAAAATATCGTCACTGGCACCGATACGCGTAAAAATCCTGTCAACAGGGCAAATATCGGCACTCTCGGCAGGGATAAAAGATCCCGTCTGTGCCATTAATATCAAGACTGCCGTCTGGCGCATATACGTCGATTTACCGGCCATATTGGGTCCCGTTATAACAAGAACTTCGTGATCCGTATGGTTAAGCGTAACATCATTAGGTACAAAGAGTTCGTTTTTATTATATTGCTCAATAATGGGATGACGACCTTCTTCGATGCGAACGACTTCACGACTGTTTAATGCAGGCCGTACGTAGCGATTCTCCTTGGCACATACGGCCAGGCTGTACAAGCTGTCCGCTACGGCTACGGCACGAGCCGTTTCCTGCATGGCCGCAATATGGCCGCGAACTTCTTCGCGCAACTGTGTAAACAGTTTATACTCCAAAGCGGTCAATCGTTCCTGAGAAGTCAATACCTTTACTTCAAAATCTTTCAGTTCCGGAGTAATATACCGTTCCGCGTTGACCAAGGTCTGTTTACGTACATAATAAGGCGGAATCGGTTTCGTATTGGCGTGGGAGATTTCAAAATAATAGCCGAATACCTTCGTATAGCCGATTTTCAGCTTAATTCCAGTACTTTCTTTCTCCCGTTCTTCCAAGTCACGTAAAAAGGCATGACTGTTTTCGGATATGCTGCGAATTTCATCCAATTCTTCATTATACCCGTCACGAATGACACCGCCGTTACGAATAACCGCAGCCGGTTCTTCCTTAACGGCACGACAAAGCAAATCGTACACGTAAGAATGAACATCCATGCATTCATTCAGTCTTTGTAAAATAGGTGCTCCCGCTTGTGATAAGATATGTTTTACGTCCGGCAGAATACGTAACGATTCACGCAAAGCCGTCATATCCTTAGGCCCGGCCGTACCCGTGCCGATGCGTGTCAAAATACGTTCGAAGTCATAAATCTTATCCAACGTATCGCCCAAGTCCTGACGCATAATTTCATGGCGTACCAAATCCTCTACGCCGTCTTGCCGTTCCGTTATATCGTGAAGATTCAACAAAGGGGCTTCCAACCACTTACGCAATAAACGTCCGCCCATAGCCGTCTTCGTCCGGTCCAGCACGTCGAGAAGAGTTCCCTTGCGGCGACCGTCACGTACGTTCTGAGTGATTTCCAAATGGCGTAGACTCGATGCATCAATAAGCATATTGCGTTCTGTCGTCAAAGGCCTCAACGAGGCGATATGAAAGACGTCGGCCTTCACCGTCTCTTTTACATAGGATAACAAGATACCGATAGTATAGGCCGCTTCCTTTGCCGCCTGAAAGGCATCTTCATCAAAATAATCGGCACCTGTTCGTGAATAGTCTATATCCCCTTGCACCTCGTAGAGCGTAAAAGCACAATGGTTCAGCCGCTCCGTAACGAAACGGCGTAAAGAGGTAATGATTGCCGACTCCTTCGTATATACCACTTCCGCCGGTTCATACAAGGCAAAGATGTCCAAAAGTCGATCTTGAGTTTCGTCATCTCCGCAGGCCATCCACAGAGCTTCTCCTGTCGTTACGTCCGCCAGTACAAGCTGAATGCCGCCATTTTCTTCCCCTACAGCGGCAATATAGTTATTCTTCTTCGACGCCACGGCATGCTCCATCGTCACGGTACCGGGTGTGATGACGCGAATGATTTCTCGCTTCACAAGACCTTTTACAGACTTCGGATCTTCCATTTGCTCGCAAATGGCAACCTTATAGCCCTTATGAACAAGGCGTTCAATATATGTATCGGCAGAGTGAAAGGGAACGCCGCACATGGGTACGCGTTCCTTATTGCCGCCGGCACGGCCGGTCAAGGTTAAATCCAATTCACGCGACGCCGTCAAGGCATCGTCAAAAAACAATTCATAAAAATCGCCTAAGCGAAAAAACAGCAGTTTATCGGCACACGTCTCCTTTACTTCCAGATACTGCTTCATCATGGGCGTTAACTTCATTTCTTCGGCCACAATCTTCCTCCCGTTTCAGGACATGACCTTTAAGGACCCAAGTCTGTCCCTTATCCACATGCACTCGTATAGTATCACCGACGGCGCTCGTCCCGTCGTTTTCCCAAATGATCATCTTATTGCCCCGCGTCCTGCCGAACCAATGATTTTCATCATTTTTCGTAGGTCCTTCGACAATGACTTCATAGTCCTTGCCTTCCATCTCTACGTTATAAGCCAGGCTGATTTCATTCTGCACATCAGCTAATCGCTTCAAACGTCGGCTCTTTTCATCTTGAGGAATCTGATTATCCATCGTCGCTGCCGGCGTTCCCGTACGGGGCGAATAAATAAATGTATAGGCCATGTCGTAGCGTACGCGCCTCAATAAATCCAGAGTTTCTTGAAACATGGCTTCCGTTTCACCGGGAAAACCGACAATAATATCGGTCGTCAAGACGGCTTGAGGCATCTTTTCGCGAATGTACGAAACCAGTTCTTCATAGTGTTCCGTCGTATAACCGCGATTCATGCGTTTTAAAAGTTCCGTAGACCCGCTCTGCACAGGCAAATGAATATGGGATACTACCTTCTTGCACTGAGCGATGGCGTCTATCATGGTAAAAGTCATATCCTTCGGATGGCTGGTCATATAACGAACCCGTTCAATGCCGTCAATGTCTTCTATAGCATATAAAAGAGCTGAAAAATCCGTACCGTCCTTAAAATCTAGCCCATATGAATTGACGTTTTGACCCAGTAGTGTAATTTCCTTATAGCCTTCTTTTGCTAAATTGTGAATTTCTTCTACAATTTCTTCAAGGGGGCGGCTCACTTCGCGACCGCGCACATACGGAACAATACAATACGTACAAAACTTATTGCACCCGTTCATAATGGGAACCCAGGCGAAGAACTTCTGGAATCGCTTCGTCGGTACGGCGTGGAATACATTGTCTTCCATTTCCGTAGCCAACATGTGGCTTTCCTTCTGTCCCTCTTTTTCCTTGATTAAATCAATGAGCTTATGTATATTATGTGTGCCGATGACCAGGTCCAAATGAGGGGCCCGTTTAAAGAGACGGTCCTGCCATTCCTGAGCCATGCACCCCGTTACGGCTAAAATCAAATCCTTGTTCCGCGCCTTCAAATGCTTAAACTCGCCGATTTTTCCCAGTACCTTGTCTTCCGCCGTCTCACGTACACAACACGTATTCATAAGAATGACATCAGCCAACTCCAGATCTTCCGTCGGCGTGTATCCCAGCTCTTCCAACTGCCCTGCATACCGTTCCGAATCGGACTCGTTCATCTGACAACCGTAGGTCATTAAACAATAGTGCTTACTTGCCAATAAATCCATGTATAGTCTCCGTTACCTTCTTTTTATAATACTTTTGAAATTCGTTTTTACATTTAATGATACCATATTACGGAAGACTGCAACAGTACGAAAAGAAGGATACTCCGCACTTATGTTACCTTCCACAAATCAAAATAGCCGGGTATACTGCCTTAAATGAAGCGTATATTCTTATACGACTCTGAAATCATTACCTGATGCCGTTTAACAATTGTTTTTGCACTATTTATTTCTTTGAACCCTTCCTTTTGTTTTGCATAAGACTTTTCATCTGCTATACTGTAATCGAAATAATCATCGATTTGATACGTTTTCTAGCCGAGGAGAATCGGACTCCATGGGCTGCGTACCACTCGGTGATTTTTTATTTGCATGCGGCTTTATTTTCTTGCTATATTCATAATAGTGGAATGGTTGTTACCCGGAATGATGCGTAAGGCTACGGGCGAATACGCCTGCTATTTTTATGTGTGTTGATTTGACGTAATTTACAAGAAACTTTGCCTATCCTTTTATCACTGACGGGGTTGCTTCTCATATCTATCCTGATAAATATCCTCTCAAATACTTTCTTGTAAAATAAATATGATTTAAAAATATTTATCATATCTTTTGCATACCAAAACCGCCTGTCTCTCGAGAAACAGGCGGTTTATTCTTCTTTATATTCTTTCCTTAATAGCCTTTACAATCCGCTTCAGGCCTTCTGCAATGAGGGTCCGAGGCATAGCCAGGTTGAGTCGTACATAGCCCTGTGCATTGTCTACGAAGAGAGCGTCCCCTCCTTCGAGAAGAACACCGGCTTTGTTGGCGAAGAAATCGGGAATATCTTCTACGTCAGCCAGATAAGCACTTAAATCCACCCATGCCAGATAGGTAGCATCGGGAATGACAAAATGTGTTTCCGGCAATTCCCTGTCGAGTGTCTCCTTAACAAAGGCGAAGTTTCCGTCCAAGTACGTCTTCATTTGATCAAGCCATTCCCCGCCTTTTTCATAGGCTGCCTGATGTGCCGCAATGGCTAAGGGATTAACATTCATAGCGTACGAATTAGTATAGGCAATATACCATTCTTTCAACGTTTCATCTCGAATCAGGATTTCCGCAAACATAAGTCCCGCCATATTAAAGCATTTAGAAGCAGAGGTGCAAACAATAAGTTTGTCATAATCGGGCATAATTTTAGCCATAGGAATGTGCCGCTTCCCTTGGCGCAGAAGGTCACAATGAATTTCATCGCTAATAATCCAAAGGTTATGTTTTTCCACAATAGCTGCAATCTTCTTCAATTCCTCTTCCGTCCATACACGTCCGGTCGGATTTTGAGGGTTACACCAAATCAAAAGCTTCGCCATAGGATGTGCGGCCGCCCTTTCCAAAGCGTCAAAGTCGATTTGCCAAACGCCCTTTTGATCTTTAACCAGACGATTGAAAACGGCCTGTTTTCCGTTGTACGTTAAAGGATGCTTAAAGTATCCGTAAGCCGGAGTATTGACAATGGCGTATTCGTGGTCCGTCAAAATAAATTCCGTCAACTTATAAAGAGCGGGAATGATGCCGAGAGAAAAGCAGAAATTCTTTCGTTCATAAGTCCAGTCGTACATTTTTTTACTCCACTTGTTATAAGCGTCGTAAAATTCCTGTTCAAAAACCTGACTATAGCCGAGAATTCGCTTATCCAAGCGTTCTTTTATAGCATCAATAATATGGGGGCACATGGCAAATTCCATATCGGCTACCCCCATGCGAATAAATTCTTCGTCCTTAAAAGG
>ERZ1106931.1043-NODE-1043-length-13279-cov-2.371597_pt1 | contig 13279 bp, 10 predicted proteins | sample MGYA00403664_ERZ1106931 | MGnify/ENA primary metagenome ERZ1106931 (study PRJEB35170, sample SAMEA104062435) | human gut metagenome | biome: human gut; feature: human-associated habitat; material: faeces | place: Denmark | collected 2012-06-29 ... | reverse complement strand
GCATGTTGCGGTTCTCCAAAGCCTCAACGCTGCTTGCAGCACCATCGGCGTTTACATCAGCCTGGGCGTTTGCGGCGGCGAGGCCTTGGCCGAGTTCGGCGATGGCGGTTTTCAGTCCGGCCTCGTCGCGCAGCACGCCGACGCCATGCCACATGGTGTTCTGGATGCGGGTACGATTCCACACCTTGTCGGCGGCGGTATCGTCAGCAGCAGCCGTAGCGGCAGGGGCGGCCAGCGCGATCGGCGCATGGTCGAACACGGCACCGGTGGCGGAGTTCAGGAACGGTTCGGGTGCCCAGACCGCGTCGTCACCGTCCGCGACGGCGGCCAGACCGGCGCGGCGTCCGTAGACGAGCCCCTCGAGCAGCGAGTTGGAGGCAAGACGGTTGGAGCCCATGACACCGGTACGAGCGCATTCGCCGGCCGCATACAGGCCGGGAATGGAGGTCCGGGCGTTCAGATCGGTGCGAATGCCTCCCATGTAGTAGTGCGCGGCGGGCGCCACCGGAATCGGCTCCTTGCTCCAGTCGAAGCCAAGCGAACGCGTATAGGCGTCGATGGTCGGGAATCGGTGGGCCAAGAAGCTGGCCAGGTCGGGGTTCTCGCGGGCCATCGGCGAGACGTCGAGCATCACGGGCTTGCCGCCTTGCGCCTGCATCACGCGGAAGTTCTCGCGGGCCACGACGTCACGCGGCGCGAGTTCGGCGCGCGGATCGATGTCCTTCATATACCTGTGGCCATGCTCATCCAGCAGCACCGCACCTTCGCCGCGCACGGCTTCGGAGACGAGGAAGTGCTCGCCCACGGCCATGGCGGTGGGATGGAACTGGTAGAACTCCAGATCGGCGACCTGGGCACCGGCACGCCATGCGACGGCGAGGCCGTCCGCGGTGGCGACCGGCGGATTGGTGGTGTACGGGTACATACGGCCTGCTCCACCGGCGGCCAAGATCACCCGGTCGGCGGCCAGATCCTTGTCCTGCCCGTCGATCAGCAGGTGGACGCCGGCGATGTGGCCGCCCCGCACGATGAGATCTTTGAGGAAGGCGTTCTCGATGATGTGGATGCGCGGGTTCTTGCGCACCATGGCGGAGACGTCCAGTTCAAACACTTTGCCGGTGGCGTCTCCCCCGGCATGCACCACGCGGGCGCGCGAATGAGCCGCTTCCAGGCCGCGCAGCATGTGTCCATGCGCGTCGCGGTCGAAGTGGACGCCGGCCGCGGCGAACTCGCGGACGCGCTCCGCACCCTCACGGGTGAGGATGTCCACGGCCTTCGGGTCGCACAGGCCGTGGCCCGCGGCCATGGTGTCGGCGGCATGCAGCTTCGGGTCGTCGTCGGAGAAGATGGCTGCAGCGATGCCGCCCTGCGCATGATAGGTGTTTGATTCCACCAGTTCGGCCTTGGTTACCAAGGTCACGTCGTGTCCGGTGCCGGCCACGGCCAGTGCCGCGGACAGTCCGGCGACGCCGGCGCCCACGACGACGATTTCAGTGTTGCTCATTGTGTTGCTTTCCTCTGTTTTTGCGTCATCTGCTCCCTTCAGTCCGCTACGCGGACAGCTCCCCTCATGTACGAGGAGCGCCAGGGACGAATCACGGGTGAACGCGCAGCATGCGCTCCAGTGCCACCTTGGCTTCGCGGGCGGTGTCTTCGTCCACGGTGATGCGATTGACCACGTTGCCGGCTTCGAGGTTCTCCAAAGCCCAAGCCAGGTAGGCCGGGTGGATGCGGTACATCGTGGAGCAGGGGCAGACCACGGGGTCCAAGCAGAACACGGTCTTGTCCGGGTACTGCGCGGCCAGACGGTTCACCAGGTTGATTTCGGTGCCCACAGCAATGGCGGATCCGGCGGGCGCGTTGGCGATCTCCTTGACGATGTACGCGGTGGAGCCAGTACCGTCGGCGGCATCGACCACCTGCATCGAGCACTCGGGGTGCACGATCACCTTGACGCCCGGGTATGCCTTGCGGGCACGTTCGACCTGTTCGACGGTGAAACGCTGGTGCACGGAGCAGAAGCCCTTCCACAGAATCATCTTGGCGCGGGCGTAATCGGCCGGATCGGCGGCGCCGCCCTGTGCCTTGAACGGATCCCACAGCGGCATCTCGCTCAGCGGAATGCCCATCGCGCGGGCGGTATTGCCCAGATGCTGGTCCGGGAAGAACAGCACGCGCTTGCCGCGGGCGAACGCCCATTCCAGCACGGCGTGCGCATTGGAAGAGGTGCATACGATGCCGCCGTTGCGTCCGCAGAACGCCTTCAGCGCGGCGGATGAGTTCATGTAGGTGACCGGAATGATCTGCTGCAAGCCATCGGAGTCCGGCTGGGTGCCGCAGATCTCGCCGAGCTGGTCCCAGCATTCCTGGACCTGGTCGATGTTGGCCATATCGGCCATCGAGCAGCCGGCGGACAGGTTGGGCAGGGTCACGCTCTGTTCGGGCGTGGAGAGGATGTCGGCGGTTTCGGCCATGAAGTGCACGCCGCAGAACACGATGTGGTCGGCGTCCGGGCGTTCGGTGGCGTTCTTGGCCAGCTGGAAGGAGTCGCCCACGAAATCGGCGTGCTTGATGATCTCGTCACGCTGGTAGAAGTGGCCCAGAATCAACAGTTTGGAGCCGAGACGCTGCTTGGCGTCGGAGATGCGCTGCTGCAGTTCCTCGTCGGAGGCCTTGCGGTATTCGTCCGGCAACACCTGCTGGCGCGGCGCGTTGGCGGGCAGACGGTCGAGCATCGAGGCACCGGGACCGTAGCTGGGTGTGGTGGTGTCGAAGTGCCATGGGTCCTGGGTCAGTCCTGCATCGCAGGTGCTTTGCGCGCCCAGCTTGGCGATGATCTCGTCAACGGACGGCGCAGTGAATAGTGCGGTCATAGTGGTTCCTTTCCTATATACGTCTGTGATACCGGCCCGAAGCGGGTCGGCGGGAAAAATCAGATGCGCGCGGATGGGATCAGCGCGTCGAGAGCGTCTTCACGCTCGCCTTGTCTGGACAGTTCCACGATGTCGTCACCATCGGATTCGTGGGGCGTACCGTTCTCGACAGGTCGTTTGGGGATGTAGCGGTAGACGGTGGCCGGTCGTTGGCGGCCTTCGCGCATCTTCTCCCCGGTGTCTTCAAGGTCGCCCGAGGCAAGCATTTTGCGGCGGAAGTTCGCCAAGTCGAGGGGTTCGCCGCCAATCGCCTCATAGACGCCGTGCAGTTGGCGCAGGGTGAACGTGGGGCCGAGCAGTCGGGTGGCCACGTCGGAGTATTCGATTTTGGAGCGCAGGCGGAGCAGCGCGTAGTCGATGATCTGGCGATGGTCGAACGCCAGCTCGGGCAGTTCGTCTTCGGGGAACCATCGTACGTTGTCACCGTCCTCGAAGCCCGCGGCCTCGGTCTGGCCGACGAGCGCCCAGTACACGACGGATACCATGGGCAATCCGCCATGGGACCGGGTCGGGCCTCCAAAGGTGTACAGCTGTTCGAGGTATCGCGGGTGCAGGTCTGTGGTCGATTCGAGGGCCGCGTAGGCAGACTGTTCCAACGACCGGTCGGAGCGCAGGTCACCGCCGGGCAACGCCCAGCAGCCCAGGAACGGCTGACGGACGCGCTTGACCAGGGGCAACCAGAGACGGGAATGGGCCGAGTTCGCGGCGTTGCCGGAATCGGCGGCACTGTTGCCGGTATCGCCTTCCGGGCCGAGTGCCAGAATCACCACTGACACGCCGACCTGTGGCGGTGCGCTGCGGCGCTCGGACACATTGCCGAATCCCATGCCATGCCTCTTTCCATACCGGTTGTTCTCCCTGCATTGAGAGCATAGCACTACTTATAGTCACAATGACCATAAATCACATATCGGATGGTCTAGCGCACGAATATTGGTCAGGCAGCGGGCCCCAATCGCTACGAAATCACGTCCGTATCTTCCGATTTCGACTGTGTCATTTCGGCGACGGACGGGAGGAATGGCGCTAGGGAGGGTAGTTCGTCGAGACTCTTCAGACCCATTTGGTCGAGGAAGAATTCGGAGGTGACCAAGAGGGCCGCGCGGGATTCGGGGTCCACGCCGTCTTCCTTGATAAGGCCGCGTACCGTGAGCGAGCGAATCACTCCATCGGAGTTGACACCGCGGATCGCGGCCACTTGGGCTCGGGTGACGGGTTGGCGATAGGCCACGATGGCAAGCGCCTCCAGTGCGGCCTGACTGAGTCTCGCAGTCTGGCCGTCGGTGACGAATGATGAGACGACCGGCTCGAACGCGGCGCGACTGGCGAACTGCCAGCCACGAGCGGTGCGGCGCAGTTCGAAGCCGCGCGGGCGGATGTCACGGGATTCATCGCCCTCATAGTCATCGTGCAGGGCTCGCAATGCCTCTTCGACTGTGTTGCGATCCAATGCCAAAATACGGGCCAGCTCGGTGGCGGTCTGCGGCTGGTCGGCGACCATCAGAATCGCTTCCAGACAGGCGGGCAGCCCGCCGGGAAAATCGTCTACCGCGAAATCCACGTATTCGGGGTGAGTCTCCTCCACTCCCCTCACCGCGGCCTTTGCGGATTCAGCCGTCGATTCGGCATCCGCCATGTGTTCGGTTGTATTCGTTGCGTCAATCTGTTCAGTCACCAATCGCCGTCCTTACGCAAAATCACCTTCGGAAATGTTCACGTCGCTCATCGTTTCGGCTACGCCGGGTACCCACCTCAGGTGCAGTTCGGCAAACGGACCATCTTGCTGATACTGCAGCACACCTTGTTTGAAGAACACGAGCACGGCCATGAACCGAGCCACCACCTCAATACGAGAAGTGCAGTCCCGGGTCAATTCGCTGAACGATATCGACTGGTCGCCCTTGGATTCCAATGCCGCGATCAGCCGGTCGCGCACCACCAGCGATTGGGCCCGCAGATCGACCAACGGCACGTGCAGCTGATGGATCGACACTTCGGAGGCGGGCGCGTTGGCGATGACCTGGGCGGTCAGTCGGGCGAGTTCGAGCGGAGTCAGCGTCCATACCAGCTCAGGCAGCATGGCGGCAACGCCCTCGTCCATGGCCGCCGGATGCGGGAATCGGCCGGCATTGGCGGCGATACGCGCCCGGAAGTCACCTGCGGCCTGCTTGTAGGCGCGGTATTGGAGGAGTCGGGCGAACAGCAAATCGCGTTCGCGCAGCACTTCGAGGCTCTGCTCGTCGTGCTGGCTGTCTTCGCCGCCGGGCAGAATCGCCACGCTTTTGGCCTCGACCAGAATAGAGGCGATATCGAGAAAGGCGCTGGCCTCATCCATGTTTTTTGTGAAATCGAGCCCGCGCACGTATGTCAGGAATTCCTCGGTGATCGAGGAGAGGGAAACTTCGGTCAGCTCGAGTCTGTTGTTGGCGATCATGCCGAGCAAGGCATCAAACGGACCGGAATAGACTTCGAGGTTGACCCGGAAGCCGGAAGTGGCGGATTCCTCCGTGCTGATTTCGGCTTCCGCGGAGCTCCCCTCAGCCTCGCTACGCGAGCCAGCTTCCCTCAGAGAGGGGAGCCGAGAAAGGGAAGTCTCATTCATCGTTTATCGAAACAATCGTTACGCCACGATGCCGCGAGCAATGAGCTCACGTGCCACCTCACGGTATTCCTTTGATGTCTTGTGCTCAGGGGCATAGACCACCACGGGCGCGGCGGCAACCGTGGAATCGGGCAGTTTGATGGAGCGGGAGATGAACGTGTGGAACACCTTTTCGCTGAACGCCTCGTAAACGCGCTGGCAGACCTCTTCGCAGTGCAGTGTCTTGGTGTACATGGTGATGAGCACGCCATCCACTTCCAATGCGGGATTGATGCGGGACTGCACTTTTTCGATGGACTGCATAAGCAGGGCCACACCGCGCAAGGCGAAGAATTCGGCGGCCACGGGAATGATCACGCCATCAGCTGCGGCAAGCGCGTTCACGGTGAGCAGGCCGAGCGATCGCTGGCAGTCGACGATGATGAGATCGTATTCCGACTTGAGCTTGCGCAGCACGCTGTTCAGGATCTGCTCTCGGCCCACTTCGGTGACCAGCTGGACCTCGGCGGCGGACAAATCGATGTTCGCCGGAATCACATCGATGTTCTCGAATGCGGTGTGCTGCACCACATCATGTGGGTCCACGGAAATATCGAACAGCGCGGTGTAAATCGTGTTCTCCACGGTATTCGCGTTGACGCCCAGTCCCACAGTGGCGGCACCCTGCGGATCGAAATCGACGATAAGCACGCGGCGGCCATACTGGGCCAACGCACCGGCAATATTGATGGAGCTGGTGGTCTTACCTACGCCACCCTTCTGGTTGCACATGGCAATGACACGCGCCGGACCGTGCTGTTGCAGCGGTTCGGGTGCGGGGAAGGTTTCGTATTCACGTCCAAGCAAATCGGTAGGCATACTGTCTACCTTATCAACATCCGGGTTCGCTGGGGGTGCAACGACATACGTTCCTGTCATAGGCAGCGTTCCTTGACGGAATGCGCTGTCTTTATCGCGGGTATCTCGCCAGTCGTCCATCGTTGCCCTCGCCCCCTTTGTCGGGAATACCTGCTCGCCCATCCTAATGTACTCGCCGGGCTCGCCTCGGAACACCGTTTTGCCGCTGGTATTCCAGTGTTCCGAGGTTTATGGATCTCGTCTCGTACTATGTCGATGCGCTTACTCGGTGCGCAGTGCGGTGGCCGGGTCTTGCTTGGCTGCCTTACGCGAGGGAATCAGGCCGCCGATCAGCGTGAGCACCACGCTTAGGATCACCAGCACCACGCCACCGGTCACCGGCAGGGCGGCATTGACGTCCGCATTGCCGATGAAGTGGTGTAGCACGGCGTTGATCGGAATATTGAGCAGCACGGTCAAGCCCACGCCCAACAGGCCGGAGCATAGGCCGATGATGCCGGTCTCCGCATTGAACACCTGGGATACGTTGTGCTTCGAGGCACCCATTGCGCGTAGGATTTCCTTGGTGCGCTCCAGCACCGAAATGTAGGTGATGATGCCGATCATGATCGAGGAGACGATCAGCGAGACGGACACGAACGCGATAAGCACGTAGGAAATCACGTTGACGATGGTGGTCACCGAACTCATCATGAGCCCAACGTAATCCGTGTAGGTGATCTTGTCTTTCTTCGAGACGGTGTTGTTGTAGTCGGTGATCGCGTCGGCGATGTGGTCCTTGTCTTCGAAGCTGTCGGCGTAGATGTTGATCGAGCTGGGCGCGTCACGACTCACCACACCGAATGCGGCGAGGTTGTCGTCGTAGGTGCCGGTCGACACGTACTGGTCGTAGATCGCGACAAGCACGTCGTTCGAAGCCGTGGCGATATACGCGTCGAAACTGTCGGCGAGCTGCTGTTCGCTCATCGCGGCCATGGCGGCGGCCTGATCGCCGGCACCCGCCGCGCCAGCGACACCTGCAGCACCAGCACCAGCGGCGTCCGATGCGCCCGTGCCGGACTGCTGCCCGGCGCTCATCATCGACTTGGCCATGTTCGCCTTCTGCGTCACGCCCAGCGAAGCCACGTAGGTGCGCGCGTCGGCCACCTTGGTGGCATCGTCCGAGGGCGAGAACGTCATGCCGTTGAGCACGTTCGTGTTCGGATTGGCCTTCTGATCGGTAACGATGGCGCTGGAGGCCGCACGGTCGATCAAATCATTGGTCAGAGCGCGCGCGTACCCCACACCAGCGGCCAACGGCGTGGCCGAAGCATCCTTCTTCGCCTTGACGACGCCCACCACCTTGAGTTTGGTGGCCGTTTCGAGGCGCTGTTCGATTTCGTCCTTGTCGTTGCCGATGAAACGGTAGTGGCCGTCATCGCCCTTGACGTACTGGTCGGATGCCGGAATCATGTACAGCGTCTGATCGAGGGCCTTAGCATAGTCGATCTTGTCTTGTGGAGTGCTGACCTTGTCGCCGGCGTTGAGCTTGGACATCATCTCGTGGTAATCGGAGGCGGGCAGCAGGCCGAGCTCGTACAGCGTGGTCAGCGGCACGCTGTTGTTGTCGTCAAGCACCAGCACCACTTCATCCTTGGACTTCGGCCATGAACCGTTGACCACCTGATAGTTGTCGGTGATAACCTTGCCTACGAGCTTGCTGTCGTCCGCTCCCGGCATGATCTCGTTGAACGAGTCGGGCGCGGCGTTCTCATCGGTTTTGCCGGTCAGCATCGACATCTGCTGCGAGGTGATCGACGAGGTGCCGGACATGCCGGACGAGCTTGTGGACGCCATCTGCGAGGCCATCGAGGCAGAGTCGCTGGATCCGATCGTCACGCCGTCCGCATTGACCAGCGTGCCGTCGGGGTCGTGGTCGAACACGGAGAATTTCACGTCATATGTGTACTGGATGCCGGTGGAACCCACATACTGGTGAATCTCGCTCTTGGAATTATCCAGGTATTTCTTGAAGCGGGTCAGGTTGTTTTCGGTAATCGAACTGGTCAGGCTGGACGCCTGCTTGACGCTGCGGTCGTCCGGGTAGATGCCGTCGGTTTTGTGCGTCTTGCCGCCGTATCCGTCATCGCCGCCCATCTGTCCGCCCATCATGCTGCTCAGGTCGAAGGTCTGGGAGTCGACGGTGATCGGGTAGGCGGTCATCGTGTCACGCTGGATGTCACTGATGTATGTGTTCACGCCAGTCGACACCGATAGAATCAGCGCGATGCCGATGATGCCGATCGAGCCGGCGAACGAGGTCAGCAGGGTGCGCGCCTTCTTGGTTTTCAGATTGTTGAAGCTCAACGCCAGCGACGTGGCGAACGACATCGACGCGCGGCCCATCGTCTTGTACACGGCCGGCTGTTCGGCCGTCTCGTCCACGACGAACGGGTCGGAGTCGGAGCGGATCACGCCGTCGCGCAGGTTGACGATGCGCGTGGCATATTGTTCCGCAAGTTCGGGGTTGTGGGTGACCATGACCACGAGGCGGTCCTTGGCCACGTCCTTGAGCAGGTTCATGATCTGCACGGACGTGTCCGAATCGAGCGCGCCGGTCGGCTCGTCGGCCAGGACGATGTCCGGGTCGTTGACCAGTGCGCGGGCGATCGCCACGCGCTGCATCTGGCCGCCGGACAGCTGGTTTGGCTTCTTGTTGATGTGTTCGCCGAGTCCGACCTTCTCCAGCGCCTTGCGCGCACGTTCGCGACGGTCGGCCTTGCCGATGCCGGAAATCGTCAGCGCGAGTTCGACATTCGACAGAATCGTCTGGTGAGGGATCAGATTGTAGCTCTGGAACACGAAGCCGATGGTGTGGTTGCGGTACGAATCCCAATCGCGATCCTTGTATTGGCGCGTCGAGATGCCGTTGATCACCAAATCGCCGTCGTCATACCGGTCGAGGCCGCCGATGATGTTGAGCAAGGTGGTCTTGCCGGAACCCGAGGGACCCAGAATCGCGACGAATTCGCTGTCGCGTAGGTTCAGGCTGACTTTGTCAAGCGCCTGCTGAACGAAATCACCGGTTTTATAGCGCTTCGAGATCGATTTGATCTGCAGCATGAATACCTCTTCCTGGCTGACGGTTCGCTGTTATGTACTGTATTGTCACGCCTTGAATTTCCGGCCGACTTTGGTGCTCCCCCGCCGCGATTCCGCTATGGGCGGACGCGTCGCAAAATGGTGTGTCTCACCGCGCTCTGGGATGTGAGGTCAGATACGTTTCGATCAGGGTTTCAGGGCTTACGTGCGTGTAGATCTGCGTGGTGGTCACGCTGGCGTGCCCGAGCAGTTCCTGCACGGTGCGCACGTCCGCGCCGCCTTGGATCAGGTGCGTGGCAAAGGAATGGCGCAAGGTGTGCGGATGGAGTGGTTTGGTGATGCCGGCCCGCTCCCCGGTTGCTTTGACGATTTCCCATACCGATTGCCGCGAGATGCGCTTGCCGCGTTTGTTGAGAAACAGTGCGCGCCTCTCGGGAATCTTGGCGCTGGAGCGCTGTTCCAACTCGCCACGCCCCGCATTGAGGTATGCGGTGATGGCCCGGCATGCGTAACTGCCCAATGGCACAAGCCGCTGCTTGGAGCCCTTGCCCATGAGTCGCGCGATGTGCTCGTCCAGGTCGATGTCGTCCAGATTCGCACCGGTGGCTTCCGAGACGCGGCAGCCGGTGGCGTACATGAATTCGAGCAGGGCCTTGTCCCGTAATACCACCGGATCGGTTGAGCCGCCGACTGCCGCCGCGTCGAGCAGACGGGTTACCTCGTCCACGGTGAGTACGTCGGGCAGGGTGCTGGCGCCTTTGGGCGCCTTGACTGCGGCCGAAACATCCGCCGTCACCGCGTGCTGACCGAGCGCGAAACGGTGGAATTCGTGGATCGAGGCCAGTCTTCGGGCTTTGGAGCGGGCGGACTCCCCCGCCTGGTCAAGGGCGGCGATGTAGTCTTCGACGTCTTGTTTGGTTATGGCGTCCGGTTCGTGGATGCCGCGGGTTTCGAGCCAATCAATGTATTTGGCGATGTCGGATTCGTAGGCGGTGACGGTGGCCGTGGCGAGCCCTCGCTCCACGCCGATGTGGACGAGGAACTGCTCGGTGAGTCTGGTGAATCCGTTGGTCATAGTGCCCATGGTACAAAGAAACCCCGCTCGGAAGCGGGGTTTCTAGTGTGAAGTCACGACTTCAAGCAATCAGGCCTCAACCGGAGCGTTGACGTCCTCAGGCAGGGCGGCCTTGGCGGCGTCCACGATGGTCTTGAAGGTGTCCGGGTCGGAGACGGCGATCTCAGCCAGAGCGCGACGATCCAGCTCGATGCCGGCGAGACGCAGGCCCTGGATGAAGCGGTTGTAGGTGATGCCCTCAGCGCGGACGGCAGCATTGATGCGCTGGATCCACAGCTTGCGGAAGTCGCCCTTGCGAGCCTTGCGGTCACGGAAGTTGTAGTTAAAGGAGTGCAGCAGCTGTTCCTTGGCCTTGCGGTACAGGCGGGAGCGCTGGCCACGGTAGCCGGAAGCCCTCTCGAGAACAACGCGACGCTTCTTGTGGGCGTTCACTGCGCGCTTGACACGTGCCATAATCTATTCCTCAGCTTTCTAAAGTCTTGTTATTTCCGGGTAAGCCCTATGCTCACTTCTGCAGAAGCTGGTGCAGCTTCTTGGCCTGGCCGCCGCGCAGCACATCGTCGGCGGACAGTTCACGGCGCTTGCGAGCGGACTTGTGCTCGAGGTTGTGGCGCATGGCGGAACCGACATGCTTCACCTTGCCGGTGCCGGTGATCTTGGCGCGCTTGGAAGCGGCGGAATTAGTTTTCATCTTCGGCATTGCTGCCCTCCTTGCTGGTTTGCTTCTTGTCGGAAGTCTTCTGAGAAATCGCGGACTGCGCGTCGGCCGCGGCCTGAGCCTGAGACTCCTGCTTGGCCGCGAGACGAGCCGCCTGGCGAGCCTGACGCTCGGCGCGGGACTCGGCGCCACGACGACGCTGCTCGGACTGGGTGTGCACCTTCTTGCCCTTCGGCGCAAGGGTCATGATGATGTTGCGGCCCTCCTGCTTCGGCTTGGACTCGACGGTGCCGTATTCCTCGACATCGTCGGCCAGACGCTGCAGCAGTTCCACGCCACCAATCGGGCGGGAGATCTCACGACCGCGCAACATGATGGTGACCTTGACCTTGTCGCCTCCGTTAAGGAAGCGGGTCACATGGCCCTTCTTCACGTCGAAATCGTGGTCGTCAATCTTCAGGCGGAAACGAATCTCCTTGATTTCCGCGGTGCTCTGGTTGCGGCGAGCTTCACGAGCCTTGATCTTCTCGTTGTACTTGAACTTGCCGTAATCAATGAGCTTGGCGACCGGAGGCTTCGCGTTCGGGGCCACCTCGACGAGATCGAGGTTTGCCTCCTTGGCCAGGTTCAGCGCGACGGAAGTCGCGATGACGCCCACCTGCTCGCCCTTCGGGCCGATCAGGCGTACCTGCGGGACGCGAATCTCGTCGTTAATACGTGGTTCGTCGCTGATGATGACTCCAATCCTCTACTTCAATTCCGTGGCGAGGGCCTTTGCTGGAGTCCTGTTCAATGCTTTGGGTTCATGGCAAGCCAAAGCCCGCGCCAATATGCGCTCAGCTTCTGCAGACGCATATCAGTTCTTTGCGTCATTCCTGATTACGCGTTGTATATCGCAATCGCTAGGCTGTTTGCCTTGAACCCGAGGCCTTGAAAGGCTTCCAGGTGGGGTTGCCCCGCTTTCTTGATTTCTCAAGCCAAATAGAAAGTCTACCATACGCCCGGACATTCGCGGTCCGTGTGTCGAACCTACTGCACGGCGCGCAGCAGACCGCCGAAGCCTTCGTCTTTGAGAATCTGCCGATATGGGCCGGCCTCATCGGCGATGATTTGATCGATGGCATGCATGCCGAGTACTTCGACCGGCGCCTTGTCGTCGGTGAGAATAGTCGACGCTGAGTCCGGTTCGTTCACCTTCCGGAATCGAGAGGCGACCTCTTCCATATACCATTCGAGATCTTCGCTGCCGGTGCGCTCGTAGGTGGTCTCACGCAGGTTGAGCGCCTTGGAGGCCTGCTGCATGGAGTTCTCTTCGGAGCCGGAACCCGGCTTCTTGGCGAACAGTTCACGGTTCGTGGTGTTCGGCACGTCGGCCGTCAGTGTGTTCCCATTGCCGAACACGCTGGCGATGGTATCGCTCAACGCCTCGTTGATCGAACCTTGGCCGTCCGAGATCATGTTCATGTTCACCACCATCACGCCGCCGGGGTTCAGGTGCTCTCTGACCATGGTGAAGAACTCGGTGGAGCTCATCTGGAAGGGAATGGTGATGTCCTGATACGCATCGACCATGATCACGTCGTACTTGTCATGCGAGGCGGCGAGCCAGGCTCGGCCGTCATACGTGGTCACGGGGATGTCGGCGGGCTCATCGAAGTATTCGCCGGCCAGATCGGTGATCTTCTGGTCAATCTCCACGCCGGTGATGTTCATTTTCGGATAATACTGCTTCAGCTGGCGGGCGTAGGTGCCGGTGCCCATGCCGAGGATCAGCGCGGAATTGGCATTGTCGGCGAGCGCCGGCGCAGCCAGGGCCGTGTCGTAGTACATACCTGTCAGTCCTTTGTCTTTCATCGTGACGGACTGCACGCCGAACAGCACGTTGGTGGACAGGATCGTGCGGTCGGAGAGGTTCTTGACCTGCAGGTAGTTGTAGATGGACTCGCCCTCATAGGCCAGGTTGGTTTCCCAGAACGCGAAGCCGGTCAGGGGCGAGACGCAGGACGTGGCCACGAAGATCACGGCGCTGACCACGCAGGCGATGCGCTTGGCCTTGATCGAGATGAAGTAGA
>ERZ1106931.1033-NODE-1033-length-13368-cov-3.616991_pt1 | contig 13368 bp, 15 predicted proteins | sample MGYA00403664_ERZ1106931 | MGnify/ENA primary metagenome ERZ1106931 (study PRJEB35170, sample SAMEA104062435) | human gut metagenome | biome: human gut; feature: human-associated habitat; material: faeces | place: Denmark | collected 2012-06-29 ... | reverse complement strand
TAAATTTCGGAAAATGATGTCCGATTTTGCATCTGCCAGTACAGAGTATATGAAGAGATAAATATTCAAAACACAGGAGGTACTGATTATGCAGAACAAATTATTTTTAAAGGCAGCCGATATATGTGAACTTCTGGAAGTAAAACAGACATCGGCTTATGAGATCATCGGAAATCTGAACAAGGAACTGGAAGAACAGGGCTACCTGACGCTTAGAGGAAAAGTTCCGACAAAGTATTTTGTGAAGCGTTTCTACGGAGTAGAAGATACTTGTGAGATTCCACAGGAAGAGGGAAAGGAATGGTTTCATGCGTAAGAGAAAAATGTATTTATCAGTGGAAGACATTGCAGAACTCTTTGGATTATCAGTTTCGTTTGCTTACCGGGTGGTGGAAAGAATGAATGCCGATCTGGCAAGCAAGAACTATTATGTGATTCTCGGTCGGGTGCCAACCCGCTATGTAGAGGACAAGATCTATGGTCTGGAACATGTTGAGCAGTATTTGAAGGAGGATAAAGCGGTATGAGTATGGTGCAGGAAAAAATGTATATGGATGTGGATGATGTGTGTGCAATTCTTGGAGTTTCAAAAACTTATGCATATAGTCTGATGCGAGAATACAACAAAGAATTGAAGGCAAAAGGATATATTGTAGTAGCTGGAAAAATCTCTACGAAATTTCTGGCAGAAAAGATTTATGGCATGAAAGTCGAGGATTAGTAATGGGGGTTTACAAAGAAGGAAAAAACTGGAAAGCACAGGTCTATTACAAAGACTGGCAGGAAAACCGGAAAAGAAAACAGAAAAGAGGATTCAGGACCAAGGGTGAAGCTAAGGAATGGGAAAGAGATTTCCTGCAACAGCAGAGCCAGGGTGTGGATATTGAATTTGGAAATTTTCTGGAGATTTATTACAAAGATATGGATGTCCGTCTCAGAGAAAACACTATGTACACGAAGCGATATATTATTGACCTGAAAATCAAGCCTTATTTTGAAAAGAAGATTCTCAGTGAAATTACGGTGGCAGACGTCCGTGCATGGCAGAATGAGTTGCTGACGTATAAGGATAAGAATGGAAAAGGATATTCTCCTACTTATCTGAAAACAGTGAACTGCCAGCTGACTGCAATCTTCAATTATGCAATGCGGTATTATAACCTGCAGGATAATCCCTGCAGGAAGGCAGGAGCGATCGGCAAGAGCAAAGGAGAACCGAAGGATTTCTGGATGCAGGAAGAGTTCAATGCGTTTCTGGAGACAGTAAGTGATAAGCCGGAGACAAGAATGGCGTTTCTTCTGCTGTACTGGATCGGAATGCGTATCGGTGAATTGCTTGCCCTTACTTATAATGACATCAATCTTGAAGAGAAGACCATATCAATCAATAAATCTTATCAGAGACTGAAAGGAAAGGATATGATCACGCAGCCGAAAACTCCAAAGAGTATCCGTGTGATTACAATGCCGGACTTTCTTGCAGAGGAATTCCGGGAGTATTGCAGTCATTTGTATGGAATTATGAAAAAGGAAAGACTTTTTCGGTTTACCAAATCGCATATGGAACATTGTATGGCTATTCTTGTAGTTTACAATATGCTTTTAACAGGGTTTAAAGAAATGTAAAAATTGTGAAGTGATGTGCTATTATTTCAGTTAAGTCATTGTGTTTTTCTTCCATTGTGATTTCTACTGATGCATTGGCATACATCATTTTAGAACACGAAGAGAAAAATACAATGACTTTTCTATCCGACTAAAAATGGTTAATTCTAAGCGGCTTTAGGTGGTCAATTTTCCCCGCCCCTAACAAAAGTATTATTTTGTGTATATTCTATCTTGTTTTGTTTATGGTGCATACACATACTAAATGGTAAAATTAAAGTAAATTTAGATATCATTTGTGACAAAGCGCACTTCAAGTTTATCAGGGCGTGAATAACTTTCTGTATATTCAACTAAATTACCATTTTCATCGTATCCTATGAATTCAATATAGTTGACGATAGAGGTGGCACTTGGAAGATGAAGGTACTTTTGAAGTTTTTCGCCAGCTTCTACCATCATCATTGTCTCATTAAATTTTACAGGCAAATGATTTTTGGATTTCATATAATCATAAAGCGATATGTGCTCAAAATTGTAATTATCGATATCTGAAAAAAAATGAATAGGAACATAGGTAAACTCAATTGCAAGAGGTTCCTTGTTTCCAAGACGAATTCGATGAATACCGTATATTTCATCTTCTTCAGAAAGTCCAAGTTTATCTGCAAAGTATTTTCTGTTTTTGATTATACCTGTGCCTAAGCATTTATTGGAAATTTCAATATCAAAGTTACGAACTAAAGAGGTAAAGCTGGCATTTTTTGATTCATTTAGTACTCCTAAAGCAACTCGATTTTGTTCGGGTTTGCGGACAAAAGTTCCCTTTCCGTGAACGCGAATTAAGTAATGTTGGCTAATTAATTCGTCAAAGATGTCATGAATCAAATACCGACTTACACTATACATTGTTGCAAAATCCCGTTCGCTAGGAAGCAACTCCCCAGGAAGATATTCCTGTGTTTTAATTTTTGTAATGATACTAGATTTTATTTGTGCAGCTAATACATCATCATTGCTCATAAAACTACCTCCTTGATAAAACCAAAACGATCAATTAGCATATTATTTTCAAAAAAGACTGCAAGATGTCCTTGTTTATCATACATGAGCCCTTTGTATTTCATTAAAGGGCTATCAACAGGAATATTTAAAATTTGAGCAGTCTTTGTGTCTGCGTAAAGTAAGGTGACTTTTTGATTCGATTTTGCCAAGGGTATTTGACAATTGTTTGTAATCAAATCAATTGCAGGAGCAGAAGCAGCAATTTGTTGGGTGAGATCTGGATAGATATATTCAGGAATATAAGTTGTATTGATACAAATTAGTTGAGTACCATCTGAATAAAGCCAAACAATTTTGTATATTTTCGATTTTTCAGGAAGTAACATTTCGCTTGCAAGATAGTTATCTGCTTCTATTTTTTTGAAATCATATAATTCGTAAGTTAATTGTCCGCTATCTTCCTCTGAATGTAAGGAAAAATTACGAATGGATTGTAAAATGCGTTTAGGCGCTACGTAATAACCACTTCGTGGTTTTGAGATAATTGTTTTATCTTGAAGTAACAGATTCAAGGCTCCACGAACAGTTAAGCGTTGTACATGAAACAGCTCTGCCAGCTTTCGTTCCGAAGGCAGTTTGTCACCTGGAAGATAGTGTTCTTCCTTTAGCATGTATTTGATTTCTTTTGATAATGCAACATCTAAAGTTAATAAATTTTTTTTCATAAGAACTCCTAATATTATAATTTACTTGTAAATTATAATCAAATTATACGTTGTCAGTTCTTAAAAAGCAAATGGAAAGGAAAAAAGAAATGAATAAATAAAAAATAAATATAAAAACTGGTATAGTAAACTTGAAATGCGTTTCATACCAGAATAAAAGAAATATATGCATTGTGTATAAACATATGCATTTATATTTATAAAAATACAACAATATTCAATATTCTTTGCGTGAAATATTGAAAAAAATGAAAAAAGTGGTATATTAAATTTAAAAATAGTCACCAATACAAAGGAAGGGAAAGGGGAAAACACTATGTTGAAATTTAATGAACAGAAACAGATTGAAAGTGTGAATGGAGCGCTTGCTCTGAGAAATCAAATTAATGAATTGATTGATGGAATTTGTAAAGAAGGATACAAGAATATTTGTTGGCTCGGTATCGGTGGAACATATGCATCTTGCCTCCAGGCAGAGGTTCATATGAAAGAAAAATCAAAACTTTCATTTTTTGTTGAAAACGCAGCAGAGTATTTGACAACTGGAAATAAAAAAGTTGGAGAAGGAACTATTGTAATTATTTCGTCTGTTACAGGAACAACTTCTGAAATCGTAGATGGAGTAAAAAAAGCACAGAAGAGTGGAGCAAGGGTGATTGGTTTTATTGATGTTGCTACTGCAGAACTTGCAAAACTTGTAGACTATGTGATTACATATCCTGCCAATGAACAATTGAAATTTTATATGGTAGCAGATAGATTTATGTACAATGCAGGAGAATTTCCAGAATATGAGGATTTATACAAGGAGTTGGATCAGTATTTGGCAACTGCACTTGTGGAAGTTGAAAAGGAAGCAGATGCTTTCGGAGAAGAATTTGCAAATCGTCATAAGGACGACAAAATTCATTATTTTGTTGGGGCTGGGAACCAGTATGGTGCCACATATTCTTATGCAATGTGTTATTGGGAAGAACAGCATTGGATTCGTACAAAATCTATCCACAGTGCAGAATTTTTCCATGGAATGTTAGAAATAATTGACAAAGATACACCAGTTACAGTATTTATTGGTGAAGATTCTCAGAGATCATTGAGCGAGCGCGTTGCAAACTTCTTGCCACGCATTTGTGGAAAATACAATATTATTGATACCAAGAAATTTGAATTAAAAGGAATTAGTCCAGAGTACAGAGGATATATATCACATTTAGTGATGCATGCGGTAACACAGAGAATTGATGTACATATGGAAAAAGTCAATTGTCATCCTATGGAAATCAGAAGATATTACAGATGTCTGGACTATTAAGGTGGCAAAATGGACAGAAAGATAAGAGTAGCAGCAATAGGAGATAATTGTATTGATTATTATGATTCATTGAATGAATCATATCCAGGGGGAAACCCAGTGAATGTTGCTGTATACATAAAACGATTAGGTGGAGAAAGTTCTTATACAGGTGCTGTTGGAACTGATTCATTCGGAAAAATCATGATAAGTGCAATTCAAAATAAAGGAGTCGATACTTCTCATATTCAAGTGCTGGATGGAAAAACCGCAGTTACACATGTTGACATTGTAGATGGAGATAGAGTGTTTGGAAAATATGAAGAAGGTGTTTTGGCAGACTTTAAGCTAAGAGAACAAGACATTTCCTTTATAAAGAAACATGATTTAGCGGTTACAGGAATTTGGGGAATGATTGAAGATGAGCTTCCACTTATTTCGAAAGAAATTCCAGTTGCATTTGATTTTGCAAATAAATTTGCAAATCCAATTGTTGAGAAAGCGATTCCATATGTGACATATGCATTCTTCTCTTTTGACGAGGAATCACGTAATGAGTTTAGACAGAAATATCATAGCATGGGCTTAAAAGAAAAAGAAAATTGTACGGAACAATTAAAGGAATTCATGAAAGCAATGCAACAAAAAGGACCTAAAGTCATTATTGCAACATTGGGCAAAAATGGAAGCATTGGGTATGATGGAAATTCTTGGTATCGATTTGGAATCATAGAGTGTAAAGTTGTTGATACAATGGGTGCAGGCGACAGTTTTATTGCCGGATTTTTATATGGGATTTTGAATGGATTGAATGTTCAAGATTCGATGGAAGCAGGAGCTCAGAATAGTGCGGTAACAATAGGGTATAAAGGGGCATGGTAGAAGGAGAATATAACAAATGAGAAAAAAAATAGTAGCAATTTTATTGACAGCTACGATGGCAATGGGTATTGCAGCATGCGGAAATCAAAGTGAAAGCAATAAAGAGGCAAAAAAAGACGATAATACAATTACAGTATGGTGTTGGGACAAAACATTTAATATTTTTGCAATGGAAGAAGCTGCAAAAATTTATCAAGAAGATCATCAAGATGTGAAAATTGATATTGTCGAAGTTGGAGATGTAGATGTACAGTCTAGACTTACTACGGCTGGTACATCAGGAGATCTAAGCACATTGCCAGATGTTTTTTTGCTGCAAGACCAGGCATTCCAAAAAAATGTATTATCTTATCCAGATGTATTTAAAGAAATTTCTGAAGAGAAAATTGATTTTTCAGAATTTGCTCCTGGTAAAACAGATTTTTCTGTTGTAGATGGAAAACACTATGGAGTGCCTTTTGACAATGGAGTAGCAATTGCTTGTTATCGTACAGATATTTTGCAAGAAGCTGGAATGACTTTAGAAGATTTTACAGATATTACTTGGGATGAGTGGGTTGAAAAAGGCAAAGTAGTACTGGAAAAAACAGGAAAACCATTATTGACAACGACAGCAGGCGAATGTGATTTGCTTACGATGATGTTACAGTCTGCAGGAGCATCTTTGTTTAATGAAGATGGAACAACGAATATTGCAAAAAATGACACTTTAAAGAAGGTAATTGATACATATTGTAAAATGAAAGATTCAGGTGTGTTACAGGAAGTAAATAACTGGGATGAATACACTGGCTCAATGTTGGACAGTGAAGTTGCAGGTGTGATTAATGGGTGTTGGATTATGGGAACAATTCAGACAGCTGAGGATCAGTCAGGAAAATGGGCTATTACAAATATTCCAAAACTTACAAATGTAAAGGGTGCCACAAACTATTCAAATATTGGAGGTTCTTCCTGGGCAATCTCAGGGAATTGTGGAAACGTAGAGTTAGCAGAAGATTTTCTTGCGTCTACATTTGCTGGAAGTACAGAGTTATATGATAATATTCTCTCTTGTGGAGCAATTTCTACATGGACACCAGCAGGAGATTCTGATGCATATGCAGTACCGAATGAATTTTTCTCTGGTGATGCAGTGTTTGAAAAAATAGTTGACTATTCAACAAAAGTTCCTTCTATTATTACGGGACCATATTTCCATGAAGCAAGAGACGCAATCTCTGTTGCGACAACAAATATTACAAATGGTGCAGATTTAGAGAAAGAGCTTAAAAAAGCGGAAGATACTGTTAATTTTAATATGGGACAGTAAGAAAGGTTCCTATCATACAAGGGGATGGAATGTAGAACCATCACCCTTATGGATAGAGAGGAGGAGTTTTTGTGTCTAACAAACCAAGAAAAATGACGTTGGAAAAAAAGCATAATTTAACAGGATGGGCTTTTTTGGCACCAGCAACATTTTTGATTGCGGTGTTTAGTTTTTGGCCAATGATCAAAGCGTTAGTTTTATCTTTTCAGACGGGGAAAGGTAGAAATATGCAGATGGCTGGATTTACAAATTACATCAGAATGTTTCAAGATGATGTATTTATTCAGTCAATAAAAAACACATTTTTTTATTTCATTCTTCAAGTGCCCATTATGCTTGTAGTAGCGTTGGTGTTAGCTTGTATTCTAAATAAAAAAGACTTACGGTTTAAAGGATTTTTCCGAACAATGATTTTTTTGCCGTGTACAACTTCATTGGTTGCGTATTCAATTATTTTTCGGTCTTTGTTTGCAAATGATGGATTAGTAAATTATGTTCTAGTGAATATTGGAATTTTGGATAAACCATATAATTTTTTGACACAACCATTTGCGGCAAAAATGGTTATCATATTGGGTCTTTTGTGGAGATGGACAGGATATAATATGGTATTTTTCCTTTCTGGATTGCAAAACATTGAATATTCAGTATACGAAGCTGCAAAAATTGATGGAGCATCAGCAATACAGACATTTTTTAAGATTACGGTTCCATTATTAAAACCAACTATCTTGTTGACAGCAATAATGTCAACAAATGGAACATTACAGTTATTTGATGAATCAATTAACTTGACCGATGGAGGTCCTGCGAATGCTTCAATCTCTATGTCACATTACATATATAATTTATGTTTTAAGTATGTGCCGAATTTTGGATATGCAGCAGCGCTGTCCTTCTTTATATTACTGTTGGTTGCAGTATTAGCATTTATACAAATGAGGGTGGGTGATAAACGTGATTAAAAAAATGAAAAATATAGGAATGTATGCATTCTTGATTTTGGTTACTTTTATTTCAGTATTTCCTTTGTACTGGATGGTAAGTGCATCCACAAACAAAAGTGTGGATGTAGCAAAAGGTGTATTATCGTTTGGCTCTCATTTGGGAGAAAACTTGAAAAATCTGCTGGCAAATCAAGATGTAGGGGCTGCATTGGTCAATTCATTTAAATATGCAATATTACTTACAATAGTTTCGATGGTGATATGTTCCTTGGCAGGATATGGATTTGAAATTTATCATGATAAAGCAAAAGATGCCGTGATGGATGTGATTCTTCTTGCAATGATGGTTCCATTTATTACGACATTGGTCCCATTGTTTCAGATGGTTGCAAAAATGAAAATGTTAAATAGTACGTTGGGATTCATTTTACCAACGGTATCAACCCCATTTTTAATCATGATGTTTCGGCAGAGTGCAAGATCATTTCCTCATGATATTATTGAAGCTGCCAGATTAGATGGACTTTCGGAAATTAGAATCTTCTTTCAGATGTTTATTCCTACAATGAAATCAACATATGCAGCGGCTATGACTATTACATTTATGAATGCTTGGAATAGTTATATGTGGCCGAAAGTAATCATGACACAATCCAAGAGCATGACAATGCCAATGGTTGTAGCAAATCTGACAGAGGGATATGTAACAGACTATGGAATGCTTATGTTGGCAGTCTTAATATGTACAGTGCCTACCGCCTTAGTATTCTTTATTTTACAGAAGAATTTTGCAGAAGGTATTACTGGAGCTGTAAAATAATAAATGATATCTATAAAGAAAGGAATTAGAAATGGAATATAAAAAAATAAATATGCCAGGTCTTCTGCATGGTGGAGATTATAATCCTGAACAATGGTTAGATAGACCGGATATTCTTGAAGAGGATATCCGGTTAATGAAATTAGCGCATGTAAATAATGTTTCACTAGGAATATTTTCGTGGGCATTTTTAGAGCCAGAAGAAGGAAAATATCAGTTTGACTATTTAGAAGAAATTATTAACCGTTATATGACAATGGCATCTATACAAATCTAGCTACACCAACAGGTGCAATGCCAAATTGGATGACTCAAAAATATCCTGAAGTAATGCAGACAGATGAAAACGGGATACAGAATTTACCAGGAAAAAGGCATAATTTTTGTTACACGTCTGCTGTTATGAGAGAAAAAACTAGAAAGTTGGATTTGAAATTATCAGAACGCTTTGGAAAACATCCAGGAGTAATTCTTTGGCATATATCAAACGAATACGGAGGAAATTTTAGGGATGCTTCTTGTCATTGCGAAGAATGTCAAAAAGCATTTCGGAAATGGTTGAAAAAAAAATACAAAACATTGGATGCATTGAATCATGCATGGTGGAGTGCGTTTTGGAGTCATACTTATACCGATTGGGAACAGATTCATTCACCTTCTCCGAGGGGAGAGGATGAATTACATGGTTTGAAATTGGACTGGAAAAGATTTGTGAGCGAACAGTTACAGGACTTTTGTAGAGAAGAGATTCGAGCTGTTAAAACATATTCGGATCTTCCAGTTACAACAAACATGATGATGTATTTTTCACCATTGGATTATGATAAATGGGCAGAGGAGTTGGATGTGATTTCTTGGGACTCTTATCCGAGTTGGCATACAAAAGAAGATGAAGTACCGATTGCTGTGTGGGCAGCCTTTATGCATAACCAGATGAGAGGATTTCAGAAGAAGCCATTTTTGATGATGGAATCAACACCATCACTTGTGAATTGGGATGAGGAAAATAATGTAAAAAGACCGGGGATGAATTACTTATCTTCAATGCAGGCAATTGCGTTAGGTTCGAATAGTGTTCTTTATTTTCAATGGAGAAAAAGCAGAGGATCGAGTGAAAAGTTTCATGGAGCGGTTGTTGATCATGATGCGTCAGAAAAGAATAGAGTTTTTCAAGAAGTTGCTTGGATTGGCAAAGATCTAGAAAAGCTAAGCAGTCAAATACTAGGTACATGTAATAGGGCGAAGGTAGCTATTATTATGGATTGGGAAAATTGGTGGGCTCTTTCTGACGCACAAGCAATATCGAGAAAATTTGATTATACGGAAGAACTTTTAAAATATTATCGGGTTTTTTGGGAAAAAGGAATTGAAGTTGATATAATTTCCATGGATCGAGAGTTGTTAGATTATCAGCTTGTGGTTGCTCCGACCTTGTACTTGCATAAAAAAGAGTATATTCATAAAGTAGAAGCATACGTGGAAGCAGGTGGAATATATGTAACAACTTATTGGAGTGGAGTAGTAAATGAAACAGATTTATGTTTTATTGGAGAGAGACCACATGAGAGATTGCTAGGATTATCAGTTGATGAGATTGATGTGGGGAATGAATATTTTCCAAATACTTTCTCCTATAAAGACGGTGTATATAAAGCCGGTGTGTTAAGAGAAGTTGTGACACTTCAAACTGCAAAGCCGTTGGGAACATACTTGCAAGATTACAATGTAAATACTCCAGCAATTACAGAAAATGTGTATGGCAAAGGAAAAGCTTACTATGTTGTTGTTCAACCAGATCTGGATTTTTTGAAAGAATTTTTGGGCGATGTAATTGAGGAAGCAAATGTGGAAGCAAATTTGACGGAAACATTACCTTATGGAGTTACTGTTTCAAAAAGAAGTGGAAAAGAACAGAAAGATGATGTATATTTTCTTCAGAATTTTAACAGACATCCTGTGAAGATGGTTTTGAATGAATGTTATACAAATTTGATTACTGATGAAATCCTTACAGGTTCAATAAAACTGCAAACATATCAATGTATTGTGATGCAAAAGAAATAAGATTCCGTAATAGGGAGGAACTCACATTGAAATCAAAGGCAAAGACATTTTTAATTGATATTTTACTTGATATTGTAGGTGGTTGTTTCATTGCGATTGGAGTCTATAATTTTGCAGTGGCATCTGGATTTCCGGTAGCAGGTATATCAGGTATTGCAATCGTGTTTTATTATTTTTGGAAAATTCCAATTGGTACAATGACGACAATTTTGAATATTCCAATTATTTTAATTTGTTACAAGTTGTTGGGAAAACAATTTTTTTTAAGATCAATAAAGACAATGTTAATTTCTAATATACTGATGGACTGGGTTGTTCCATTGTTTCCAATTTACCAAGGTGATATGATGTTATCTTGTATTTGTATGAGTGTATTCTCAGGAATCGGATATGCATTAATTTACATGAGAGATACCTCTACAGGTGGAGCAGATTTTGTTTTGATGGCAATACACAAGGCAAAGCCACATATTTCTATAGGAAGAATTATCATTGTTATGGATTTTATTATTGTAATTATTGGTGGAATTCTGACACATGGAAACATTGATAAGATTATTTATGGATTAATTGGAACGTATATTCTATCATTTGTCGTAGATAAGCTAATGTATGGCGTTGATGCTGGAAAACTTGCTTTGATTGTAACAGAAAAGGGACCACAAATTGCGGCAAAAATTGATGAGCTATCACAACGAGGGGCAACTTTGATTAAGGCAGAAGGAAGTTATACAGGACGTGAAAAAGAAGTATTAATGTGTGCATGTAACAATAAAGAAATGCATACGATTCAAGAAGCTGTAAAGAAAGTAGATTCATCAGCGTTTCTTGTTACAATGGAATCGAATGAAGTGCGTGGAAAAGGATTCAAGCCAATATAATATAAAAATTAAGAAGTTCTAGCATGGATCGGTATAAGATTGGATCCGGAACATTATCTTTGATTATGGAACGTTATCACGCGGGAGGAATTTCGATTGAAGAACTCCAGATTTCCAGTACTACTATGATAGGATTCATGCCCCAAACAGTCGAGAAAATATCTCTTACTGCTGGTTAGATTACAAAGAGCATATTGTCTCACAGGAAAATATTCCAGGTTACAAAGAAATCGCAGAGAATATTTATGAAAATTCAGAGGTTTATCCAGTTGCATATGTGACCAGTCAATATCTTTCGGAAGAGGATTATAATACCCTGGAATTTCCATATAATCAGACAGCATTTCTTGACTTTGCTGTTGTGAAAAACAGAAGTTCTTGTGCCGGATGGAAGGAACAGCTTCAATCAAAGATACAGGAAGTAGATATTGGATTTCAATATAAAGAGATAGATAGCAGGCAGTACTGCTTGCTGGATCGGATGGAGCATTCGTATATAAAGATTAGAGGGGAAATCCGAGTGATAAGCATGCCTCTATTGTATCATGCTTATGTGTATTTGGAATTTCTCATTTTGGCTTGTACTATTTATATTCTAGCACCAGGTCATGTAAATAGTGATAATGATAATCTTAATGAACGCATAGCCGATACCATTACAAAGATTCATGATGAACATCCAGATATGGGTTATAGACGTATAAGGGATACTCTAGCACATGATTATAAAATAGCTGTTAATGACAAACGTGTTTTAAGGATTTGCCGCAAGAAGAAAATCCAGTCATATATAAAGCATCGGTATAATTGTTGTACTAAACCTGCATCTGATCCAGCTTATGTTGCCGAAAATATCCTTAATAGAGAATTTAAATCGGACATGATAAATCAGAAATGGGTAACAGATGTATCAGAATTCAAATATGGTGTTGGAGAAGACGATAAAAAAGGTAAACTATATTTAAGCGTAATACTTGATTTATGCGATAGGAGGCCTGTCGCTTTTGTATATAGCACCAGAAATGATAACCCTCTTGTTTTTGATACATTTGACAAAGCTGTGGCAGCGAATCCAGGAGCTACACCACTACTTCATAGTGATCGAGGCTATTAGTATACTTCGAAAGCATTTAGGCGGCGAATTTTAGCTGCTGGAATGACACAAAGTATGTCTCGCGTGGCAAAATGTATCGATAATGGTCCTATGGAAGGATTCTGGGGACTAATGAAACGAGAAATGTATTATGGCAAAAAGTATAAAACAAAAGAAGAATTAATGCTTGCCATAGAGAAATACATAGATTATTACACAAACAAAAGAGTTCAACGAAATCTTGGGGTGCTTACACCACTGGAATTCCATGAACAAAAACTAGAAAGCGTTGCATAAACAACCCGGTACATAAACTGTACCGGGGAAGAAAAAATTTTCGTTATTTAATTTGTCTACTTGACGGGTAGCACACCAAAATAAAGGCTTTGCGGGGCGTCGAAAAGACCAAATGGAGTGCAAATGGAGTTTAAAAATTATTTTTTTCTCTTGTTTATATTCCAGATTCACCTGCAAATTTCGTGAAATCAGTTATTCTCATAAAATAAAATTAGAGTAAATATGAAGAACAGTTTGTTTTGATTGAAGTGATTTTCGTCAAGGCAGACTGTTTTTTTGTTGCCTGCATTTAGAAAACAGATACCACAGAAAGGTTCTTTACTTTCGATGAGCTTAAACTCCATGACACAGTAATCACACTGATGGAGAATTAAAAAACAAGAAAATTTGATAAATTTCGGAAAATGATGTCCGATTTTGCATCTGCCAGTACAGAGTATATGAAG
>ERZ1106931.1030-NODE-1030-length-13467-cov-13.079257_pt1 | contig 13467 bp, 8 predicted proteins | sample MGYA00403664_ERZ1106931 | MGnify/ENA primary metagenome ERZ1106931 (study PRJEB35170, sample SAMEA104062435) | human gut metagenome | biome: human gut; feature: human-associated habitat; material: faeces | place: Denmark | collected 2012-06-29 ... | reverse complement strand
TGACTTTCCATTCGCCTTCACCAAAGACCTTCAGCCCGGTGGAATCAATCACCAGGTGTGCGATTTCACCCCGGGTGGACGTTTTGAAACTGACATTAACCGACTTTGCCCGCTTACTGACACTGGTGTAATCCGGGCAGCGCAACGGAACGTTCATCAGGGCAAAAATGGAATCAATAAAACCCTGCGCAGCCCGCAGGGTCAGCCGGAATACGCGTTTAATCACCAGAACGGTGGTGATGGCGAGATCAGAATAGCGCTGGGGCCTTCCTCGTGATGAAGGCGTTGCCGACTCATACCAGGCCTGAATCGCCTCATCATCCAGCCAGAAAGTGAGGGAGCCACGGTTGATGAGAGCTTTGTTGTAGGTGGACCAGTTGGTGATTCTGAACTTTTGCTTTGCCACGGAATGGTCTGTGTTGTCGGGAGGATGCGTGATCTGATCCTTCAACTCAGCAAAAGTTCGATTTATTCATAGATGGTCGCCTCCTGTTTGCCAAGCTAAATATGTTGTGGTGGCTTTACTGGTCATCGATTGCAGCCATAGATCCGGACTTTGCCGAGGTGATGTAAAATACCTCTGTCCCTGATGGAATACGCTGATGGAGGCCTCTATCAACAAAGCGCTCTTTCAGGAGCCTTGAATAAACCGGGTTTTCCCCATCGCGGTCTGACCTGTCTTGCCATCACTTCATGCTTGCCTGGGCAATCGGTGGTGTTGTTTCTGTCTTACTGATTAAGCAACTTAAGCGCTTATTATTGGTGCACAATACTCCCGCTCTTTGGCCAGGAGCGCCCACACAGTCCGCGCATTCTTGTTAGCCAATGCTACCGAGGCAATGTTGTTATTCCGGCGCGCCATTAGCTGGTTAGCCCAGCTCGATACGGCATCCTGTTTATGTTTGGCCGACTGCAATACCGCCCTGGCACCATGGATAAGCAAGGTCCTCAAATAGGTATCACCTCGCTTGCTTATCCCGAGCAGGACTTGTTTACCCCCACTGGAGTGCTGACGTGGAACCAATCCGAGCCAGGCAGCCAGTTGTCGGCCATTCTCGAAATTGTTGGCTTTACCAATGGTCGCAATCAGCGCGCTGGCGGTAACAGGGCCAATACCAGGGATCTTGCCGATACGCTGGCAGAGAGCATTTTGCCGATAGCACTGCTCAATCTGCTTGTCGAGTGTAGCGATGACATCGAACAGGTACGCCATGTGGTGCTGTAGTAGACTCAGCTGTGTACGAAACAGGACGGGTAACGGGTTATGCGCATCTTCCACGAGCTCAGGTAATCGTCGCTGTAGCTGCTGGATACCTCGGGGGACGACAATGCCAAATTCGGCCAATAACCCCCTGATTTGATTGGCTTGTGCGGTTCGCTGTTTGATGAAGCTCTGACGACTCCGGTGAAGTGCCAATACGGCTTGCTGCTCAGCGGTTTTGACCGGCACGAACCGCATGTTAGGTCGAGTGACGGCTTCACAAATAGCTTCAGCGTCTGCAGCATCATGCTTATTGGTTTTAACATAGGGTTTGACGAACTGAGGGGCCATCAGTTTGACATTATGGCCCATCGATATCAGTTTATTGGCCCAGAAATGAGCAGATGCACAGGCCTCCATGCCGATCAAACAGGGTGGGATGTTGGCAAAAAAGGAGGCCATTTGTGCCCGTCTGAGTTGTTTGTTGAACAACCGTTTTCCGTGCTCGTCAACCCCATGGATCTGGAAAACGTTTTTTGCCAAATCGATTCCAATAGTTTTAACGTTCATGATAGCAGCGCTCCGTTCAATGAGTGACGATTTATCGTCCCACTGTGGCACAAGAGATGGGAGGCGACCATTCCATTAACAAAGCCCTTCAACTCAGCAAAAGTTCGATTTATTCAACAAAGCCTTTTTTTATATACGATCTGACGAATTCAGCAGAAGGAAACTCATCATTCGTGACGAAATAAAAATTAGTTTCCCCATTAATATAGAAATGAGTGTTTACTCACAGAAAGAAAATCAGGAGTAATTATTCTGAAGACAGATAATACAGAAGTCGTACAGCGCATTTAACTCACTTCTCAGGAGGTTAATCACTCTCTATTTGTGGACAACCGACATGTCTTAAGGCTCTGGAATAACGTGTTGATATTTCGATGCGTAGCATGCAGCGGAATATTACCGGATCAATAAAGCAGGAAGAGGCGTTTTAATTCTTTCCGCAGGATGATAGTAGGGTGACTGCCATGTCTGATTATAATGAAAAAAGTGCGATCTCCGCACTTCTCGCAGGTCATTGTTCCGATCCATTTTCCGTGCTTGGCATGCACTCAACCGATGCGGGTCTGGAAGTGCGCGCATTATTACCCGATGCCACCGATGTATGGGTGATTGAACCGAAAACCGGGCGCAAAGTCGGTAAACTCGAATGCCTCGACACACGCGGGTTCTTTAGCGGCGTTCTGCCGCGCCGGAAAAATCCTTTTCGTTACCAGCTGGCCGTCACCTGGCACGGTCAGCAAAACCTGATTGACGACCCCTATCGCTTTGGCCCGCTGCTGCAGGAGCTTGATGCCTGGCTGCTCGCTGAAGGGACTCATCTGCGGCCCTACGAGACGCTGGGAGCCCATGCCGACACCATGGACGGCGTCACCGGGACGCGTTTTTCCGTCTGGGCGCCGAACGCCCGTCGTGTGTCGGTGGTCGGACAGTTCAACTACTGGGACGGCCGCCGCCACCCGATGCGTCTGCGCAAAGAGTCCGGCATCTGGGAGCTGTTTGTCCCCGGCGCGCATAACGGCCAGCTGTATAAGTTCGAGCTGATTGACGCCCACGGCCACCTGCGGGTGAAATCCGACCCGTATGCCTTTGAGGCACAGATGCGCCCGGAAAGCGCGTCGCTTATCTGCGGCATGCCGGAAAAGGTCGAACAGCCACAGTCCCGTCAGCAGGCCAACCAGTTTGATGCACCGATTTCGATTTATGAAGTGCACCTTGGCTCGTGGCGCCGCCACGCCGATAACCATTTCTGGCTCAGCTACCGCGAGCTGGCGGACCAGCTGGTGCCTTACGCGAAGTGGATGGGCTTCACCCATCTGGAGCTGCTGCCGGTAAACGAACATCCGTTCGACGGCAGCTGGGGCTATCAGCCCACCGGGCTGTACGCGCCGACCCGCCGTTTTGGTACCCGTGAAGACTTCCGCTACTTCCTGAATGCTGCCCATGCCGCGGGTCTGAACGTGATCCTCGACTGGGTGCCGGGCCACTTCCCGTCGGATGACTTTGCGCTGGCATCGTTCGACGGCACCGCGTTGTATGAACACAGCGACCCGCGAGAAGGTTATCACCAGGACTGGAATACGCTGATCTACAACTACGGTCGCCGTGAAGTCAGCAACTTTCTGGTCGGGAACGCGCTGTACTGGATTGAACGCTTCGGGATCGACGCCCTGCGCGTGGATGCGGTTGCGTCAATGATCTACCGCGACTACAGCCGCAAAGAGGGGGAGTGGGTGCCCAATGAGTACGGCGGCCGGGAAAACCTCGAAGCGATTGAATTTCTGCGCAATACCAACCGTGTGCTCGGTGAGCAGACGCCGGGAGCGGTCACGATGGCGGAGGAGTCCACCGACTTCGCCGGGGTTACACGACCGTCTTCTACGGGCGGTCTTGGCTTCTGGTTCAAATGGAACCTCGGCTGGATGCATGACACCCTCGACTATATGCAGCTCGATCCCATCTATCGTCGTTATCATCACGACAAGATGACCTTCGGGATGCTCTACAACTACACCGAAAACTTCGTGTTGCCGCTGTCACACGATGAAGTGGTTCACGGCAAAAAATCGATTCTTGACCGGATGCCTGGCGATGCCTGGCAGAAGTTCGCCAACCTGCGCGCCTACTACGGCTGGCTGTTTGCCTTCCCCGGTAAAAAGCTGCTGTTTATGGGCAACGAGTTTGCCCAGGGGCGGGAGTGGAACCACGACGCCAGCCTCGACTGGCATCTGCTGGAAGGGGGCGACAACTGGCATCACGGGGTGCAGCGTCTGGTGCGCGATCTGAACCATACCTATCGCCACCATAAGGCACTGCACGAACTGGATTTTGACCCCTACGGCTTTGAATGGCTTGTTGTGGATGACCACGAACGGTCGGTGTTTATCTTTGTCCGTCGCGATAAAGCCGGGAACGAGATAATCGTGGCGAGCAACTTCACGCCAGTACCGCGTCACGGCTATCGCTTCGGGATTAACCAGCCGGGGCGCTGGCGTGAAGAGCTGAACACCGACTCGATGCACTACCACGGGAGCAACACCGGCAACGGCGGCTGCGTGGCAAGCGAGGCGATCGCCAGCCACGGTCGGGAGCATTCGCTGTCGGTGACTCTGCCGCCGCTGGCGACAATCTGGCTGGTACGGGAATCTGCAGGGCAATAAAACGCGCAGCTGATTTATTGCAGCTGACTTATTACCGGAGGTGATCACTTCTGAATTATTTTGCAGAAGAGTGAGGCTTTTTCTTCATTATTTTCTTTTATGGCTTTTATTTAATGGCAGGACATTATTATGAGTAAACTTGAATATACTGACAACTTAATGCTGTCGCGCCAGTTACCGCTTAAATCCGTGGCCCTGATCCTCGCCGGCGGACGTGGCACACGATTAAAAGACCTGACCACTATTCGCGCAAAACCTGCGGTGCATTTCGGCGGTAAATTCAGAATTATTGATTTTGCTTTATCGAATTGTATTAACTCCGGAATAAGACGTATCGGGGTCATTACACAATATCAGTCCCATTCACTGGTGCAGCATATTCAACGCGGCTGGGCATTCTTTAACGAAGAAATGAATGAGTTCGTGGATTTATTACCGGCGCAGCAGCGGGTGCATGGTGAGAACTGGTATCGGGGGACGGCGGATGCCGTGACCCAGAATCTGGATATTATCCGCCGCTATGATGCGGAATATGTCGTTATTCTGGCCGGGGACCATATCTATAAACAAGATTATTCGCGGATGCTGCTCGATCACGTTGAAAAAGGGGCGCGCTGTACCGTGGCCTGCCTGCCGGTCCCGGTTGAAGAGGCAAGCGCTTTTGGCGTCATGGCCGTGGATGAGAATGACAAAATCATTGAATTTGTTGAAAAACCGGCTAATCCGCCCACCATTCCTGGCGATGAAACCCGCTCGCTTGCCAGTATGGGCATTTATGTGTTTGATGCGGAATATCTCTACCAGCTGCTGGAAGACGACGATCGGGATGAACACTCCACCCATGATTTTGGCAAAGATATTATTCCCAGGATAACGGCGGCAGGTGAAGCGTATGCGCATCCGTTCCCGCGCTCCTGCGTTCAGTCGGATAATAATGCCGAGCCATACTGGCGCGATGTCGGAACCCTGGAGGCGTACTGGAAAGCGAATCTGGATTTAGCCTCAGTAGTGCCAGAGCTGGACGTTTATGACCGTAACTGGCCTATCCGTACCTATGTCGAATCGCTGCCCAGCGCCAAATTTGTTCAGGACCGTTCCGGCAGTCATGGCATGACCATGAATTCTCTGGTCTCCGGCGGCTGTATTATTTCTGGCTCGGTGGTGGTGCAGTCGGTTCTATTTTCCAGAGTTCGGATTAACTCGTTCTGTAATATTGATTCGTCGGTTTTATTACCGGGCGTCTGGGTCGGTCGCTCCTGCAGGATAAGACGCTGCGTGATCGACCGGGGATGCGTTATTCCGGAGGGGACGGTGATTGGCGAAAATGCCGTTGAGGATGCGCGACGCTTTTATCGTTCGGAAGAAGGCATCGTTCTGGTTACCAAAGAAATGCTGAACCGACTTGAACTATGAAGCCGTTGGCGGAAATAAAAGCTGCCGCAGCTGTGATTGCCGTCATTGGCATCGCGTCGCCTTCATGCCTGAATAATTAAGGAGCATCCATGCGAGTTTTACATGTAGGAGCGGAGATGTTCCCTCTGTTGAAAACGGGGGGGCTGGCTGATGTGACCGGTGCTCTCCCGGCGGCGCAAATAGCCGAGGGCGTGGATACCCGCGTGCTGCTGCCGGGGTTTCCCGCGATCCGCGACGGAGTAGGGGAACCGCAGGTGGTGGCCAGCAGGGAGACCTTCGCCGGGCCGATGACGCTGTTGTTTGGCGACTTTAACGGCGTGGGCATCTATCTGATTGATGCCCCGCATCTCTATGACCGACCGGGTAATCCTTATCATGACCCGCAGATGCAGGATTATCCCGATAACGTCCTGCGTTTCGCGCTGTTGAGTTGGGTCGCGGCTGAGCTTGCTGGCGGTCTGGATCCGTTCTGGCGGCCTGAAATCGTCCACGCCCATGACTGGCATGCGGGCCTCACGCCGGCTTATCTGGCCGCCCGCGGCAACCCCGCCAGGTCAGTGTTTACGGTGCACAACATTGCCTATCAGGGCTTGTTCCTCGCCCGGCATATGGCGGAGATCGCTTTACCGTGGTCATTCTTCCAGATGCATGGGGTGGAGTTTAAAGGACAGATCTCCTTCCTTAAGGCGGGCCTCTATTTCGCTGACCATATCACCACCGTCAGCCCGACGTATGCCCGTGAAATTACCGAACCGCAGTACGCGTTCGGTCTGGAAGAGTTGCTGCGGCAACGTCAGCGGGAAGGGCGACTGTCGGGGATCCTTAACGGCGTCGACGAAAGCATCTGGGATCCGCGCCGCGATCCGCTGCTGGCTGCGCCTTACGACCGGAACTCGCTGGCTGAGAAAGCGAAGAACAAGCAGCAGCTGCAGACGACGCTGGGGCTGAAGGAGGACGGCCGGGCGCTGTTGTTCACCGTCGTGAGCCGGCTCACCAGCCAGAAGGGGCTGGATCTGCTCCTTGGCGCACTGCCGGGAATCATTGCGCAGGGAGGGCAGCTGGCGCTACTGGGATCCGGCGACCCGGATTTGCAGGCCCGTTTTCTTGCCGCTGCGGCGCAATACTCCGGGCAGGTGAGTATCCGGATCGGTTACGACGAGGCGCTGTCGCATCAGATGATTGGCGGCGCCGACGTCATCCTGGTGCCCAGCCGTTTTGAACCCTGCGGTCTGACCCAGCTCTATGGCCTTCGCTACGGCACATTGCCGCTGGTTCGTCGCACCGGCGGACTGGCGGATACCGTCGCCGACTGTTCGCTCGAAAACCTTGCTGACGGGATCGCGAGCGGATTTGTGTTTACCGACAGCGAGACTGAATCACTATTACATGCCATCCACCGGGCCTTTGTCCTGTGGTCCCGTCCATCGCTGTGGCGGTACGTGCAACGTCAGGCAATGAGCATGGATTTTAGCTGGCAAATTGCCGCTAAGTCTTTCCACCAGTTGTATCAGCGTATTATTTAATTGCTACGGATAAGAAAAATGGAACCACGCTTAAGTTATATTTCACCCAGTCTGAATGAAGAAGCGCTACAGCATGCTATCGCTTATAAGCTCATGTTTATTCTTGGTAAAGATCCCTCACTTGCCAATAAACATGAATGGCTCAACGCCACGCTGTTCGCCGTTCGCGATCGGCTGGTAGAACGTTGGCTGCGGGCGCATCGGGCGCGGATCTCGCAGCAGGCCCGGCAGGTTTATTATCTGTCGATGGAGTTTCTCATCGGCCGAACCCTCTCTAATGCCTTACTGTCGCTGGGCATCTATGAGGATGTGAAAACGGCTCTGGCAGGGATGGGGCTGGATCTGGAAGAGCTGATTGATGAGGAGAACGATCCGGGGCTGGGCAACGGCGGTCTCGGTCGTCTGGCGGCCTGTTTTCTCGATTCCCTGGCCACACTGGGGCTGCCAGGCCGCGGCTATGGTATCCGCTACGACTACGGTATGTTCAAGCAAAACATCATCGACGGCCGGCAGATGGAGTCACCGGACTACTGGCTGGAGTACGGTAACCCGTGGGAATTCGAGCGCCATAAAACCCGCTATACCGTGCGCTTTGGCGGACGTGTTCAACATGAGGGCAAAAACTCACGCTGGCTGGAAACCGAAGAAATTATTGCCGTGGCCTACGATCAGATTATCCCGGGTTATGACACCGATGCCACCAACACCCTGCGTTTGTGGAGTGCCCAGGCCAGCAGTGAAATTAATCTCGGTAAATTTAACCAGGGGGACTATTTCGCCGCCGTGGAGGATAAGAACCACTCTGAGAACGTTTCCCGCGTGCTTTACCCGGACGACTCGACCTATTCCGGGCGTGAACTGCGCCTGCGTCAGGAGTATTTCCTTGTTTCGGCGACGGTACAGGACATCCTCACCCGTCATTACCAGCTGTATCAAACCTATGACAACCTGGCGGATAAAATTGCTATCCACCTCAATGACACCCATCCGGTGCTGTCGATCCCGGAGCTGATGCGTCTGCTGATTGACGAACACCGCTTCAGCTGGGATGACGCGTTTGAGGTGACCTGTCGGGTCTTCTCCTACACCAACCATACCCTGATGAGCGAAGCGCTGGAGACCTGGCCTGTCGATATGCTGGGGAAAATCCTGCCGCGCCATTTGCAGATTATCTTCGAGATTAATGACTATTTTCTGAAAACGATGCAGGAGCACTATCCCGATGATATGGCGTTGCTGAGCCGGACCTCGATTATTGATGAGTCCAATGGTCGCCGCGTGCGGATGGCCTGGCTGGCGGTAGTGGTCAGTCACAAGGTTAACGGCGTGTCGGAACTGCACTCCCGGCTGATGGTGGAGTCGCTATTTGCCGATTTCGCCAGAATCTTTCCGCGCCGCTTCACCAACGTGACTAACGGCGTCACGCCGCGCCGCTGGCTGGCTGCCGCTAACCCGTCCCTTGCCGCGGTTCTGGACCGCCATATCGGCCAGACCTGGCGAACGGATTTAAGCCAGCTGAGCGAAATGGGGGAATATCAGGATTATCCGCTGGTTAACCAGGCCGTCAGCGCCGCCAAACTGGCGAATAAACAGCGTCTGGCCGATTATATCGCCCGTCAGCTGGGCGTGGTGGTGAACCCGAACGCGCTGTTTGATGTGCAAATTAAACGGATCCACGAATATAAACGCCAGCTGATGAATGTGCTGCATGTGATCACCCGCTACAACCGTATCAAGGCGGACCCGCAGGCCGAATGGGTGCCGCGAGTGGTGATTTTCGCCGGCAAAGCCGCGTCCGCTTACCACACGGCAAAACAGATCATCCATCTGATAAACGACGTCGCCAAAGTCATCAACAGCGATCCGCAGATTGGCGACAGACTAAAGGTGGTGTTCATTCCCAACTACAGCGTCAGTCTGGCGCAGATGATCATTCCGGCCGCGGACCTTTCTGAGCAGATTTCGCTGGCAGGGACTGAAGCCTCCGGGACCAGTAATATGAAGTTCGCCCTCAACGTTGCGCTGACCATTGGCACGCTGGACGGCGCCAACGTTGAGATGTTGGAGCACGTGGGTGAGGACAATATCTTTATCTTCGGTAATACCGCTGCAGAGGTCGAGGCGCTGCGCAGCAACGGTTATCAGCCGCGTGATTACTACGACCAGGATCAAGAGCTGCGCCAGGCGCTGACCCAGATGGGGACCGGGGTGTTCAGCCCACAGGAGCCGGGCCGCTATCGCGGTCTGCTGGATTCGCTGATCAACTTTGGCGACCACTATCAGGTGCTGGCCGATTACCGCAGCTATGTTGACTGTCAGGACAAGGTGGATGCGCTCTACCGAACCCCGGAAGAGTGGACCGCCAAAGCGATGCTCAACATAACCCACATGGGCTATTTTTCATCGGACCGTACGGTGCGGGAGTATGCGCAAAAGATCTGGTATATCGACAAAACGCAACTCTGAGCGCGTACTGACAACCAGGAAACGCCGGGGCGGGTGGCAGGAGACCGGCCCCGTCGATGAGCGACCCGGCAGCAACACATAAATAAGCCTGACGGATATGACAGGAGAGAAAAATGACGGACAGTAAACGCGCAGGGGAGCCTGCACAACAGAGTGATTTGATTAACGTCGCTCAGCTGACCGCGCAGTACTACGTACTGAGGCCGGAAGCGGGCAACGCGGAGCATGCGGTGAAGTTTGGTACCTCTGGCCATCGTGGCAGTGCAGGGCGCCATAACTTCAATGAGCAGCATATTCTGGCGATCGCGCAGGCGATTGCGGAAGACCGCGCCAGGAACGGGATTACCGGTCCCTGCTACGTGGGTAAAGATACCCACGCGCTCTCCGAACCGGCCTTTATTTCCGTACTGGAAGTGCTGGCGGCCAACGGCGTTGATGTTATCGTGCAGGAACACAACGGTTTCACCCCGACGCCGGCCATTTCCAATGCCATCCTGGTGCACAACAAAAAAGGTGGTCCGCTGGCAGACGGCATCGTGATCACGCCGTCTCATAACCCGCCGGAAGATGGCGGTATTAAGTACAACCCGCCGAACGGCGGCCCGGCGGATACCAACGTCACCAAAGTGGTAGAGAATCGCGCTAACGAACTGCTGGCCTCGGGTCTGCAGGGCGTCAGGCGCATCTCCCTCGATGCGGCACTGGCATCCGGTCATGTTAAAAAGCAGGATCTGGTACAGCCGTTTATCGAAGGGCTGGCGGATATCGTCGACATGGCGGCAATTCAGAAAGCCGGCCTCAAGCTCGGGATCGATCCGCTGGGCGGGTCCGGTATCGAATACTGGAAACGTATTGCCGGGCACTACAAGCTCGACCTGACTATCGTCAACGATCACGTCGATCAAACCTTCCGCTTTATGCATCTGGATAAAGACGGCGCCATTCGCATGGACTGCTCATCTGAGTGCGCAATGGCGGGCCTGCTGGCGCTGCGCGATAAGTTTGACCTGGCTTTTGCTAACGATCCAGATTATGACCGTCACGGCATCGTCACGCCGGCAGGGCTGATGAACCCGAACCACTATCTGGCGGTGGCGATTAACTACCTGTTCCAGCATCGCCCGCAGTGGGGCCAGGATGTGGCGGTGGGCAAGACGCTGGTCTCTTCCGCGATGATCGACCGTGTGGTGAACGACCTCGGCCGCAGGCTGGTTGAAGTGCCGGTGGGCTTTAAATGGTTTGTTGACGGCCTGTTCGACGGCAGCTTCGGCTTCGGCGGAGAAGAGAGCGCGGGCGCCTCGTTCCTGCGTTTTGACGGAACGCCGTGGTCGACCGACAAAGACGGGATCATCATGTGCCTGCTGGCGGCGGAAATCACCGCCGTCACCGGTAAAAACCCGCAGGAGCACTACGACGAACTGGCCGCCCGCTTCGGCGCGCCGAGCTATAACCGGCTGCAGGCTTCGGCCACTTCCGCACAGAAAGCGGTGCTGTCGAAGCTGTCGCCGGAAATGGTCAGGGCCAGTCAGCTGGCGGGTGACCCGATCACTGCGCGTCTGACCGCCGCGCCGGGCAACGGCGCATCGATTGGTGGCCTGAAAGTGATGACCGACAACGGCTGGTTCGCCGCCCGACCGTCAGGTACGGAAGACGCTTACAAGATCTACTGCGAGAGCTTCCTCGGGGAAGCACATCGCAAGCAGATCGAGAAAGAAGCGGTGGAAATCGTGAATAGCGTGCTAGCGGCGCACCAGTAGAGCAGTTGACGTACTCCGCTGAGCCGGAGTACGTCATAGTTACCCGGCGACACCAATACAGGCACCACTTTGTCAGAACATAAGGAACGGGACGCTTCGCAAAAGGTATTGCTGCGGGGACTATATGAATATCTATGTTATTACCAATAATAATTTCATGCTTGTAGGTCTGAAATGTATGTTCAGCGACAACAGCCTCTCCGTCAACAGGGTTGTGTTTTCACGGGTCAGCGATATTGCCTTCAGCAACAGCGATGTGGTGATTGTGGAGTCAGAGCTGAACACCGGCGATGCCGAACGTCTCAAGTACCTACACATTTCACCGGTCAATCTTATCTTTTTATTAAAACCGGCGTCAGGAATGAGCGGGACAGGGCGTGAAGCGGTATGCATTGACACTGAATTAAGCGGTAATGAATATCTCATGATGAGGCAGGCGTTTAAAAAAATGGGGATCAATCTGAAGAGGGACAAGTTGTCATTTACCAAAAGAGAAACACATGTTATCAATATGATTTTAAATGGTTATTCGATAGATGAAATTTCCCGTAGCCTGCTGATCTCCAAAAAAACGGTTCAGTCTTTTGTCGGTATTGTTTTGCATAAACTGAATACCACCAAAATAAGTGGAATATACCGCAAAAAAAATCTCATCATCGACAGTTTTGCCAGGAGGAGCCTGCATCGTTAGGATGCCCTATAAACTAATGATCTGCTTATGGAAAGTCACTATTTCATATATTAAGTTTCAACTAAATTTGTTATAAATTATTTTATGTTGTTATGTTGAACGGGGTTTGATTATTGGTATGCTTCAGAAAAAATAAACATACATCATGGGTGCTAACATGATGAAAATATATGAAACTATAGTCATCAAATGATTTAAGCATACAATAAATAATATAGGATTATATCCTCTATCTGTGAATGGTGGGCGGCAGAGGAAAAACGGGATATATATTTATGCATTTCATCTTTTTATTATAAAAAACTGTTATGTAAATTCTGTAGCGGGAGGGGGTATGTTTAGTGAAGACGCACACTATGAATTTCTAAAAAGATATTACAGAGCGGAGTTTTTTGAAGGAAGAAATGGTTCCATTTGGGGAATAAATTATTCTTACAATTTGGCAAGGGTGGGTATGAATATGCTTGAAAGATATGGCTATGGGATAATATTAAAGCATGAATCTATCACTGGTGAAACCATTTACTATGATCGTAGTCTGACGATACTATTTGGTGACAGAATTACACAGGCCCTGGGAGGTCAGTATTGCAACAGAGAAATGAGAGAATAATGATTTAATATATTTTTTAATCGCTCGTTAAACATTGGAACTTTTCTCAGAACGTGACTGCAATGTCTTCAACGCATCTAACATGTCGTCGCCGTTCAGTGAGCGCTGCGATTATTTCTCTGTTGGTTTTCTGCGCCGCCGCAAAGAGCCATCACCGGCAGGGATCGCCTGTGAACGGTTGTTATCGCGTTTATCCTGAACATCAATCTAAATTGAAATGTCCGCATGTAGGTTATGTTTCAGCCTTTGCCGAAGATGTCTTTACTCCGGGTCTGAAGTTGCTGCAGGGCTTCCAGCATGTCGTTATGGTCCAGACTTCGTTGTGATTTCTTGCCGGGTTGTTTCTTTCTGCGTGAGGTCTGGCCGTCCAGTGATGGCAGGGCCTGTGAGCGGGTGTTGTCCCGTTTGTCCTGAACCAGCTTTATCATTTCCAGGGCACGTCCCAGACGCTTGTTGGGGTCACCTCAGAAAACGGAATCTATGGTCACTCCCGTTTTTGCAACACCGATTTTGACGATAAATTGGCTTGCTTGAATCTATCCGGCGTCTGAATGGGATTTTATTCCCGCGCCTCGA
>ERZ1106931.1025-NODE-1025-length-13537-cov-4.685062_pt1 | contig 13537 bp, 16 predicted proteins | sample MGYA00403664_ERZ1106931 | MGnify/ENA primary metagenome ERZ1106931 (study PRJEB35170, sample SAMEA104062435) | human gut metagenome | biome: human gut; feature: human-associated habitat; material: faeces | place: Denmark | collected 2012-06-29 ... | reverse complement strand
ATTGTCGAGCGCCACAGCATCGGCAGCAGACACCGCGCCGGAGGAACGAACCTCCTGCAGCAGCTGCGCGTCGGCGATCTGGTTCAAACGGGCGTTATGGCACGCCACCACCCCAGGAGCCACGCCGATGGTCAGCGCACGCTGATCCAGCACCGGCGCATTCGCGTCGCCATTGCCGACCGCAGCCAGCGCGTCGCCCGGGTTAAGGGACTTGGTCAGAGCCTGTTCGTCGCGCAGACGAGCAACCAGTTGATCGAACATGGACATCACAGCACCCCTCTATTCAGGTGAGGCATACGCCCCGGACGGAGCATCTCGATCTGGCCGTAGTTAGACGACAGAAGCGCCAGCTCAGGAGCCGGAACGAATGCACGGTTAAAGCGGTTTTTGTCGCCGTCATGCACAGCCAGAGCACGCAGCTCGTTAAGCAGAGCCAGCTCCAGAGCACGAGCCCGGGCGATACGGCAGGAGCAGATCAGCTCGTCAATGGCACCCTCGATCTGATGCACGGCGGTGTTCATTTGCGCATCGAGTGCCCCCACCTCCCGGCTCTTAATATCCACCGCAGCATCGGCGGCTTGCACGTCAGCGCGGATCTGGTCGACAACCAGCGCCAGCATCGCATCACGGGGCTCGGGCTCGTTGCCAGCCAGCAAAGCATCACGGGCGGCGGCGATACGCGCCTCAGCATCAGACAGGCGAGCACGCGCAGCTTTGGCGTCGTCCTTCAGCTTACCCAGCTCGAAGTTGAGCACACCGATCGCGCTGGCCATCTCGTCACGCTGCCTCATCAGGTGAAGCAGGGACGCAACAGCAGCATCATCGCCATCCAGCGACGGCACAGGGAGATCAGACAGTTCAGGGAGGGCAGAGCATGCCTCAGCGAGCACGTCTGCAAGGTAGATCCGGTTTGCGCCCTCGAAATCGACGGGGGCGATTTGTTCGTTTTCCATAGTTCTCTCTCTCAATTTAGCCGGAACGGCTACGCCTATCGTTGCGTCACGACAGGTCTGGAGCCAGCGCGGGAGAGTAGAACCGGTAGGCGGCGCGGCCTTGCCGCACCCCAAAGGCGGGGCGTCGAAAGCGGCACCTTTAGAGTACACGCCACCTGAGCAGGAAAACGCCGCAAAAAAGACGCGATATCTGCATCTTATAAGTTGAGTTAATAGCTCTTATTGAGCATGATGGTGACAGGGAAGTTTAAGAGGACACCCGCGATGATCACCAACACCACCGCCGTCGCCTACATGCGAGCGAGCACCCAGGAACAGGACGCGAACCGCGCCCGCGAGGAGATCACCCTCTTCGCCAAAGAGCACGGCATCACCATCCGGGGCTTTTACGCCGAGAACGTGTCCGGCACCTATCTGGAGCGCCCCGAACTCAACCGGCTACTGGAGGACGCCAAGCCCCACGACATCCTCCTCGTCGAGAAGCTCGATCGCCTGAGCCGCCTCAGCGCCGAGGAGTGGAGCACCCTCAAGGAGCGCATCCGCACCAAGCGCCTCCGCATCGTTTGCATCGACATACCGACCACCCTCGCCGTCCTGCAGGGAGGCCAGCCAGTAGGCGCGGGCGGGTTTGACGTTCGCCGAGTGGTGCTCGACGCCATGAATGACATGCTGCTCGACATCGCCGCAGCATGGGCGCGAGACGACTACGAGACGCGACGGAAGCGCCAGCAACAAGGCATCGAGAAAGCGAAGAAACTCGGACGGTTCAAAGGGAAACAGAAAGACGAGGAGCTGCGGGGCAAGATCCGCACCCTACTGGACACATCCAGCATGAGCCAGAACCAGATCGCCAAGCTGATCGGCTGTTCACGGAACACCGTGAGCCGGGTCGTCAAAGGCGAGTAAGAAAGAGCGCGGCGGCAAAGGTGGCTCCAACCGCCTAACCGCCGCAACCCCAGCCCGGGCTTGCCCTCGTAAGCGACCCGGGCATCATCAACCAGCAAAGGTAAACGACATGCAGATCATACAACAGACCAACCCTGCCCGCTACCCGGGCCTATCCATCGAGCACGGCACCATCACCCAGCACGGACGCGCACGCGCCGTCATCATGAACCGCCGAGGCATCCACCAGGTCAGCCTCAGAACGGCAGAGGGGCGCACCGTCACCCTTCCCGTTTGCCGACTCTTCCAGTGGGAGGCGTGATCATGACCCCAGGCAGAACGCAGATCCTGAAAGCCACCGCCGACATAGCCAAAGCACTCGGTACCGACACCGCCGACGTAGAGCGCCACTTCCTGCAGCACGCCGTCGTCCTCGCACGGCTCCGGCAGGAGGGCAAGCGCCCCCGCGTCAAAGCGTGGATGGCAGAGAACATCGGCACCCCGTCAGCAATGTAAGAAAAACTTAAACGTTAAGGTAAAACAGCATACGGTTTTACTTACGCATTAACGAAAACCATACACCCGGGGCGCGAGGAGCGCCCCCACAGGACACAGCATGAGAACCAAGGCCATCATCGCCGCAGCCCTTCTCGCCACCGCAGGAACAGCCGCAGCCGCACCAGTCGCCACGACCTACATCTGCAACGACGGGACATTTATCCACCTTAACGAGCAGAATGGCAGACTCACCGCCAGCTGGCACGGTGCCGACATCCCCGTCACCAAGATCGAGACAAGCAAGCTAACCGCCAGCCTCAACGGTGAGCAGGGCAGCTCAACACTGCAGCTCGTCGTCGGGTACAACACCACACCCAACCCGATAGCCATGATTACCACCATCGTCAACGGCAGCATGAACAGCCAGAGCTGCAAGCCAGATACCGCAAGTAAGCACATCGACCTATAGCAACACGAAGGAGAGAGCAATGGCATTTGAAAACATCGAGCGCCGGTTCCAGAGATGGAAGGTGATCATGGTTCCCGGAGCGAAGTCATACGAGTCATGGGATGAGATGGTCACAGGCGAGAACTTCCCCGAGGAAGCCCGGTACAAATACAAGACGCACCGCACCAAGGCGATCGACCTCACGCTGAAAAACCCGGACTACGTCCACACCATGTCGGAGAACGGGATCACTGTCAGGTACCGGCTCGAACGCTGGCGCTAACCCCAACCAGGAGCGCGGCGACAGCTGCGCCCCTACCGGTTAGAAAGCACGCCCCCACCAGAACGCACCAGAGCCATTCTAAGCGCCTCAACCCCGAACCAACCCAACGACACGACAGCACCCCATTTAAGCCCCTGTACCCCCTGAAAGTTGGGGCAGGATTTGGCGAACCGGTAGGCGCGGCGATTGCCGCCAAACACCAATGCACGGTGCCAACCACGATCCACCGTGCATAAACCACCCGCCAACCCCCGCCAGCACTGGAAACTGCCCCCATTTCCCTCCGGGCTTTTTTAGCTGGAGATCCGGCAGGTGCAAACCACGCACCGGGGAGAGCGACCACAAAGTGCATCCCGCAGGGTGCAGCTGCGGCGCGTCAACTGCGCAGGAATTGAGCTGGAACCGCCTTGGAACCTTGTGGAACCGCCTTGGAACCGCCTTGGAACCTTAAAAAATCTTTTAAAATCAACAATGGAACCTTGGAACCTATTTTTTAAAAAGAGTAATCAGGGAAATTGAGAGAGCTTTCGTTATTGGAGAGAGAAGGTTAGAAAATCAGGTTCCAAAGGTTCCAACCAGCAATGGCGCGGGTTTAAGAAGGTTCCAGTGAGGTTCCAGCGAGGTTCCAGCGAGGTTCCAAGCCATAAAAAAACCCGCCGAAGCGGGTTATTGTTCAATTTTTGTACCGTAACCGGTGGACGTTGTCGGGCATCGAGCCGGACACGAACGGGATGAGCACCCCCTTACCTTCAGCAGCGCCACCAACATCGCGGTATTTTTTCGCGCAGCCGATGATCAGATCGCGGTCATGCATCAGGCGAGCACGGCGCAGCGGTTCGCTTTTGTCCACGTACCAGTCGAGGAACTTACCCCAGCATCCGACAGGAGAGCGGAGAACCAAACCAGCCTTTGATTCGAAGGTGAGGAAGTCCGGGTGCCCATCAGCAACACGCCCATGGACGAACGCCACCCATTCAGCCCGAATTTCGTCATACGCGTCGGTGATCAGCCCGGCGGTTTTCGCTAACCCATGCGCGGCGGTGAAAGCAGCCAGAACATGGTCAGCATCGCGGCGGGCGGCATCAAAGCCCTTCGCCTGATAGGACGCCACCCGAGCATTTAGCTCGGCGGCAAAGAACGACGTCAGGCTGTCGACATAGCGTCCCTTGTCGGACAGGAACAGCGGGCGCGTCTTGATGTCGCCCTGCAGATCGAGCATAGAAAAACGGTTGGCCACCTGCGGGTCAATGCCATTGGTATCGGACAGGCCGGGGATTGGATCGGCGCTGGTGAAAATTTTCATGTACAGGTTCACGCACTGCGTCGTGAGGTACTTCGGCGTCAGAGCCAGCGACTCCTCAAGACGAAAGTGCTTTTTCGTCACCCTGGTGCATTCGTTGACGATCAGCGCCAGCGCCCCCATGAAGTGACTAGCCGTTACACCGGAGTTGGCACCGCTCAGGATGTTGAGCAGCTCCCCCTCGGACAGCTCCACCGTCGCCCCCAGGCGTGACAGAACGCCGCCAGCACCAAACAGCAGCCCCTTACCCCAATCGGACTGCGCACGGAAAAACAGGTAGGCATTCTTACGGCTTGAGGCAAAGCGGGCTGCAACCAGCGCGTCGAGGAACTCATGGCATTGAGGGAAATGAACCAGCCAATCAGCCACCACGTCACTGTCGGCATTAGCCACCGGATAGGGAGCATGAGGACGGACGAACGTCACAGTTTCACCCACCAGTTCGACGCGAGGAGCCGTGGCGAACATGTCCACGTCGAGGCGAACGACTGCCACCTGACGGCGCAGCATGATGAACTCAGCCACCGCCTGACGAACAGCCCGAGCCATATCGATACACGCCTTGGTTACCTTGTCGTCGGTCTTGATTTTGAGGTCAGTCAGGCGGGCGATAAACGCATCGGTGCGGTGCCAGAACTTGCCGCAGGAGTCCTCCAGCAGCTTCATTCCGTCGCCCTTATCGAACTCGGTCAGGGAGCCATTTAGGACAGAGAGGAACCGCCCCTTGCCAGCGTGCCAGACGGCAGTGCCGACGGCAGAGTTGATAGCTTTTACATTCAGGCCATACAGCTCGAATTGAGCGCGGTAGTCACCAGACCAGTCCGCAGACACCGACAAGACAGAAAACAGCGCATCGCCCAATTTTAGCGACAGCGGTGACGGTGCAGCGGTGATCGGCGTTACAGTGGCTATTTCTTGTTTAGTTTTTGGCACGTTACAACTCCTTTAAAAACGCAGGAGTCGGCGTCAGGCGGGGGCTTACGAGGGAAATTCACACTTGCGCGATCTTATCGACGTGATACAATTCTCAGCGAGGATTTGAGAATCACCCAACGTGATGTATGATTTCCTTCGAGTTCGTCCCGTTAAGACACTGACTCGAAACTACGGGGTTTAACCCCGGTAAATTAAGCACCCGGCCAGGTGCTTTTTTTGCGCCCGTAGATCACCCAACAAGATCCACGAACGACGATCAGCTTAACCGATCCCAGACCTTCACGCCACTGACCGCCGACCACTTCTCGCGCTGTCGAGCGCCAGAGCCCGCGTCATCGCTCGCGTTATCCACTTCACCTAATATTGTCCACAACACTTGTCCACAGGCACCAGAGAGGCGAGCCGAAGGGCTCGACCCGTACCGATTGTGGAGCACTCGAGAAGCACGTCGAAATAGACGTGGGAGCACAAACATGCTTCAATTCGTGGCACCAGTACAGCACAGGAGCGACACGCATGAAGCGCAAAGCATCTACCTTTGGCCTACGCCTCCCCCCGGAGCTGCTCGAGCAGGTGAACGAGCTGGCAGAGAAAACCAACCGAACCCGCACCGATGTCATTACCGACGCACTCCGTGCTTACCTTGGCATACAGGAGCCACAGGGGGAGAGCGGCAACCGCCTCGACCTGATGGTTGAGCTGCTGCAGGATATCGCAAGCACACTGAAGCACAGCGTGCCTCAAAAGGCCACCAGACACGCCGTAGCGCCACGAGCGGAAAAACAGTACCGAAGCACGACCGAGGCACCGAGAGAGGCACAGCGCCCCGCTGGCGCTGAAATTTCGGGGCATTACGACGAGGCCGAGGTGATGGCCACCATACGGCGCATGAGGGAGGAGCAGCGCGATCGGGGATTCCGCTACGACAACAAAGCTATCGCCCAGGCGCTGAACGAGGCAGGGCTCCTGCAGTCGAACGGTCGCCCATGGAACAACGACCGCATCAACACGGTGATCACCCGACGGATGCCGGACTTAAAGTAATGCCCAGATACCAACAGAACAACAACTACGGCGTCGTTGGGTCTCCGAACGACAACATAGCCCATCCAGACGGTCTACCATGCTACGGACGAGTGCCAGAGATGCATTCACGCGGAGATGTGATCCCCGCTGGCGACATTTTCCTGCGCGTCGGGCGTCACACCGGGCCAAATAGGGGGTTTGGTGTCCGCCACATATGGGCAGAGCATGAAAGGGAGCTGAGCGAGCGGGGATACACGACTGTGGACGACGTCGCCCGGTTTGTTCGTGACATCATCCAGCCAGGCGCACCGATTTATTGCGAGTTCAGCAACCCAGCCGGTCGTCACAGAGTGGCTGTCCTGAGATCGGCTCTGGGTATCGTCTTTTTGGAGCCGAGAGAGGCACCGGATACCGCGTCAGGGTGGATTTACGTCGTGGTGACGGCATTCACCAGAAGAACCGCACACGGCGTGCTGGTCGGGAGAGTTCAGTAAAAAAAAACGGACGCCATAAGCGTCCGTCATAATTTGTTGGTAGTCGCAGCATTTCCTTAGCATAAAGGTTCAGAAACCGACTCTTGTCGTAACTACCCGGCAGGTGACCAGCCACCTGACTGCCCCGCACAGAAGGCCAGTATCTGATTTGCGCCCCCTGCGAATGCTCTTGCAGTACATTAAACTTAATCAAATTTGAGCATTATGTCAACCACAATCCCTACCGGTAGCGCGGCAGCAGCCGCCCAGGGCAAAGGACTGATCGCAGCCGGCCCCGGCGTTTTAGTGCGAGGCACCCTGCGCCGCTTGCAGCAAGCCAGCCTCAACACCCAGCCCAAGGCCGATCAGGCGATCGAGCTGTTGGGCGAGGTCGAACGCGGCAGTAGCCTGCAGCTGCGTGGCGTAGATCACCCCCGCCGTCTGCAGGAATTGAGCCAGCACAGCCGGGTGAGCAGCGGCATAGCCCTCGCCGAACATGGCGTCCAGCTCGACGATAGCCTGAGAGACGAGGAAAGCGGATTGTGAGAGCGCCAGGTCGGCGACGGTGGTGGTCTGGTCGGTCATGGGGAGATCCTCAAATAAAAGCCCGCTGAAGCGGGCTGGGCACAACGAGAGAGAAAACTGGTACCACTACAGGCTCGCGTCACGCGCCTCCCGAAACAAGCCCCGCAGGTACTTGCGACCCATCTCGACGCCGTGACGCGCCAGCAGATCGAACGGGTCGTAGCCGTCCACGCCCTCGGCTCCCGGTACCGCCGACAGGTCGATCACCCGGGCATTCGGGATAGCCTGATCGATAGCCAGATCCTGCCCGCCAATGTCCGGTACCAGTACGAACGGGGAGTCACCCATAACAAACTTATTCAGCGTCTGCACTGTCGCCCCGAAGTTACCCACCGACATCGCGCAGATCACCGGCAGCTTGCCGCCCATCAGCAGAGAGAGCGCCAGCCCCGACATGAACCCCTCGCAGACCACCACCGGAACCCCCTCGCGGAAGCTGGACAGATCGAACGGGTAGAACAGCCCCTCGCGTGGGGCGCTCTTGAGCCCGCGCTTCTCGCCCAGCGAGCCCGCCGCCTCCGGGTTAGCACGACCGCAGATCACCTCCACCGACATCTGCTCCAGCCGTACCGACTCGTTCACCGTGTAAAGCGGCACCAGGAGCGACTCATTCCACCAAACCCGACCCAGCACCGGCAGGAACGTGCTCCAGTCCGAGCACTTCACGTCCTCAGGACACGGCAGCAGCCGCTCGGCAGCACGCTCCTTGGCTTTCCAGTACAGCGCATCCTTGCCGGGTTTGGTTGCGCGATGCAGCAGCATCCGCGCCTTACCGGTCGCCTCAGTGCGAGCCTTTGCCAGCTTCTCCGCAGCCGCAGCGGCACGTTCAGCCAGCTGCGTAATACGGGCACGGCGAGCAGCCAGCTCGTCCTCGGTTGGCTCACGCACGGCAATGCGCCCCGCAGCAACGTCAGCAGCGACCCCGGAGGAGCGCAGGAACGCCCCAGCAGCCGCCAGCCGGTCGAGTTCTTCCAGGTCACGCAGCGAGGACGCTAACATCGCCCTGTCGTCCTTTCCGGCATTCACACCCCGGGCAGACCACTCCACGCACGTCTCCAGCGGATCGAGCCCCAGTAGCTCACACCAGCACGCCAGCGTGCGAGCCTGAGCCAGCCACCCCATGACCGACGGGTCAGGGTCTACTCGCGCCAGAGCCGCCGCAAACACTGCGTGGTCGAACAGGTAATCTCGTCTCTCGTTCACCATAATCACTTCCTCTCTTTCTCAGCCCGCGAGGCAATCATCCGTGTGGCCACCCGATCACCCTCCCACCAGTACCCCTTTGCGTCGCGCCCGTCAGGCAGCGGAAAGGTGCCCGCTTTAATCCAGCGATCGAGCTGACGACGGGAGACACCCATCAGGTCGCAGATCGCGCTTGCACGAAACTTCATGATTCCCCCTGAGAAAAAGCCCCGCCGTGAGTGGTCGGGGCTTTGAGTGATGACTATTGCGATGCAGTCCTTATGGGCTTACCGCCGGAGCGGCAGGGCTGCGCCATTCGCGCTTACTCGCTTTTCTGCCAGGAGGACAAAGCGCGTCTCCCCTAATTCCCTCCCCACAGACTAATGGGGGTGGTGACACCCGAGCGATCCGGGCCGTTTAAACAACCTACTGGTTGTGGCGTCTGTTTTAGCCCCGTTTTAGACATTTTGCAAGTTATGATTTTAAAAGAATCCAGACGTGACGCGGGTTTCGCGTCGATTTAGACGCTTTGCGTTTTAGACATTTATCCCCCGCCGTCGTGACAGCACCATCAGGAGGTTTAAACAAAACGAGAGACGAATATGGCTATCAAGATTCCGGTCTCGGCGCAGTTCGACGCCGCAGACCTCCAACAGCAGATCAAAATGGTCAATGACCAGATCCGCATTCTGGCCAGCCAGGTAGGCCAGGCGAACAAGCAGAAGTGGGAACCCATCAATCTCAAGAGCAAGGACGATCTGCAGGGATTCATCAAGCAGATGGACTTGCTCATGAAGAAACAGACTGAGTTTGCACAACGCATGAAGCAGACCGGGCAGACCGGCAACCCCCTGTTTGCCAACTTCAAGAAAATGGCCGACGGTCGCCTTGGCGAGCAGATCAAGCTCATGGAGAGCGTTCTCGGGTGGGCGGGCGTCGAGTTCAGCAACATGCCGCCACCAAAGCCACCACGCCAGCCAAAACACCCTGTAGTCGTCCCGCCAGAGCCGTCAGAGCCAGCGTGGCGACGCGAGATGGGGCGACAGGGCATGAATGGCCTTCACAGCATCCTGGGCAACGCCGGCCCCATTGGTGGCACCCTCAGCAGCGCCCTCAGCACCGGCATGTCCTCCGGCGCGGGCGCGGGCATGATGGGGCTTGTCGGCGGTCTGGCTGCGCTCGGCGTGGGTAAGATCGTCGGCGCTATCGCTGACAAGATCGGCCAGGCACAGGACAGCGCGATCGGCCTCGACAAACTGTACCGGCAGGTCGGCGGCGTAGTCTCCTATGCCAGACTTGGGCGCGGCGTCGGGGACGTTGCCAACACCCTCGGCATGAGCCACGCAGAGGCGATCGGCATGGCCTCCACCTACGCCCGTTCATCCAACCTGCAACCCGGCATGAACCTCGGCACAGGGCTACTGGTAAGCGGCGGGCTGGCACGCGGCTACGGACTTGATCCGAACAGTGTCGCCGCCTCCTTTGGTTCCCTCGGCGCGACCGGCATCACCAGTAACGAGCAGAGCATCCGCAAAACCGGCCTGATGATGGGCGAGGCAATCGCCAAGTCCGGCGCGTTTGCACAGGCTGGCGACGCCATTCAAGCGATCACCGACTTCGCCAACAACCAGGCACGCATGAGCCTGTCGCAGCCCAACATCGCCGGATACGGCGGCGCACTGGCCGGACTCATGAGCTCAGGCGTCCCGGGCATGGATCTGCAGGGAGCCGGTAGCCTCTTAAACCGCATGAACGGAGCCGTCATGCACGGCGGCAACATGGGGGAAGCGTCACAGGCATTCAGCGCCCGTCTCGGACTGCGCCGGGGCATCAATGACCCGATGGCGCTCCAGGCACTGCAGGAGGGGGGAGCGTTCTCCACCGTCAGCAGCATGCTGGGCAAGGGGAGCCTCTACAACCAGACCACCGGCAAGAGCTTCAGCGGCAACGAAACCATGCTCGACATGATCCGTCATGACATCCACCGCCAGTACGGATACGGCTCCAACGCCACCAAGGCACTGGCGAACCACCTCGGCATCGGCGTCAACGAGGCCATGCTCGTCGACCAGATGAGCAGCAGGGACATCAACGGCGCGTCGTCCCGCCTTAAGCGCCTCGGTATCGACGAGAAAAGCATCAACATGAGCTCCCTCCCCGTCCTCGGGCAGATCGAGAGCGGCAAAGGCCTGGAGGCACTCGGCAACCAGTACCTCAAGCGCAGCGACCTGTCCAAAGAGGAGCGGCGCGGGCTGATCGACGCCCTTAAAGGCGCAAACCCGGAGAAGCTCAAAGACGCGCTCGCAGAGGTCGCCTCGAAGCACGGCGGTACCACCACCGAGGGGAGCCAGATCCGCGACAACATCGCCAAACTCAACAACACCCTCGAGGACTACTCGAAACGCGCCCTGCCAGCCCTCGACATGATGCGCATGGCTCTTGTAAATATGACAGGCGGCTCAGAAGCCAGCGTTCGTAAGCAGTATTACGACAGCAACATGAGAGAAGCCAGCAGTGAGATCGGCGCAAAGTACAAAGACCGCCGTGCCGCCATCCAAAGCCAGATCGATGCCCTGACAGCAAAAGGCGTCGGCCTCCAGTCCTCCGGTCCGGACAGGGAGAAGCTGGTCAAGCTCAAGGCCGAGATGCAGAGCCTGAACGACCAGGAAGGGGCTGACCGCACCAGAGCCGCAGAACGCATCAAACTACAGACATACGGGGCGTCGTCCTCGACAGAGGCGGCGCTGTCTACCGGTGACGGATACATCCAGTCACCAGCGGCAGCAGCAGCCAACGGTGGCGGCGGCAAATACCGCCTCAACAGCGACATGAAGAAACGCCTGGAGCGTCTGCGCCCTTACTTCGAGGAGGCCGGACGCAAGTACAATATCGATCCACGTCGCCTTGAGGCCATCGCCGCCACTGAGTCCGGGTTTAACAACAACCTGACCAGCAGCAAACGTGCGCAGGGCATCATGCAGGTACTGCCAACCAGCGCCCCGGGAGCCAACCTCAGCGACGAACGCGAGAACATCATGGCCGGTGCCATGGTCTACAGCCAGATGCGTGACCGATACGGATACCTGGGACAGGACGAGATCCTGCGCGGATACAACGGAGGTAGCCGCCGTGGCAGCGCAGAGAACGTCGCCTACCCCGGCAAGGTGAACAGCTACTACCGCGATCTGGCACAGGTTGACGATATGACCCCGGGCAGCAACGGCAACAAAGGCGCTGTCGGCGAGATGTACGGCACAATGCGCGTCGTTCATGAGGACAAGGAGGGTAAGCAGGTCAAGCCGCCAGAGAGCGTCAGCATGTCCGGCACGTTCATCCAGCCAAGCAGCTGGGGCAACCGGTAGCGGCGCAGCAGCGCCCAAAAGAGAGGGGCTTACGCCCCTTTTTTCGTGGTGTCCAGACGGGGAGATTCACGCCGCGACCAGTACCAGGTAGGTGATGCCATGACCTCGGCAAGTCGGCGCTTTCTGGCGTGCCCTGCAGCAACACCGCGAGCGCGTCGAGCCTCGACAACGGCGGGAGGGATGACCACATGGGGGATCACCAGACGGGATACAGCAAACTCGCTCATTCCAGCATCCCCCGCGTCAGGACCGGCGCATCAGGGTACCGGGCGCAATTAACCAGCTCGTTCCAGAGCCTGACTCCTTCCCCGAGCGAGACGCGAGCCTTGATCCATGCGCAACCGCCAGCGGAGATAGTCCAATACCCATCCTCGCCGCGTTCGGAGATCTCCGGCACGCCGAGCGTCGGGTGGGGCATTGCATAGACAGTACAACGATGCTCGCCATCATCGAGGACGACAGCCAGCGGCTCGGGCGGTTTAGCCCGGGAGAGACTACCAGCAACGTAAGCCCGCCGCTTCACGATCATAGCGCCGTAGGCAAACAGCCCCATATCGTCCAGCCCCAGGGCATCAGCAAGCTCGTCTACACGTTTCAGCTCGGCATCACGCCACTCGCCCCGGGGGCACCGCAGCACCGGGAGAAGCTGGACAACCTTGTCCCGGCACCATTGGGAGACGCCACCACGCATGGCCTGGCGAAGGGCGGCATCCCGCCCCTCAACCATGTGATCAGGCCACTCCGCGTCGGTCAGCTTTACGCAGTCAAAGTAGCCCACAGCAGCGCGGCCTCCTCAGCCGATACGCGGGTACGAACCTCGACCGGGCCCGCGGCGACGACGTACTCGCCCGTCAGGTGATCACGGAACGCACGCGCAGCGCCATGCGTCGGGTGCTCAGGCAGCGCAGGAGCAGCACGGGACAGCTCCTGACCCGGGGCGTAGTTGATCGGTGGCTCACCGGCACGCGCAATGGCCTCGGCCTGACCGTCATAGCGCAGACCGTAGCCGCCAGGCTGAAACACGGGATTTTTGTCTTTCGGGTATAAGCTCATTTTTTAACCTCTAATCTGTTTGTTTAGTCGCCACAATGGCATCAAGGGCACGGGAGAAAAGGTGCTGGTCGAGCAGCTCATTGGCCTTGTCGACCCCCGCATCAGTCAATCCGCGTCGGCTGCTCCTCAACGCAGCGCCGAAGCGATGCAGGGACGGCTCATGCAGCGCGAACGCGGGCGGTTGCCCCCCGTCCAGCAACAGCTGCTGAAACAACGCCAGCTTCGCAGCCTCCCCCTCGTGTCGTTCACCAGGACGCGCCTCGATGATCGGCATGACAGCCAGCAACGCCAGCCGGTGCCCCTTCGGGAAGCAACCACCCAGCAGCGGCAGCGCAGCTTTGCCCTGCAGGTGGAGCGGCAACGGCTTTACTCGTCCCAATTGATACCCCGGGCGGCAGGGCTGAGAGGCGCGGCAGCGGAGGCACGCAGCTGCTGCCTTACCGATTCCATACCCGCAGCACGCGTCTCAGGCGGCAGGTGACGCGACGCAGCCAGCGCATTGTCGAGCGCCACAGCATCGGCAGCAGACACCGCGCCGGAGGAACGAACCTCC
>ERZ1106931.1023-NODE-1023-length-13552-cov-34.378677_pt1 | contig 13552 bp, 7 predicted proteins | sample MGYA00403664_ERZ1106931 | MGnify/ENA primary metagenome ERZ1106931 (study PRJEB35170, sample SAMEA104062435) | human gut metagenome | biome: human gut; feature: human-associated habitat; material: faeces | place: Denmark | collected 2012-06-29 ... | reverse complement strand
GTTAGTAATTTCTACTGTTAATTCTTTCATGATAACCTCTTTCTATCTCGATAGGCAGTGCCTATCCATACGTTCTAATAGATATATTGTATCAATATCAAGCATTTCAATTCAAGTATATTACATCCTATTTACTATGTAATGATCCTATTTAACAAAAATAGAATTATAATAAACCTTTTTCAGCTAATACAGATTTAGCGTATTCTGTAATTTCTTCTGCTGTGTCCATAGTAAGTGCTTTGTTTGCCACCTCTTCACATTCTGCTTTGGAAACAGAGCGCAAAATGTTTTTAATAAGAGGAATCGAAGAAGCCGTCATGGAGAATTCGTCGAGGCCAAGGCCCAACAAAATCATGGTCGCCACAGGGTCGCTAGCAAGCTCGCCACACATACCGGTAAATTTACCTTGTTCATGACTAGCATCAATGACGTGCTTAATAAGACGTAACACCCCTGGATGCAATGGTTGATACAAGCTACCAATTGCTTCGTTCATACGGTCTACTGCCAATGTGTATTGGCAAAGATCATTCGTACCGATACTAAAGAAGTCTACATATTTAGCAAGGATTGGAGATATAACAGCTGCCGCTGGTACTTCGATCATGATGCCAACCTTGATATCCTTGTTGAAATCCGTACCCTCAGCCTCCAGTTCCTCCTTACATTCACTAAGCATAGCATTCGCTTGCTTCACTTCCTCAACGGAAGCAATCATAGGATACATGATGTGAATATCACCAAATGCACTAGCTCGTAACAAGGCACGCAATTGTACCTTAAAGATGTCTGGACGATTTAAAGAAATGCGAATAGCGCGGTACCCTAGGAATGGATTCATTTCACTTGGCAAATCAAGGCATTTCAATTCCTTGTCTCCACCGATGTCCATGGTACGGATAATAACAGGCTGCCCCTTCATATCTTGGGCTACCTTTTTATACTCTTCGAATTGTATTTCTTCTGCAGGCAATTCGTCATTTTCCATGTAAAGGAATTCTGTACGGTACAAACCAATACCTTGTGCTCCCATAGTGAGCGCATGTTTAGCATCCTTCGCCTTACCAATGTTGCCAAATAGCTCTACATGATGACCATCAATGGTAGTAGCTTCAAGATTAGCGGATTCGCGCAACCGTTTTAACTCCTCTTGGAATGCCAACGCTTGATTTGTATACTCCGTCCAATCCGCATCAGATGGATTGATTTCCACGATACCATCCGTACCAAGAACGACTGCCTTATCGCCATCTGCAAAGCTTTCAATATCACCAACGCCCATAACTGCAGGAATCTCTAAGGTGCGAGCCATGATAGCCGCATGAGATGTAGGGCCACCTGCTGCCGTAACGATACCTTTTACTACCGCTTTATCAAGGGATGCCGTATCAGATGGTGCCAAATCATGAGCCACCAAGATAACCTCGCCAGAAATATGTGATAAACCGCGAGGGTTCATGCCTAACATATTACGCATCAAACGATCGCCGATATCCTTAATATCTGCACCTCGTTCACGCATGTAAGCGTCTTCCATACCAAGGAAGATATTTGCAAAGGTTTCAATTGTTTGAGCCGTAGCCGCTACCACATTCATATGGCTAGACTCAACAAGGGATTTAATTCCGTCAGATAAGGATGGGTCTTGAGCAATTTGCATATGCGCTTCAAAAATAGCCGCCTCTTCTGGCCCCATTTCATCCAACGCTTTTTTACGAATAGTATCCAATTGTTTTAAGGTAGATGCCATAGCAGTTGCAAACTTGCCAATTTCTTCTTCTACCTTGTCTTCCGTTACATTGTAATCAGGAATGACAATTTCCTCTTGAATATATCTATATACATTGCCTACCGCAACGCCACGAGATCCAGAAATCCCTTGAATTCGCATATGTATTCCTCTTTCTATTACGATTAACTACATTACTCTTTATTTTATCATTTCTCTGTTAAACAATAAAGTAATCCAAATACCTATATTCCCTTAAATAACCGTCCCATATGGGGCATTTTTTATTTCACTATAACTCTTAATAAACGCTGTAAGCTTTCCTTATTTTCCCGTTATTTTTCTATAAATTTATACGATTCCATACCATGCTTAGGGCCTATTTATGATATAATACTATAATATAGAATATATAATAATAAACATATGAGACTTTCACGGGCTTCATGGTGAAAGTCTTACTTAATGATAGGAGACTTTATGAAATTAACGAAAATGCATGGTCTCGGCAATGACTTCATCCTCTTTGCCGACCCACAAGGGACGTCTAAAGACTACACAGACCTCGCCATCCGCCTTTGCGATCGTCGCACGGGTATTGGTGCTGATGGTCTTGCTATCCTAGTTCCTTCCGAAACCTGTGATGTGCGCATGCGCATCATCAACTCCGATGGTAGTGAAGCAGAAATGTGCGGCAACGCCATCCGTTGCTTTGCCAAATACGCTTATGAACACGGTGAAACAACGAAGGAGACTTTCACCATTGAAACCTTAGCTGGCGTAATGAAGCCTACATTGACTATCGAAAACGGTATAGTCACACAAGTTACTGTAGACATGGGCAAACCATTCTTCAAAGCCCAAGATATCCCTATGAATGTAAACATGAATAAGATTATCGATGTAGACCTCGATGTAAACGGTGAGTCCGTAACGGTAAGCTCCGTATTGCTCGGCGTGCCTCATACGGAGGTATTCATCGATGATATTACAAAGGCTCCTGTTACAACACAAGGCCCAATCCTTGAAAAGCACGATGTTTTCCCTGCTAATACAAATGTAAACTACATTGAAGTGGTAAATGACAAACACATCAAGGTGCGCACTTGGGAACGCGGTGCTGGTGCTACCTTAGCTTGTGGAACAGGATCTTGTGCCTCTGCCGTTATGTCCTTTGAAAAGGGCTTAACAGGCCGCGAAGTAGATGTGGAACTCTATTTAGGAACATTGCATATTTCATACTTGGAGGATGGCACGGTGCTCATGACAGGCCCTGCTGAGGAAGTCTTCGAAACAGAACTTCCTATCGACTAAGATGAAGTGGCTACAACTTATATTAAATGCGTTCCTAAGATACCAACAGGGTCGCTCACTCATGCCGCGGAATATAGAGCCCCTCTTGGGACTACTTGCATCCATTCTCGTCATCCTCATCGCCGTAGCCAATAGTATCGCCATTGGTTATGCCTTGATTGTCGTATGGTGTATCATGGCCTACGTATTCTATCGCAAAGGATATGCACCAAAAGAATTATTAAATCTATCCTGGACAGGTGCGAAAACATCCATCGTAGTGATGCAAATCTTCCTTCTTATCGGTTGGCTCATCGCCATGTGGCAAGCAGCAGGCGTTATCCCTATGATCATCGCCACAGGTATCGATTTAATTGATCCGTCCATCTTTATCGTCTGTGCCTTTTTAATAACAGCTGCCGTGAGCATGCTGTTGGGTACCGCACTAGGCACTGTAGGCACGATAGGCATCGTACTCATCACGATGGCAAGAGCTGGTAATATTCCAGAAAATATTGTGGCCGGTGCTATTATTGCAGGTGCTTACTTTGGTGATCGAAACGGGCCACTATCATCTAGTGCGTCTCTCGTAGCAGCCTTAACCCATACAAAGGTATCGACGAATATTCCTATCATGTTTAAAGATGGTATTCCAGCACTCATCATCTCTACAGTGCTGTATCTATTACTATCTCAGTGGTACCCACTCAATTACGAAAATAGTTTACTATCCGATACAATTCACTTTATTTTCAACATCGATTGGACATTATGGATTCCAGTCATCATCGTCATTGGTCTATTACCTTTGAAAGTATCTATCCGTTGGCCTATCGGACTCAGTGCATTAGCAGCAGCCATTTTAGCTTATACAAATCAAGGAACTACCCTTTCTGAGTTAGGATGGTATACCTTAACGGGCTTTGAACTACCGCACTACAATCCACTAGCTGATATTATTCACGGTGGCGGTCTACAAACGATGTTTATCCCTGCCCTTTCAATTTTTATGGCTACTGCCATTTCAGGCATGCTCGAAGGGGTTGGCTTCTGGAACGATATACGACAACTGTTAGAGCGAGCTAAAACACGGAGCGATGTATTTGCTGCCAATGTAGGTCTTGCTTTCTTAACAGGTGCGGTTGGATGCAGCCAAGCTATTGCGGTAGTTATGACGCACTCTATTATGCGTATTACCTACGCACAGCGAGGTATTCAAGACGAAGATGTAATGCTAGACTTTGAAAATAGTGGCATTCTCATCGCTCCATTACAACCATGGAATATCGCTGCCTACGTGCCCATTGTCATGGTGGGTACAAGTTCAACAGGTTATGTACCATTTGCCTTCTTCCTATATCTAGTACCACTCATCTATTGGTTACGATTACGGAAGCAAGATCAACCAATCATACGCTAATTAGTATTATCTCAAAAGGGGAAATTGTATGATTTATACCATTACCTTTAATCCAGCTCTCGATTATATCGTGCGCCTTGATCACCTCAAGACGGGTACTATTAATCGCACCATCCAAGAATACGTTCTCGGTGGTGGCAAAGGTATCAACGTATCTATCGTGCTCAACAATCTTGGCATGGATACGACAGCACTCGGCTTCATCGCAGGGTTTACAGGCGAAGAAATCGTAACACAACTCAAGAAATTCGGCGTGAAAGAAGATTTCATCCGGCTTCGCGAAGGATTAACCCGCATCAATGTTAAGGTAAAAGCCTCTGATGAGGAAACAGAGATTAATGGCCGCGGCCCAATCATTGCTACCGACGAATTAGAAGCTCTATACAAACAGCTTGATGCGTTGACCGAAAAGGACACCTTAATCCTTGCTGGCAGCATTCCTTCTAGCCTACCAAGCGATATGTACGAACTCATTATGGAGCGCTTACAACATAAAAATATTCGCATCGTAGTCGATGCTACAAAGGATCTACTCACAAAAGTCTTGCCTTATAAACCATTTTTAATTAAGCCAAATAATCACGAGCTTAGTGAAATCTTTGGGCGCACTTTATCTACAAAAGATCAGCTTGTAGAAGCAGCAAAAACATTGCAAGAGAAAGGCGCACAACACGTGCTCATCTCCATGGCTGGTGATGGTGCTATTTTGGTGTCCGCTGACGGCACTGTATATACCAGTCCTGCCCCTAAAGGAACTCTCGTGAATTCCGTGGGTGCTGGCGACTCCATGGTAGCCGGCTTTATTACGGGCTATGAAAAGACGGGTGACTTACAAGAGGCGCTCTATTGGGGTATCTCCAGTGGCTCTGCCTCCGCTTACTCTGAAAACCTCGCAACCCTTGAAGAAGTAGAAACACTGCTTTCACAAGTACGAGTTAAATAGTTTTATATTTTATGTGCATCAAGGAGTACACATATGAAAATCACTGATCTATTAAAACCTCAATCTATCCTACTGAATGCAGATCCTGTCACAAAAGCTGACGCCATTTACACCTTAGGTGAATTGATGGACAAAGGAGGCTATTTGACAGACAAGGCAGAATATTTAAAAGCTGTCTTCGCTCGTGAAGAGTCTGGTTCTACAGGCCTTGGCGACGGTATTGCCACACCACATGCTAAATCTGCAGGAGTAAAAGAACCAGGCCTCGCCGCTATGGTTGTACCTAATGGGGTAGACTTTGAAGCATTAGATGGTCAACCTTCTCGCCTATTCTTCATGATTGCGGCTCCAGAAGGCGCCGCTGACACTCATGTTGAGGTATTGAGCAAACTAGCAACTATGGTGATTGACCCAGACTTCAAAGAAGCCCTAATTCAAGCGGCTACTGTTGATCGATTCTTAGAGCTCATTACAGCTAAAGAAGAAGGAAACTTTGACCCATCCGTAGAAGGATATATCAAACCAGCAGAGGATCAAAAAGCAACCAGCATTACCGATGCTATCGAAGCAAAGGCTACAGAAGCAATTGAAAAGGTAGCACCTAAGATTTCTGTAGATAACCCGCATTATGATGTACTTGCTGTTACTGGCTGCCCTACAGGCATTGCACATACCTATATGGCGGCTGAATCTTTAGAACGCAAAGCTAAAGAAATGGGTGTTTCTTTAAAAGTAGAGAAGAACGGTGCTTCTGGTGTCAAAGACGCTCTTACAGCAGAAGAAATTGCACATGCCAAATGCATTATCGTAGCTTCCGATCGCCAAGTAGAAATGGCACGCTTTGATGGCAAACCTATGATTCAAACTAAGGTTGCGAACGGCATCAATAAAGCGGAAGAGTTATTGCGTGAAGCTATGGCTGGTACAGCACCTGTATACCATGCTTCCCCATCTGACAAAAATGGTGCAGTGGCTGCATTCGATGCGGCAGATAACTTTGGTCGTCAAATCTACAAACATTTGATGAATGGTGTCTCCCACATGTTGCCATTCGTTATCGGTGGCGGTATCTTAATTGCCCTTGCCTTTTTATTCGATGTATTCGACCCAGCAAATCCTAAAAACTTTGGTTCCGGTACACCTCTTGCAGCTTTCTTAATGCAAATCGGTGGCGCTTCCTTTGGCTTCATGTTACCCGTATTAGCGGGTTACATCGCTATGAGTATTGCGGACCGTCCAGGTCTTGTAGCTGGTTTTGTTGGAGGCTTATTAGCTAACCAAGGTGGCTCTGGTTTCCTAGGTGCATTGATTGCCGGTTTCGCAGCAGGTTATTTGGTATTATTAGTTAAGAAATTAGTATCTGGTTTACCTCAAGCCTTAGAAGGTACAAAACCGGTTCTCTTCTACCCTGTGCTTGGCGTATTATTCATTGGTATCGCCATTACCTTTATCATCAATCCTCCTGTATCCGCACTTAACCACTGGTTGATGGACTCCTTGCAATCCATGGGCACAACGAGCCGCGTATTGTTAGGTCTTATCTTTGGTGCTATGATGTCCGTTGACATGGGCGGCCCTGTAAACAAAGCGGCTTATGTTATCGGTACTGGTGCACTTGCGACTGGTGAATACGGTATCATGGCAGCGGTAATGGCAGGCGGTATGGTTCCTCCATTGGCAATCGCTCTTTGTACTACATTCTTCCCTAGTCGTTTCACAGAGGCTGAACGTAAATCTGGTATCACAAACTACATCATGGGCCTTTCCTTCATCACAGAAGGGGCTATCCCATTTGCAGCGGCTGATCCAGTTCGCGTATTGCCAGCTTGCATTATCGGTGCTGGTACAGCTGGTGCATTATCCATGTTCTTCGAATGCACACTACGCGCTCCACATGGCGGTATCTTCGTAGTACCAACAATTGGTAATCCACTTCTTTACCTTGCATCCATCGCAATCGGTTCCATTGTGGCTTGCTTCATCTTAGCACTTGTAAAGCCAAGTTTAAAAAATAGTATCGCTAAATAGACCATTAAAATTAACTATCAATTATAGCTTATAATTTAAATATGATTGATGGCTGATGCTTGATTATTGATGATTCATAGATCATTGATCGTTGGTTGTTTATGACGAGTTTCGACGATTAGCGGTTAGTAACCAATAGTTAACATTTAGCGACTAATTGATTAATGACTCTTATGATGGTAAAAGCTAGTGTCACACTAGTAGATATAGTAAAAGGACTAGAATATACGTATTCTGAACTGACCTAAAATTGGACATAATTTAGGAGGTATAGTTCAAAAATATACGTGCTCTAGTCCTTTTCTTATATTCAAAAATAATTAATATTATTTTATAATTCATTATCAAAACTACTTTCAAAAGTGGAAGCAAATCCTCAAAATTGTACAATTACATCGATTTATGTTAAACTATATAAATATTAATTAACTTTAAAATTATAAATTATTATTAGAAATCTAGTTCGGAGAACTAATTCATGAAATCATCCAAAAATTGTAAGGTTACTGCTGCATTTCTTGCCGCAGCTGCGCTGGGTGGTGTTGCCCATGCAGAGCCTACACTTAACATGAATGATTTAGTAGGTACGAGTACCAGTGCTGAATCAACGACACAAAGTACTACAAGTGTAGCAACTCCAGTCGTGAAACCAATGGCAACTCAGCCAGTCTTACCAACTACACCACAACCAGCCACCATTGTACAACAACAAGCACCACCGATGGCACAACCTCAACCATCCTACGTGATGCAACCAGCAACGGTTAGCCCTATACAAACTCAACAAGTTACACCATTACAAGCAGTACCGCAACAAGTAGTACCAATGCAATCTCAACAACAGGTTCAAACTCAACCTCAGTATGTTGTCAATAAAGATACAAAGGCTGTCATGGAACCTACATTAGCAATGCACAGCTTGATAAATGTACAGCGAAAAACTGAACCTGTTACTGTAGAGAAACCAGTAGATGGTAAGCAACAAGTACAAACTACACAAGTACAGCGTACGCCTGTTGTTATTCAACAAGAATCCATAGCGCCATTAACTGTATCTAATACTACAGTAACAAAAGCCGTGGTAGCCAAACAAAGACTTACAATTCGCGATATTCAACGTGCTGAGCGTGAACGTTTAGCTCAACTAGCCGCGGAAGAAGCAGCTCAACAAGAAAATGTATCACAAGTTGATCAACAACAACTCGCTCAAAAACAAGCTGAAGCTCAACGGCAAGCAGCACTACAAGCACAACAACAAGCAGAAGCACAACGGCAAGAAGCTTTGCGGGCGGAACAAGAACGTGTGGTAGCTCAGCAAACCGAGGCACAACGACAAGCGGCTTTACGTGCTGAACAGGAACGTATTGCGGCTCAACAAGCTGAGCAAGCTCGTATTGCAGAAGAACGCCGTCAAGCGGCTGAGCTAGAACGCATCCGTATCCAAGAGGAACAACGCCGTATTGCTGAGCAACAAGCAAATCAAGAACGTTTAGCGGCTCAACAAGCCGAGGCGCAACGTCAAGCGGCTATTAGAGCAGAGCAAGAACGTATCGTCGCTCAACAAGCCGAGGAGCAACGTCAAGCGGCTATTAGAGCTGAACAGGAACGTATCGCCGCTCAACAAGCTGAGGCGCAACGACAAGAAGCTTTACGCGCTGAACAAGAGCGTATGGCGGCAGCTCAACAAGCTGAAGCTCAACGTCAAGCGGCTATTAGAGCTGAACAGGAACGTATCGCCGCTCAACAAGCCGAGGCGCAACGTCAAGCAGCTATTAGAGCTGAACAGGAACGTATCGCCGCTCAACAAGCCGAGGCTCAACGACAAGCTGCTATTAGAGCGGAACAAGAACGTATCGCCGCTCAACAAGCCGAGGCTCAACGCCAAGCAGCTATTAAAGCAGAACAAGAACGTATCGTTGCTCAACAAGCGGAAGCTCAACGCCAAGCGGCTTTAAAAGCTGAACGTGAGCGTATCCTCGCTCAACAAGCTGAAGAAGAACGCTTAGCTGCTGAAGAAGCAGCTCGCCAACGTGCCGAAGCTGCCGCTAAAGCCGAAGCCGAACGACAAGCAGCTATTAGAGCAGAACAAGAACGTATGGCAGCTCAACAGGCTGAAGCTCAACGTCAAGCGGCTATTAAAGCAGAACAAGAACGTATTGCTGCTCAACAAGCTGAGGCTCAACGGCAAGCCGCTTTAAAAGCTGAACAAGAGCGTATCGCGGCCGAGAAAGCTAAAGCAGAACGCGAAGCTGCTATTAAGGCAGAGCAAGAACGTATTGCTGCTAAACAAGCGGAACTTGCAAGACAAGCTGCGATCCAAGAAGAACAAGAACGTTTAGCTGCTGAACAACTAGCAAAAGAAGAAGCGGCAGCTGCAGCTAAAGCTCGGGCTGAAGCAGAGGCAAAAGCTAAAGCAGAAGCGGACGCTGCTGCTAAAGCGCAAGCTGAAGCTGAGGCAAAAGCTAAAGCAGATGCTGCTGCTAAAGCTCAGGCAGAAGCCGAGGCAAAAGCTAAAGCAGAAGCAGATGCTGCAGCTAAAGCGCAGGCTGAAGCCGAGGCAAAAGCTAAAGCTGAATCTGAAGCCGAAGCAAAAGCTAAATCTGAGGCAGAGACTAAACAGGTTCAAGAAAGTAAATTACCGCAATCTTATGTAGATGCTCGTAATACAGCCTCTACAAAAGGCTCTTCTGTAACAGAAGAGAAAAATATTCTTTCCCAACCAATGGATCCACCATTGCAAGCCAATGCATCTGCAAAAATTAGCCTTGCCTTTGACGCGAAAAATTACGAATCTATGTCTACGACAGTAGATAATAAGGAAATCAAATATCGTGCCTTCGAGTACATCCCTTACGTGGCTAATCCAATCGACATAGATCAGCAATACATGAACATTTATGTACCAGAGGAATATTTCAACAACGGCACTATCAACGGTTACAACACCCAAACAGCCCCTATCTTCATGCCAAATGCGGTAGGCGGTTATATGCCAAGTCAAGCTATGACTCCAAAAACGGAAAATGGTAAACCTAACAGTGTTCTTTACGCATTATCCCGTGGTTATGTAGTAGCTTCCCCTGCTACACGTGGTCGTACCAATAAAGCTTCCGATGGCAACTTCATCGGTAAGGCCCCTGCAGTAATCGTTGACTTACAAGCGGCTACAGCCTACTTACACGCCAACGATTCCGCTATGCCAGGTAATGCAAACCGCATTATCACAAATGGTACAAGTGCAGGCGGTGGTGTATCCTTGTTACAAGGTGCAACTGGTAACAGCTCCGACTTCCAACCATATTTACAAGCATTAGGTGCAGCTACCGCGGCAACTAATGTATACGCAGTATCTGCGTATGCCCCTATCACTAACCTCGATGCAGCTGATATGGCTTACGAATGGAGTTATAACGGCATTTCGTCCTTTAATAAAGTGACTATGTCCCCAGGTGAATTACCACAAGCCAATGTAGGCGGTACTCCTGCTCAACCACAACGCACAATGCAACGTGTAAACTTGAATGCAGACGATCTAGCATACTCCAAAATGCTTAGTGAACACTTCCCTGATTACGTAAATAACTTACAATTACGTGACTCTCTAGGTCGTGTTCTAAAACTCGATAAGAATGGTAATGGTACTTTCAAAAATTATGTAAAAGAATTTATCGTTGCTGCTGCTAATAAAGCACAAGCTAAAGGTACTGATTTATCTAAGCATACATACCTTGTACGTGATAATAAAACAGGGACTATCAAAGACATTAACTGGGAAGCATATAACCACTTTGTAAGCCGTTCTAAAGCGCCAGGCGCCTTTGACTCCCGCTCCAATGATACTGGTGAAAACAGTCTATTTGGTACAAGTACTACAGATAATAATCACTTTACAATTACTGCTGCATTACACGATACAACTACTAATCAAGATGTATACGTAGAAAATGCTAAGATTGTTACTATGATGAACCCAATGAACTATCTCGGTTCTCCAGCTGCGACAAATGCACGATTCTATCGTATCCGTTACGGCACAGCTGACAGCAATACATCTGTTGCAATTCCTTTAATCGTAGGTACGCGTGCTCAAGACCTTGGGTACAGAGTAGATATGGCAACACCATTTGATGTAGATCATTCTGGTGATTACGATCTAGAAGAATTATTCAACTGGATGGATAATATTGTTAAAAACGGTAGATAATTACAATTAAATACATACCAAAATACTAAAGGAGCTACCTAGTAGCTCCTTTTTTATATACAATTATAAATTTTTTTGTGTATTCAATAATAAATATTATTGTAAAAGACCCTCTCCCACTATCAATAATCTGCACTATTATCTACTCAGTACATTACCTATTACAATAACAAATGAATTCAGAAAAAAAGGATGCTCCCTGTAAAATACAGGGAAACATCCATGTGTTTGAGCCAGTAGAAAGCAACTGTTATGCTTTCACCATGATAGGTGATTAAACTTCAGGGAATAAAGCTGTAGATAAGTAGCGTTCGCCTGTATCAGGGAGAATTACTACAATATTTTTGCCTTTATTTTCAGGGCGTTTTGCCATTTCTTGAGCCGCCCAAAGCGCAGCACCAGAGGAAATACCTACCAATACACCTTCTGTGTGACCGAAGGCTTGAGATGTAGCAAAAGCATCCTCGTTAGAAACTTGGATTACTTCATCGTAAATGTTAGTATCCAATGTATCTGGAATGAAGCCAGCACCTAAACCTTGGATTTTATGAGGGCCTGGTTTACCATTAGACAATACAGGAGAATCTGCTGGTTCTACGGCAACCACATGTACATCAGGGTTTTGTTCTTTCAAGTAGCGACCTGCACCTGTCAACGTACCGCCTGTACCAACACCAGATACGTAGATATCTACGGTACCATCAGTATCTTGCCAGATTTCAGGACCAGTTGTTCTGTAGTGAATTGCAGGATTAGCTTGATTTACGAACTGACCTGCTTCAATAGCACCGGATGTAGCCGTTACGATTTCCTTAGCTTTAGCAATAGCGCCTTTCATACCAAGAGAACCGTCAGTCAATACGAGCTGAGCACCATAACCAAGCATTAATTTACGGCGTTCAATGGACATTGTTTCAGGCATTACGATTACAACTTTATAGCCAAGCGCAGCACCTACAGCAGACAAGCCAATACCAGTATTACCAGATGTAGCTTCTACGATTGTGCCGCCTGGTTGTAATTCACCAGATTCAACTGCAGCTTGAATGATTGCTGCTGCGATACGGTCTTTTACGGAACCTCCTGGGTTAAAGTATTCCAATTTTGCGAAAATATTAGCGTTTGCACCATATTTTTTACCAAAACGTGTAGCAGCTAATAATGGTGTTTTACCAATTAATTCAACAAAAGATTTTGCAATTTTAGACATAGTGGTCACTCCTTATTAAATAGAACCATCCCAATTATCATATTTTGTATCGAGTTTTGCGTAAGTCCCATCAATTACATCTTGTAGGGTTACGTTTTCTAAATAATCATGAATATAGTTTTGTAAGCCTGCCCAGAAACCAACGGTGCGTTCGTTGATTACTGTATCAGTACTCACCCCTTCATCAAGGGTAGATATGATAGCCATCGATTCCTCAGTAGCAAGCAATATTTCAATAATTGTGTACTCCTTAGGGCTTTTAGACAATCGATATCCGCCGTATTTACCGCGGATACTATCCACTAGGTTAGCAGCGCCTAAACGAGCTACGATACCTTCTAGGTATTTTTCAGATATGCCTTGTCGTTCTGCCACAGATCGCAAGGAAACTGGTTTATCTTGCCCTTGCTCTGCCAAATCGATGAGAACCATCAATGCATAACGACCTTTTGTGGAAATCCTCATATATCTTGCCTTTCTTTGTAAACGTTAGTGTTAAACACACCCATATTAAAAAGTGCTTATATTATATTTATAAAGCTATTTATAAAACCTTTCATATTAATAGGAATTAATTTCATTATAGACCACTCACTATAAAAATGCAAGAACTTATTTCCTACTTTTATAAAGGGATATTAACAACACAAAAGGACCAGCCCGAAGACCAGTCCTTTTGCGTATAGTTTGTAGTTTGTTATATGAGGTTTACCATGATGAAT
>ERZ1106931.1021-NODE-1021-length-13573-cov-8.694851_pt1 | contig 13573 bp, 9 predicted proteins | sample MGYA00403664_ERZ1106931 | MGnify/ENA primary metagenome ERZ1106931 (study PRJEB35170, sample SAMEA104062435) | human gut metagenome | biome: human gut; feature: human-associated habitat; material: faeces | place: Denmark | collected 2012-06-29 ... | reverse complement strand
CTAATTTAGAAGCCGCAAAGCAGAGCGTATTTTTACCGTAGCGCGTGTTGATGGAATCCATCAGTTCACAGATGATCTGCTGTTGTTCGGTTTCCGTCTCTTCAAAAAGATCCTTCGTGACAGCGTCTTTTGAAATAACTTCGCCAACATATACACCGGCGCGTTCTCGAAGGCTCACCGTAATGCCCGTACAGGAAGAAACCCGTCAAACGGTCAGGCTATCCAGCTTCCGGCTACGGATCTTCCTAAGTTCGTACCCGGGAAGATTTTTAAAGATAAAGTGAAGGCTCAGTAGCCAAAAAATAGTTGGGGGTTGGGTCCCGATTCCTAGCATGGGAAGACGGACCTCTTTTATTTTGGAAAGAACAATTTTTTGAGAAGAAGCATAAATTGGGATGAGTTTCTGAAAGCACTTGAAATACCACATTCTAGCTAAGGCGCAACACCTATAAAATTGTTGATCAACAACTTTCAAGAAAAAAAGATTTTTTATAGTCAGTAAAAGTCACAAAATTAAGCGAGATGCGCGCAGAGGAAAGCAGGGGAGGGATTTATAAAAAGAAGAGATACTTAACCTCTTCTACTAGAACATGAAAACCTCAAAAATCAAACTTCTTGCGGCTATTCTCGCATTTGGTTTTTCTTCTCTGGCCTTTTCTCAAACAACGCCGTCTCCAACATTAGGAATGGAGATTCTCAAGGATTTGGGCAATGTCAAAGACATGGTGGAAATTCCTGACGGACCATTCCATGCCGTCGAAAATCAAGGAGGAGGCATTTTATTTATTAGTTCTTCAGGTCGATTTGTTTTGGGCGGTGTGGCGTTTGATATCTGGAACAAAAAGCAGCTGCGCACCGTCAATGATATGCGCTACGCCTTCAATCACATTGACTTTAAAACGCTTGGAGTCAATTTCGACGAGATTAAAGCCATTGAATTCGGAAACGGCAACAAAGAAGTAGTGATCTTTGCGGATCCCAACTGTATGTGGTGTCACCGTCTGGTTGAAGAGACCTTAAATGATCAGGCTCTAACCAAGGAATACAAATTCAAAGTTGTGGCGGTTCCTGCTCTTGGGAATGATTCTTTCATCAAAACCAAACGGCTTTATTGTGCCAAGGAAACCAAGCCCGAAGTTTTATTGGATGCCATGATGCACGATAAAACATTGTCTCTGGAACAAGTTCCCAACTGCAACACTTCTGGGTTGGACAAGAGGCTTGTAATTTCAGAGGCAGTCGGCGTCAAAAGTGTTCCTTTTATTGTTGCCCCAGACGGAAGATTTACAACCGGGAAACCGAGAGACTTAAAGGCTTGGTTGGAGTTAGGCGAAAAAGAAAATGAGCGTCAGGCTCAAATCTATCGTCAGGCAATTAAAGAAGCGGCTGCAAAACTCACAAAGCAGACAGGATCTTCAATTCATCAATCCGAAACGTCTGAAATCAAAAAATAAAGGAGGGAAGTTTCGTGGGCCTCTTTGACTTCTTTAAATCGAAGGATGATGACGAATCTAAGATCGGGATACCGTCTGATGAACGTACATCCTCTTTTATGCGTCCTTTGGCTTTCGATGAAGAAAACAATCTCTTTATCTTGGAAGACAAGGCGCTTGCCTTTGCATTTCAGTGTTTGCCGTTAAACGGCACAAGCGACGGCTTGCAGGAGCGAATCAAAGAACTTCTGCAAATGGAGTTCCCGCACGACACGATCATGCAGTTTTGCCTGTTTCGGTCCCCGGACATTGAAATGGAACTTAAGGATTACCGCGAGCTGAGGCCCACAGTAATTCAGGATCCGATTTTGCGAGACAGTGTTAAAAGCCGGGAAAACTTTCTTCGGACGCATACGAGAGAGATGATCGAAACAACTCTTTCGAACGGAGCCTTTTACCGCAACGGGATCATTGTTGATTTGAAATTGATGGTGAGTGTGATTATTCCCATCAAAAACGAGTTACCGACTTCTGAAGACATAGAGCGTGCGAAAAACATCTGCGTGGCTGTGAAATCATCCCTTACAACGATCTGCCTATGTCCGGTTGAAGTAGATGCGAACCGTTACCTGAGATTCATTTCTCCGATGATTAATTGGAGTCGGAATGCTGCATGGACTAATAATTTCGTCGGTTTATGGGAACCGAGCACTCCGCTGTCCAAACAAGTGTTTGATTGGGATACTAACTTGGAAGTTACGTCAGAGGATTTGAAACTCGGTGACTACGCTTATTGCCGCGTCTGTTCCGCAAAGCAATTTCCTGAGATGTATTACTTCGGAGAAGCGGCGAAATACACAGGGAATATTGACGGCTCGACAGATTCTCTGATGTTTCCTTATGCGGTCTGCATCAATTGTTATTTCCCGGATCGAGACGCACTAAAAACTTCGGTTCGAACAAAGCGTCAATTTACGGTTAATCAGGCGTTCGGACCGATTGCTAAATATTCTCCCGAACTATTGGACAAGAAACAAAGTTTCGATATTTTGGACGCTAGTATGCGAGACGGAGCAAAAGCCATGAAGATCTCAGGCTCCGTTTTGGTATTCGGCAAAACCAAGGTTGAGTGTGAATCTAATGCCAGAGCCTTGATGGGATCTTGGCGAGAAAAGTGGTTCACATTGATGTTGGATAAATACGTCCAGTTGCCTGTTTTTACCCAATGTTTGCCGATGAACGCAAATAACGGAATGTCAAGGTTCCTGTTCAGGACAAAGACTGTTACTACTGATCAGGCGGCAGTATTACTTCCGATTTTCGGAGAATGGAAAGGTACAGGCACCGGGCATCTTCTGATGAGTTCGAGAAACGGCCAAATTATGAGTTTCTCTCTGCACGATACAGGATCGAACAAGAACTGCGTGGTGGCAGCCCAATCAGGCTCCGGTAAGTCGTTCTTTATCAACGAGCTGATCGTTTCATACTTGTCGGAAGGAGCTCAAATCTGGGTAATTGATGCGGGTAAGTCTTATAAAAAGTTGTGTGCAGACTTTGAAGGAGACTTTTTACAGTTCGACGAAGAAACTGATATCCGAATGAATCCTTTTGAGTTGATCGAGGATTATGAGGACGAAGAGGATACGCTGGTTTCATTACTATTGAATATGGCGAGCCAAAGCGGAAACATCTCCGACATTCAGACTACCGGCTTGAAGAAGGCGCTTCACGACCTTTGGAAAGAGAAGGGGAAGGAAGCAACAATTGATGATGTTGCCTCTCGTCTCTTGAAATTTGAAGACGGAAGATTGAAAGACATCGGGACTCAGCTTTATCCCTTCACAAGTGAAGGAGGCTACGGGCGCTACTTCAAGAAGGGAAATAACGTCAGTTTCAAGAATAAGTTCACAGTGTTGGAATTGGACGAGCTTCAGGGGAAGAAGCACCTTCGTCAAGTCATTCTTCTTCAGTTAATCCTGCAAATTCAGTACGATGTTTATTTGGGAGATCGTTCCCGCAAGAAGATCGTTGTTGTGGATGAAGCATGGGACCTTTTGAAAGAAGGCGAGGTGGCGAGCTTCATGGAAGCTGCCTATCGTAAGTTCCGTAAATACAACGGTGCCGTTCTGATTGCCACCCAGTCCGTCAGTGACCTCTATGAAAACCCGGTTGGCCGAGCGATTGCTGAAAACTCAGCCACGATGTGTCTTCTTGGTCAGAAACCGGAAGCTATTGAGTCGGTGACAAAGAAGGGCCAGCTTGAACTTTCTCCTGCATACGTAAACCTGTTGAAGTCTGTTCATACGGAAGCCGGCGTCTTTTCTGAGATTTTCGTCAAGAGCGAAAGAGGATACGGAATTTATCGACTGATCGTGGACGATTATTCAAAACTTCTGTACTCCACTTCTCCTGATGAGTTGTCGGCGATTCAGCGCTGGGTGGATCAGGGCTTTTCCAATACCGAAGCAATACATAAGGTTTTGGAAGAGCGGAGGAAGGACAGTAATTGAGAAAAAAATGGACGAAAACCTTCAAAAATTGATATCTAAACTCAGTAATCGTTATTTGGCAGGTAGTTTAATCGAATTACAAGATACGATTTCAGATGAATGGAAACCTTCTGACAGTCAGCTGTATTACTTCGTTGCGGTGTGCCAAAAAACAATTGAAGAGTTAGATGCAAATCCGCCGAAAATCAAAGACTATTACAGTTGTTCTATTGTCGGTACGAGAGGACCGAAAGACTTTTTGATATGCACTTTGGAAGTAATTGATGAGGCATTTGAAGAACACCTCTCCTGGGAATTGTCTTCGGAGGAACAAGAGCTGTTTTCAACTGCCTTGCGGATTGTAAGCAAGCACCTAGGACTGGCGCTTTATCTGGAAGACGCAATAACGACGTGTTAAAGCATGAGCGTTATCTTCAAAAATAAAAACAGCGAGAAGAGCTATTTGGCGTTTTGTCTTAAAGCTTCAATCATAGTGGTTCTACTAACCGTTTTATCGGCGTTTTTAGTGACTCACTATCGAATTGGTATTGATGATCAGAAAGTCCCGTGCCTGGGACATCACGTGTACTTCATTGATCTTAAGAGAGTTGAAGCAAAGCCTGTGAAAGGCGAGGCTTATTCATTTGTAATTCGATTAAGACCATTGGCAGGAAAAGACAAAAGATCTCAAGAATTTACATGGGCTAAAAGGCTGGCTGCTGTCGAAGGTGACACGATTGAAATTACCAAAGACGGAAAGTTTCTTGTGAACGGAAAAGTTCATAGAGATTCTCTCCCGTTAGCTTCGAAATTAGGAAAAGAGCCTGAAGACTTCGCCCGCAGAGAAGTCTTGAAAAAAGGAGAGCTCTACTTTCTGGGCGATACCGAAACCTCTTACGATTCACGATATTGGGGTCCCGTGAAAGTTACACAGCTAAGAGGAAAAGTGATCGGCGGAGTTTTCTAACGAATAGAGTGAACGTTATGCGATTGTTTGTTCAAATTTCACCTCTAGTAATGGTGCCCGTACTTATTGCTGCTTCGACGGCTTATGCAAACCCCGAAGGTTTGAAGGTTACAGAAGAGGACTCTGCGCGCATTGAAGCCTTAAAAATGGAACCGGCGAAAGAAGCACTGGTGCGCGGCTTTGTGCATGAAATCCGTTCAAAAGCCGAAGCTGCAGGGTTGGAGCCGACAGACTTTTTGCCTCCGATGCCATCCGGAGAAAATGATCAAGACTACTCAGCCTATCGCCTCAAGCAAATGCAGATTAAGCGCGAAGCTGCCAATGCTCGTGTAAGGGCGTGGGCTGCTAAAAACGGCGTTAAACCTGAGGCAGGTGCAGTAAGCTCACGCAAAATCAGCCGCAACGAAGCAATGGCCCGTGCTTCTGCCGTTTTTGAGCCGGATCCTTATAAACAGGGAGAACTTTATTCAAAGCTAATCCGAACACCTGCTGTTCAGGGAAAAGCGGTCAAAGTTGATATGAGGAACGGCGGTTCTCCGGTTATTCTAGGGGAAAACGGTCGTAGGATTCTGGCTCAAGTAGAAAATCTAAATTCCTCCCAGGCGGTCGAAGATTATGAACTTACGACAGTCGGAGAGATATTCGGAGTCAAAAAGAAAGTAGTAAAAAAGAAAAAAAGTAAGCAGAAAATAATGGCTCAAAGAAGAGCTGAGGCAGAACTTGAACGCAAAAATCAGAGAGAACAGGAACGTCTGCTCAAGCGTCAAAAGCAGATCGCAGCAAGGGAAGCCGCTAGACAAAAACGCGAAGCTCTGATTGCAGAACGTGAAGCGAAAAAAGCCAAGCTCAGAGAGAAGAAGTACGCTACCCCTTACAGTGACGGAACCTTTGAGGAAAATGACAAAACATCTGCCCCGGAGAAGCAGGTTAAAGACTCAAGAAGCGATGCAAACTCAAGAACAGGTACGTCACGTCCCGTTACTGACGCAACAGCCAGTTCTAACGTTAATCCCGAAAATAAACTTTACGTATCCCCGGAAGAATTAGTCTCAAAGGACGAAGACGCGACCTTAAAGGTCAAAGAAGTATTCCGGAAAACCGAGACTAAAGAGATCAAACGCGGAGAGATTTGGGATCCGGCCGTTATTTACGAAAGCAAAGATAAATCCGCAGGAAAGCCTTTAACTGTTGAGGAGCCCGCACCCGGGAAGAAAACAAGCCGGAGTGATTTGAGAAAAAGCAGTCGCTTGACATCTTTGGCAACTGAATCTGACTCACCCGCTGTTCTTTTCGGAAGAAACGATAAACCTAAGGCGAACCGTTCTGTTTTGCTTTCCTTTTTCGGCAGTATCGTAAATTCAGCTCATGCAGCAACCGGGGAATTGTCGATTCAGGAAAACAGGGACAAATTTTCTCCGGAAGATCTGGCTATTTTTAAGGAACAAGCGAAAAAACTGGAATCAAAGCACAAGCCTGAAAATCAAGACTCGGATGCTTTAGAAAAATTAGGGAAAGAGCTTAACGCTCAGAAAGATGCGATTCTTACCAACTCTGAAACAATGCAAAAAGCCGGTTCTGCTGTAAAGGAATCTCAAACGCTTTTTAAAGATTTGGAAAATGAGCAGTCTCTTGCTCTGGGATCAAAAGAGCAATCGGCAGCTAATCCTGAAACAGAAACGAAGTGGCTGACAACTTTCTTCATTTCAGAGTCAATGGGAAAGGAGAAGGTTAAGGCCCTTATTGACGCCTATGCGGGTGACAACACAGTACGCTTTGTTTTGAAGGGTTTTAACGGCAAAGGGACCATTAACGATGGATTAAAGTGGCTTCTGGATCTGATACTTGGAATGAATCCTCAACCGAACATTCTTCTGGTTCCGGAGCTGTTCCAGCGCTATGACGTTACAGTGGCGCCGACAATGCTGCTTGAGCGAGTTGACGGAGTTCCAGTAGAAAAACAAAGCGCAGACGAGCGAAAGATTTCCAGAACGCTCAAGAATCTTGGTACGGCCTTAGGGTTGGCAGAAGATCAATCTAAGACGGCTGCGGATCAAATTACACAGGAGGTTGTCGCTAAAAAGGCTTTAATAAGGCGTCCTGCGCTCATCGTTTCCGGTGTGACCTCTCGTGAATGGGCTATTGAAAAGGCTAAAGAAGGAGCCGAATTTAATCAAAAAACTCAAGGCGAAGTTTTTGAAATTTCGGAACGAGACATTCAGGAAATTGCTAAAGAGAGGGTTGCAAAAATCGACTGGGAAAGAAAAAAGGAAGAGGCATTAAATCGCTTCTGGGAACGTCAGCAGGATCATTACGTGAGTCTGCCTTTGGCTCAGGAATCGACAGAACGGATCGTTGATCCGAGCATAGTGCTGAATCGTGATGTTTACGGAGCGGACGGTTCAGTTGTATTCAAGGCCGGGCAAAAATTCAATCCTTTTGATCGGATGCCGTTTACCAAAACAGTCATTGTTTTCAATGCGTCAATGCCTAAAGAAGTTGAGGCTGTAGCCAAACTTGTCAAAGAAGAACAATCTCAAAACCGCAATGTTCTTTTGTTAGTGACGGAATTTAAATCCTCAGGTGCTTTCGAACAGATAAAATCCATGAATGAAAGTTGGCGGGAACCCGTTTACCTGTTGACACCGGAGCTCAAGGAACGGTTTCAGATCAGAGCAACCCCTACAGTGGTTAGAGCCGATAACAAAAAGAAGATCTTCAATGTTAAGGAGATCTCGTTACTTGCAGAGGAAGATAAATGATGCAGACCTCAGGAACTTCAGCGAGCTTTTCTAATGCTTTGAACATTCTTTTGGAAGAATGTTCCATTGGCCCCTCTTGAGTTTCATCAGAAAGCCTTCATTCCCGGTTTACGTAGGCTGACATGAAATCTCCCCGCTTGGCTGTTAACCTCTCCTCAAGTAGGTGATTTTTCCAGCAGACCGCCAACCAACCAATAAAACGGTGCTTAAGCGGTTTTTACCGAGGTTTCCGATGCAGAGGTAGGCATAATGACAGAAAGAAAGATTGCAAAAACGGTAGCTTCCGAAGCTGTAACCGCCATCACAGGCGTCCAGGGTCTGTTGAAAACTTATGACGGTCAAGCTATGGCGCATCTGTGTGAAGCCGACGAATTAGTCCCGTTTCACATGATTATCGGAGGCCAGCCGCTGACACCTCCGACTCATGAAGGACGGATGGCCCTAAGTAAACAAGACGAAAAAGGTCTTGAAAAGTTTTATGCAGAATCTGTATTGGTAGGCTGGTGGTACACAAGAACGGTGGCTGTTTTTTACGATGATGTTTTACCCGAGCTTTTGGGGTCTGACCTTAAAGATTTATACGTTTCATACGAGCAATTATTAAGGTTTTTGGGTAGCCCCGTGCTAATCCCGTTTGAGGAACCTTATGAAATCTGCGAAGCAGATGTCCTCGGTTGCGTTTTCGGCTTTTATAGCATTGAGGAATTCTTCTTTGAGGATAAGAAGTTAAGGTATTCAGAAATAATGCTGTTGCCGCTTCTCAGAGATCGCTCTTCGGGGAAATCGTACTTCTCTCCCATTACTCTGGATTACCAGATGAATATCCAGCCTGATTCTCCGATGAAGTTTTCTAAGTTGATTGAAGATACTGTCAAAAATTGGAGAAGCTCCCCCGGGATTGAACTCTATCAACATGAACTCTTCTCGAAGATTGCCTTTTTGCTGACTGAAACTCCGGACGTTAATCGTTGTCTCTCAGCACGTCCTCCAAAAATGTCTTATATACGCAAAGATCGAGCCGTAATGGTCCCTCCCGATACTCCGACATTCCGGCACTTGGGCGAAGAAATCAGAAAATGTAGATTGGATACAATTTCTTGTCTTTCGACCGTCAATTAATTTTTCCGTCTGAAGAAAATGACTGATATAGACACAGCAACAGCCGTTGCATCCGAAGCCGTTCGCGCCATCAGAGGAATGAATGTACTCCTGAAGGACTACACAGGAACGGCTTTGGCACACCTTTACGAACTTCAGGAATCGGAAACAATCCGACTGATTGTCGGCGCACAGCCTTTGATTCCGCCAACCCCCGACGGTTTATTGAAATTTAAAACCTCAAGCATTAAAGAGTACAAGAAATTTTTCTTCGCCTCCGTCTTGGTAGCCTGGTGGTTCACGCGAACTATTGCCGTGTTTGATAAGGAGATGGTGGAAGAACTTCTTGCAACGGAGCAGGTGGATTTGCAAATCAGCATTTCACAGTTTGCGAGATTTTTGGGAAATCCTGTACTTATACCCTTTGAAAAACCATACGAATCCGGAGAGTTTGAAATTCTCGGCTGCATGATCGGTTTTTTTGAATGGGGAATGGATTATCAATTTGCTGACGGGAAGAAAGTAAAACAATCGCAAATAATGTTTTTGCCTTTGCTTCGAAAGAAAGCAACCGGTGAAGTGTATTTCTCAGTCGGAGCACCTACGCTTCAAAGAGAATCATCAGTCGATCCGACTTACAACCTTTCAAAAATTTTTGAAGTGTTGAGAACCAGATCAAACTTCATCGGATTCGATTTGTACGAACATGAACTTTTTTCCAAACTCGCCTATCTGATGACGAAAACGCCGGACGTGAACCGTTGTATGTCCGTCTCGGCTCCGGAAATCGTTCGACGCCGCAGAAAACCTTCAACGATATTTGCTCCCGAAAAGCCCAGGATGGTGGCGTTGGGGGAAGATTTCGGCAACGGTATCAGAAAGTACAAAGAAGCCGTCGCTTCATCTTCTTCGGCCTTCAAAGGGACAGTGAGACCGCACATCCGACGTGCGCATTGGCATACGTTCCTGTCGGGAAAAGGATGCACAGAGTCGGAAGTTAAATGGGTTCCGCCGATCTTCGTGAAGTCGGCTGACTTGTCCGGAAACTGATTTTCTACCGTCCGCGTTACCGAAGCAGAAATTGCTTCGGATCGGCTGCCAAGGAAGAGGTTTTCCTTCCGCTGTTCCCACTTGAAAAAAGCCACTTTGCTTTGATCTAACCTCTTTTTGGGTCAAAGCGTGTCTATCTTGCGGGAAACCCGGGGTTACGAGTGGAAAACCCTTGTCCAACAGTCTTTATCTCCTTATTTTGTATGTGTTTTTTTGCGTGCCGGTCTGATATAGTCAGAAAAGTATTACATCAAAAACAGTAGGGGTCATAACCCTTACAAAATATACGCAAATTAAGGAGTAATTTCTATGCGTTTCCCGAGGTTGAACTCGGACTTCGTTTCTTCGAAGTCCGAAGCTTTTGCTATTGCTTATCCTAAAAAAACACTTTCAGCATTGGTCTCCGCCGCTCTTTTGGCGGTGTGCTGTACTTCGGCGTCTGCCGGCTCTGTGGCAATTTCCACTGCGTCCGGGTACTTATATGACAAATCAGGACTCTCTGGTAACGTCAGTTTGCCCGTTGATGGACCGCAAAATATTTCGGAAATCAGACTTGAAGGAAATGAAGGCGAAAACTTTAACTTCAGTTTTGAGCCTAAAGGAGACATCAACCTCGTTTTCATACCCAACAGAAATAACGCCAACGAATCTTCGATAGTAATCGCCGGGGTCGGAGAACTTAATATTTTCGAGAAAGGAAGCGGGAATACACTTTTTATTAAGCAGGGAACTAAAGACAGCCGAGGCGAAGCTGTTGTGATCGTTAACGAAAACAACGGAGCAACCCATGCTTTGCTTCACGTTAATGGAAATCTCAATATTGAGCATTATGCGAATTCTTACTTAGACTCGGCCGGCGTAATACAGCTCTGGGACAACACTGCACACGCTGGAGGAAATAACCGAGATCAAAACAATTTCTACGTAGAAGGAGATTTAATCGGTTTTACCGATGTTCTGAGGACGACTTACATAGTCAACTACGGGTTTGCTTTCATGTCTTTGGAAGGGGCCAAGGCAAAGATTGACGGCAAAACGGACATCAGTATGAATGTTCATGTCCATAGCGGCGGCATTTATGGTTTGCGCTTAAATCCGGGCAACAGCAATTACGAACCGCAAGTTACCTTTGGAGGTAAAACTGAGTTTCATGACATTCGTCTTTTAGCCGAAGGATCTGGAGCGGAGGCATACGGTATTCATGCTGACAGTATGGATGTCTTTTCTAACCATTTCCTAACGCAGGTCACAGTCAACAGTGATGCCGTCATCAGAGACATCTCTGCACAGGCTTTAACAAAAGGAGATGATTCTTACGCTTATGTCAGCGGGGCTGAGGCCCACGGAGGCAACGCCGAAATTTATTTCGACAAAGGTTTGCAAATCCGGAATGTGAGTGCAACGGTCGGTGATAAGAACGCTGATTCAGGAGCTTCCGGAGAAGGCGCAGAAGCCTATGCAATTTCTGCTTTGCACGGAGGTAAGGTCATCGTTAACGGATCAGGAAGTTCCGCTTCCGTTGTGCAGTTGGAAAATGACATTTTGTCTTACGGGGGGGGCATGAAGGAAACCTGTCCTTGGTGGAAGTGCAATTTCTTAACTCAAACTCTCACTTTATTGGACTGACACCGGAGACGCCTCTTGGAACAACTGCAACGGTCTTCGGCGTGACCAACCTTACCTTCTCCGATAAGGCTTTTTGGCAGGTTCCTAAGAACAATACTCTCCACGGAACGCTCACGTTAAATGACGGTGTTATTTATTTGGGAGAAGCACCTAAAATCCGCAGCGGAGATACCAATCCCGACTTTGTGCTCCTGAAGGTGGACACATTGAACGGTTCCGGCGGTCTCATCCACATGAGAACGGACATTGACCTCGATAAAACCGACCAACTGATCGTGAAGCAAGGCACGGGTGCCCACTCCTTGATGGTAAAGAGCCTGGGTACGGAGCCGTCCAAGCAGGCAATGGATTCGTTCCTGGTTCAGCAGCTTGACGGAGAAGGCTCTTACGCTCTTGCCAATGACGGCGGAAAAGTGGATGTCGGTACTTATCTGTACACGTTGGAAAAACGTGATTCCGCAACGGAAGCAGGAGCCACGGAATGGTATCTGGTTCGTACAGGCAAAGATCCCGTAACACCTCCGTCCCCTGAAGATCCCGGCACACCGGGCGAAGATCCGATTCTGTCTCCGACAGCCGAGGCAGTGGTTGCAATGGCCGGAATGGGAGCACAGAACGCCTTGTATTTGAGTCAGCTTTCCGACCTGCGCAAGCGACTCGGTGAAATCCGAGGCAATGTGAAAGACGGTTTGTGGGCCTCCGTTGCAGGACAAAAAGACCGCATTTCGGGCTTCTCCGGTAAGGGATTCAAGCAGGATGCCTACCGCTTTAACTTGGGCTTTGACAAAGCTGTTGACGGCTGGATTCTCGGCGGCAACTTCAAGTACGTTACCGCCAACCAGAAGACCCATGACACGAATTTCAGAGCCAAGGGCGACGCTCACTCCGAAGGCTTTAACCTCTATGCCGCTTGGCAGAACGGTGTTGGCTGTTATGCCGATTTTGTCTTGAGTGCGGATCACTATCATCAACGTATCAAGACCAATATGCTGGACAGCACTCCGGTAAAAGGCTCTTACCATAATTGGGGCTTCGGCGTTTCTGCCGAGGGCGGTAAGAAAATGAGCTTTGGAGAGAAAGAGTCTCCGTGGTTTGTCGAACCTCAGGTACAGCTCTCTTACTATCACCTCAAAGGTGACAATTTTGCGATGAGCAACGAAATGAGAGTGAAGCAGAAAAACTTCAACTCTCTGACGGGTCGTCTGGGCGTCAATGTCGGTAAGGACTTTACAAATGCTCAGGGTTTACAGAAAGGGCAGGTGTATGCGAAAGCCGGTGTGAAACACGAGTTCTTGGGCAATGGAACTCTTCACGTGAACAACGTGAAATTCAAGGAAGACCTGCTTAAGACACGCTTCTACTCCGGTGCGGGAACCGATTGGACGGTCAGCAAGAATCTGAAGGTTTTCGGTCATGTTGAACGCGAACACGGATCCCGCTACACGAAGGAAATCGAAGTTCTGGCAGGAGTGAAGTACAGCTTCTGATCGGAGCGGTTTTAGTGATTAAAACGCCGGCGAAATGAGCATCTCCGTTTCGCCAGGCGAATAGACGAAAGGGACCTAAGCGGGTCCCTTTTCAATCCCGCTTACGCGGGGAACGTTGCATATGTCAGCGCTTCGATTCTATCCAACAAGGCACGGATCCGCAAAAAAGATAAATCAAATCCTTCGACTTATACATATGTATAATTATGGGTAGGGATGATTAATCTTCAACTGAGGCGTTAAATGGCAAAGCTCGATAAAATTCGTGAAATCGTCAGGGACCTCGAAACTCCGAGAATTTGTTTTTCTCCTAGATCTGGTTTTCAATGGAATCAATGGCGGACCGCTACAACATGACGATTCGGGACACCGAATCCGAAATTGAAATTCAGGATTTTGCCGACAATAACAAGCCCGTGACCTGGGCCTGGGACGATGATGATCTCGATTACTTCCAGCTTCGTCTTGATTCCTTTATCGAGAAGACTGACGGAGTGGCCGATTTCTTCTTTTTCAACAGCAAAGACCAAGCGATTGAGTTTTTAACCGAATCGGAATACGACGAAGAAGAGAAAGGCTCTGTTCAGAGTAAGTATTGATATTAGTTGTCGCGCCTCCATTTAAGGGGTATTTTTAAGTTAAGGAGGTACCCTATGTTTACCAC
>ERZ1106931.1009-NODE-1009-length-13732-cov-3.246618_pt1 | contig 13732 bp, 7 predicted proteins | sample MGYA00403664_ERZ1106931 | MGnify/ENA primary metagenome ERZ1106931 (study PRJEB35170, sample SAMEA104062435) | human gut metagenome | biome: human gut; feature: human-associated habitat; material: faeces | place: Denmark | collected 2012-06-29 ... | reverse complement strand
ATCTGAATGGACGGCCCCTCACGGCCGAGCGACAGACCAAACAACGCGCCCAACAGTCCACCGACGAAACGGACTGGCAGAATCGTCTGCCAACGCATCTTCAAGCCGCATATCACCACGCCGTTGGTCTGCGGGATGCCGCTGCCACCAGCCATCGGCTCCTTGCCGACCATCCACGCGATTGCTAGCGCGGCCGCCACCGCGGCAACCGCCCACGGCGCAATCAGCCACGGGGTCTCGCGAATCCGCGCATATATCCAACGGGACGCATCCGTGCCGTATTCGATGCCGAGACGGTATACGACAACCAGCAATCCTGAAACCAGACCAATGACTATGCCGGCCGCCGCCATCTTCCACTTCAAGTGGTCGAATCGCGGAATCAGCCGGCGGATATCATGTGCCGCGTCGTTACCAGTCAAGCCGGGAAATTCGTTGCAGACGGTCAGTCGACCAGCGAATTGATCTGGATGACATGATCGCGCTGTGGGCCGGTGCCGATCACGGAGATACGGCAGCCGCTCAGCTCTTCCAAACGCTTGACGTAGGCCTGGCAGGTGGCGGGCAGCTCGTCGAAGGAGTGGCAGTCGGAGATGTCTTCATCCCAGCCGGGCATGGTCTCGTAAATCGGCTTGGCGGCGGCGAAAGCGGCCTGATCGGTCGGCATATCGTCGTGACGTTCGCCGTCCACGTCGTAGGCCACGCAGATCGGAATCTCCTTCAGGCCGGTGAGCACGTCGAGCTTGGTGAGCACGATGTCGGTCAGGCCGTTGACCTGGGAGGCGTAACGGTTGACGACCGCATCGAACCAACCACAGCGACGCGGGCGGCCGGTGGTCACGCCGAACTCGTGGCCCTGCTGACGCAGCCATTCGCCGGACTCGTCCAGCAGTTCGGTGGGGAATGGGCCTTCGCCCACGCGGGTGACGTAGGCCTTGGAGACGCCGATTACGCGGGTGATCTTGGTGGGGCCCACGCCGGTGCCGGTGCAGGCGCCGCCGGCGGTCGGGTTGGAAGAGGTGACGAACGGGTAGGTGCCGTGGTCCACGTCAAGCATGGTGGCCTGAGCGCCTTCAAACAGTACGGTCTTGCCTTCGTCAAGCGCCTTGTTGAGAATCAGGCCGGTGTTGGCCACGTACGGCTTGAGGCGTTCGCCGAGCTTCAGCAGCTCCTCGGTGGTCTGGTCCACGTCGATCGGACGACGGTTGTAGAGCTTGACCAGCATCTGGTTCTTCTGGTGCAGGCTGGCCTCCACCTTGTCGTGCAGATGGTCGGCGTTGAACAGGTCATGCACGCGGATGCCGACACGGTTGATCTTGTCCGCGTAGGCTGGGCCGATGCCACGGCCGGTGGTGCCGATCTTGTGCTTGCCAAGGAAGCGTTCAGTCACCTTGTCGAGTGTGCGGTGGTAGGGCGCGATGATGTGCGCGGCCTCGCTCACCTTGAGGTGGGAGCAATCGATGCCGCGGGATTCCAGGCCGTCAATCTCCTCGAAGAGCACTTCCGGGTCCACGACCACGCCGTTGCCGATCACCGGGGTGAGGTTCGGGTTGATGATGCCGGAGGGCAGCAGGTGCAGGGCGTACGACTCGTCGCCGACCACCACGCTATGGCCCGCGTTGTTGCCGCCGTTGAAGCGCGCGACGTAATCGACCTTGGTGCCGATCAGATCGGTAGCCTTGCCTTTACCCTCGTCGCCCCACTGAGCACCGATAAGAACAATTCCAGGCATGATGCACCTCCGCATTCGCACGATTCCGCCGGAAACAGACTACCTTACACCCTCTACTCTGCGAAGTTTCGTCTCACGCAGGGCGAGGCTGGGGGTGCGACGACCCGGAATGGGTGACGAATTTCTACTCGTACGAGGCGGCGCTGTGACCAATCGCACAAGCGCACAGGTTGAAGAACGGGGCCTAGCGGGCATGCCTCGCGCGATAATGAAGCCATGACGATCGCAACACCGGAACGCTATGCCGAAATGCTCGATGCCGCCCGCCGAGGCGGTTACGCCTATCCAGCCATCAACGTAACCAGCTCACAGACGCTGAATGCCGCATTGAAGGGCTTCGCAGACGCCGAGTCCGACGGCATCATCCAGATTTCCGTGGGAGGCGCGGCTTACGTCTCCGGCATAGGGGTCAATGATCGCGTTACCGGCTCGCTGGCACTGGCGGCTTTCGCACATGAAGTGGCTGCGAAATACCCGAACATCACCATCGCCCTGCACACCGACCACTGCGCCAAGCAGTATCTGGATGAGTGGGTGCGTCCTCTGCTCGCGCATGAGGCCGATCAGGTGGCACGAGGCCAGGAGCCCACATTCCAGTCGCATATGTGGGATGGCTCCACCGTGCCGCTCAAGGAAAATCTGGACATCGCCGAGGAACTGCTCGACAAGTCGCAGAAGGCGCACACCGTGCTCGAAATCGAAATCGGCGCGGTCGGCGGTGAGGAAGACGGCCACTCCGCCGAAATCAATGAAAAGCTGTATTCCACTCCGGAAGATGGCCTCGAAGTCGCCCGCCGACTGGGTTTGGGCGAACGTGGCCGGTACATGGCCGCTTTCACATTCGGCAATGTGCATGGTGCCTACAAGCCCGGCGTGGTCAAGCTGCGTCCGTCGCTACTCGGCGACATTCAGGCGCGTGTGGCGCGCGCGGTGGCCGAAGGCGAGTTGCCTAGCGCGGCCGGCATAGTCGATTTCCCCAACGGCAAGCCGTTTGAGCTGGTGTTCCACGGCGGCTCCGGTTCACGCCCGGAAGAAATCGCCGAAGCTGTAAGCTACGGCGTGATCAAGATGAACATCGACACCGATACCCAGTACGCCTTCACCCGTCCAATCGCCGACCACGTGTTCGAGAACTACGACAAGGTGCTGAAGATCGACGGCGAAGTGGGCGAGAAGAAGTTCTACGATCCGCGTTCTTGGGGCCGTAAGGCTGAGGATTCCATGTCCGCCCGCGTGGTCGAGGCTTGCCGGCAGCTGGGTTCCGCGGGCAAAGCGCTCAAATAGCGCGTAGTTTTGCGATCGTGCGCGACACTTTCCCGGAAATAATGAAAATCATTGAAAATCAATGGAGCGGACAACGGGAGTCGAACCCGCCTCTAAAGCTTGGGAAGCTTTCATTCTACCGATGAACTATGTCCGCATGCCTTACGGCTGCTGCACCTCACGTGACGAGCATGCTCAGCCAAACGAGGCACGAATAGTTATCCTAGCACGTCACCTGCCGACGCGCGTGGAGTAGGTGGGCGGAGCGATCGGCGTGCCGTTCATTTCGTTGGCCATCTGCATGAGACGCGCTATGCGCTCATCGGTCGGCGGGTGCGTGGAGAACAAGCGCGAGAAACCGACCGCGGAGAACGGGTTGGCGATCATCATTGCGGAGACGGACTGGGTGCCGGCGGTTTTGCGCATCGGCGCGGTCTGTGCGCCGTAGGAAATCTTGTTCAGCGCGGAAGCCAGGGCCTCGGGATCGCCGGTGAGCAAGCTGCCGTCTTCATCGGCGTCGTATTCGCGGGTGCGGGAGATGGCCATCTGGATCAAAGACGCGGCAATCGGCGCGAGAATCACGCTCAGCAATGCGCCGATCAGGCCGAGGCCACCGGAACTATCGCGGTCGTCTCGCGAGCCGCCACCGAAATACATCAGCGAATAGCCAAGGTAGGAGATGACAGTGGCCATGGCAGAGGCGATGGCGGAAGTCAGGATGTCGTGGTTGTACACGTGCATAAGTTCGTGGCCCAGCACACCACGCAGTTCACGGGCGTTGAGAATCTGCAGGATGCCTAGGGTGCAGCAGACAGCCGCGTGCCGTTCGTTGCGTCCGGTGGCGAAGGCGTTCGGGCTCATGGTGGGGGCGATGTAGATGCGAGGCATCGGCTTGCCGGCCTTGGCGCTCAGTTCACGCACAATCTGGTAGATCTCCGGGGCTTCCTGCTCGCTGACTTCCCGCGCGCCCATGGAGGCGATGGCGAGTTTGTCGGAGAACCAGTAGGTGCCGAACGTGGTAATCAGGCCGATGACGATATAGATGCTCAGGGTTTGCCGACTGCCGCCCGTGGCCCACCAAATCAGCATGATGATGGCCCACATCAGGGCAAACAGCAGCGTTGTTTTCAGGCCGTTGAAATGGCCGTGCACCCGTACTTTGGCATCCATAATGCACACACTAAAATCGCAGGCTGAATGATTGCTGGATATGCGCCACGCGCAATGTCCCATATTCGCCCGGCCCGTCCGGCCCCGAGCCCGGCCGCGTCCGCACGGGGCGCGGCCGGGTGGACGAATACCGGACGGGCGTGGGCGAACGTCAGGCCAGGGCGAGCTCACGCATCTGGTCGGGCTCGATGACCTTCTTGTGCTCGCGACCTTCCTTGGCGCCCTCGGCGCGCTCGAAGGCGTCGACCTTCTTCCAGCCGGCGAAGTCGATCGGGCGAATGCCGCGCTCGGCCAGCAGTCGATCGATGGATTCGGGGGCGCGGTCGGCTGCCACGCGGCCACCTTCAGCGGCCTTGGCCAGATCCTCGAGCATGTTGGTCACGATGGCGAGCGCATCGGACTTGGTGGAGCCAATCAGACCCACCGGTCCGCGCTTGGCCCAACCGGTGGCGTACAGGCGGTCGCGCACTTCGCCGCCGTCGGCCTCGGTGGTGATGCGGCCGTCGCCGTTGGCGTTGGCCAGGTGAGCGCCGTGCTCGTCGTAGGTGATGCCGGGGGCTTCGGCGGGCTTGTAGCCGATGGCGTGGTAGACGGCCTCGACCGGGTAGTCGGTGAACTCACCGGTGCGGTGCATCTTGCCGTCGGCACCGGTTTCGGTGCGCTCCACGCGGATGGCCTTGACCTTGCCGTCCTCGCCGAGGATCTCGGTGGGGGCGGAGTTGAAGTGCACGTAGTACTTGCGGTCGGCCGGGTTGCCTTCGAAGTCGACGTCGCCGTCATCTTCCATGTCTTCGGCCATCTCGCGGACGGCGAACAGCTCCTCGACCATCTGGCGGGTGAGCTTGTCCTTGCCGGCCACCTCGATGGTCTCGTCGTCCAGATCGAAGTCGTCCTCGTTGATGATGAGCTGCACGCCGGGCAGCTTCTCCATCTCGCGCAGTTCCTGCACGCTGAACTTGGCCTGGGCCACGCCACGGCGGATGAACAGGTGGAGCACCTTGGCCTTGTTCTGGCCGATGCCCTCGTACACGTTGTCCGGAATGTCGGTCTTGGCCTTGAGGTCGTCGGCGTTGCGCATGAGTTCGCGGGCCACGTCCATGGCCACGTTGCCGCCGCCGATCACGGCGACGTTCTCGGCCGTAAGCGGCCATTCGCGGGCACCGGTGGGGTAACCGTCGTACCATTCGACGAACTTGGCGGCACCGTACACACCTTCAAGGTCGGCACCGGGCAGGTTCAGCGGCTTGTCCTTGACCGCGCCGGTGGCGAACAGCACGGCGTCGTAACGGGCCAGCAGGTCGTCAAGGGTCACGTCCTTGCCGAATTCCACATCGCAGTAGAGGTGGATGTTCGGGTTGTCGAGCGTCTTCTCAAGCGCGGAGGCGATGAACTTGATGGACGGGTGGTCCGGGGCCACACCGTAACGCACCAGGCCGAACGGCACGGGCAGCTTCTCGAACAGGTCGATGCGCGCTTCGGTGCCGAGGCCAAGTTCTTCGCCCAGCTTCTTGAGCTGGCGCAGGAAGATATCGGATGAGTAGACGCCGGCCGGGCCAGCGCCGATTACAGCAATGCGGAGTTCAGTATTCACAGATTCAGTCACGCGCTCTAGCCTAACGCAAAGCCTTCCGTTGCAACAGAGGGAGGGTGGTGGGAATTCTGTGTATTAGGCCATAGTTTGTGCGTTTGGGAAACCTACGAGCACTGCTAATGTCAGATTATGGGTTTCCCTATTGGTCAAGTTATTGCCGTTCTCATTCCAAGAAGCATGCAAGGCGGATCAGGCCCTTACTCCGGATACGTTTATGCTGCAAGGCGGTTATCCACGCATTTATGACACGAGAATGCCGCTCAATCTGTTCTTCTCGAACTACATCGACACTTATATCGAACGTGATGTTTCCGAATATCTTGATGTACGCAATTTGGCTGAATTCCGCCGATTCTTGACTCTTTGCGCACTCAGTTCCGGAGCACTCATAAACTACACCAACATCGCCAATGAACTTGGTGTAAGTCCGCGAACCGTAAAGGCATGGATGTCGATTCTGGAATCAAGTTACATCGCATTCCATCTCATGCCGTTCTACACGAACGCACGCAAACAGGTGGTCAAAACGCCGAAACTCTATTTTTATGACACTGGCTTGCTGTGTCATCTCTTGGGCATTCGGACGGTCGAAGCACTGGTTGCGCATCCCAAGTTCGGCGATATATTTGAAAACCTCATCATTGCGGAAACCATGAAACAGCATTTGAACGCCAATCAGGAGCCACAATTATTCTTCTACCGCGATGCCAGCAAGGTCGAGGTGGATTTGTTGGATTTCACCGATCCTAACAACCGTATGCTCATAGAAATCAAATCCGGACAAACCTATCATGACCGGTTCGCCCGCCATCTCACTTTAATTGGCAATGTTCTCGGTATACCGTGTGAGCAACAGTACGTAACCAGTCGGGTTGAGCATAGTTATGTCTCACAAGGAATCCGCGTCACCTCCACCCCTCGATTGGCTAGAAGGCCGACGGTAAAGAGCCGCCGCAGAGCAGTAGGAATTCTATGCAATCAGTGAATCCCTTGAGGCATTAAAGACGTCACCTCCAACGGCTCTTTACGACCTCGATTGCATTCATTAGGTCATTTCTTCGTCCATTAGGTCGGAGGGTGCTGAAGCCATCCCTTGGAACGGCGGGGTTTCAAGGGCCGCTCCGACCAAGGACCGACCTAATAAACGTCAAATCGACCTAATGAATAACTCCGATGCTATTGCTGCTTTCGTGGGTGGGATTTCCGTTTCCGCCACGTCACCAACCGTATCGCCCCGATTATGTTTCGATGCGGTGGACTCGACATACGACCATCCCGGTCAGTCAACTGACCTACAAAAACAGCAGAAGCCTCATATTCTTAATCAGTCCCGATCAATTAGGGCAGTGAGGGCCCAGAGGATGCTCACCACGTCGATGGCCTCCTGGAGGAAGGCACCGACGACGACCGGGATAAGGTTGAACGCGGCGGCAATCATGCCGATGGTGGCAAGCACAAGGCCCGCGATTACGGCTTGAAGCATCACGCGCTTGGTGCGGCGTGCAATGGCGATGGCGCGCGGCACGGCGGCGATATTGTCATTCATAATGACCACCTGAGCGCTTTCGGAAGCGGCGGTGGACGTGCCATCGGTCATGGCCACGCCGATATCGGCAACAGCGAGCACCGGGGCATCATTCACACCGTCACCAACCATCATCGTGACGGTTTTGCCGGCTCCTGTAGCGGCCCTGACTGCGGCTACCTTATCCTCCGGGAACAGTTCGGCGTGAACCTCGTCAATGCCGACTTCGCTGGCAATGATATTGGCGGAAGCCCGCTTGTCACCGGTAAGCATGGCGAGCTCGGTGACGCCCAACTCATGCAGTTTGGCGAGCACTGCCTTGGCGTTGGCACGCGGCACATCGCGCAGCACGATGCGCGCGATCAGCCGGCCGTCAACGGACACGTAGGACGCCATCTCATCCGGCTGCAGCAGGCCAAAGCGAGTGCGCAGGTCATCTTTTTGCTGAGCTCCCCCTCTTAGGGGGAGCTGGCCGCTTCGCGGGCTGAGGGGGGCAGCCTCGCCGACCGCCAGGAATCCATCCTCCCCAGCAGCCGCGAAAGACAGCCGGCCAACGCGCACCGCGTGTCCGTTCACCTCGCCGGAAACGCCCTTGCCGGCGTCTTCATTGATGTTCTTGACGACCGGATACTCCCGTCCATGGCCAGGCCAGCTGGCCTCCGGCTCTGGGCACAGGCGCTGGCCATCCTCGAACCGCTGGCGCAGTCGGGCCAGCGCCTCCGCGCCGGCCTTGGCAATGCCTTTGGACAGGATGTGCACCGAGTAGCTTTCCACCGCGCCGGCCATCATCAGCACATGGTCTTCGTTGAGACGGGTTGCAGCGCCGGGCAACATCTCGACGCGCACCACCTGCGGCTGCTTGACGGTGAGCGTACCGGTTTTGTCGAAGAACACCTGCGTGACGCGGCCAAGGTTTTCCAGCACGTCCTGTGCTTTGATAAGCACGCCGGCTGCGGCGAGGCGTCCGGTTCCGGCGATGTATGCCACCGGTGCGGCGATGAGCAGCGGGCAGGGCGTGGCCAGCACCAGCACCTGGGCGAATCGCGTCGGCACCCCGGACACCGCCCATGCGACGCCGGCAATCACCAGCGAGAGCACGGTAAAGGGCACAGCCAAGCGGTCGGCGGTTTTTACCACGGCCGGGCGCGACTCCTGCGCGGAGGCCACGAGCTCGAGGATGCGCTGGTACTGCGAATCGGCGGCCACCTGGGTGGCACGCATGGTCAATGCAGTCGAGCCGTTCACCGCGCCGGACATCACGCGGGCGCCGGCGAACACTTCACGCGGCACCGGCTCACCGTTGATATTGCTCAGGTCGAGCGTGGTCGTGCCGGACAGCAGCTCGCCGTCAACCGGCACAGTTTCGCCCGGCAACACCATGAGTACGTCGCCCAGCTGCACCTGCTCGACCGGCACCGTGTCGAAGCGGTGCGCGGCGGCGGCAGCCGATGCCAAGCCCACACGCCGGAAGCCATCGGACGAATCGCCCTTATCGGCAGCAAACCCACGCCCCACGCCAGGCAGGTTGACGACGTGCGCGGTTTGCGGCGCGGCCTCCATCAGCGCGGTCAGACTGCGCTCGGCCTTGGCTTGAGCGTATTCCTCAATGGCCTCGCCGGACGTGATCATCAGCGTCACCGCCCAACTTGCCCAGTATTCGGCGACGGCCACGGTGGAGAGGATCGCGACCACGGCCAGCACATCGACTCCAACCTGCCCATGACGCAAATCGTCAATCATGCCGCGCACAGTGTCAATCACAATAACCAGCACCAGTGCGATAACCAGCCACTGGCCGAAACCCGGATTGCCGAGTACCGGAATCGCCATCGCATTGCCCCACGGACGCCAATCGCCTAGTAAAGCCAACGGAATTGCGGCGATGACGACGACCGGAAGCATCGGCACAAGCTTGCAGATGTCGAGAATTTTGGTGAAGAATCTGATGAGTCTGCTCATCATTGCTCCTTACGCTCGTATACGGAGTCGATTGCGGTACGGTAAGCGTGGCCCGCGCAATCGGCGCTACGGTCACGCCTTGTTAACCCACCGGCGGCTTTGCCTGGGGCTTCGCTTTGCTCGGCTCCCGCGCAACCTTCCGATACACGGCGTAAAGAAATGTATTCAGTTTTGTATTGAATTATGCGCTGTGTTCGGGACGTCGCCCGAACTCAGTGCTTGGCCTACCCTATCAACGAGCGTTGCGCGACATGCCGGATATCGAAACTACGTTGGCGGCATGGGCGCGGGGCACAATCGCGCATACGAAAGGCCCGTGGCAGGAGTTTGCTCACTGTCACGGGCCTTTGCTTGTCCGACACGGTGTTCAGCGGTTACCGCTCAACACCGTGTGACGTTGTCGAGTCGGCTTTACCACAGGCCGAATGGGTCGGAGAAGCCGCCGCCGTCACCGGTGCCTCCATCGCTGTTGCCATTGCCGTTACCGTTACCGTAACCGTTCTGGCCATTGCCATTCTGGTTGTTCTGCTTATTCTGGCTGTTGCCGTTGGAATCGGAGCTGGACGAGCCGTTCACCGACGACTCCTCCTGATCGAGCGTCACGTCCACATCCATGGTCTTGCCGTCGCGCACGATGGTCAGCGTCACCTTGTCTCCCAAAGCCGCGGCACGAACGTAACCAAGCAGCGAGTAGTTGTTGTTCACCGCGTTGCCGTTGAAGGCCACGATGGTGTCGCCCTCCTTGAGACCGGCCTTGTCGGCCGGGCCGCCGGAGACGACCGCGCTGCCGGTGGCGCTCGACTTGGTGATGGTCGCGCCGCCGCGGGTCACACCGTCGGCTTCAACCGTGTCGGACTTGATGACCACGCCGAGGGCAACGTGCTTGACCTTGCCGTCCTTGATGATTTCGTCGGCCACACGCTTGACGAGGTTGGACGGGATGGCGAAGCCGATGCCGATGGAGCCGGCGGAGTCGGAGGAGGTGGCGGTGGAGGCGATCGAGGAGTTGATGCCGATCACCTGGCCGGCCGCGTTGAAGGTCGGGCCGCCGGAGTTACCGGGGTTGATGGCCGCGTCGATCTGGACGGCGTTGGTGACGATCTCGTTGTTGTTGTCGTCGGTCACGGTCACCGGGCGGTTCAGGGCGGAGACGATGCCGGTGGTGGCGGTGTCGTCGTAGCCGAGCGGGTTGCCGATGGCCATCACGTTCTCGCCGACGGCGAGCTTGTCGGAATCGGCGAATTCCACGGCCTTGAGGTCGCTCGGCGGGTTGTCGAGCTTGATGACCGCAAGATCGGTGGTGGTGTCGGTGCCGACGAGCGTGGCGGAATACATGTTGCCGTTGGCAAGCGTCACCTGAATCTGCTGGGCGCCGGAGATCACGTGGTTGTTGGTGATGATGTGGCCTTCGGTGTCGATGATGGCGCCGGAGCCCTTGGCGGTGCCGTTGCTCAACGCGGTCTGGATGGAGACCACGGAGCCGGAGACATCGCTGGCGACGGTCTGCCAGTCGGGGGCTTCGCCGCTCTTGGCGGTGGCGGACCCGGAGCCGGACTTATTCGAGCTGACGTTGGACAGCGAATTGCTGGTCGGCAAGGTGATCAGGCCGCTGGTGAGGGCGCCGTAACCGAGGCCCAGGCAGAGGGCCGCAGCCAGAACGGCGGCGACCACGGCGATGAGGATGTTGCTCGCCGTCTTGGACATGCCCTGCTTGGCGGGGCCGGGCTGACCGGGCTGTCCCGGCTGGGTCGGACCTTGACCGTTCGGCGTACCGGTACCGGGAACGCCGAAACCGAACAGACCGCCCTGCTGGGGCTGCTGGCCATTCTGGCCATTCTGACCGGACTGGCTGGCAAACGGGTTGCCGTTGTTCTGCTGCGGCTGCGTGGGCGGATTGAACGGATTGCCGTTGCCCTGCGGCTGCGGGTTATTGGTGTAGTAGGGATTGCGGTTGCCCTGCTGGCCCTGTAGGGTTTGCTGTGCAGGCTGACCGAACGGGAATTGCTGCGTGGGCTGGGCATTGCTGCCGGCCTGGCCGCCCTGCTGGCCCTGTGCCTGAGTCGGGGTCGGACCATAAGCGCCATATTCCGGGGCCGGACGATACAGCGGAGTTGTGGCCGAGGTCTGGCCTGCGGCTGGTGCTGCCGGAGAAGCCGGCGAGGAGGAGACCACCGTGCTCTCGCCCTTGGCGGAGGCGTAGTCCGGGATGGGCTCGGTAGCGGCTTGCGTAGGCTGCTGATCGGCAGCGAGGGCGGCCGAGGAAACCGGGGCTTGCTGCTCGCTGGAATCGCTGGCGTTGCCGGCATCAACCGAGTCGCCACCCACAAACGGGTTCTTCGGCTCGGCGTTGCCGGTATCGGCAGTACTATTGGGGTTTTCGTTATTCCGCGGGGTCTGGTCGACGCCCTGCGGGTTAAATTCGTCAGCCATTGCTGCTCCTTTTCCTAAATTCCTATCACGTCTGTTCGGCGGCTATTCGGGCACTTGCCCATTGCCACTTCTCGTGTGCTACCTCAGTAGTAAAGGCAGTCAATCTGGAGGTTTTCTGAACGTTGATTGAAAGTCTATGCGTAATCATCGCAGAGTCTTATGGGCATCTCGGCTTCGAGGGGCTGATTTCCTGTTTCGGGAACATCTACTTGCACTTCAAGGGGCTGTTCGCGCGGTCAATTCCGAGTATCAAGGGCCCTCATTTAACGCCATTCCGCCATTTTTGCAGCCGGCCTACTTGACCGGGAGCCCCTTGAAGCGGAAGTAGACGTTCGGGAGCGGCGAAATCCGCCCCTCGAAACCGAGTTCTTCACAATTTCCGGCCCTTTTCTGGCCCTTCTGCCTAAAGTGAACATATGACGATCAGCCTTCTTGAACATCCGTTGGGCGCACAGCCCGGACAGCCCGGCGACCGCAGCGCCTTCCATTTCGAAACGATCACCCGCCTGCCATCCACGGCCAGCGGGCTTGGGCGAGACGGTGCCCGATACGGCCGCACCGGCATCATTCACACGCCCCACGGCGATATTCGCACGCCTGCCTTCGTGCCGGTGGGCACGCAAGCCGCGATGAAGGCCGTGCTGCCCGAGCAGATGAAGGATCTAGGCGCACAGTGCCTGCTGGCCAACGCCTTCCACCTGTTCGAGCGCCCGGGCGAGGACGTGCTGGACGCGGCCGGCGGCTTGGCGCGTTTCATGAACTGGGATGGGCCCACGTTCACCGATTCTGGCGGTTTCCAAGTGATGTCGCTGGGCGTCGGCTTCAAGAAGACGCTGGCAATGGACGTGACCGGCATGAAGTCGGACGACATCATCGCCAAGGGCAAGGAGCGCATGGCCTGGGTGGATGAGGACGGCGTGACGTTCAAGTCGCCTTTGAATGGTGACGCACATCGTTTCTCCGCTGAGATTTCGATGGGCATCCAGCACAAAATCGGCGCGGACATCATGTTCGCGTTCGATGAACTCACCACGCTGATGAACACCCGCTCCTACCAGGAGGATTCGGTGGAGCGCACGTTCCGCTGGGCCCGTCGCTGCGTGGACGAGCACCAGCGGCTGACGGCTGATCGAGTCGGGAAGCCGTATCAGGCGTTGTATGGCGTGGTGCAGGGCGCGAATTACGAGGATCTGCGCCGACGTGCGGCCTCGCAGATCGCCTCTCTGGACTTCGACGGCGTGGGCATCGGCGGCGCGATCGAGAAGCGCATCATCGGCGACACCTGCGCATGGATCTGCGACGCGATGCCGGAAAACCGCCCACGCCACGTGCTGGGTATCGCCTCTGTGGACGACATTTTCGCTTGCGTGGAGAACGGCGGCGACACCTTCGACTGCGTGGCCCCCGCACGCTGCGCCCGAAACGGCGCGATTTACACGCGCGCCGGCCGGTACAACATCAAGCGTGCCCAGCATAAGTTCGATTTCGGGCCGCTGGAGGAGGGATGCGACTGCTACACATGCCAGCATTATTCGCGCGCGTACGTCGACCACCTGCTGCGCGCCCGCGAGTTCAACGGGTTCACGTTGGCCACGATCCACAACGAGCATTTCTTCGTGAAGCTGCTAGACGACATCCGCGCCTCGATCGACGGCGGATACTTTGATGAGTTCCGCGACGAAGCGCTGGCCCACTTCTACGGCAACGGCGAGCGCCGGCCAGGGTTGTGAGTTTTTCTCCTTCGTTGCGGCTTGTGCTGCCACGAAGTGACTGAGGGGAGTGTCGCCACCGTCAAAGATCACGGCACCCGCAGAAGACCCACGAGCGATATATCCCTGCCGCCCATGCGACACGCCGAAGATTGCATGATTACCCAGCCGGGTGTAAGTTAGTCGATTGTCTGCGAGTGTGGCGGAATGGTAGACGCGCTGTCTTCAGGTGGCAGTGAGTGTATGCTCGTGGGGGTTCAACTCCCCCCACTCGCACCAGCAACTAAAGGGCTGGAATCGGAAGGTTCCAGCCCTTTTGCTTTGTCCGGGCAAGCGCCGTTTTTCAGGGGGGG
>ERZ1106931.1007-NODE-1007-length-13734-cov-5.088457_pt1 | contig 13734 bp, 13 predicted proteins | sample MGYA00403664_ERZ1106931 | MGnify/ENA primary metagenome ERZ1106931 (study PRJEB35170, sample SAMEA104062435) | human gut metagenome | biome: human gut; feature: human-associated habitat; material: faeces | place: Denmark | collected 2012-06-29 ... | reverse complement strand
ATACTGTCACGGGCCCTACAGCGCTCAGGAGCAAGCAATGAACGAACTGGTGCAAATACTAAAAAATACCCGCCAGCATCTGATGACCGGCGTGTCACATATGATCCCCTTCGTGGTCTCCGGCGGGATCCTGCTGGCGGTGTCCGTCATGTTGTATGGCAAAGGCGCGGTACCCGATGCCGCCTCCGACCCCAACCTGAAGAAACTCTTTGATATCGGCGTCGCCGGGCTGACGTTGATGGTGCCCTTTCTCGCCGCCTACATCGGCTACTCCATTTCTGACCGCGCCGCGCTGGCCCCCTGCGCCATCGGCGCCTGGGTGGGCAACAGTTTTGGCGCCGGTTTTTTCGGCGCGCTGATCGCCGGCATGATTGGCGGCCTGGTGGTCTATTACCTGAAAAAAATCCCCGTACATAAAGTTCTGCGCTCGGTGATGCCGATTTTCATCATTCCCATCGTCGGCACCTTTATCACCGCCGGGATCATGATGTGGGGGCTTGGCGAGCCGGTTGGCGCGCTGACCGCTAACCTGACCGGCTGGCTGCAGGGGATGCGCGAGGGCAGCATCGTGGTGCTGGCCATCATTATGGGTCTGATGCTGGCCTTTGATATGGGCGGCCCGGTGAACAAAGTTGCCTACGCCTTCATGCTGATTTGCGTTTCGCAGGGCGTCTACAGCGTGGTGGCTATCGCCGCCGTCGGTATCGCCGTACCGCCGCTGGGCATGGGGCTGGCGACACTGATTGGCCGCAAATATTTCACCGCCGAAGAGCGGGAAACCGGCAAAGCCGCGCTGGTGATGGGCTGTGTCGGCGTGACCGAAGGGGCGATTCCCTTTGCCGCCGCGGATCCGCTGCGCGTCATTCCGGCCAATATGATTGGCGCCGCCAGCGGCTGCGTCACCGCCGCGCTGATGGGCGCCCAGTGTTACGCCGGCTGGGGCGGGCTTATCGTGCTGCCGGTGGTCCAGGGCAAGCTCGGGTTTGTTGCCGCGCTGCTGGTCGGCGCCTGCGTCAGCGCTGCCTGCGTCATCCTGCTGAAAGCCTTCGCCAAAAAGAAACCCACTGACGTCGCCGCTGACGATGAACTAGACCTTGATTTCGAAATTAACTAACAGACTGGAAGGAACAGATTATGACCCACATTATCGCTGTCACCGCCTGCCCGTCGGGCGTGGCTCACACCTACATGGCCGCTGAATCGCTGGAAAGCGCCGCCAAAGCCAAAGGCTGGCAGGTCAAGGTTGAAACGCAGGGTTCTATCGGCATTGAAAACGAACTGACGGCGGAGGAGATTGCCGCCGCCGATATGGTCATTCTGACCAAAGATATCGGCATCAAATTCGAAGAGCGTTTTGCCGGGAAAACTATCGTGCGCGTCAATATCAGCGATGCGGTCAAGCGCGCCGACGCCATCATGAACAAGATAGACAGCCACCTTTCCCAGAGCGCCTGAAGCCTTAAAAGGGCGCCTTCGCGCCCTTCGCCACAACATGGAGTTTATCATGACGAATCGTACCCAACGCCTGAAAGCCAGCCTGTTCGCCCAGCCGCGCGAAATCTCCCTTGAGCGTGCATTACTCTACACTGCCAGCCATCGGCAGACGGAGGGCGAGCCGGTGATTATCCGCCGGGCGAAAGCCACCGCGTGGATCCTCGATAAGGTGATGATTTCGATTCGTGAGGATGAACTGATCGCCGGCAACCGCACCGTCAAACCGCGGGCAGGGATTATGTCGCCCGAGATGGACCCCTACTGGCTGCTCAACGAGCTCGACGCCTTCCCGACCCGCCCACAGGACCGCTTCGCGATAAGCGAAGAAGATAAGCAAATCTACCGCGAAACGCTGTACCCCTACTGGGAAAAGCGTTCAATGAAAGATTTCATCAACGGCCAGATGACCGAAGAGGTCAAGGCCGCCGTCAACACCCAGATATTTAGCGTGAACCAGACCGATAAAGGCCAGGGCCATATCATCATCGACTATCCACGGCTGCTGAATCATGGCCTTGGCGCCCTGGTCTCCGAGCTCAAAACGCACTGCGCCCGGCAACCGGAGAACCCCTTTTATCAGGCGGTACTGATCCTGCTGGAAGCTTCCCAGCGCCATATTCTGCGCTACGCCGCGCTGGCCGAGGAGATGGCAGGGCACTGTCAGGACCCGCAGCGTCAGCAGGAGCTGTTAACCATCGCCGCTATTTCGCGCCACAACGCGCAGCATCAGCCAACGGACTTCCCCCAGGCCTGCCAGCTGTTCTGGTATATGAATATCATTCTGCAATACGAATCCAACGCCAGCTCGATTTCACTCGGACGCTTTGACCAGTACATGCTGCCGTTTTATCAGGCATCTCTGAATCAGGGTCAGGATCCCGCATATATCAAGGAGTTGCTGGAGTCGCTGTGGGTGAAATGCAACGATATCGTCCTGCTACGCTCCTCCAGCAGCGCGCGCTATTTCGCGGGTTTTCCCACCGGCTATACCGCCCTGCTCGGCGGGCTGACGGACACCGGGCGCAGCGCGGTCAACGTGCTGTCATTTTTATGCCTCGACGCCTATCAAAACGTTCAGCTGCCGCAGCCGAATCTGGGCGTGCGGGTCAACGAGCTGATTGATCGCCCGTTCCTGCGCAAAACTGCCGAAACCATCCGCCTGGGCACCGGCATCCCGCAGATTTTCAACGATGAGGTGGTCGTGCCGGCCTTCCTTAACCGCGGCGTGTCGCTGGAAGATGCCAGAGATTACGCGGTGGTCGGCTGCGTGGAGCTCTCTATTCCAGGGCGCACCTACGGCCTGCATGATATCGCCATGTTTAATCTGCTGAAGGTGATGGAAATTGTGCTGCAGGAAAATGAACATCAGCCTGACGTCAGCTGGGACGGCCTTATCTGCCAGATCCGCGACAAAATCCGCCATTACATCAAGCTGATGGTCGAGGGCAGCAACATTTGCGATATCGGCCACCGCGACTGGGCGCCGGTCCCGCTGCTCTCCTCGTTCATTGAAGATTGCGTGCAGCACGGCAAAGATATCACCGCCGGCGGCGCGCGCTATAACTTCTCCGGCGTTCAGGGTATCGGAATCGCTAACCTGAGCGATTCGCTGTACGCCCTGAAGGGTATGGTCTTCGACCAGCGGCGTCTCAGCTTTGACCAACTGATGGCCGTGCTGAAAGCCAATTTCCAGACGCCGGAAGGGAAAAAGATCCGCGCCCGGCTGATTAACCGTTTTGACAAGTACGGCAACGATATCGACGATGTCGACAATATTAGCGCCGATCTGCTGCGTTTTTACTGCAAAGAAGTCGAGCAGTATCTGAACCCGCGCGGCGGTCATTTTACCCCCGGCTCCTACACCGTCTCCGCGCACGTGCCGCTGGGTTCGGTGGTGGGCGCCACCCCGGACGGGCGGCTGGCCGGAGAACAGCTGGCGGACGGCGGCCTGTCGCCGATGGTTGGTCAGGATTCCCAGGGGCCGACGGCAGTGCTGAAATCGGTCAGCAAGCTGGATAACTATCTGCTGTCGAACGGTACGCTGCTGAACGTCAAATTCACTCCGGCAACGCTGGCCGGCGACGGCGGCCTGAACAAACTGGCCGATTTTTTACAGGCCTTCTGCAAGCTCAAGCTGCAGCATATTCAGTTCAACGTGGTCAATGCCGACACCCTGCGTGAAGCGCAGCAGCGGCCGCAGGACTTTGCCGGTCTGGTGGTACGGGTCGCGGGCTACAGCGCCTTCTTTGTTGAGCTGTCGAAGGAGATTCAGGATGACATTATCCGCCGCACCGCGCATCAGCTGTGAGGTCATCGACACGCGCGCCGACCGGGCGCGTATTTTTAACCTCCAGCGCTACTCGCTCAATGACGGACAAGGGATCCGCACGGTGGTCTTTTTTAAAGGCTGCCCTCATACCTGTCCGTGGTGCGCCAATCCCGAATCAATTTCACCCAGGATTCAGACCCTGCGCCGGGAGAGCAAATGCCTGCGCTGCACCCGTTGCCAGCAGGACGTTGCCGAATGTCCATCCGGAGCGTGGGAACAGATTGGCCGCGATGTGACGCTGGATAACCTGTTGCAGGAGGTGCTGAAGGATGAGGTCTTCTTTCGCGCCTCCGGCGGCGGAGTCACCCTCTCCGGGGGCGAAGTGCTCATGCAGGCCGGGTTTGCCGCCCGCTTTCTCCAGCGCCTGCGCCAGTGGGGGATCCGCACCGCCATCGAAACCGCGGGCGACAGCGCTTTTGACCGCTTTCTGCCGGTGGCCGAAGCCTGTAATGAAGTGCTGTTTGATTTTAAAATCATGGAACCTGAGCGGGCGCGGTCGCTGCTGCGAATGAATCAGCCACGGGTGCTGGACAATTTTCGCCAGCTGGCGGCGAGAAAAATCAACCTGATCCCGCGGGTGCCGCTGATCCCCGGCTACACCCTGAATACCGATAATTTTCGCCAGATTCTGGCGTTCCTCGCCCCTTTCGCGCTAAAAGAAATGCACCTGTTGCCGTTTCATCAATATGGCGAGCCCAAATACCGTCTGCTGGGCAAACCCTGGACGCTGGCCAGCGTGAAAGCGCCTGACGAAGCGGAAATTCAACCATATCGGGTGATGGCCGAAGCGGCCGGTTTCCACGTCACTATCGGCGGTTAACGCCAGGAGGATGTTATGGACTTCAATATTGTCGCCGTCACCGCCTGCGTCAGCGGCGTGGCGCATACCTACATGGCCGCCGAACGACTGGAAAAGGTCGGTCATCATGAAAAATGGCACCTGAAGGTGGAAACCCAGGGGGCGCTCGGCGTAGAAAATCGGATCACCGCGGAAGATATCGCCCGTGCCGAAGTGGTGCTGCTGGTGACGGATATCGAAATCGACGACCCTCATCGCTTTCGCGGCCTGCGGACGATTAAAACCAGTATCAAGAGCTTCCTGCTGCAGCCGCAGCAGATCGTCGAGGCCGTGAAAAGCATCATGAAAAAGCCGGTCGTCTATGTAGAACTTCCCTGACCGGCAACAGGCCTTATTCTACATCCAGCAGCCACTTTTGCGCCGGCGTCAGGCGACTTGCCGTCTCCGGCGTGAGCCAGCGCCGCTGGTCCTGCTGCGGCGTATCCGCACGATCGATATATAACCCATGCAGTACGCGTCGTCTGCTGCCTTCACGATTACGGGTGCCGCCGTGCCAGGCGTGGGCGTTGTAGATCATCACGCTGCCGGCCGGCGCGGCAAACACAATCTCATCGGGATGGGCCTGTTCCGGGTCGGCCAGCACCTCCTCCGGTAACTCGGGGCGGAGGTGGGTACCAGGAATGATCCGCGGTGCACCGTTGGCGGCGCTCAAATCGTCTATCGCCCAGATGGTATTCACCAGGTGGACTTTGGGAAAATCCGGGCGCGGCTTTTTCCAGTCGGCGTGCAGCGGCTGGTGGCCGCCGTTATACAGCGCCTCGCGCGCGTTCAGGCTGGAGACTTTAAAATCCCCGTTGAAGATATAGCGACAAGCGGAGAGGATCAGCGGGTGTGACCAGACTTTCTCCCAGATGACCCCCTTATTAATCAGGTTAGCGATCCGCGTCGCCGTCGCCTCCTGATGGTGCTCCATCGCCAGATTATCGCCTTCGCGTTCAACCAGGGTGTCAATGAGCAGGCGCATTTCGCTCAGCCACTGGGCGTCAACGACGTTATGCACGACGGTGTAGCCGAGGGTGTCGAGCTCGTGTTTCATTTGCGCGCTGAGCGCCTGGCTGGCGCCTAACGCATCGAGAAAGTTAGCCGATGATGAGTTCATTTTGCGTTCCTTTTTAACGTTCTGATAACACAAACAAACTCTACTGGTCCCTCCGCGGCATGACACGAGGCGAGCGCTACAAAAAACTGGACATACGTACGCGAGCCCACAAAGTGTGATGGACATCAACAATCTCTTTTCCGGCGATGCATGCGCTACAGCTGGCCGGCAATCCGCTGCGCAAAATGGCTAAACTAACGCTGCCGGGAAGGAAAAAATAGATTACCATCAACAGGATAATACGCATGCTGAGGGCAAAGAATGATTGAAGATCTGCCGGATATACTGCATCGGTTAATCGGTCAAAAAGATCACTTACAGGTGAGATTTCCTGAGCCGGATATCTCCGTGCCTGCCCTCGCCTTCAACGTGCCGTTTCCGCGTCTGGAAATTGTGCTGGAAGGCCAACTGAATGAACAGGGACTGCCGCTGGCCGCCTCGACGTTAACCACACTCCAGGTACTGTACGTGCAGGCGGGGAAGTGGACGCTGCCGCAGTGGACCGGTCCGGCCACTACCCTGAGCATTCTGTTTGGTCGGCAGAAACTGGGATTCAGTATTCAGCGCTGGGACGGAAAAAGCCTGCACACGGAAAAACAGAGCGTTTCCCGGCTTGGGCCGCGCGTGGGTTCCTACCTGTTGCTGAGCCTGAATGAAGTCAGCCTGCAGCCCGATCCGCTGACCGCGCGGCTGGTGGTTGCCGCGCTGCTGAGTCATTGTCGTGAACAGCTGGTCGGGCTGGAGATGCGCGTCAGCCGCAGCCGGGATCTGTTTCTCGCCGTCCAGGACTACCTTGAGGAAAATCTCAGTCTACCGCTGACGCGGGAATCGGTAGCCAAACGTTTTCACATCACGCCCAACTATCTTTCGCATATTTTTCAGAAATCAGGCTCGGTGGGATTTAATGAATATCTGACCCGTGTCCGTCTGGAAAAGGCGAAGCAGCTATTGCGCGGCTATGACCTGAAGGTGAAAGAGATTGCGCACAATTGCGGCTTTGTCGACAGCAACTATTTTTGCCGGGTTTTTAAACGCTACACAGAACGCTCGCCATCGGAGTATCGGCGACACTGCCGTAGCGCGCAGCAGGCCTAACCTGCCGCACCGGTAGATGGCGCCCACTCCACACGGCCGCGGCCGTTGTGCTTGGCCTTGTACAGCGCCTCGTCGACTTTACGGATAAACGTCTCCTGCGCTTCGCCTGGCCGCCAGGTTCCGACGCCAATGCTGATCGACAGCGGCGTCTGATGATTGATCAGGATGGTGCGGGCGTTAGCAAGGATCGACTGCGCCAGAGCGTGCAGCTCGGGCTCCGACAGGCCATCGACGATAATGGCGAACTCTTCCCCACCGATTCGCGCCGGCTGGACCTGCTCGCTGGTTAGTTTCGCCAGCTGTTTCCCCAGAGAAAATAACACTTCATCCCCCACCAGGTGGCCCCAGCTATCGTTGATTTTCTTGAAAAAATCGATATCCAGAATCATGAGTCCCAGCGCATGCCCGGACTTCTCGCGAATGGTATCAATGAAAAAACGCCGGTTGGGTAACTGGGTCAGTTCATCCTTCAGGGATTGCGAGCGCGCATCGACGTAAAGCAAATTGATTCGCTCAATAATTTTGTAGACCCCCACCACGGTAAGCAGCATCCCGGAGAGGCGCAGCAGATCTTCGCAGTAGTAGCCCATCCAGCGCGGCTGAACCACGATCTCATCCATCACGTCAAAGGTGCCGCCGGCAATCCACAACAGCAGCCCATAGCGTACGCAGTTGACGGCAATGTGGCTCATCCGCACCTTCGCCGAGCTCCACAGCATAAACACCAGAAACAACAACGCCAGCAGATCGATATAGAGGCCGGGGTTATTCAGGATCTCGTGTCGTGTACCGACCGGAGGCGACACCAGGGCGCAGCCGGCAGCAACAGCAATGATAATCAGCAGCGCAGGCAGGAGCGTCACCCGGGCCACAGCGGCCGGGCCGGGGCGATTCGCAGGAGTATGGAGTTCAGGCATAGCGGTGACTCATGGTAACAACAGGGCCGATCGCGAGACAGGATAACAGTTAAGCGTAGAGGGACGAATGAAAAAGCGACGGTTCGGTAAAATGGCGGGAATTGGACTGACCCCGCGGAATTGTTCCAACGTACTACCACTCCATGGCGACGAGGTCAGTGGCGCGGATACTATCGGCTTCATCCTCCGCCTGATTAGCTTTCTGTGCGGCACCGGCGATAGCCGGCGCCGCCTGCTCAGGGTTTAGCCGCTAAACACTCGCGCCTTGCCGCTGACCGTCAGTCTCACCATCGCGCCGGGCTGCCACGCCGGCTGGCTCACGGTTCGCAGGACAATCGGCCGCTCGTGCCCAGCCATCGACAGCGTCAACGTGGAAAGCTGGCCTGAGAAATCGACATCGCGGATAATGGCGGTACTTTCCTGCGGCCCGCTCACACTGACGCTCAGCTGTTCCGGACGCAGCATCACCCTACCTTCGCCAGCAGGATGCAGTGCGTCCGTCGCCAGGTCCCCCAGCGCGCAGCTTGCCCGGCCGGGGCTAAGGCGTGCGGGGAGGATCAGGGCATCGCCAAGAAATAACGCCGTCTCTTCATCCACCGGCTGCGAGTAAACCGTCAGCGGGGTTCCAACCTGGGCGAAGCGCCCCTGACGCATTACCGCCACCTGCGTAGCGAACGACAGCGCCTCGTTCTGGTCATGAGTCACCAGAATCGAGGCGATCCCCGTCTCGGCCAGCAGGTCCGCCGTCGCTTTGCGTGTGCTGGCGCGCAGCCCGGTATCCAGTGCAGAAAACGGCTCATCCAGCAGCATCAGCGCCGGCTGCTGAGCCAGCGCGCGGGCCAGGGCAACACGCTGCTGCTGGCCACCGGAAATTTCGTGTGGCCAGTGACTCGCCAGACCAGCGTCGAGGGCGACCATCTCCATTAGCGCCCCCACGCGGCGACGCTTCTCCTCACGGCTGGCGTCGAGCCCCCAGGCGATATTGTCCGCAACATTAAGATGAGGAAACAGCGCCCCTTCCTGCGGAACATAGCCGATCCTTCGCTGGTGGGCGGGGACAAACACACCGTCGGCAAACAGAGACTTACCGTGCATGACGATCCGCCCGCGATCGGGCGTTTCAAAACCGGCGAGAATGCGCAGCAACGTGGTTTTCCCCGAGCCGGACGGACCAACAATGGCCGTCCGGCTCCCCGGCGCTACGGTCAGATTGAGATTATCGAGGACCAGCGCATCAGCGAAGGATTTCGAAATAGAAGACAATTCCAGCATGTTACAACCCTGCCATTTTTTTCGACTGCATATAAAGAACCGCGGTCAGCGGCAGCGAAATGACGATCATCAATAGCGCGTACGGTGCCGCCGCTACGTAGTCGATCTCACTGGTTAACGCCCAGAAACCGGTCGACAAGGTGCGGGTGCCTAACGGCGAAAGCAGTAGCGTGGCGGTGAGCTCATTGCTGACGCCAAGGAACACCAGCGCGGCACCTGCGGCCGCGCCCGGCGCGGCAAGCCGCATAGTGATACTCCACAGGGCGCGGGCCGGACTGCGTCCAAGACTACGGGCAACGTTTTCCAGCTCCACCGGCGCCTGCGCGATACCGGCGCGCAGGTTAATCAGCGCACGCGGCATAAACATCAACAGATAGGCCAGAAACAGCGTCACTTCGGTCTGGTACACCGGACGGGCGTAGTGGATGGTGACCGTCACCAGCGCCAGCGCGGTGACAATACCGGGCAGCGAGCTGGTGATGTAATTACACCCCTCCAGCAGGCGGAACAGCGGGCGCGGATAGCGCACGCCGAGCCACGCAATGGGGATCGCGCAAACCGTTGTCAGCAGCGCCCCGCCCGCCCCCAGGAGCAGGGTCTGGCGCAGAGTATGCCAGAGATCGGCATGCAGCCAGTTGTCGATGCCGCCCAGCCATAGCCAGCGGCACAGGACCAGTAAGGGAACCCCCATCGCCAGCATCACCAGCAGCAGAAGCAGTAGCTGCGCGCCAAAAGCGGCCCCTTTACCCAGCACAAGCCGCTTCTGCTCGCGGGCCGCCCCGGCGCCGATACGCGCGTAACGCGCTTTACCGCGTGAGGCGCTCTCAAGCAGCAGGATCGCCAGGCAGCACAAGGCCAGCACGCCTGCCAGCATATTGGCGGCCGGACCGCTGAAGGTCGACTGGAACTGATCGTAAATAGCGGTCGTGAAGGTATCGAAGCGGATCATCACATACAGACCATATTCCGCCAGCAGATGCAGGGCCACCAGCAGCGCACCGCCGCAGATTGCCAGACGCAGCTGCGGGAGCACCACCCGGAAGAACACTTTCCACGGCGGCGTGCCCAGCGACGCGGCGACATCTTCAAGGGTGGGATCGAGGCGGCGCAGCACGGCCGCCACCGGCATATAAATAAACGGATAGTAGGCGAGCACCGAGAGAAACACCCCGGCGGAGAGGCCATGCAGCGAAGGCACGGCACTGACCCAGGCGTAGCTCTGGACAAAGGCCGGGATCGCCAGCGGGGCTACCGCCAGCGCCGACCACAGCTGCCGACCGGCAAGGGCAGTACGTTCCGTCAGCCAGGCCTGCGTCACGCCGAGCACAATACTGATGGGGACCGCCACCACCGTCAGCCACAGGGTATTGCTGAGCAGCTCCCCTACCCGCGGACGAAAGACCAGCGCTTTAATGGTCGGCCAGCCGGTGTCGAACCCAACCGCCACCACAAACCCTAACGGCAACAGCGCCAGCAATGAAAACAGCAGCGCTAACGCCACCATCGGAAATGCAGGACGCCTGCGCTCGGGCAGGCGTCCTGTTTTCTTTCCGAGCGACAAACTCAGAACAGACATAGCAACATCACTTCCTCAGGATCAGAGCAGGCCAGCCTGCGTCATCAGCTCAATGACCTTTTTACTGTTCAGCGAGGAAGGTTCTACCTTCGGTGCATCCAGATCTTTCAGCGGGGTCAGTTTCGGGTTAGAGGCCGCATCTACCCCCACGGCATATTCGAAGGCGTTATTGGTGCGCAGTGCATCCTGCCCCTGCTTGCCGGTGATCCATTTAATAAAGGCCTGCGCCTGCGCTTTATGTTTGCTGGAAGCCAGCACACCGCCACCGGAAATGCTGACGAAGGCGCCCGGATCCTGGTGTTTGAAGTAATACAGTTGGGTGTTTTTGCTGTTTTCGCCGGTTTTTGACTGATCGACGAAGCGGTAATAGTGGTAGATCACCCCGCCGTCGATCTGCCCGGCGTTGACCGCTTTCATCACCGTGCTATTGCCTTTGTAAGCGACAAAGTTGGTTTTCATCGCCTTCAGCCAGTCGAGAGTCGCCTGCTCACCCTTCAGCGCCAGCATCGCGCTGACGATAGCCTGGAAATCAGCCCCCGATGGCGAAGCCGCCCAGCGCCCTTTCCACTCCGGTTTTGCCAGATCCATCAGGGAATGCGGCAGCTGCGCCTCGCTGATTTTCGCCGGGTTGTAGACAAAAACGGTGCTGCGCGCGGCAATGCCGATCCAGCGCCCATGCTGCGGACGGTACTGCGCCGGAACCTGCTGCAGGGTGGCGGCATCCAGCGGGGCGAAAAGTTTGGCATTATCGACCAGCACCATCGACGGCGAGTTCTCGGTCAGAAACACATCGGCCGGCGACGCGGAGCCTTCCTGAACCAGCTGATTACCCAGTTCACTGTCATCGCCATTGCGCAGCGTGACCTTAATACCGGTCTCTTTGGTGAATCCATCCACCCACGACTTCACCAGATTTTCGTGCTGGGCGTTGTAAACCACAATCCCGTTCTGAGCGTCAGCCGCCATCCCCTGCGGCGCCAGAAACAGAGAAGCGGCAACCAGCGCTGCCGTACGGAGGGGCGATAAGCGAAATTTCATGAACGCATCCTTAATGAAATAGGGCAATAAACGGTAAATAGCCTGAGCGGAGAGGATTAAATCACAGCAAAAAAAGAATGATAATGAAAACAATTATCATAAACTTAAAAAAGCAAAAAATAACGTCGGCGCACCACTCTGGATGGGAAAATGCTTAAAAACATACCGCACCGGAATTTATATTAAGAAAACATTAAATTTCGATTTTTTATTGTCGGTGGAAAAATCTGCCGTTGTTACATGCGGTAAGCGGCCTTGCCAGTGGGTATTGTGATATGGATCATATTTTTAATATGCTCAATCATCGCGAAAGATTTCCCCCTTCTACGATCATTGAAAAGCCTTTAACGCCAGATGGACGGTTCCCTTTATGCCTAATTACCTTAGCACGCTAAATAAATGAAAGAGATAAAGCGGCGAAATGCATGGATTGCCTTTTCTCTGGCACTGGTGGTATTTCTTGCTGGCGTGTTTGTCATTAACTGGCAATTGTGGCATTCAGACCAGGCCACCCATGTCGCCGCCGCCCGTCAGGCGGCGAAAAAGATCGCAGCCATTCTGGATGAGGCTCGTGAAGCGACGGCCACGGCGCTGAACGTTAGCCGCAGTGGTTGCTCCGGCCAGGGTCAATTTCAGCTCGGAACGGAAGCCGCCCTGCAGCCGCACCTGCGTACCATTCTGCTGATAAAAGATGACCAGGTGTGGTGCTCGTCCCTGCCCGGCAATCGGGTCCTGACGCTCAGCCCTGAGTCTTTGCCTGACGAACCTCTGCTGCTGCTCCCGGCCAGAATGATGGTCAATAAACGGCCGGTACTGATCTATCAGGCGCGCGTAGCGGCGATCCGGGTGATTGTCACTATCAGCGACATCCATCTGCGTGATGCACTATATAGCGATACCGATAACAACGGGCTGGCACTCTGGGTGCAGAACCAAATGATTGCCAGATATGGCGATGTTAAGCCGCTGGCTGCTGACCCACACCAGGGCGTCTTTACCTCACCTGCCTATCCATTTCGCATTACCTACCCTGATTCACTTTTCTTTAGCCCCGGCCGCTTAGTCCATAATGGCTCCGGTCTGTTGATCTTTATTTTCTCAGTTTCGCTGCTGTTTTATTTCCTGATGCGTAAATATCTTAATGTTTACACCTCTGAAGAGGAAAAGTTGCGCTACGCCATCACCCAGGGTTATATCGTTCCCTACTATCAGCCGCTGGTGAATGGGAAAACCGGAGAGATATACGGCGTGGAAATTCTCGCCCGCTGGCAAAACAGCACGACGCCAGCGCGCTCGCCCGCGGAATTTATTCCGCTGGCCGAACGTACCGGCTTAATTATTCCCCTAACCCGCAGCCTGATGGCGCAGGTCAACGCGCAGATGAGACCACACTTTAGTAAACTACCGGATGGGTTTCATATTGGCCTGAATATCAGCGTGTCATATATTAACGCGCCGACGTTTATCGATGACTGCCTGCACTATCAGCGCGGCTTTGAGGGTAAAGCGGTGAAGCTGATGCTGGAGATCACGGAGCAGGAGCCGCTGTTGCTCAACGGGGCGGTTGTGGACAAGCTCAATACGTTACACTCCCGCGGGTTTTCCATCGCGCTGGACAACTTTGGCACCGGCTATTCCGGGCTTTCCTGTCTCCACGAGCTGGTTTTCGACTATATCAAAATCGATCAGAGTTTTGTCGGCCGGGTAACCGGGGAGGCGCCGACAAGCAAGCTGCTGGACTGCGTGATAGAGATGGCGCGGACGCTGTCACTGCGCATCATTGCCGAGGGCGTCGAAACCGAGGCCCAACGGGATTATCTTAATCGCCAGAATATTCATCTGCTGCAGGGCTACTATTTCTGAAAGCCGATGCCCTACGTCGCGCTGGTCATGCTCCTGCTGAGCAAACCGAAGGCGCGGATTGTCGAAGAATAAGCGGGCGTTGTGAAAATTCCTGCCATGCGACGGGCTATGTATCCGTCAGCGCTGTGGGAATGAAAACGTCGTCGGTCGCTGTCCGGGTCATGCACGACCGACCGGACAAAGCAAGAAGGG
>ERZ1106931.1005-NODE-1005-length-13756-cov-74.458726_pt1 | contig 13756 bp, 13 predicted proteins | sample MGYA00403664_ERZ1106931 | MGnify/ENA primary metagenome ERZ1106931 (study PRJEB35170, sample SAMEA104062435) | human gut metagenome | biome: human gut; feature: human-associated habitat; material: faeces | place: Denmark | collected 2012-06-29 ... | reverse complement strand
CACAATTGTATGATGCAAAGATTATGCCGAAGGATTTGTTAACCATTGTGGTATCATGTACCAGTCCAGAATTGGCGGCACCTTTCAATTTGACTGTTGCAACGCAGAATAATATGGCCTTGAATTATGCCACCACTCAGCCAGTCCTACAACAATATCTAGTGGATAATGACGGTAATATAAATTTCCCTGTATTAGGTGAACTTCATGTAGGCGGATTGACCAAGAAGGCGACCGAACAAATGATTGTGGAAAAGTTGAAACCTTATATTACGGAAACTCCTATTGTAACGGTACGTATGGTAAATTATAAGATTTCTGTAATCGGAGAGGTTGCCCGTCCCGGTACATTCACGATTTCCAATGAAAAAGTGAACATCCTGGAAGCTCTGGCTATGGCAGGTGATATGACTGTATACGGCCTGCGTGATGATGTTAAGTTGATACGTGAGAATGCCAATGGTAAGCAGGAAATTATTCCTTTGGATTTGAACAAGGCTGAGACTATTCTTTCCCCTTATTACTATCTGCAACAGAATGATATCATATACGTTACTCCGAATAAGGCGAAAGCACGAAACTCAGATATCGGAAATAGTACGAGCTTGTGGTTCTCTGCTACTTCGATTCTTGTTTCTATTGCCAGTTTGTTGTTTAATATCTTGAAATAAAAAAATATGAAGGAAGAAAATCAAAACAGGAAAGAACGTGAAATGACTGAAGAGCAGATTGATTTTCGGGCACTGCTTTTTAAATATATTATTCACTGGCCCTGGTTTGTAGGTGCTGTGTTGTTATGTTTGGTTGGTGCGTGGTTTTATCTGCACTGGGCTACGCCTATTTATAATATTTCCGCTACCGTTCTGATAAAAGATGAGAAGAAGGGCGGAGGTGCAGGACTCTCATCGGAACTGGAGGATATGGGACTAAGCGGTCTGATGACTTCTTCTAAAAACATTGATAACGAGTTGGAAGTTCTACGTTCGAAAACCTTGGTAAAAGAGGTGGTTAATCAGTTGGGACTGTATATAACCTATAAAGATGAGGATGATTTTCCTGCTAAAGGTTTATATAAGACATCTCCAGTACAAGTGAGTTTGACACCTCAAGAGGCTGAAAAACTGAAAACTTCGATGGTAGTAGAGATGACCTTACAACCTGAAGGTAGTATGGATGTGAATGTGACTGTAGGTGAAAAGGGCTATCAGAAGCATTTTGAAAAGTTACCTGCCATTTTTCCAACTGATGAAGGTACATTGGCTTTCTTTCAGGGAGTTGATTCGGTAACTTTACAGGATGGAACGAAGGTTCCTCGGATAGAGAAGAACGTACGTCATATAACTGCGACAATAAATAAACCTATGAGAGTGGCAAAAGGCTATTGTAAAAGTCTGTCTATTGCTCCTACTTCTAAGACTACTTCCGTAGCTGTGATTTCATTGAAGAACTCCAGTCTGCAGCGTGGACAGGATTTTATCAACCAGTTGCTTGAAATGTATAATCGCAATACGAACAATGATAAGAACGAAATCGCTCAAAAAACGGCAGAGTTTATCGATGAACGTATTGGTATTATTTCAAAAGAATTGGGTAGTACGGAAGCTAATTTAGAGACTTTCAAGCGTGATGCTGGTATCACGGATTTGACAAGCGAAGCTCAGATAGCCTTAGCTGGTAATGCTGAGTATGAAAAGAAGAGTGTGGAGAACCGTACTCAAATCAGCCTGGTAAATGACTTGCGTAAGTATTTAAGAGGCAATGAATACGAAGTATTGCCAAGTAATGTAGGTTTACAGGATGCCGCCTTGATCGGCGCGATTGAACGTTATAATGAAATGCTGGTGGAACGTAAACGTCTGCTACGTACATCAACAGAGAATAACCCTGCTATTGTTAACTTGGATACGAGTATCCGTGCTATGAAAGCCAATGTACAGGCTACTCTTGAAGGAACCTTGCAGGGGTTGATGATTACTAAAGAGAGCCTTGACCGTGAGGCAAGTCGCTATTCCCGTCGTATCAGCAACGCTCCGGGACAGGAACGTGCTTATGTAAGTATTGCCCGTCAGCAGGAGATTAAAGCCGGATTGTATCTGATGCTGTTACAGAAACGCGAAGAGAATGCGATTGCTCTTGCTGCTACTGCGAATAATGCGAAGATTATTGATGAAGCGATAGCTGACGATATTCCAGTATCCCCCAAACGTCCTATGATCTATTTGATTGCATTGGTACTTGGTGTTGGAATTCCGGTTGGTATCATCTACCTGATTGAACTGACGAAATTCAAGATCGAAGGTCGTGCCGATGTGGAGAAACTAACGAGTGTTCCTGTTGTCGGTGATATTCCATTAACTGATGAGAAGAATGATAAGAATGGTTCTATCGCCGTCTTCGAGAACAAGAATAATCTGATGAGTGAAACTTTCCGTAATATTCGGACCAATCTTCAGTTTATGCTAGATAATGATCAGAAGGTGATCCTTGTGACCTCAACTGTCAGTGGTGAAGGAAAATCGTTTGTTTCGTCGAATTTGGCTATCAGCCTTTCTCTTTTGGGAAAGAAAGTGGTGATTGTCGGACTCGATATTCGTAAGCCGGGGTTGAATAAAGTATTCCAGCTCTCTAATAAGGAGAGAGGTATTACTCAGTATCTTTCCAATCCTGAAACGGATTTGATGGAACTTGTTCAGCCTTCTGATGTAAATAAGAATCTGTTTATTCTTCCGGGTGGTACTGTTCCTCCTAATCCGACAGAACTGTTAGCTCGTAACGGTTTGGACAGAGCAATAGAAACCTTGAAGAAGAACTTCGATTATATAATCCTTGATACTGCTCCTATCGGTATGGTAACCGATACCTTATTAATAGGTCGTGTAGCAGACTTGTCAGTTTACGTATGCCGTGCTGACTACACTCATAAGGCGGAATATACATTGATCAATGAACTGTCTTTTGAGAAGAAGCTGCCTAATCTTTGTACCGTCATCAACGGCGTAGACCTGAAGAAGCGAAAATACGGTTATTACTACGGCTACGGTAAGTATGGCAAGCATTACGGCTATGGCAAACGTTATGGCTACGGCTATGGATATGGAGAAAAGTGATGAATAAATGTATTTCTGATGGCTATTCCGATTAACCCTCTGTCCGATAAGTCTGTGGCGTACAGAAGCGTTGTGGACTTTTATTCAGCACGGTCTTCTTTTGCCATTCCCCGAAAAGTAATTCTGTGTCTGACCGACCGTTGTAACATGCGTTGTAATATGTGCACATTACAGCATACTACCGTGGAGAAGAAGGAACTGGAAGTGTCGGATTGGGTAGAGGTCATCGAAGAACTGTCATGGGTAAAGCCCACGTTTCTCTTGTTCGGTGGGGAACCTTTGTTGTATGAGAATGTTGGTTCTCTTTTGGATTTTCTTTGTCAACGGGATTGTCCGGTGGAGGTCGTAACCAATGGTTTTTTCTTGGAGAAGTATGTTGATAAACTGATTGCAGTGGATGCTAGAGTGACAGTGAGTATGAGTGGTGTTGATAGGGTGCATGACAATATCAAGAATTGTCCGAATAGCTTTCAAAGAATAGCAGGCTTCTTTGATTTTCTTTCCCGGCATGCCCCGGCATATTTCAGTAATGTAGGGGTTAATTGTGTGATGACTCCCGATAATATTGACGGAATAGAGGAACTGATTCATTTTTTATCCTCATATCCTATTCATTCTCTTTCCCTTCAACACATGCAATTTTCTTCCGTTGCTTTGTGTAATATGACCGATCAGTTCTGGAAAAAGGCTTTTGGGGACGCTTTTACATTGGTATTGGAACCGAATGTCTCTTATGAGTACGATGATGCCTATTTAAAGAGGATAAAACTCTTTTCTTCTGTGGTAAAAAAATGGTCCGGCAAGATGAATATTTCATTTTTTCCTGCCCTTGATTCCCCGGACATTGATAATTATTATTCGGACCGGCGGCATTTTCTGTGCGGTAAGGATAATGTCTGCCTTAAGCCATGGCGTGTTCCTACCATCTGTCCCAATGGGGATATCTCCAACTGTTCGGGTATGGTGTTGGGTAATATAAGAAAACAGTCGTTTTGGAAGATCTGGAATGGTGAGAAGAATAATTCTTTTAGAGACAGCCTGATATCACACGGTTCCTTTCCGTTTTGTACACGGTGCTGCAGTTTTTACGAGAAATATGATCTTTCTGGCAAACCAAATGTTGATGAGTGATGAAAAATAATATGTCTGTTGCCTGCCTTACCGCAGATTTGCTGGGTGGAAGAAGTTTTTCCATAAATTATCATTTGTTTACTGTCATAAATGCCATATGTGAAAATACTTCCATATCCTCCATTCATTTATACACTACGTCAATTAATGATTTCAGTTCTGGCTCCTTGCAGGAGATACAGGCTGATTTTCATATTCATTTTCCCTCTTCCCGTATTCATGTACATGAGATGGATTCAAGGGATATCTCGCTTGCCGGGAAAGCCTTGTCCGGTTTTGATCTGCTTGTCTGCGAAATGTTTGTATGGAGCGATAGCATAAAATATGCCAGAAGCATGAATTCCGGAGTCAAGGTTATTTATTGTGTCCATTCCATTTTACAGCAGGAATGGATAGCCAATGCCCAGAATAAGTGGGTGGGTTTTGAGCACTTTCACCGTTTGCAGCGCGAACTGGTAGCCATAGCGGATCATTTGGTCTTTGATTCTTGTATGGACAGAGAATATGCTTCCCGTTTTTTCCCGGATATACTCCACCGTTCTTCTGTGATTTATCCGATACCTGTGCCCATCTGTGGATTTGATCGTACCTGGGATGTTACAAGGGTATCATTTCCAAAGTTCCGTTTACTGTATGCCGGGAGATGGGAGTACCGGAAAGGTATCGAACAGTTGGTAGACAGTTTTTTCCACTGTCATACACAATATGGTATGGAATTGCATATTCTGTCGGATTATCTCTATATGGAGAACTTCGACCGTCTTTTTCTTTCCCCGGACAATGCCGTCAAGTTTAAATCCTTGCTGGACTGCGGAGCCATCAGCCTGACCGGTTGGAAACGTGACAGGGTGGAGTATATCTCATTCATTTGTGAACAGTGTGATACTCTGGTGGTTCCCAGTCTGTACGATCCTTTCAACATAATCACTTATGATGCCATACAGATGGGGGTTCCGGTTGTCCTGTCAAGATTCTGTGGTGTAAACGAACTGCTTCCGGAAGATTGTGGCAGGGTGGTAAGGACCAATCCTTATGATGCGTATGATCTTTTTAAAAGCATAGAAGAAATGTTTCTCGGTTTACAACACCGGGAGATTTCAATGCCGTGTATCTTATCCTATGGCATTGCTGACGTGAACAGGGAATACAATAAACTGTTAAACGGTATTCTAGGATTAACATGATGTTTTGAGCGATGGAAAATGAAAGTAAAATAATAATGATAACCGGTGCGACTTCCGGAATTGGTGTGGCGGTAATCAGGGAATTCCTGAGTTTATATCCCGGCTGCTATTTTATTTTGGTAAGTCGAAATCGGGAAAGAATGAGAGAACGGATAGAGAGTGATTCGGACATTAAGGACCGTATCCGGTATGAGATTGTGGAGACTGATCTTTGTGATTTGCACAAGTCGGAAGAGATACTTGAACCCCGTATCCGGGAAAAAGGACGTGTGGATATTCTTGTCAATGTTGCAGGCGGTTTCATATCCAAACCTTTTGTCGAGACGGAAGCGGAGGACTTTTATCAGTTGGTAATGTCCAATATGTTCACCGTTTTTGTCTCCTGCAGGACGGTTCTTCCTTTTATGCTTAACCAGCGTTTCGGTTCCATAGTAAATGTCGGTTCCGTTTTGGGACTTCGTTCCTTGCGTGATACCAGATGCTCCGTCTATGGTTCTGTGAAGTCCGCCGTCGTGCATCTTACCCGTTTGTTGTCTGTGGAATACGGCGGGTATAATATTCGTGTGAATTGTGTTTGTCCGGGCATATTGAATCCTGTCGAGGGTGCCGGTGAGGGAAGTTATGAGGCTTATCGGAAACTAAACGGAATGAATCATTATCTGGGGGAACAGCCCTTAAAATGGTTCGGTTCTTCCTCTGATGTGGCTAAGGCTATTGTTTTTCTTGCCGGGGAACAATCGGGATGGACCACCGGAGAGATAATGTGCGTGGATGGTGGAACAGGACTTTAGCATAGGGGTAAGATGACAGGGAAATTAAAAGAGGGTAAGAATGTGTGTATTCTTTCCTCCTTGATAACGGACAAGCTTTCTTTTGTATTCATTTTGCTTGTTTCTATGATTCTGTTCTTGTTCTTGTGCTGGCAGTGCTATATTGGTGCGAAGACTACAGAACATATGTCTACTATAGAATCCCGTTTATTGGAGGAATTGGTCGATAATGTTGAAGACTCCTCTAAAACTGATAAAAATTTACTGTATTGCAAAGAATCCTTACACGCCGAACTGCGGCTGATTAAGGCACGTTTTGAAGACTTTTCCTCTTCTATTACTTTGATACTTAGTGTTGTCACGATTGTATTTGTTATTTTTAGTTTTTTGGGGCTAATGAAAATACAGGATGAACTGAAGCATCTTGAAAAGGATAAGGAAGAGTTTGAGAGGAAAATGGAGGATAAGTTGAAGGGAATGGATGATGAACGGGAAAGGCACAAGCGTGAGATGTCCGATAACCTGCAAGAAATGCAGGAGATTCAGGATAAAACCCGTGTGGAAAGTCTGTTGTCCCAATTCCGTTATAAGGAGGCAGATATGATTTGTCGGAAGTATGAGGGCATGGGGTATCCTTATTTTATTTATGCGTCCGCTCGTGTTGAAATGGACCGTGAGAATTATAAGGGTGCACGTGAAAGACTTGAGAACGTTATTCATCTTTTTTACAAGGATGTACAGAATGAATATTATTATTATTTGGGTGAGACCTATTTTTATCTGGAAGAATTTGAACTTGCCGGGAGGTATGTTCTTAAGGCTATGGAAGTTCTGCAGTCCAAATCAAGTCTGCCCGGTTTGGATTCCTCCAAAAAAGACCTGCGGATTATAGACGAGACATGTACTTCTTCCCAATATACTCTTTCCAGATATAGTTGTTTGTTGGGACGTATTTACCTGTCTACCATTCAAGGAGATAGTCCGGAGAATAACAACACCTTTGAAAAAGCATTGTCTGCTTTTGCCGAGGCACTCAGGTGGGATAAGCGGAATACCGATATTCTGATGTGGATTGCTATTACTTACCGGAAGAAAGGTGAATATTCCATGTCAATAGAATTGTTGAAGAATATAATTGCCATAAATCCTGAGATGTGGTATTATTATCATGAACTGGCTGTCTCTTATTATCGCAAAGGACTTTCCCATAAGGGAACAGGGGATATTTCCCTGTCGCATGAATGTTATCGACAGGCGGAAGATTCGTATTGTATTTTGTTTGATAAGATGCGTGTGTATCATTTGGCTGATGATTATGGTTATCATTATCATCTGGGAGTCATTTATATTGAATGGGAAAAGTATCCGGAAGCGATAAGGGAGTTAAATTACTCTATTGAGAACAATGACAATGCGCAAGTATACTATTTTTATGATTTGGGCAGGGCCTACTATGGAGCGGGACAATACGAATCGTCAAGTGAGTATTTCAAGCTGGCGTGCGAAAAAAGTGAAGAAAAAGAATCGTTGTATCTTTTTTATCTGGCGTTATCCTACGTTTATCAATTAGAAAAAGGTAATGATGCAATTTCATGGGGAGAGACTGCCCGGTTACTTGAAAAGGCTATATTTATAGATGGTTACAAGGAATTTTATTATACGCATCTGGTAGTGGTGTATCTGGCAAGTGACAGGATGGCTAAAGCGGGTGAATATATGGAGAGATATAACCGGCTTACGGAAAGGAGAGACAGGAATCATTACAGGTTCTTGCAACTTTTGTTGAACGTGTTGTACTACTCATCTGATATAAAGGAATGTAGAGAGTGTTTTGTGAGGAGTAATGAGAATAATCAGAATTCCATGAATGGATTGGTGAATTTTGCGCGCCATTCATTGCAGGCAGGATTGAAGAGTGGTTCATTGCACGGTGACGAACTAAAGAATCGTATCCTTGAATTGCTTGCGTAGATATTTTCCTGTTAGGTAATCGTATTTTATATGCTCGGTATCCATTGTTTTTTCTCCCGGCCGGTTCAACAGGGACGTGATGTCAGCGGTGTATATAAGACTTATATTCCCGGTAAAATATTTTCTAATTATGCTTTATATACGATGCTCCTTTCTGCCCTACAATGGAAAAAAACGAATGGAAATATAAAGTTGTATTGCGATGCCTCTGTTTATGAACAGCTTCGGCAATTCCGACTGTTATCTTGCTGGGATGATATTGAAGTGCTTCGGGATGATTCCGTAGACAGGGGGATTGATTTACAGGTCTTCTGGTCGGCAGTGAAGTTTCTGGTTTATGAAAGGCAATACGAACCGTTTGTCTGTATCGATACTGACCTTATTGTCTGGAAAAAACTGGATATATGTCCCGATGTGGACTGGCAGTTTGCCCATTGGGAATCGATTGAGCCAGGGGACATTTCTTATCCTGATACCGCTGCCCTGTCAAAGCCTGCAGAGTATATATTTCCTAAATTGGCATTTGCGGAAACGCGTGCATCAAATATGTGCATTACAGTATTCAATAACATGGATTTCTGTAGAATTTTCGTTAATGAAGCCTTCAGGTATATGCGTGGTAATAAGGTGGATTCCGTATCCAGTTTGCATGCAACTCCTGAAATACTGTATATGGAGCAACGGCTTCCTGTTCTGCTTTCCAAGCGATATGGGTATACTTGTCGTCCTTTTCTTAATGCAACCTGGTCTCCTAAATTTTTTAGGTTTGTATCAGATGACCCGCAATATGGTAGCTGGTCATTTAACAGACTTGACGATAGAATGCTCTTTACCCATTTTTGGTTTTATAAGAAATGGCTGGAGGAACATCCTTTGGCTAAGTTTGAATTGGAACAGCAGTTGTTACACGAACTTGTTACCCGGTTTCCGGAAGAACCGTTGGATATGTTGCAATTTTCTAAATAACTGTTATGATAAGTGTTCGACTGACCTGTTCTGATGCTCTTTTGTGGAACAGGGGATATTTTGTAGAATGTAAAAATGTGTTCTTGAATATATGAAAAAGACCGTAATTGAATACATCACCAATACGCTTGAAGATATTCCCAAGCAATCTCTTCTGACAAATAAGATACGGTTACATGCTTTTTTCTCAGAGCAGGAAACTATAGAGAAGCGGGGAACACATTTTGTATTCAGGTATGCTTTCTATTCTGTTGAAAAGTTACGGAAGCCTACGAAACGAAGTCTGTTTGAAGAATATAATATGTTGTGTTCTGGCTTGAAAAGCACCTCTTCCAGGGAAATATCAGCTATGGAATATAAAGATGTTGTATTATATGGTGATGCTTCCTCCCCTGTAGTACAAGAACGATTGACAGAATATTTGGAGCGGAATAATTCTTTAAAGATTCAGTTGTCTTTCTGTGATAAAGAAGCTCCAAAGTGTAAAACAGGAGAAAATATTGCCTATGCGGAACTTCAGAAAGCATTGTTTTATTGCAAAAGGAAGAAGTATTTGCTTCTGTTCATTTCAGTTCGTGATCTAATACAGGATATTCGCTTTTATGATTTGCTTGACGAATTTCGTGTTGATTTCCGTTGTGTTGACTTTCCCTGGTTTTGCAGGGAGAATCTACGTTTGATAAAAGCGGTAATGTTATATGAGAAGCTATCTTCTTAAATACTCCTTAAATAGCATATTGATTTGAATATTAGGATTATATATTACATTTTATATTGAATTGCTATATGTAGGTCCTTAACTTCATGCTACAGGATGAAGAACCCTACATTTTTCGTTGGTTAAGAAGAGTACGGCGGTATATCTAAACCAACACTTTCATATCGGTTGATTTCCGATATGCTTTTTTTACCCCATATATCAACTGTCTGTGAAGATCGTTGATATATATATATTTATAGATAATTCGAAATAGATTTTACAGGGGGATTTGGGCTGTTGAATAGGAGGTAAGCAGTCACTTTAGGTCGTATTGCTTGTGATTCTCAAAATGAATAGTTTCGCAACGAATACCAAACGTAGTGGATCATGAGTAATAAAAAGAAAGAAGACTTCTACGTCTCTAAAGTTCGTCTGTTCTTAAATGAATATGGTGGTATGGATTTGGAAGAATTCTGCAAGATAGAACGTATCATATTATATTCAAAGCAGTCTATTCTTCTTCTTTAATAACTATTTTTATCGCATATCCTCAAAATAAAACGTGCAAAATATATTGCCTTTCAATTTCTAATCGTTACATTTGCAATTAACGTTCGATAAAAAACAGAAGAAAGGAGAAATACAATGAGATACCTTAATCCGAAAGCCGACTTGACTTTCAAACGTGTATTTGGTGAACATCCTGATCTGGTAATGAGCTTCCTGAATGCCCTGCTTCCCTTGCAACCTGAAGAAGATATCACCGAGATAGAGTATCTCCCCTCTGAAATGGTACCGGAGAATCCCCTGCGCAAGAATAGTATTGTAGATGTCCGCTGCAAGGACAATAAAGGTCGTTATTTTATAGTGGAAATGCAGATGATATGGTCTCCTGAGTTCAAGCAGCGTGTACTTTTTAATGCCTCCAAAGCATATGTCCGGCAAATGGATTCCGGTGAGAAATATGACTTGCTTCAACCGGTTTATTCCCTAAATCTGGTCAATGATGTTTTCGAATCTGACCTGAAAGATTATTATCACTATTACCGTATGGTCCATGTCGAACATTCCGAGAAGGTGATAAACGGTCTTCAGTTGGTATTTGTGGAATTGCCCAAGTTTAGCCCTCATACTTATAGTGAAAAAAAAATGGAGGTTCTGTGGTTGCGCTATCTGACTGAAATCGATGAAAAGACCACCGAAGTACCTGAAGAGCTGCTTGAGAATCCTGAAATAAAAAAAGCAGTGACCGTGCTGGAGGAATCCGCTTTCACGCCCGAACAATTGCTGGGTTATGAGAAGTTTTGGGATATCATCAGTGTGGAGAAAACGCTGATAAGCAGTGCGGAAAGAAAAGGTAAAGCAGAAGGACGTGTTGAAGGCGAAAGACAAAAAGCACTTGAGATCGCCCGTAACATGAAATCTGCCAATATCTCCATCGAATCCATCATGCAGTTTACCAAACTCTCCAGGGAGGAAATAGAAAAGTTGTAATATCACTCAACTCAATATTTTTTTAGGAACCAAAAGGTAGAGAAGACAGCTATCTTTAGCTGTCTTCTCTCTGGCTCTTAAAACGTCAGTTTCATCACTATCTTCTCCGGTTGTGCTATGATCTTAACTTTCTTTACTTGATCTGCCCCAAGCATTACAGCCGAATTTTTATAACACCCTATAAATTCTCTCTTCGGCATGAAAAACGTATACCCGAATGGAACGCCTCCCCAGTAATTCGGTACTCTGAAACCATTAAAACTATGACCGGTAATTATATTGGCGTCGATATTATAGATCAGCTTTGGATCATAATTCAGCCAGTCTATTTCCCCCGCCCTGTACTTACGGAGGAATGTTAGCTCCAATGTTTTCCCCGATACTTCTCTTAATAGGAATCTGACTCCACCAGCATTAAAGACCTTATCCAAATCCGCCTGAACAGCATTTTCAACCTCATTGACTCCCAGTGTACCCAAATCATACACTTTGCTCGTCACAAATACTTTCCTCTTCATATTACTTCAACTCTCTTTCAATTAATATTTTAACTTTCCCCGTTCCCCTAGTCTGTATATAGATGACACTCGATATCCCCAAAGTAGCCAGAGCATCATTATACCAGTCCCCAATCCACCGGACCGGTACAAAAAGGTTCTTGTCTTCGTCCGAATACAACTTATTATCCCTTCTTGCCTCTTCTATGATATCCTCCTCCTCTACATTCAATATGTCGGCTGCAATAAGAATGGACAGATATTTGGGATCGTCTGCTTGCGGTATCTCCTCTGAATAGTTATAAAGCAGATACAATGCATCCTCAAAACTACTGACTTTGTGCCTGCTCAAGTTACTGGTTTGTATTCTTGTATCGAGCATTAATTCTACAACGGAATATGAAAAGTACTCCTCATTGCCGGTGTAGTATTTCTTCAGTTCGTTCTCACTGGTGAAACTTAGGATAGCGAGGTCCCGTAATGGCATCTGTGTTAATTTAGGCAGTACCGTTTTCCCGTCCGGGGTTATATAGTTCTCGCTGTCTATGTCTTTCACACGGTTATAATCACTCTCTTCTATTGTACCTTTATAAATTATCTTCTTCATGGTCGTTTGGTTTAGTTTTTTGTGAATAAATGGTTAATGTAATTCCGTACTCTTTTCTCAGGTGTTTTATCAGCCCATAATATGCGTCAACCCTTTTTCGGTTACGTGGCATCATCCCCAGTGCTTCCTTCAGTGTGATCCGAACACAGAGTCCGGTTATAAAAGAGTTTCCGAACTTCTCCTTGAGTGCTGTGATATCCTGTTCGTACTTCTCATTATGCCTGCTTCCCGTTTTTTCGCTAACATCAGGACCAGAAGCCTTTTCTCCAACCTGACGCTTCAGTGATTCCTCTGGGGGACCACCAAAGAATAAATTCATAATACTCCACATATCAAATATGCTGTTTTTCATCATTAGTTAGGAATTGGCGGGATACCAAGAGCGTTTTGTCATTTTTTTAAGTGAGAAAAAAAAGAAAAAATAAAGAGTACCTTCCGCCATTGTATCCCCTTTGCTTCTTAATCTGTGTTAGTTCAAGTAGCAGGATACTTTCGGTTTCAGGTACTCTTCATATGTGAGTATCATTTCTTCATGGATAAGGCTATGGGGCGATCTGAAGCGTACTTGTGTTATTTCCCGTATTTACCTCATCCAACAATAAGCATTTGCCTTAACCTCCACTTTTGTGAATTTTTCCAGTTCTGCCTTTAACATCTTCACTTCATTCGCAGTCGGTTCGGGAAGGGTGATATCATACCGTGAGTTACGACCGATATTCACCTGCTGTGGCGAACACATACCGACCAGTTCCACCAATTCTGCCGGATCGAATTTCATCAGGGGCTCACAGGTTACATAGGTGGGAATTCCATAATTGGCGATCCTCTGCATAGCAACCGCACGTTCCCGGGGCAGGGGAGCGTTCCTCATTATATCCGGATAAAAACGGTTCGTCTCAATGGTTGTACAAAGAACGGATTTCCTCATAACCGGATGATCCATATATTCCAAAAAACGGGCGGGATTCTTTGACTGGAAGAGATACCAGTTATCAAAACCGTCACAATAGTCAAGAATCTGCTCAATCCACTCTGACGGAACATTAGCCGCCCATTCATCCGTACTGCTGCCTACAAAGATAAAGTTGCCTTCACCCAGGTTCACTTTCAATTCCTTCTGCTCCAGACGCAAGGGAGGAAGAGGACGGTTACGTTTCATAAAACAATAAGAACAGGAGTGTTCACATTCGCCTTTCATCGGGTTATATGTATGTGAAACGAAAGCATACATGTTCCCGGTACTTTTATTCAGCGCCATAATTTTTTTTTAAGTTTGTTAATAAATTGTTGTCTGTCGCAGTCATTCTGCTGCATTTATATTTTCATTTT
>ERZ1106931.992-NODE-992-length-13959-cov-26.364715_pt1 | contig 13959 bp, 14 predicted proteins | sample MGYA00403664_ERZ1106931 | MGnify/ENA primary metagenome ERZ1106931 (study PRJEB35170, sample SAMEA104062435) | human gut metagenome | biome: human gut; feature: human-associated habitat; material: faeces | place: Denmark | collected 2012-06-29 ... | reverse complement strand
AAGGATGATAGTGTCAGAATCAAAAACAAAGAGATTGTCAGATCAGACAAAGTTATACAAATCTAAAATTCAATGTAAAGTTGTTTAATCTATTAAAGACATAAAAAAACAGTTTACTGCATTGTAAAAAAAAGAGTAACTTTGATTTCATGTTGTAAAGTCTGCACCAAATTTCAAGCCGGTTTAGCCAAGCTCCGCACCAATTTTCAAGCCAGTTTTGATGCATTTCGCACCAAAACTCGACTGAGTTTTATTATAAACTGCACCAAAAGTCCCTTGAAATTTATTATTCTTACCTCTTCTGATTAAGCCTTGGTATCAGTCTATCTCAATGGAATAGCTGAACACATACTCATCATTGGGCTTTAGCATCTTGATTTCTTTTTTGTCTTTCATTTCTTTTGGACAGTCAACATAATCAGGAAGTCCATCCCAAGGTTCGATGGCGACATAGTTGCCCCATTTCTGATCGGACCATAATGCAAGGAAAGGAGTCTTTCCTTTATGGATGATTATTCTAGATCCATCCTTCTTTTTCAAAGTGACTTGATCGATATCCTTTGCTTTCAATATCAGTGTAGGAATCTCGTGGAAGAGAGCCTTAGATAATTCGATGTGGTCTGTCTCTTCATAGTCGATATCCTTGATGTTGAAAGAGGCTGTCTTTTCCTGAAGGATTCTTTCTAGTTTCATCTTTTTTGTAAAGAGAATTGTGTTTCCAGAGATATCGAATTCATCGTCTTTCTTTTCCCCTGGAAGCATGAAGGCAGGATGAGCCCCTACTTCAAAAGGCATATCTCTATTATCGGTATTGAGGATATGATAGCTGATATCAATTCTGTTTCTGCTTAGATGATAGAGACTATATGCTTTGAAGGAGAAGGGGTACTGCAATAGTGTATTCTCATCGCTTGTAAAACTTGCTTTGATATCGTTGTTGTCTTCAAGAACCATATCGGCTTTCATGTAACGTATTAGCCCATGATTCCTCATTCTGTATTCCTTGTTATCGACAGTATAGCTTCCATCCTTCAGTCTTGCAATAAAGGGGAAGATAAAGATGTCCTGTCCTTTCCAGGACTCTTCAATGGTCTGATAGAGCAGTTCTTTGTCTCTTTTCTTATCGTAGATGGATTTAAGGCATCCTCCGTTTTCATTGACTTCCAGAGAAAGATATTCGTTTTCTGTTTTCATTCTTGCTCCTTTACAATCAGCACTCGATAGCTACTTTGATGACACCATCCCTCTTGTTTTCAAATAAGTCATAGGCATCATCGATCTTATCCAAAGGATAAGTATGAGTGATCAGATCTTCAGTATTGATCTTCCCTTCTGAGATGAGCTTCAATGTCTCATCGCAGTCACAGCCATCGACACCTCCGAATTTGAAAGTCAGGTTCTTTCCATACATATCAGGAAGAGGAAGCGTCTGTGCATTGTTGTATAAGGCGACGACAGTGACGATGGCATTCGGTCTTGCTGCTTTCCATGCAAGAGCGAATGTATCATCGCTTCCTGCAACTTCCAAAACAACATCAGCACCATGATGATCGCTGTTTGCTTTGACAAAGGGGAGGCAGTCTTCCGGTTTGACAGTCAGAACACTAGGATAATGTTTCTTGATGAAATCGATTCTGTTTTCATCTTTTTCACAGACGATGATTCTCTTTGGCTTTTTCAGCAAAGCACAGATCAATGTGCAGATGCCGGTAGGCCCTGCACCGATGATCAGAACGGTATCATCCTCTTTGATTTCTGAAATGCGGATGGCCCAATATCCAGTTGCTAAGATATCACCAACAAACAATGCTTTTCTGTCTGTTACATTATCTGGTATTTTGTTCAATCCCTGATTGGCAAGAGGGATTCTTACGTATTCAGCCTGTCCGCCATCGATTCTGCATCCTAATGCCCAACCTCCGTTTTCATCAGTGCAGTTGTTGACATAGCCATGTTTGCAGAAATAGCATTCACCACAAAAGGTTTCGACATTGACTGTGACTCTGTCACCTTTTTTCACTTTGGTGACTGCGCTTCCTACTTCTTCTACAATGCCGACCATTTCATGGCCGATTGTAACACCGACAACGGCGCGTGGTACGCTTCCATGTTTGATATGTAAGTCACTGGTGCAGATGCTTCCTAGTGTTACTTTGACGATGGCATCTGTAGGTTCTAGAAGTGTTGGTTTTGGTTTGTCGATCAGTTTGAATTTTCCTTTTTCTATATAGGTGTATGCTTTCATGTTCTGTCCTCTCTTGATGTTTGTTGGTGAGAAAATTATAGCATGGATGGACTTGAATTAGGATTGAATAAGGGGCTATAAGGACATATTGCTTTTCGTTTCAAATTCAATGTTAGGATTTACCACATATGAAGCAGGTTTTGCGATATAATTTAGATAAGTTGATTTGCTTTTTCAAGCTTGTATTTTATTGAGTGGGAGGTATTTATGGGTTATTAGAACTGGTCTGAAGACATAAAGAATAGATATGATATTGTTCAAGGGATGAGAAGATATCAAGAAAGCAATTGGCATAGGTATTGGAAGGGAAGATTTGAGTCTGAGTGCGATATAGAGAAGACTATAAAAACTATCCTTTGAGTAATGACGAGAGACATAAAAAGAAGTGGAGACTGATAAAAGCTTACTATCGAAAGTGATGATCAATTGAAAGGAACTTTGTATGAGCCAACAAAACAATCATTATGTTCCCCAATTTCTCTTAAAAAGATTCGGGGAGAAAATCAACGTTTATGATGTGAAGTCTGCTGTTTTGACTATGCGAAAAAGACCGGATAAAGTATTTTGTTCCAATGGGCTTTATGAGGATGAATTAGAACATCTTTTTAATGTCAATGCGGAGAGCAAAGTTGCTAATCTTTTGTTCAATAAGATTCTTACTGAAGAAGCTGAAGTATCATTGGATAGAGAAGAACTGCTCTTATTGAAGAAGTTCTTTGCGATTGAGCAGTTGAGAACACCTGATTCAAAATTATACATTCGACATGAAAGAGAAGATTTTGAAAAAGCATCGCCTAAGGATCTAGAAAAGTTGGGCTATTTTGATAATCCAACAAGCAAACTCAATGATGAAGAATACTTGAAACAAACTTTGAAGAACATTCTTGAATACAATGGATATTCTGAGAAAGATTTTCTTGATTGGTTAAAGGATCCTAATGTCACCTATAGTGCACAAAAATGGATGAAAATCTACATGCAATGTTATCTCTCTTTCTGGGATTCCAAAAAATCAGGCGAAGACTTTTTGATTTCAGATATAGGAATGACTTGCGAGCACGATCCATCCAAATTCTTGCATGATAATTCGACACAAATGGAATTGCTGAAACCAGGATTCTATATATCTCTTTTAGAGAATCCCAATTATTCAGAAATGCAAAAACGATTCATTATCGAAAATATGGTCAATGGTTCAGAGGTTCGTGCTAATTTCTATTTTTTCTCTTTGACAGCAACCAGAACAATTGTTTTAATTGATCCATTCTTTAAAATTTTTGATAAAGATGAGCTATGGACTAGTCTGTTTCATCTTCCTCTTCCGGATATTTGGCCGTCTGGTTTTATTGATAGAAGCCTCATTGAAAAGAACAAGGTGCTATACGAAAATATAGAGAAAGCTCAACAACGCATTTTCAGCCCGAACGATAAATATATTTACAAGATTCATGACATGGAACTAGAAGATGTGCTTTATTACAATTCTTTATTGTTAGATCGTATTGATTCAGTCATAGGGTTTGGTGAAAGCAAAAGAATCATTCGAAGTCTTGCGTCATATCTACAAGTCAGTGCTCCGAGAAATGATTACCGAAAATTAAAAACCGAATTAGAAAATATAGGATATTCAATTCCTTCTTCTGAAAAATATAGAAAGATAGCGCATGATTTTGTTGATAGACCAATGCAAGCAATCACGAAAGGCTCTAAATATATTGAATATGCTATATATGCTATGAATTTAGGAAAGACGAGGTAATACTCTATGTATCAATTTTTAAAAGCGCTGGATGAGAGAATCAATTCTAGGTATCTCACTGTTATGAGAAATGTCCGTGCATCATCGAATTCTTTTTATGATTCCTATTTGGATTTGTTGGAAGAAACAATGAAATCGATTGCGGATAAATTCGAATATAAATATGAAGACAATATCACTTGCGGACATCTTGTCAAAAAAGTGGAAATGAAGAGCATTCTCATCGAGAAGCTTGGAATTGATGAATACACCTATGGTAAATTCTCTGACTATTCGTAGAAAATAAACAAGCACAAGCATCATCTTGAAAAGAATGTCAGCATTGATGCTGTCATCAATTACATGAAAATATTCGATGCCTTGATTATCAGATACGCAAAGACTGTCGGTATCAATCCCACGGATTCATTGGATGTGGATTATCTTGTAAAGCAGTTCGGTCAGGCGGAAAGAGAAAACAAAGAACTGAAAGAAGAAGCGGAAACACTCAAGAATGAATTGTTATTGGCTGCTAACGAAAAACAAATATCAGAAGTCAATATAGTAAAATTAAAAACAATCATTGAGAAAAAGAGCAAGGATAATCGTGATTTGGAAGAAGAAAACCTTGTCTTGACTCAAGACATCAGCAAATTAAAAGATATCAAACTGAATTCCTTGGAAATGAAATTGGATAAGTCGATTGATATGCTCAATGAATTGCAGAACTATTTGGTAGAAAGCAGAATCGCGACTTCCTATGTGTCTAAACTGATCTCAGGGCATTCTTTGAGCGATGATGAATTGAAAGCCGAAAGAATGAAGATGGAGGCCTCAAAGTATGGAAAATGATTCTAGGTCTGTTTTTGACCGTCTTGATTCTCAAGACCGGAAATTGGATTCTGTTGATGAGAAAATAGATGAGCTCATAAAGGCATTCAATGAATCGAAGAATCAGGAGAAAAAATCAAGCAATTCAAATGGTACAACTCAAAAAGCAGTCGATAACAAAGCTCGCATGATTCGTTTCATGAGAGGAGCTAAGAAAGAGTATCTCTGGTTTGGACCTGATCATGACTTTTCAAAAGCCAAAAGACTGCTTTGCCTAAATATGGTGCTGCTTATTTTTGCAGCATTGTTCTCCACTGTCTTTACCTCGGTTGCCATCGGTTTTTATTCGACATTTACTCTCTTTGAAAATATATGGCTTGCTTTTTGTATAGCTATGACTGTTTATTCGTTCAATTTCAAAAAGAAAATGCTCGATACAGACCTTAAGAATCACTCCTGCGAAAATTTCAAACAGGATGGAGATGGCACATGGCGAATTTATTCCTATAAGAAATCATTCTTATGGTTTAGAAGAATCTCGAATATAGCTTGTGTTGCAAATATCATTATGATGTGGTGCCTGAATAAGGGGCCTATCTCAATTGTTGCAACTATTTTAGAGATTCTTCTGCTCGGATTGACAATCTGTACGATTTTCTCTTATTCGAATCTGTTTTCTATGTATGGCAATTTCATCTTATACACTAATAAGAATGAGGCAAATAAAACGATTACTCTCGTTTGGGACAATATGGGTAGAAAATTGATGACATATGATGATTTTAATAAAAAATTCGGTAAAACGCTGCTTTAAAGTGTTCATCTATAGAATTATCAAATACGTTTGATAATCAAAGTCACGCTTTTCTTTGATATAATGAAAACGTGCTGGGAAGTCCTTCGGAGCCTTGCGAAAGCTTAGCAAAGGAGGAACTTGCTCATGGCACAATCATGTCTCGCCAACAATGGCGAAGTGATTAAACGTCATATCAAAGAAAAAGGTCTTACCCAAGCTAAGTTTGCCGAGATTGTCGATTATGATGAAAGGACCGTAAGGAAATGGATTCAGAAAGGCGTCTATGACTACAGATTGCTTGTTAAGATTGCCGATATCTTTGAAATTGACGTTCGCGACCTCTTCCTTCAATAGGGGAGGCCGTTTTTTATTGCTTTCAGGAACAATCTGGGCCTAATTTTCGTCGCTCGTTTTTCCGACAATATTGGTGCATCAAGGAGGTGCCAATATGAAGGAAGAAATGAGGTTCTACAAAGTTGTCTGTATGTGTGGACATGTTGGAAGAAGGAGGTATATCCCTATCCAATTTGCTGTTAAGGCGATGAACGGAAAGGAAGCCGCCATACTCGCAAGAAATATTCCAAGGGTCAAGCACCATAGAAAAAATGCTGTTCTATCCTGCGATGAAATCACCAAAGAACAGTATGAGGAATTGAATAGAATCAATAACGCTGATCCGTATCTTTCCTGCAAGAACATCCAAGAGCAAAGAGAACATTCTGAAATCATCAAAAGGGCCATAAAGATTGAAGAGGAACCAAAGAGAATTCACAAACATAAGGAAGAGTACTCCAAAAAATATTCTGCTTGGAAACGAGAAGGAAGATACAAAACTGTTTCAATCGAAGAAGAAGAAAACGAATTCTATTATGAAATGGAAGATGAATGCTTTCTAGGGTGGGCTCTCTAATGACAAAAATCTATATTAATACAATTGTTTTCAACAAAAGTCTTGTAGATGGTCCAGGAGTCAGAACATTGGTCTTCTTTCAAGGATGTGATATTCATTGTCCGTTCTGTCAAAATAAATCGACATGGGATATTAAAAAAGGAAAGGAAATCTCTGTTGATGAATTATTCAAAATAATCAATGAAGAATCATTCAATAAGAAAATAACCATCACAGGAGGAGAGCCTCTGCTTCAAAAAGAAGGTCTGCTTAAGCTTGTAGAACAATTGGATGAGAATGGTTTTGATGTTGCTCTCTATACCGGACATCGAAAAGAGGAATTGCCTGAAGAAATCATAAAGCATCTGACATATCTGAAATACGGGCCATTCAAGCAAGAACAGAAAACAACAATAAAGCCATATGTCGGGTCAAACAATCAGATATTCGAAAAATTGAGGTGAATAACGATGAAACAAACTAATAATGAAAATGCAGCAAATAGAATCTCTTATGTTGGAAATAACTACTCTATTGGAGAAAAGAAATTCAAAAGCAAAATATTGAATGGACTTCCAAAAGAATGGAGAGAACTCCATCAAAGTGGAATGATTCATATCCATGATCTTGATGCCTATGGTCAGACTTATAACTGTCTTACCTTTGATCTGAAAGATTTTCCCTATAGTGATTTTAAAGGATTATCTAATACCCATGCAATCATTCATCTCTTTCAGTATTTTGAGATTCTGATTGAAGAAATGGGAAATGAACAATCTGGTGGAATGGCTTTTGCGAATTTTGAGAATGAGGTCGCTGAAATCTTATCTAAGATAACGATAAATCTATCAAGAACTGATATGTCCGTCCTTGACGCTTCTATCAGAGAGTTCATCATCTTCTGTAATGAAAATCACACAAGAATGGGAATGACAAGCTATTATGTCACCTTGAATATCGGTTTGGCTTCCAATGAACTTGCAAGAAGAATCGATGAAATGCTGCTTGATAATTTCGAATCTCTTGGCGACATGGTTTATAAACCGAATATTGTCTTTAAATTAAAAGAAGGATTCAATCGATATCCTTATGACAAAAACTATGATCTATTCAAGAAATCCCTCCTTTTGACAGCCAAGAAGATGATTCCGACCTATCTTCTCTGCGATTGTGAGGAGGATAGAAATGTGGATCCGTATCGATTGTCAATTATGGGTTGTAGGACAAGAGTTGTTGATGATCTCTATGGAAGCAAAGGGGCAATCGGTAGAGGAAATATCGATAATATTTCCATCAATCTTCCGAGAATCGCTTTGGAAATCGATAAGGAATATCGAAACTCTTCTATTGATGAAAAGGTCTCTACGTTCAAGAAAAGATGGACAGATGTTGCTGAAAAAGTTAAAGACATTCTTATTGATCGATATGAAATGCTGAACAAACATGATAAGACTGACTTTCCAGTAAACAGTAAAAGAAATATGTGGTGTGTTGATTTTTCGAAATCCAAGAATCTCGAAGAAGTCTTCCGACATGGAACACTGTCAATCGGCTTTATCGGGTTATCCGAGGCGATGGAGGTCCTTTCTGGAGAAAAATATTATGCTAATCCTGAAAATTACATTTTAGCTTATTCAATCGTTAAGCATATGCGTGATTACTGTGATTTCCTTAGAAGAGAATACAAATTGAATTTCAGCTTGTTGGCGACAAGCGGCGAACTGATCAGCGGACGTTTTACTGAACTGGATAAAAAGAATTACAAGCCTTTAGTTGACATCTTCTCGAAGGGTTTCTATACGAATTCTTTCCATGTCGAAGTCAATTCGAGATTGCCAGCCTATAAGAAACTTCAAATTGAAGGAATGTTCCATCCGTTATGTAACGGAGGATCCATCTCGTATGTGGAACTGAACGAAGCGCCTATAGGAAATGCCGAAGGTCTTAGTGAATTGGTCGAAGTTGCAATTAAAGCAGGTGTTCATTATCTTGGTTTCAATTTCCCGAAAGATGTCTGCAATGATTGTCATACATCAGGTGTTTTTGATGAATGTCCACATTGTCATGGCAAAAACATCACAAGGATTCGTAGGGTTTCCGGATATTTAGAAATCCTTGATGGATTTACAGTCGGGAAGAAGAATGAAGTCAAAAACAGGGAGGGAAATTAATTGATCTACTATATTTCAGACCTGCATTTAAGAGACCAAGCTATCTTTGATAAATGCAAAAGGCCATTTGATGACTTAGCGACCATGGAGAAAACAATCATTCAGAATTGGAATTCGAAAGTCACAGAAAATGACGATGTTTATATTCTTGGTGATATTGCCAATGATAATTCTTCAACGATTGAAGTTTATCGTCAATTGAATGGCAAAAAGCACCTTATTATCGGAAACCATGACCATATTCTTCTAGATGAAATAAGAAAATCGAAAATATTCGTCGATATCAAATTCATTGATGTTATTCAGGATTCTGACCACGAGGTCTGTCTTTGTCATTATCCTTTGATGGACTGGATGGAATTCAATCGAGAAGGATACTTCGTCTATGGGCATGTTCATAATAAAACCGTAAAGAACGGAGCAGCCTATCAGCAAATTAAGGAATACTACAAAGATAAACCGGCCTTCAACTGCGGAGTGGATGTCAACAATTTCACTCCAGTCAGTCTGGAAGAGATGATGAAAAACAAGGAGGAATGTAAAAATGATCCATATATCCATTGAAGGTATGGATGGTGTCGGAAAGACATCAACTGGCAAATTGGTCGCAAATAAACTTGGATTCACCTTTGTTGAAAAACCACTTCATTATATTGTCGATGAAGGAGAGGACACCACAAACTATAGAAAAATTGCAAAAGCTGTCAATTCTGATCCGGACCGCAATTTCACTGCCTGGTATTACGGATTGAACAACATCTATGTTTATGACCGATTTAAAGGACAGAATATCGTTACTGACAGGCATATTGTCTCAAATTACGCTTGGAGCGGAACTGATGATAATGGTGACATATATGACCTTATCTTGAAGAAAATCGGAGCACCGACATTGACTGTAATTCTTTATTCGGACTTTGATTGTATCGTCAAAAGATTAAAGAAAAGAAATCCAGCTGACAAAGATATTGAAAGAGCTGTTGAATCCGAAAAAATTTATTCAAGAATGATTGATTTTTGCAAGAAGAGAAACATGCCTTATGTCATCATCGATTCTTCTAGTCTTACCTTAGATGAAACGGCAGACAAAATTATTGAAAAATACAAGGAAATCATATCGAATGGAAAATAAAAACGAACTTCAGATTACAAAAACACTCAAATACGAAGCCTTATATATCATTCTCGGATTTGAAGAAATAAAGGAAGGCGTTTTTCAAAAGAAATACGCTTCTAACACGATCATAGTCGATACGAACAATCAGACAGTTGACTTTGGAACATCACTCAGTGTTGTAAACGGAACCTTCATTTTAGGAAATGATAAGTCATTCGTGATTCTAGAATGTATCGATAGACTTCTTTCGATCGGTTATTCTCCTTTGGAAATCATCATCGACTTGGATAACGAATTTGATGTTTATGTGAAGAATATTTATATCAAGTGTTTTGAATGGGATTGGACGAAGCTAAGAAAATTCGATGGAACAATGATTAAAGGCAGTGAGTCGAAATTCCTATCTGTCATCTATGAATCAAGAACTTATAGTGGACTTATTGAAAGAAGATATTCTGTTTCGGATGGAAAATTCATTTATCATCAGGGCTTATTTGAAAATAAAGAGATAGACCTGAAGAATGAATATGATATTCCGACAGATAATGCAGGAATGAAGATCCAAGGGAAAAAGCTTGTTTCTTATACTGGAAATGAAAGCAAAATCATCATTCCTGAAGGTGTTGAGGAAATTCAGTCTGGATGTTTTTGGGATAATCAGGAGATAGAGGAAATTGTGTTTCCTGAATCGATGAAGAACATCGGCGGCGATACTTTCTATAATTGCAAGAATCTGAAAAAGGTTACAATCACCAAAAATGTTGAGATGATGGGAAACAATCCGTTTGCCGGATGCCCTAGTCTTGTCCTTGCCAATGAATCTAAGCATTTTGTGTTTGAAAATGGTCTGTTGATGGATGAACATAGAAAAAGAGCCATCTATTATCAGATTTCACTTCCAAATGAGAGTGTTGAAATTCCTGATACCATTGAAATGATTGGAAAGCATGCTTTCTATCTTGGAATTCATCTCAAAAAAGTCGTTTTGCCAGAGTCTCTTAAAAGAATGGAGAACAACCCTTTTTCAGGATGCAAAAATCTGAATCTGGATTCAAAATCACCAAAATACATTATTGAGGATAATATCATCTATTCTGGTGATTTAAAGACGCTTGTCGGTACTGTCGGAAGAATCAACGCAAATCCATTGGTCTTGAAAGATATTGAGACGATATCTAGAAATTCGTTTTGGGAACATGATGAAATAAAGAAGATTGTTTTCCCAAAGACACTCAAACAGATTGGATACAATCCTTTTGTCGGATGTACGAACATAGAATTTGAATCGAATAGTTCATTATATAAAGTCAAAGATGGTGTTCTATATAATCGTGATTATTCGAAGCTGATTTGCTGCCCCTCTTTGAGAGCAAAAGGTGAATACCATATTCTTGATAGCGTTCTTCAATTGGAACGTGGTGCTTTTTCAGGCTGTAAGGAACTGAAAAGCATTCATTTTAGGAATGTTTTCAGCATCGGGAAGAGTTGCTTTACGAATTGTGTGTCGTTAGAAAAAGTCTATATTCCTGATCTAGTCGGATATATTGGAGAATGGGCCTTTGCTCATTGCAGTTCTTTAAAAAAAGTATCCTGTTATCAGGACGCCTATATCGATCAGAATGCTTTTAGTAATACGAATGCTGATGTCATCATCAGAAAAGAAAGAACGAATTATCTTATTGAGAGTGAGAACCTATTTACTCTCCATTCGCTAAAGCAAAATTATAAAGGGATAATCGATTCTATATTGATTGATCCGCCATATAATTCGAATATCGATTATATCGGTTACAAGGATTCTTTCGGCAATCATTATCTGAAGTTCATGGAAGAGAGAATCCTGATTTCGAAGGAGTTGTTGTCCGAAAAAGGATTTCTTGTTATCAATATTGATGAAAGAGAATTCAAACCTCTTTTAAAACTTTGTAAAACAATCTTCGGTTCTGGATTGGTTTCTTATTCGAAATGGAAAAAACAGAATAAATATTTTGATAAGAATAGAGTTGTGCTCAATCCGAATAAAATGAAAACAAAATTCGAATACATTATATTCTGTAAGAGAAGCAAAATAGCAAAATTTAACAAGATTATGCAGCCATATTTAAGAAAGAATATGTTTATGGAAAAGAAAAGATGGATTCCAAGAATCTTTGATTTCTTTGGTACAACATCATCCGCGAAGGATGAAATAGAAACTATTTTTGGCGATAGAACCTATTTCTCGACTCCTAAACCATTGAAACTAATGAAAGAACTTATTCGTGCCACCACAAGCAAGGATTCCATCATCATGGATTATTTCGCGGGAAGCGGAACAGTTGGTGATGCTTGTTTTGAACTGAATAGAGAAGATTCTGGAAATCGAAAATTCATACTTGTTTGCAATGATGAGAATGATATATGCGAAAAAGTGACTGACGAACGATTAAAGAAATCGGCCAATAAGAATGTCAGTCAATTTTGTTACTTGAAGTGATCGGAACCAATGGTGTTCATCCATCTATGAATGGTTATCTTCAGATTGGTGATGTGTTCTTTAGAAGTCTAGTGAATGACTTCAGTGAATAACATAAAATCGTATTTTATTAGTTAAAGATGTTTTGAAGTTATTTCTTAGAAAACAAAAGACATATGAAAAGCTGTCAGCACATTATCGCTTGATCTGATAAATGACTGACAGCATTTCTATTGCCTACTTTTGATTTGCACTCGTAATGATAAGATACAGAAGATCAATTATTCAACAAATTCATAACCCGTATCAGTGACTTGCAATTTAGCTTCAACGATTTCTTGGTTCTCGATGATTTTGACTTTTACGAATTTCTGACCGCCTTTTTCTTCGAATTTGAATTTGTAATGTTTCTTATCGCCATTGCTCATGGTTTTGACTGAATACTCAGTTTCATTGTTTTCCTGTTCGAAATCGATCTTTACTTTTTCGACTAATTTACCAGTAGCATCATGTCTAGCGAATGAATATTCATTTTCGTTTTCGTCGTCACCGGTTTCGCTTTCATGTTTGACGATTACTTTTTCTTTGGTTTCTTCATCAGTGATGACAAAGGAGTATTCGACTTCTACTTCCTGACCTTCTTTGGAAACTTCTTTTTCACCATGCATCTTATAGGTCTTTTCACCTAAAAGTACAACGCCGTCCAAATTAGAGGAGACTTCTTCCTCTTCTTCGTCCTTTTTATCATCGTCATCATCATCTTCATCAGCTTCTAATGTTTCTGTATAGTAGAACTTATAATCTTCTTTGTTTCCATCAATCTGATTTACAGTCAATGTGTAATATTTATCATAAGTTCCAAAATATACATCACCTTCAGAGACTGCTACTTCTTCAGACTTGATGGCATCGCCTTTCAATAATTCATCGACTAAATCTAATTTGTTCAACACATTTGTTTTCTGTGCATCAGTCAAAGCCTGGCGACGTAAGCCTTTTGTGTAACCAGTATTCAACATACTGATGCTTGATAATGCACTGCCTTGAGCCATGCTCTTAAAAGACTGTTTCGACTGATTCTCAGGAATTGTAGTCTGTGTTTTACCTTAGCCAACTAATGCGGCAGCACTGGACAACGCAACGTAAGTAAAAACTAATTTTTTCATTTCGATGTACCTCCGTATCTTGTGTCTTTACACCCTATACACAATCAAGCAGATGAATTTATTGGAATAATTTGAAAAATTTTAAACACTTTAATTTATCAATGGTGATTATCTTTTGGCTTTATACGGCTTTTAGCGACAACGCTTTCATAGAGAATGCTGTTATTGATTGATACGAATCTTCTATAAAGGATATGGTTCTGATAGAACTGAACGGAGATAATGCAACAATTCACTAAGGTCATGGCTTTGATAATCAATAGTTGAAGCTGAAGACAGAGTCATGATTTGTTCTCTATAATCGACGACAAATATGATGTGTCATGAGCAGTAGATTTACAAAATAAAATAGAAATAGGAAAAACGCGAGACTTGTCAATTGTTTGTGGCTTTCTAATTTGTCAAGAACTATTTTTTAAAAGACTCAAGGAAAACGATAGAGTGAATTATTATTCCAACATCAAAGAATGCATTCTTTGATGTTGGAATGCGGGGTTTGCGATGCTATAGTATTGTTGCAAGTCTATTTCTCTACCAGCGATCCTGTCTTT
>ERZ1106931.990-NODE-990-length-13982-cov-4.051124_pt1 | contig 13982 bp, 14 predicted proteins | sample MGYA00403664_ERZ1106931 | MGnify/ENA primary metagenome ERZ1106931 (study PRJEB35170, sample SAMEA104062435) | human gut metagenome | biome: human gut; feature: human-associated habitat; material: faeces | place: Denmark | collected 2012-06-29 ... | reverse complement strand
CATTGCGCAGCAGGACAATAACAGTCAGGCTCCTGCCAAAAGCATGCTCTGCCCTTGCTTTAAAATTTTCATCCGGTTCATTTCATCCAACAAAACAGGGATCGAAGCTGCCGAAGTATTTGCATATTTGTCCAAATTCACCGGAAATTTTGAATCTTTCAGGTTCAATCTTCTGGCAACAGCTTCTATAATCCTTTGATTCGCCTGATGCAACACAATATGATCTATCTCTTCCGGCCTGATCCCGGCCTCCCCGGTAAGTTCTAAAATCAATTCCGGCACTTTGCGTACTGCAAATTTAAAGACTTCCTGACCATTCATTTTAAGGAACGACTTTGTGCTTCCCACAAGAGCTTCGCCCTTTGTCCCGTCAGAATGTGCTGCCATATGGCAATACCCCTTCTCTTCTGCTTTTACCACAACTGCCCCCGCTCCATCTCCAAATAAGATACACGTTCCCCGATCCGACCAGTCAACCATCCTGCTCATCCGTTCTGCCCCAATGACCAGCACCGTTCTGCATATACCGGAATGGATATACGCCTGTGCTGTATGAAAGGCAATCACAAATCCAGAACATGCCGCATTCACATCATATCCCACTGCATTGACTGCACCGGTCATTTTTTGGACTTCACATGCCGTACATGGATAAACCGTTTCTGATGAGGAAGTTGCCACAAGGATCATATCAATCTCCTCCGGTTCTGTCCCGGCATTTTCCAAAGCCTTCAGAGCCGCCATTGAAGCCATATAAGACGTGGTCTCTTTCTTTGCTATATGACGCTGCCTGATTCCTGTCCGCTCCTGAATCCATTCATCACTGGTGTCTACAGATTCTGCCAATTTAAAATTATCTATGATATAGTCCGGCAGATATGATCCTGTTCCACATATTTTTCCAATCATTTTTTTCTCCAACTCTTTCAAAATAATTTGAGTCTTAAATACTTTGACTTTCAAAGTATATCACAATAAAAAAATATGTCAACAAATTTTTTTCATTTTTATATCCACTTAATCCACAGAATTTTTTAATGTAATACCATATACAGTATTTATTTGCAACGGATCACTTTCTGCAATTTTCCCGTCATAATATACTACAACTTCATCACCGACAGATACCTCTGCATAGTTGTCCCGATTTTTTTCATTTAACGATACTTTACACCTCGTTCCATCAGGATACCCTTCCTTATTAATTTCAAGCAGAATAGAATTATCCTGTACTTCCAGGACAGTTCCCGTAATATCAGGCTTATTTTGCAGATTTCTATTCACATTCCGATTGCTGCAGCCTGCCAGATTCAACGCAATAATTAATATTAAAATGAATGATGTCCACTTTTTCAAACTTTTCTCCTCCTCCCGGTAGCCCTTACGAACTCTGATATCGGAAATACAAAGGTGCAGGACATCCGGTGGATGTCCGCTTTGCACCGACCGCAGCGGCAGCGGCGATCCCCAAAATCTGATAACACATTATAACACAAAATTATTCATAAGTGAAAGCAGAGTATCCTGCTGTTCTTATAATTTTGCACAATCTATTATAATTTTCTGACACAGATCATACCCTAACACAGAACTGTTCAAAGACATGGTATAGTTCTCTGCCATTCCCCATTTCTGTTCGGTATAAAAATTATAGTTTGTTCTGCGTCTTTTATCTATATCATTTATCATTTTTATAGCATCCACTTCTGTAACATTATATAAGCTGCAGATACGCCGGACTTTTTCCGGTATGCTTCCATGTATAAAAACATTTAATACATCTTTTCTGTCCTTTAAAATGAAATCTGCATTTCGCCCTACGATTACGCAGTTTTCTTTTTCAGCGATTTCCATAATTACTTTTCTTTGTGCTTCATACACCATATCTTCTACTGATTTTCCCGTAATATCACGACCAGAAAAAGCATACGCAAACCATCCTTTCTTCGGAGATAACTCAGCATTTTCCCGAACATACGCCGATGATAACCCTGCCTGTTCTGCAATCTGTCCGATCATTTCTTTATCATAATAGGCAATACCAAGCTTTTTTGCCACTTCTTCACCAATAAAACGGCCACCACTTCCGAATTCCCTGCTGATTGTAATAATTCTCTTTGCCATAACTGTCTCCTCCTTAACTTAATCTTTCCACTTTGTTCTTTCGGATTTTCTTTAAAAATACATATCCCACCAGACAAGCAATAAGCTCAGTAATTGGGAATGCCCACCAGATCAATGAAATCCCCATCTGTCCGTTTCTGACAAAAGTGGAGAAAATGCCCGCCAGTGGTAATATGACTATTAACTGTCTGAGTAATGAAATCACCAGCGATTCTATACCACCATTCAATGCCTGATAAATGCCCTGATAAGCAATATTGATTCCGGCAAACAAGAAGCTTGCTGAGATTATCCTCATTGCTCCGATAAAATATTCTCTGGACTGTCCTGCATTAAATAAAGTAGCGAAAGCCCCCGGGAAAATTTCTGTAATCGCTACACCAACAATCATAAGTACAATCGTATAGATCAATCCATACATAATTCCATCCTGAACTCTCTTTTTGCTGTGCATTCCATATGCAAAAGCAATAATCGGTGTAATCGCATCTCTCAGCCCAAAGGCAAGGAATAATACAAACTGCTGCACTTTATAGAACAACCCATAGGCTGTCTGTGCCGATGGACTGAACTTCAATATCAGATTCATTGCATAAACCATAATAGACATAAGTGCCTGTGCAATAATTGCCGGAAGTCCGATGGCATAGATTTCCCGGATAATTCCACCATCCGGTTTCATATACTTTACATTATGCTCAAATTCTTTATTCATCTTTATATGGAATACAAACAACAATACCGCGGACACCACCTGACCGATTACCGTTGCATACGCAGCACCTTCCACTCCCATTTCAGGAATCGGTCCTATTCCATAGATCATAATTGGATCAAGAATAATATTTATCACTGCTCCCACAACCTGACCAATTGTTGAATAAAAAGAACGTCCGGTTGCCTGTAGCAGTTTTTCAAATAATGAGAAGGAAATAATTCCAAATGAAATGATACAACATATTCTCAGATAGCTCGTTCCCATTGAAACAACCTCCGGATCAACTGTCTGTGATGAGATGTATGCTTTTACTCCAAAAATTCCAAATAACAAGCATATTGCATAAATGATTATTCCTAAAAATAAGCTGTTTCCTGCAACTTTTGCAGCCTTTTTCTCATTTCCCTGTCCCAGGGTTCTCGCAAGAAGTGCATTAGTCCCCACACCAGTTCCAATTCCAACCGCCACCATTAGCATCTGAACAGGGAACACAAGTGTAAGTGCATTAAGTGCAGCCTCACTTCCTCTTCTCATGTTTCCTACAAACGCACTGTCTACAATATTGTAAACAGCCTGCAATGCCATTGATAAGATCATCGGTATTCCCATCTGTACCATGAGCTTATTTACCGACATTTCTCTCATTTTGTTACCTTCAGCCATCTTAACTAAATCCTCCTTTTCTGCATAAAAAAAGTGTGAACTTATCTGATAAGCCGGACTTACGCTGATAAGCTACACACTTTCGATGATATTATATATTTTAATAATGTGCGACATCAGTTGCACAAAAAAACGAGTAGCAAAACTGGATTTACGCTAATCTGCTACTCGTTCAAAAATCATTATATTTTCTTTTTAGTGAAAAGTCAAACAAAAATTGTCACAAAAACTATTCTCACATAAAAACTATTCTTTATTATACATAACAAAATATCATACAATATCTTCTACAACGCAGTTCCTTTCTTTGGAATAAATAGATGGCTCATATCTGCATGTTCCAGATTAAGCAGTGAAATTTTTTTATCAATTCCACCTCCATATCCTGTCAGACTTCCGTTTGTACCTACTACACGATGACATGGAATAATAATGGAAATCTCATTATGTCCAACGGCTCCTCCGACTGCCTGGGCAGACATACGGGGAACTTTTTTCACTTCAGCCATCCGGCGAGCAATCTCTCCATATGTGATCGTCTGCCCATAGGGAATCTGCAATAGTAGCTGCCACACTGCCTGTCTGAATGTTGATCCTGCTGGATGCAGAGGTGGCGTAAATGGGGGTTCTTCTCCGGTAAAATACAAATCCAACCATTTTTTTGCTTCTCTGAGAATCTCCGTTTCCTGTAAAATTCTTTCATCTGGAAGTGTATTTGCAAAATATTTCTGTCCTTCGAACCACAAACCAGTAAGTCCTTCTTCATCAGAAGCTAAAAGGATATTACCAATCGGGGATTTGTATCTACTGGCATATATCATATTTATTCCTCAAAAATTATACCTAAGAAATATATCAGAGTCTTGAATTACTTATTGTACCCGTCTGTTCTTTTTATCATCATTATATCGTAATTCACTTTATTATACCCCATTTTATCTCCTATGCATATCAAATTATATTCATAATAAAATATTGTCACTGAAACAGGAGTTTATCATAAAGTGTTCAAAGGTGTTCAAACTTTTTCCTTTAAAAAAATAAGAGAAACGCTGTAAATTCAACGTTTCTCCCATTTTTTACTAATGCCGCAGACCGGCTACCCTATACATATAAATAGGTATAAACACTGTAAAAATATTTGATTTTCACAAATTTCTCATGTATTTCAATACAAGCAAATATAATAACTTGCCCCCTATTTGCCCCCACTTAAGATGATACAATATTCAGCCCCGGAGTTACCGCTCCGGGGTGGTCTTATTTCACTCTCAGTTTCTGACCAACATAAATCTTATTCGGATTTTTGATGCCGTTCAGCGTTGCAATCTTCTGATAGGTTGTACCGTATTTTGCTGCGATCTTTGACAGGGTATCACCTGATTTCACCGTATAGTACACAGCAGACGATCCTGAGCCACTTCCGTTGATTACTTTCTGCACTTCCGCATACCGTTTTCCGAGTACCATCTTGCGGGTATCACCGTTGCCATATTTTCCTGCCTTTGTTTCCGATGCAAGCGTGGATGCTGATGCAGTAGCGATATGGTTGATAAAGGTCTGCACCTCGGAGTATCGACTGCCAAGCTTTGCCTTGCGTGTATCGCCATTACCATACTTGCCTGACAGCGTATCTACTACAAGCTGTAATGTTGTTCCAATCGGCACGACTGCACTGGGACTGGATGCAGGCTGTGATGGCTTGCTGATCCCTGTGATTTCTGCCGGAAAATCACGATAGCAATAATTAACATCTACCCGTCCACTAATGCCCGGAACACTTCCATCGGAGCTGTACTGCCACATATCGGCTTTCATCCCAAGTGTACTATTATAGCGTGCGATCCACAGTGGATATCTTGTCCCCAGTGAACTTAAGTAGTTATCCCACCATGATTTATTACAATACACTCCGCACTTATACCCTGCTGCTTCGATCAGTGCAGCAAATTTCTTCATACGGTCAACCGCACCTGTCCGTGTTCCTGATTCTTCCAGGTCATAAAATACCGGATACGACAGTTTATATCCTTTCACCAGTCTCAGCACATGTCTTGCCTCTGACTCTGCCTGTGCAGTTGTCTTTGCATACGAATAAATATAAACACCAAACGGAATCCCCAGTCTGGTACATTCATTTGCATTTCTCTTCCACTGCGTATCATCCTGAGAAGTCAGGTCATCCCCGTAACCACACCGGATGATCGCATGATATCCTGCTGCCTTAACTTTCTCCCAGTTAATAGTTCCCTGATGATACGATACGTCTACTACATTAATCGTTGCCATGATTATTCTTCCTCCTTATCTGAATCTCTCAACTGTAAAAGTACATCTTTCAGCCGTTCCGGGATCGGAACAAATACCGCTGCATTTTCCAACAGGCTCAACGCTTCGTTGCAAATGTAAAATGTGATTACCACTTCCCGGAGTGGAATCGTGCCACCGATCAGCATCTGAATCAGGTAAGCCACAGCGATCACAATAAACATCACGATCTTTTTCAGCAATCCACGAAATCCCGTTTCGGACGAAAGCTGCTTCAAATAGATCCCTTTTAGCACTCCCGTAACATAATCCAGCACTGCAAGACACACGATCGTCTTAAGCAGTACATCCCATCCTCCTAAAAAGTACGCAAGGACTCCACCCAGGAATCCAAACACAATGCTGATTTCATTAAATAACTTGTCCATCTTTTTCATATTCCTCACTTTCCTTTCATCCTATTGCGAACACCGGGCGAATCCCGTATGTGCTTGTAGCCATATCACTGCTGGCATCTCCGTATTGCGATATTAGGGTGTATGTCTGTGATCCTGCCACATTTCTTAACCAATAATTCTGTCCGATACTTTTCAATGCCGGGCATAATCGGAACAATGATAATTGCTGTGTATCAGATGTCTGCTTATTATTGTTGTCAGCACAAATATATGTTCCATGTACCATTACTTCACTCATGAGATCCACGGACGCATTTATCCAAGCTCCATCGGAAAACATTCTATGAGTTAGCAATAAACTTTTAAATGTATCCGGCAATGTTTTCGCTATATTATTCAATCGAGTCGATTTCATTTCCGAATTTCTATAACCACCGTACGTACTGTTGCTTATATGCATCTGTCCGCTCCCTAACACAGTATCCGGGACTATTAATATATGGGGTTTTTGTACTTTTTCTGATTCTGGATAACCTACATTTCGCCAATAATTTATGTCTGCTATCCTGTATTTGGTTCCGTTTATCTCCCAGTAGTCGCCGACGTACAGATTCCGAAAACTGCCCTTCCTGATTGCAATCATCTGTTCTTCTGTAATAGATTCGCCCAGGCACTTACCTCGAAAGACGTTCCGGTGCATTTCCGGTGAAAATCCAGCCATATATACGCTGACCGTCTGCTCTACCATCTCAGCGGTAGCCGCAAACTTTCCAGCATCTGCATCGTCCCGCACTGACTGGGCGATCTGTTGTGTCTCGTCCACCTTATCAAGAATCTTCTGCCATACTGTCGGCTCAGGATCGGATGGAGTGCCACCGCTCAAAGTTGCCGGCAGTGTAAAACTCTTGATATCGGTCGTGATAACCGTCTCACCCAATGTCCCAGACACGGATACCCCGACCCGACCAGGTGCGGCAAGAGCCTCTGCTGGCACGATACAGGTATCATCTTCCAGAAGTTTCGGATGATTTTCCCCGTCTGCTCCACGGAAGAAAGCCGTCTTTGTCATTCCATCCCATTCTTCCAAAAAGTCGAACTCTGCCCGTAAATACTCCCTCGTCCCTTCTGCTGTCTCAGGCGGCTCAAGATAGAGCCGCTGATTTACTACTTTGATTTTCATGCTTTTTCCTCATCCTCTTTTACAAGCTCCGTCATACCGGAATCCTCCAGGATTTCCCGGACTTTCTCTTTGAGCAGTCTCGGAACCTGTCCATATGTCTTCTTTCCCATCATTATCTGCTGTGCCCATAACATTGCCATCATTTCTTTACCTCCTGCATTTTGCATTAATATGAATATATTGGTTAATAGAGTTACCATTTTACTGATACACCTGTTCAGACATCTCCAAGATGCATCCTTTCAACATCTCCACCTGTTCTTTTAAATCTGCATTCTCCCGGATCAGTGCGTCCATCTTTTCTGCCACTGTTTCACCCGGCCTCGACAGAATAATGCCTATAATACCGGCTGTGTACTTGGTGATTCCCTCAAGAGTGGTATACCCCTCGTACTCTCCGACCGTCTGGCTACGCTCTGATATAACCATCTTCTTAGTTTTTAGAGTGTCCCCAAACATTGCCCGTAGATCCTCTTCCGTGGCTGATACGGTCTTGATCAGCAGTGTGCCGTCACACTGGATGGATGCTGACTGGATCTGCAGATCTGTGCCATCGTTGTATGTAAGCTTCATGTTACCACCTCCTAATTTGCCGCAATCCATATGCCGTGAAATTTGTAAAAGGCTCTCGTTGCAGGTGTTGAAAAGTAGATCATTCCATTTGTATCAACGTATGCCATTACAGCACATGCATTTTCCCAACTCTGTCCACATCCAACACACTGGATGTGTGTCAGTACCGCAGGTCTAAGATCTGTAGCGATAGCTGCGGAAGTAATAGCATACAGTTTATTTGCGAGGAGCGTTGTCCCACTTTTGGGATCAAGAGATACGTTAAAATGTACCTCACGACCTACTTTATATGCAGAAAAAGCAGAGACGTTATAAAACGATTGGAGATGCATATCAGCCTGCTTATACGATTTCACGGCTATTTTATCGGATGTATTGGCTAAATCTTTATTTATCGTAGCCATTGACGGCAGCACCGTGAACAACTGATCTACTGACACAATGTTCAATCCCTCGAGACGGACACGGTAGAGCGGGAACTCTCTCACCTTTCCATTTTGGTAGATGTTATCCTGCGTTATACTTGGATCTGCTGCCGTACTTCCCGCTGTACCCTGATACACTTTACAGGTCATTTTATCCACACCACCTGATCCGGTTGTTTCAAATCTTGCCACGATCAGATCATTTCTGTTCTTTCCGGTCTGTCCGTTCGCGATCTCACAATCTTCATATTCTCCATAAGGGATCCTGGCTACATGACCGCCGACTACTACCACACCATCTGACACCCGAATCTTATTGTTGCTGATCACCGTTGCTTTACACTGCTGGCCAAGATCTGCCACCGCATCCATTCCTAAGATGCTCTGATAGATAGCTGCATCATCTTCTGCATAGATATGTGCTTCCGCTTCTGCCGCTGTATTCACGGTAATTCCTTTCAATCCCATTTCAGTCATCTCCTTCTATTTTGTATTCAACTGTTGACGTACCACTACTTTTTACCTTTAATATTTTTTGTATAACCGGTTTTTTTACCGTTGTATCCGTTACTGCATCATATCCTGATACAAAATCTCCTATATCAAGATCCGCATCGTTTACTGTGATTGAACAGGTTTTATAGTTTTGAAGACTTTCCAACCGTTTCATGCCGTATTCTTCCAATGTTTCTGCGTCAGCATTTGTATAGTTATACACAGAACTAATCTCATCTTTTCCATCATAATAAGGAATCTTTCCGATTGTTCCGTCTTTCTGAACATATAAATGCACCACAGTTCTTTCCATATTCTCCCCTTCGCCAATACATACAAGATGATTGACTCCACCCCTGCAATCCCTGACCGTGACCTTTACTTCTCCCTCTCCGGAATATTCTATTTCATCAGAATAGTCTCGAATTGGAACTGCACTTACCTCCACATATCCATAATCAAGATTTTCCGGTTCAATATACTGGATCTGCAACCTGCTTTTATAAGCACTCAGCAATTCTGTAACAGCATCAAGCAATGTCACGTAACGGCTCACTTCCCAATTTTTCACTGTGATTCCAGTATCTGTTTTGGCAACAAAAAAGAGACCGTCAAAACGATCTCCCACAAGATCCCCCAACACTTGATTCAGTTCCCCGTTCAAAATCAGATGATCCTGTCCTTCCGGTGGTTCTACTATCTTATACATCAACATTCCTCTCCATGTCTTTCCACGGATAATAATTCGTTTTTTTGATGTATTGGATTCAATATCATCTATGATTCCACCATACTCTGTATCTGGTATGAAAATCCTGCAGCCGTAGCTAAATTTTTCAGCATCCCAACTTTCCGAATTGATAGACAATTCAAAATCGCTGGTATCGCCTAAGTCCATATCTAATTCCCGGATTTCTTTCAGATACCCGTTTTCCTGACCATTTGGATTCGTGCTGATAAATGAATGGTTTGCAAGTCCTACCCGCACTGCGGTTCACTCCTTTCTTCATAAATGATCAGGTCAAAATCAAATTTTCCAGTCCATGATACTCCCTGTCTTCCAGGTGATATTTTTTTAAAAAAGTAAACACCCTTTTTCCGGCAATGAAATGCATTTTCTTTATTTCCATTTCTTAATATTTTATAGATTGTCGCACTCCTCGTGTCTATTTCCAGCCTTTCTCCATCTTCCAGTGTTATGTTGACCAAATATGCATTCCCACCGATATTTACTTGTGGATTTGTTACCGGTCCATAAATTCTCAATGTAAAATTGCTGTCAAAAAAATGCGGATTTACCACAAAATTATTACTGAGACCATTTGCATACCGATACCCGTATTTTCCTGGATATCTTTTATTATCTTTCGATGTAACTTCATAACTGTGGAATACATAGGGATTCTCACCAATCCACACTGGCTGATCTGTTACAATCTGAAGATTCAGAATCCTGAAAAGAATTCCCATATCCCAGTCCTCTTTTTTATTCGATATGACATTACACGTAATATACTGTCCATCAAAATATAACCGCCCACGTTGATTATTCAGGATGTCATATTCAAATACCGAATACATTTCATTACACCGTAGCCGGTATTCTTCCTCTGTATCCGCATAAATATTGACCGATAAAGGAATTGTACAGATTCCTCTTGAAAAGCCTGTAATCATCTCGTCCTCAGTATCATATTTCCATGTATAATCTAATAATTCAGCCATATCCTTTACAAGATATGGCTCTTTTGTCAGATCTACTCTTTCTTTCCGTGAGTTTTCATAATACAGCTCCATTTTTCATCACCTCTCAGACCTGACGCACTGCCCGGGCAAACTCCCGACCGTTTAATTCAATTACGATATTGGATACTTCCCTTCGGATAATTGACTGAATCGCTCCGTAATCTACTGGTTGCTGATTGCTATATGCCTTGTTCTCTTCTGCTGTCAGTACTCTTTCATTTTTATGCAGGATCGCGTGATATCCATCATAAGGTACATTATCAATTCCGTTGAAATTATAACTTGCCTGCTGACGTTCAAACATTGCCTTTGCATTAATTCCGGCTGCAAGCTCCGCTTTTATCGTAAGAGTCCTCGGCTTTGCTGCATTATCTGCAGCTTCCTTTATTTCTGACAAAGATCGGATTGTCCCGTCTTTATTCACCTGAATCTTATACGGAGTATTATTGATTTTTACAATTCCTTCCCGACTTCCATCCGTCTTTTTTGTAACCTGTTCCATTTCGCTGGCAATGCCTGTAGCCGCCTGAACCACATTTCCGGCACTGTCCACGTAATAATCATTTACATCCACGAGCTGTGCAATCACATCACTTGCATCATCCGCTTTTTTAATCATTTTTTCAGCATCCTTTGCCATGCTTTCACTCCAACCGGCTGATGCTCCAACCATGTTGCTGTACATCGCAGTAATTTCACCAGTTCCTTCATCTACTACCGCTGCCACCTGATTCCATGTGTGGGATTCCTTATTATATATAGTATATAATCCTGTTTCCTGTATCTGACTCAGATCCCCATAAGTCTCCCTGTAAAGATCCAATCTTTCTTTACATTCTTTATCTGCATTTGATAATACCTCACCACTAAATTTATTCAGTTCATCCATCAGATTTGGATTATTTTCTCTGATTATAGCAAGATACTCTTCATACAGTTCTTCCTGCTTATTGATTTTATCCTGCTTATCTTTCTCAAGGTTGTTGATCTGTTCCTCTGCTGCCTTCCGATCTTCTGCATTCATCTCATCTAACTTGGATTTCAACAATTCAATTTCTGTATCATAAGAAGCTTTAATTTTTACAATCTCATCATTTCTTACTTTCACCTTCTCCTGAAGTAACTCCGAAGCCGATTCTGCATCTAAATTTTTTGCCCGTGCATTAAATTCATTCTTTGCATACAGCAGTTCCTCTTCCGTTCCACCAACGGCTTCCAGTTCAATCTGCCGGATGCGGGCATTCTTCGACTCAATATCTGCAATCTCCTGATCGTTCAATGCCCTTTTTTCATCCACTGCCTTCTGCTTGATAGCAAGAATCTCACCTTCTAATGTAGTTACCTCCGCAATCTGCTTATCACTGGATTTTGCCAAAGCATCCAGTACTTTCTGTTCACTTTCATCAATTACCTGATCATCCGCTATAAAAAGTTCTTTCAATCCCAACTGTGCCTCTTCTTTTTTCCCTTGAATCGTCTTAATTGCTTCGTCACAGGTCTCGTTCACTCTCCGGTTAAATTCGGCAGATTCAGCCTGCGATATTACATTATCAAACCCTATTTCCCTTAAATAAACATTAAAGTCCTGCACTTTTTTCGCTGATTCTTCCACCGCCTCCTGAAATTCCGGGCTGATATTTTCTCCAAAATCCTCATAAACATATCCAAGTTCTACCATTTCCTCTTTTGTATGGGTTTCTGTTCCTTTCAGTTTCGCAAGAACCTTTTCCATCAGAGACATATCCTCGCTTGCATCCGTGCATTTCCTTGATGCAAGTTGTGCATTTTCATGCATTACATACAAAGCTGTACCTACTGCTGCAACCCCTACCGCCACGGGTACCGCAATGCCCAACAATCCAGTCATACTCCCCGTGAGTCCAGTACTTCCAACTGCTTTCGATGCACCGCCGATCACGCTTGCGAGTTTTGTAAATGTCGTAATTCCACCACCCACAACTTTAATGACCGGACCTGCTGCCGCCAACACAAGTCCCCATTTGATTGCATTTTCTTTTTCTTCATCTGACAGATTTGAAAATCGGTCTGCAACTTCCCCCAACTTATCGGATACCTTTGTCACGACCGGCACAAACGCAGCACCAAACTTTATAGCATCATTCTTTAATTTATTGATCGCACCATTCAACTGTTCTGCAGGTGTCGCATCCATTTTGTCAAAAGCTTCCCGTGTAGCTCCAGCACTGTTCTGCATTCCCTGAAGCATTTCGTTATATTCAGCTCCGCTTCCTTTTGCAAGAACCAATGCTGCGGATCCCGCCTCTACGGAACTGAACATATCTTTCAGAGTCTTTCCATTCTTACCAGCTTCATCACTGATCATCTGCAGGATCTTTGTGGTGCTTACTCCTTCTGCCTTTAACTGTGCAAATCCTTTTCCTGTAAGTTCCCTTAAAGTTCCATCTGTAATACTCCCACTTTTTCCAAGTTCTGAAAGCATTGCTTTTAGATAAGTACCTGATTCAGCTGTAGCAATACCATTTTTTGTCAACTGGGCATAAGATGCAGACAATTCATTGATATTAAAATTCACGGAACTTGCAACGGGGATCACCGTACCCATAGATGATGCCAGCTCATCAACCGTCGTTTTTCCAAGATTTTGCGTTGTGATCAACAGGTCGGAAATCCTTGTTGCATCACTGGATTTCAAATTATATCCATTAATAGCTGTAGTAAGGACATCCACCGCTTTTGCTCCATCTGTAAATCCACCTTTTGCCAGCTTCATGGCATCTGTTGTAAAGCTAATCGCTTTCGTCTGATCCACTCCGGCAGAAATGGAGCTGTAAACTGCTTCCGAAAACTCATCAATCGCAATTTTACTCTCACTACTGGCATCTAAAAGCTGATTCTTATATTCCTGATAATTAACCACGTTTGCATCCAGTAGTGTACTGACTTTTGCAAAGCTGCTCTCATAATCCACCGCCATTTTTGTCGCTGCCGTTCCTGCACTGATCAGTGGAACAGTCAATCCTGCCGTCATGGCGGTACCAACCTTCGAAAGCTTTTCTCCTGCCTTTGTCACAGATGAAAGCTTCTTGCTGATCCTATCTGCCTCTTTTACTCCTGCTGTAGCCGCTTTTTGCATATCATTCTTAAATCCATCAATATTGACTTTAATCTCTGTCATAAGCGGTGCGAGTTTAATTCCGCCCGTCATCTGTGCACCATCCTTTCTTTTAACTCCGATACTGCCGCATCATCTGACTGAGTTTGCTGCACTCTCCACAGATTCTTTAAAATCTTCATTCCTTTTTCCGAGCTCTGATAACTGTAAAGCCAACTATCTCGATTCAAAAGAAGAAAGTAAGAATACGGCAGGTCAAGTACCTGCCGGAAATTTAATCCTGTATAATCACTGATCC
>ERZ1106931.985-NODE-985-length-14016-cov-6.107012_pt1 | contig 14016 bp, 10 predicted proteins | sample MGYA00403664_ERZ1106931 | MGnify/ENA primary metagenome ERZ1106931 (study PRJEB35170, sample SAMEA104062435) | human gut metagenome | biome: human gut; feature: human-associated habitat; material: faeces | place: Denmark | collected 2012-06-29 ... | reverse complement strand
GCTCGCCCGAAAACAGTTTGTTTTGTGTCTTCGGGCAGGCAAACCCTGCCCCTACAGCCGACGATGGGATAGACCGGTTTGGTTTTGACACACTCCATTTGTAATGTTAGAAATAATTCATGAAAACAAAAAGCAAATTATGAAATTTAGATATTTAATAAGTTTGGCTGTGGCAACCGCTTTGTTGACCGGTTGTAACAACGAAGACGACTTGGGTACGAAGGTCACGAATGGAATGTTAAGAGCCACCATGGAAAGCAATGCTTCCGGTATGGCACGTGCAGGCTTTGATGCTAATGGAGCATTTTATTGGTCGGAAGGTGACCGTTTGGGTGTAACCATGCAAGACGGAGCCGATTATACCACCGGTTTTACAGCTCTTACTTTGGTTGAAGGCGGGGCCGGTCAAGCTACGGCTTCCTTTAGTGGTAATATGACGGGAACTATAGCCGGTTATGCAGCTTATCCTTATAATGACGGACACGCTGTCTCAACGACTAATGGTACTACAACGCTTACTTACAATTTTCCGAAAGAGTACAGCTATACTAAAGTAGATGCTGATTATCAAACGGATACCAAAGGTAAAGGCAATAGTTATAACCCTGCCATGTGGGGAAAGATTGAGAACAGTAATGTAGCATTGAAGCATTTGGGAGGTGTGTTTTGCATTAAGTTTGCCAAATTGCCTGTGGGGAATAATCTGAAACTGACTTTCACGGCAGATCAAAAGATAGTCGGTAAATATACGGTAGCATTATCAGGTAGTGAACCTAAATTAGAAGCCACAACTGCTACAGACGATTCGGAAAAGACTGTCAGTATTGCTTTTGGCAACAATACTCAAAATACTTCCGGTACATTTTACATTCCTGTGCCGACAGGTAATTATACCAATGTACGTGTGAAGATATTGAATGATACGGAAGAATTGGCAAATGTCTTTGGCGGCAGTTATACCATAGCTCGCAGAGACTTGAAGAGATTGTCTATTTCCAGCGGAACGATTACCGGTGGCGAAGCCCAGACTGTATCTTCTGTGTCTGAGGTTGCCGATGCTTTAGGGAAGAATACGGCCGTAACCGTATCGGGTGAGGTTTCAGGTGAAAGTAATAAGATAGAGGTGCCTGCTGCACAATCACCCGAGACTCCTATAAGCATTGCTTTCCAAAGTGTGGCATCGGGAGCTAAAATAGAATTTGAAGATAAAGCAACTAGCGAAACTTCATCATCTGTGAAAGACATGACGATTGCTCTGCCGGAAACAGAGAGTGCTGAAGGGGCTCCGGTGGTAAATGTTAATATGCCGAATACGACTGTCACATTATCTTCAAACGGAGGAAGTACTACCATAAAGGAGGCAACAGCTTCTACAGCCGAAAACACACTGGTCGTTGATGCAGGAGTAACAATCACTAAGTTGATTGTGAAGAAAGGGAATGTGAGAGTGAAAAAGGGTGCAACAATCACTGCCATAGAACGGGCTTCAGAGAATTCCAATGTTGTGAAAGTCTTTGTGGAATCGGGTGCGAAATATCCTGATTTATCTGCCAATACAAACTTTGAAATAGTTGATGCGGCAATAGCGGAAATGGAAGCGGTTGCCAAAGCCGGCGGAAACTTTATTTTGGAACAGGATGTTACTCTTTTCCGACCGTTGGTTGTTGAGGGAGCATTGACACTTGATTTGAATGGTCATAGCATAAAGGCTAAAACTACGGGGCTGGAACAAGTGCTGAATACTAAGGATGCGGTGGTTCTTGTACGTCGTGGTGCCCAACTGACTATCAATGACAGCAGTAACGGTAAAGGTAGCATTGATTATAATGGGGTGGAAAGTGTTTATGTAGCAGTGAAGTTGACTGATGGCAATGATACCGGTAGTGATGTAGCAAAACTGACAGTAAACGGTGGTACGCTTAAGGGTTATTATTACGGTATCAGTGGTAATGGTACTCGTCATGGAACCGAAGTGGTTGTTAACGGTGGAGCAATTACGGCTGCAAATGCTGGAGAAGGTACAGCCATTTATCATCCACAAGACGGATTATTGACAGTTAATGGCGGTACTGTCAGTGCACCGACCGGTATAGAAATGCGTTCGGGTACATTGACTGTCAATGCGGGTGCAATAAAGAGTACAGTATCTACCTTTGATGAGAAGGGCAATGGCAGTGGTACGACTATGACCGGTGTGGCAGTTGCTGTCTCACAGCATGTTACCGATAAAGACCTTAAAGTGGTTATTAATGGAGGAACACTGACAGGTCCTTATGCTTTGTATGAAAAGGATTTGCAAAATGAGACCGGAAATAAGGCTTTGGAAATAAAAGATGGTATCTTTGAAGGGCAAGTATATAGTAAGAATTGTACTGCTTTTATCAAAGGTGGTACATTCTCTGATGTAAGTGCTTTGGAATCAAAAGAAAGAGCATTGATTTATTTGACAGATGATGCTAAGCTCAGTTTGGTATTGGGCAAAGATTGTACTGTTTCTCCCTTTATTGTACTTGAATCTCAAGTAGTGAATATTGATCTTAATAAGAAAACATTGATTATTGATGATAAGATTGAAGGCAGAACATTCATCTTGGTGAAAGGAGGTAGTCTTAAATTGACTGATGGAAATATCACAGATAATGAAATGGGAATATCTCTTGCGGCAGATAATGCTAAATTGGAATTGGATGGTATCGTTTATAAAGCAACGGCTGCAGATGCTGCAGGTATATTGAATGACAAAAATGTTCAGGAGACCTCTATCATAGTTAAAAACTCCACAATAACGAGTGGATATTATGCAGTTAATACTAATGCTCATACGAATCCGGTGGTAGGTAGTACAAAGATAGTACTTGAAAATTCTCACTTTATTGCTACTGAAACAGCTCTCTTGGTAAATATTCCGTCTACGGTGAATATTGATAATTGCACATTCTCAGGAAATCATCAGGCGGCTTTTTTGCGTGGAGGAACTTATACGATTAAGAATTCTTCATTTACGCTGAATGCTGAGCTTGAGAGTACTCACAGTGAGAATAATCACATGAAACAATGGCAAGACGGTAACAGAGCAGCATTTGCAGGTATAACAATCGGTAATTATTTGAATGGGGCTTATCAATATCTTACCACGGTTACTATGACGGGTGTTACAGTAAACGTAGAGAGTACTCATGCTTCTTCATTCCCGGCTGTGCATGTTTGTGCGAATGCAGCAGAGGATAAAGGTGTAACGCTCACTTATGATGGCTCTTGCTCTTTCACTTCAACTTATGATCCGGCTGTGGAATATGGTACTGCTAATATTACCGTGAACGGAGAGGCTGTCAAGAGCAATGTAAAGCAGGAAACAAGCAACTGATAATTATTAAACAAAAAAGTTTGTAATACTCATCAAAAGAAAGCCGTTTCGTCCGTTATGGTTCGGTTGGACGGCTTTCTTTTTCTTAAAGTATGAAATTATTATGCGAATCAATACGAAATTCAAGCTCCGCGATATAGCCGGAGAAACTATTATTGTCAATCAAGGTACGCCCGAAGCCGACCTTACCCGCATTATCTCTCTTAATACTTCGGCACGGCTTCTTTGGAATGAGCTTTCGGACAAAGACTTTTTGATAGAAGATGCTGCGGAAATATTAATGGAGCATTATTCTGTTTCGGAAGAAACGGCAAAGAAGGATGCAACGGTTTGGGTAGATGCCTTGAAGAAATGCGGTATCATATCGGCTGATTAAAAAATTATATGCTAAAGTTTATCTAAAATGAAATTGGATATTACGGAAGAAATGCTTTTTGCCTTGTTGCGTTCTGCCTTGCATGGTACTCATGCAGATGCAACAATCTTTGCCGGTATCACTTCCGAAGCTTGGCAGGAATGTTACCGCTTGTCTGTTCGACAGGGTGTAATGGCACTTGCCTGGGATGGTTTGATTACTCTTCCCACAGAGTTACAACCACCCAAATCCTTAAAAATAAATTGGTGGCTGGCGGTAGAAAGATGTGAAAAGAGATATCGGTACTATTGTCGGGTTATATCCGATTTATCGACATTTTATGCCACACACGGCATCACTGCCGTGCAATTAAAAGGAGTGGGGTTTGCCAATAATTATCCTATTCCTTCTCACCGTGAGGGAGGTGATATTGATATCTTTACCTATTCTGCCGATTCTTCCGGTCTGAGTGATAGGGAAGCAAACTCTCTTGCCGACAAGCTGATGAGAGGCCGGGGAATAGAGGTGGATTTTTCGCATTCGCAAAAGCACAGTATGTTTTATTATAAAGGTATTCCGATAGAGAATCATAAAAAATTCCTGAATACGGAAATATACCGTACGGCTGTTTCGATGGATATTTTGTTGCGGAAGCTTCTCCGTCCCCGGCTGACAGTGCTTGATGGCAAGTATGAGGTGCTGACTCCCTCGCCGGATTTCAATACTGTTTTTCTTGCTTTTCATTCGGCACAGCATTATGCACTTGGTTTTGCCATGCATCACTTATGTGATTGGGCATGCCTGTTGAAGAAGCAGGGACTGAAGATACCCGAAGGAGTGACGGATGAACGTTTTCTGAATATGATTTATGCACTTACACATTTGTGCAACCGCTACTTGGGTACAGAGGTTCTTGTCATGAAAGGAGGGGAAGAGCTGGCGGAGAATTTATTAAAGGAAATGCTTCATCCCACTTATAATATAAATGTACCGGCTACCGGTAAATGGGGAATATTGGTCTATAAACTGAAGCGGATGTTACATATTCATCGTTTGTGTGACAGTGTGATGCGTGTATCTTTAGTAAAGTGGCTTTGGATATCTGTTATCCAACATGTACGTTTCCCACAATCCATATTCCGCCGAACGGTATCATAATTTATGTTGAAAGAAATCTATCATTTATTATTGCCCTCGGAGCGAAGAATGGGGATGAGGGTAATAATGGCTGTGTTTTTCAGTGCGTTGCTGAATTTTGCCGGACTTGCAGCTTTAATACCGGTACTTCTTTTTTTGATAGAAGAGAAAGAAGAAAAGGGAGAAGCCCTATTGTTTTGTCTGTTGGCTGTCGGGTTTATTTTATTCAAAAATGTATTGGTCATGGGATTGTCCCGTTTTCAAAACTATTTTTTATTGTCTTTGTATAAACGATTAAGTTTTTCTCTTTTTTCTTCTTATTATCATCGCGGAATCTTGTTTATCAGTCGGTTGGGCAGCACTCGTTTGGGATATGAGGTGAACTACGTATGTTATGCTTTCAGTATGAGTTTGTTGTCTCCGTTGCTGAATATGACTGCTGATGTATTACTTATTTTATTGGTTACTGCGGTACTGTTGGTATATGCACCGATGACGGTGCTGATGTTATATCTTGCTTTTTTCCCTTTTATGTTGATGTATATATTCGGAATAAAAAGGCGGATAAGGTATTATGGTAAAAAGGAGTTGTTGGCACGGCGCGAACAGACACGTATTGTCACCGAAGCTTATAAAGGATATGCCGAGCTGGAAGTAAACCATGCATTTCCTTCCTTGCAACATTCTTTTCTGAAGGGTTTGGATACGATTTCTTTTTGCCGTTTGAAGCTGGAGACGGTGTATCATCTGCCGCTTTGCCTTTCAGAATTATCAGTTGTTATAGGACTCACACTTCTTGCATTGTCCGGGACGGGAAATGTGAAGGCGTTGGTGGGAATTTTTGCCGTGGGTGCCTTTCGTTTATTGCCGGCTTTGCGTGAATCGCTTTCTGCATGGACTCAGATACAGAATTCCGTTTTTTGTCTGCGGATAATAAAAGCAGGAATGGAAGATTTATTTTCAACATTCGAAGAAAAACCGACAGCCGGGTTATCTTTTGAAAAAGAAATTGTAATATCCAATCTTTCGTATACTTATCCGGAAGGAAAGAGAGTCTTAAAGGAGTTTGATTGTACGATTCGGAAGGGAGAGTATATTGGTATTCGAGGTTCAAGCGGTATAGGCAAGTCCACTTTGTTCAATCTTTTATTGGGATTCTTGAAGCCTGATGGAGGGGAGATACGGATAGACGGTGTTCTCCTTTCAGCAGAGAACAGGAAGTTGTGGCATCGCCGGATAGGTTATGTGCCGCAGGGCGTTTTTATTCTTGACGGGACACTGGCTGAGAATGTTGCATTGGGATGTTGTGATATCAGTAAGGAGAAAGTGAAGCGGATATTACGGCAGGTGAGGCTGGACGAATGGGTGGATGAGTTGCCGCTGGGAATAGATACGCTGCTGGGCGAAAGTGGGGCACGTTTGTCGGGAGGGCAGAAGCAAAGAGTAGGGATCGCACGTGCGCTTTATAAGGAGGCGGATATATTGTTGTTGGATGAGGCTACTTCAGCGTTGGACACGGCAACCGAATGCGAAATAAATGAGATGATATGCGGACTCAGGAATGATTATCGGGGGCTGACGGTTTTATCAATAGCCCATCGTGAGAGTTCGCTGGCTTTTTGTAATCGTATAATAACTTTAAATTGAAAAGAAAATGCATAATATATATAAAGTAGGCGGCCACTGTTTTAAAGTATCGGGCAGTATTCTGTGTTCTGTCCTGGAGCGAATGGCTGGGTTTGCTCCTTTTGAGGTTGCCGAGGGGGATTATAATGTACCGGAATTCTTTTTTATGGAAGGAAAGTCTGGGAATATTCCTGCTTTTTGTGAACGGCAATATGTGTTTGCTCATGAAGGGGTGGAAGGAATCTTCGGATGTACTGCGGGCGGTTATTTGTTAAGATTATCTCCGGTAAATGAAAAAAGTCTTTTCCTGTGGACTGATAATGAAGTAAATGTTTGTTATCTGTGCGGCAACTGGTCAGCTCGCTTAGTACGGTTTGCCTTGTGGATTGGCTATGGGATACAGACGGCAATGTCGGATACGGTGGCTATACATAGCAGTTGTATCGTATATCGTCAAAAGGCTGTACTGTTTTTAGGGGAAAGCGGTACAGGAAAGAGCACTCATACTCGTTTGTGGCAGGAGTATCGGGCAGGAGCCGTATTGTTGAATGATGATAGTCCGGTGGTGCATGTCGAACATACCGGAATATGGGTTTATGGCAGTCCATGGAGCGGGAAAACTCCTTGTTATAAAGCAGAGCGATATGAACTGGTCGGTTGTGTGAGACTGTCACAGGAAACTTCCAATCGGATGGTCAGATTAGGGATATTGCGGTCTTATGCAGCTCTTCATCCTTCTTCTCCTCCGGAGTTTGCTTATGACAGGAGACTTTATGAAGGTATCGGTACCACATTAGGGAAAATTGTTTCTCAGGTTCCTTTTTATCATTTGGCCTGTTTGCCAGATAGAGAGGCTGTGGAGTTGTCTTGTCGTACTTTATTTGCAGAGAATGATGAAGCGGTTGCCAAATGATTGTTTCTTCTCTCTTGTAGAGGATGATATTCATCATGGGAAGAGTGTACGTTTTCGGATGAAAGGCAGTTCTATGTTTCCGTTATTACGCGAAGGGAAAGATGAAGTGGCGGTTTATCCATGTAAGGCAGAATCTTTGAAACCTATGGATGTGGTTTTGTTTCGTTATCGTGGCCGGTGTTTGCTTCACCGGATTGTCGGGATGAAGGATGGTCGGTTTATTATGCAGGGGGATGGTGTTTGTGCGTTTTATGAGGAGTGTACAGCTGCGGATATTATCGGAGTATTGGGAATGGTTTATCGGGTTTCAGGACGTGCCGTGTCGGTTTCTTCTTTGCGTTGGCGTATCTTGAGCCGTTTATGGCGAAGCTTGGGAGTTTTCAGGAAAGTAGGTTTGTGTATTTTTCATCGTATTCTGTTTTGATAAATATGCTTTTGTGCTTACTTTTGCTGCTGAAAGTTTTTATGTAAAAAAAATAAAAGAATCATGTTGAAACTCATATCATGGAATGTGAACGGCCTGCGTGCCTGTTACGATAAAGGTTTTGCCGATGCCTTCCGTCGGCTGGATGCTGATTTCTTCTGCTTGCAGGAAACTAAGATGCAGGAGGGGCAATTGGATGCTCAATTTGAAGGATACCGTTCTTACTGGAATTATGCAGAAAAGAAAGGTTATTCGGGCACTGCTGTTTTTTCTCGTCTCGAACCTCTTTCGGTAACGTACGGGATGGGCATTGACGAGCACGACCACGAAGGACGTGTGATTACTCTTGAGCTGGACTCATTCTTCCTGATTACGGTTTATACGCCCAATTCTCAAGATGGGCTGCGCCGTTTGGAATATCGTATGAAATGGGAAGATGACTTTCGTGCGTATTTAAAGAAATTGGAGGAAAAGAAACCTGTCATCGTCTGTGGCGACCTCAATGTGGCGCATCGTGAGATTGACTTGAAGAATCCGAAAACCAATCGCAAGAATGCCGGATTTACGGATGAAGAACGTGCTAAGTTTACTACGCTGCTCGATTCGGGATTTACGGATACTTTCCGTTATTTCTACCCGGAGCAAGAGGGAATTTATTCATGGTGGTCCTATCGTTTCAAAGCGAGAGAGAAGAATGCCGGCTGGCGTATTGATTATTTTCTCGCTTCTGCTTCTCTGAATGATAAGTTGAAAGGGGCGGCTATTCATACGGATATATTTGGTTCGGACCACTGTCCGGTGGAGCTGACAATAGAATTATAGCTTTGTGCATTCGGAGTGTGTCAAAGCGTGGATAATGCTGTCGTTTAGTTCGTAGGGGCGAGGTTAGCTCGCCCGAAAACGATTTGCTTTGTGTATTCATCCCTTTAAAAAAGAGTTTTTAATTGTCGCACAAAATCTTCCTTACTACTTGTAACTGTTGAAATATCAGTGACTTGTTTAGTCGCAAAACTTCTTTCATTTCATAATCCGAAATGTTTTCTTCTTCTATATCTTTGCTTCGAAATTTAAATAGAATACGATTATGAAAAACAAAGCACAGGTATGGATAGGAGTTGTTTTAACTCTGTTGATATTAGGCGCATGCCAATCCGCTTCTTTAGAAAAGAAGGATGTTTGGGTGGCAGATGTACGTTCGGCTATGGAGCAGAATACTCCTTTTTCGATGAAGGATGATGTGATGGGAATAGAATATATTCCTTTGGAAACGACGGATTCGTGTTTGATAAGTAATTTGACTTATTTGATAATGGATGATGATTTCATCTTTGTTCAAAATGGTAAGACAGACCAGGTATTTAAATTTACCCGACAAGGAAAGTTTGTATGTCAGATAGGCAGGGTAGGGAATGGTCCGGGCGAATATGCTCCTTGGACGATAGAGAATATTTCGTTGGATGTAAATAAGAAAGAAGTTTTTTTAAATAGCAGGCGGCTGCCGGCGTTTGTCTATTCTTATGATGGTGAGTTCCTGCGCACCGATACCACAACGGTAGAGGCTGTGGAAAATCGCTATCTGTTGAATAATGGCTCATTTGCATTGTCGGGAGCTTCGATTACTCCTATTCAGCAATCTCCTTGGCTGGTTGCCCTTAAAAATGAAAAGAATCAGATGATGGTAACCAAATCACCCTTTCCGGCTAATGTTCCGGCAGAAGCTTGTTATATGCAGGAAATACAATTCGTTCCTTTTCAAAATTCGGCTTTAGCTTATACACTTTGCAATGATACTGTGTTCCGGGTGACGGAAACAGGTATTCGTCCTGCTTGTGTTTATGATAAAAAGAACGGAGCCGAATATAACGAAAAGATAGCAGACATCAATGAAATGGCTAAAGACAATACAAATACATTATCTACTATAGAGTTGTTCACCTTTTTTGAAACTTCACGTTATTTCTATTTCCGGACTATTGTCTTGTCCAAGCCGGAAAAGTGCTTTTTCCAGCGTTTGGATAAACGGACGGGAGAATTCTTGTCTCAGCCGGTCAAACAAGATTTCATGGAATTGTCGGTTGGATTTAGTGATGGCAATGTAATAGGAATGGAGAATGATTGGGATGGGGGAGTGCCTTTCTGTCCGAGATATATTTATAAAGACAGAATTTGTGTGCAGGTCATTAATGCCGTGACATTGGAGAAATTGGAGAATAAAGGATATCTGAAAGATAAACCGGTTGCTTTGCAATTGGATGCTGATGATAATCCGATGGTTATTGTATACACATTTAAAAATTGATTATTGCTATGAAATTATTTAAGTACTTTTGTTTATTGTCTTTTATGGCTTCTTGCAGTTCGGAACAAACTCCTCAGGAGTTACTTTCGGTAGATTTGAGAAGTGGTATGGATCATCCGTCAATGCTTGCTTTGCAAGATGAGATAGAAAGTGTGGAATACATTCCGTTGGAAACAACGGCAGATCCGGCTTCTTTGCTGGATGGAGTGTCCGAATATGCCGTGACAAGTAATTATATTTATGTTTCTCCTGTTAAGGAACAGCGTATCGTGCAGTTCGACCGGAAGGGACAGTTTGTCAAGACACTGATTCCTTTCGGTCAGGGACCGGGTGAATTTAGCGATTTCCTGATGGGGATGCAGGCTGACGAAAAAAATAACCGTCTCTATTTGTTTTGTTCCAATAAAATAATGGTCTATACCTTGGATGGTGAGTTTATTCAGAGTCTGAATCACGATTATACGATTGTTTATCAGCGCATGGTGGGCCAAGATTGTTTTGCTTCAGTTGCTTTTCCATACGTGCCTTTTGAAAGCGGTAGTTATGGCTTGGGAGTTTTTTCGGATAAAGCAGATACGATTGCAATGAAGAACGACTTTTCTTCTCCTTTAGTATCTCATGAGAAAGCCGGGTTTACTATTGCGTTGGCAACAGCTTATTCCGATATGGAAGAATCCGTTTTGTTTAAGACAGGCAGCAATGATACCGTCTTTAGAGTGACGGCGGATGACATTCTTCCGGCGTGTGTGTTGAGGACGGGTAACTCGGATAAGGAAGTGATACGTTCATTGGATGCCACTGATTTTAGTTCGCTGAAAAGAAAGTTTGGAGAGGATTATGACATTTTTGTGTCTGATATGTTTGAAACTCCTTCCAATTATTATTTCCGTTGCAGATATAATGCGGGGCATTATGTTGCTTCTGTCCATAAGAAGACAGGGCAGGTATTGGCAGAGAAGTGTGCGCAACCGGGAGATATCCGGGCATTGGGAGATGCTAATTTGCTTTACGGAATGCTCGGAACCAAGAGCTATCAGGATTTTCCGGTATGGGGACGTACGCAGGGTGATTGTTTGGTTCAATTGCTCACTGCCTATGAGTTGCATCTGTATAAAGAAAAGTGCAATATAACTGTTCCGCCTGAGTTGAAAGAGGTAAATGATGATAGTAATCCTGTTTTTATTGTATATAAATTGCGGAGAGTTTAAAAAGTGATATTTTTGTGATATGATAAAAAAACGTTCGTTTATCTTGTTGTCTGTCTGGGTAGTCATTATAGGGTGTTTCAATGTTGCATGCAGTGGGGAGAAACATACTTCTCAATTGTCATGGGGAAAGTATTATCTGTGGAATGCACCCGATTCTGCTTTTCAGATATTGAGAACAATTCCCTCGCCGGAGAAACTTTCTAAAGAAGAATATAGTCTTTATGCCTTGCTCATGACACAAGTCATGCACAGGTGCGGACAGGAAATATCTTCTGATTCGCTGATTGATATTGCCGTGAAGTATTATTCATCTCATGGCACTTCCGATGAAAAGGCGTCCGCTTTTCTGTATAAAGGGTATGTATTGGAAAGTTTAGGAAAGGATACTGAGGCCATATATGCTTATAAGCAGGCGGAAGAGGCAGTGAAGTCTGCAAAAGATTTACGGATTCATTTTCTGGTGTATGTGGCATTGGGACATATCAACGGGCGGTATGCACATTATGAACAATCTGTTGGCTATTATAAGAAAGCATTGGATTTGAACCTGTCTGTCCCCTCATGGAAAGCCATGGGGGGCAGTTCGGCTTTTATTCCGCTTTATTTGGGGCAAGGTACGCCCCGGTATAATGAAGAGGTGAAATTGGTACAGGATAAATTCTTTGATATAGTAAACCGGATGGATTTTAGTACTCAGGAAAAGATATACTATCGCTTGGCGCTGGTAGAAAAGGATAAGAAGAACTGGAATGAGGCGGTCTCCTTGCTGAAGCAGGCACAGGAACGTACTTCTACGGCTGAGGCGCGGCGTGGATATGATATCGAACTGGCTGAAGTGTATAAAAAGTTGGGTAAAGGCGCAACGGTGGACAGCCTGCGTGTTGAAGTGCTGAAATCTTCCCGTCCTAAGTTAAGAGCATCGGTATATAAAGATATGTACAGAGAGATGCAAGCAAAGGGATTTGAGCGTGAAGCAGCCCTCTATATGCAGCATTATATTAATGAACTGGAGTTGCTGTTTACATCGGGGAGCCGTGCCGAATTATTGGAGATAGAAAAGAAATATGATTATTCGGCAGTACTGAGACAGAGTAATGATTATCGCAGTCGCTGGACTATAACGATATTGATAACGATAGCTTCAGTGTGTACACTAGCCTTACTGCTGTGGGGAAGCTGGAAGTTTTTCCGTTATCAAAAACTGGATATCCTGCGTAATTATAAAAAGGATGCTTCTATCCTTCAGGAGCAGATTGATACACTTCAGGAGCAGATAGAAGAAAACCAAGGGGAAGCCAAGAATTTACAGGAGCAGATGCAAGCCCTTGAAGAAGAGAAGAAAAATAAAGAATTGCGTATTCGTCAACTGGAAGTGACGTTTCGCTCCAAACATATTTCGCTTCCTGTTGAAACCGTGGAAGCTGCTCAGACTTATTTGCGGATTGTATCAAAAGAAAATCCGCGTTATAATCCGGCCGAAGACCGTGCCAAGCTGGAACATTGGCTGAATGTATCACGTCATCGTTGGGCAGACCGCCTCGAAGCGCTTTATCCTTCGCTTACGAATAATGAAAAAGACATTTGTTTCTTATTTGTGTTGGGGCTTGGTTTTGATGATATTGCCGATTTACTTGGGGTTCAATCCCGTTCTGTCGACCGTGTGGTTTATCGTATATGCAGAAAAATGGGGTTGGGACAAGGCAGCAAGGAAGAATTTGTGGCGCAAATCAACCGGATAGGTGAATGTGCCACAAATAAATAATTTATAAAGCTACTTCAATAGCCAGTACTTGTGATTCTTCATTGGTTTTAATGATGATGCTTTCGGTATCCCATATACCGATACCGTCACGGCGGGTCAGGTTTTCATCGGCTATATCTACGTTGCCTTCTATAATGAAGAAATAGACGCCTGTATGTGGTTTGTGCAAATGATAGCTCACTTTATGATTGGCACTCAGTGTTCCCATTGAAAACCACGCATCTTGCAGTAAATGTGCCGGAGTGTTTCCATTGGGCGAGATGAAGGTTGCTAATTCGTTGTGCTTCATTAACGGAAGGATATTGTAATTATGATATTCCGGTTCTGTCTCTTCTTTATTGGGGATTATCCAGATTTGCAGAAGTTCAAGATCTTTTTCATTACTGCCGTTATATTCGCTGTGATAGATACCTTTTCCTGTGCTCATTACTTGGATTTCTCCGGGCGTGATGATACTTTGGTTCTCTATACTGTCTCCATGTTTTAAATAACCTTTTAGTGGGATGGAAACCACTTCCATATTTTTGTGTGGATGCATATCAAAACCTTCTCCCGGCGAAATCCTGTCATCGTTCAGTACACGCAAGGCACCAAAGTGGATTCGTCGCGGATTATAATAATTTGCGAAGCTAAATGTGTGATATGTCTTTAACCAGCCATGATTAAAATATCCTCTTGATGTAGCTCTATCAATAATAGTTTTCATACTTGTCCTTTCTTTGTTTAAAAGTTATTGATATGTATATAACAAAAATAGACTCTGAAAAGTTTTCATGCTGATTGTCAAGGGAAGGAGAGAATGTTTTTATAGGGGGACACTGTTTATCATTATAAATAATAAGAGGATACCCGAAAAGGATATCCTCTTATCTTAAGAGCGGAAGACGGGGCTCAAACCCGCGACCCTCAGCTTGGAAGGCTAATGCTC
>ERZ1106931.984-NODE-984-length-14027-cov-4.335385_pt1 | contig 14027 bp, 10 predicted proteins | sample MGYA00403664_ERZ1106931 | MGnify/ENA primary metagenome ERZ1106931 (study PRJEB35170, sample SAMEA104062435) | human gut metagenome | biome: human gut; feature: human-associated habitat; material: faeces | place: Denmark | collected 2012-06-29 ... | reverse complement strand
GAGCCACTAATAAATTATTTATTCCAAACCATTTTGAAAAACTGTCCGCAATCCATCCTTGTTGTACTATTACATTTACGTTTGATTTTATATTTATTTTATAAAGAAACTTATAAAATTTTGTAAAAAGGAAAAACTTTTTATCTAGTCGCCAATCATTAGCATCGGCTTTATAAAATGCAGAGGGATTGTGGCAATAAACAAACTGCGGTGTTTTATATAAGTTCGCAGAAATATCATGTAAACATAACCAGAGTTGAGGTCTAATTTTTTTACTCAACCACCAAGAGTAAATATATTCAAAATAAACTCTACTGAGCCAACTTTTCTTGATATCTTTAAAAATAATAAATTTTATATTTTCTTGTTCAAGAAACTCAGGAAATAATGATTTATCGTGAACAAGACAAATTAATTCAAACTCTTTATATGATGCAAAGGCTTTTATAACTTGCTTGAATACGGTTAATATCCCACCTTCAGTCATATTAACACCTGAGAGCACTATTTTATTTTTCATTGATCATCCAAAAAAAAGAAAACATTACCATGTATAAAAAGCGTTCTTTATAGAAAGGGAATACATTATTACAGATAAATTTAACTCTACCTTCAATGATATTCTGATTTACTCCATCACTAATTTCCATTAAATACTGTGCAGATTTAACAGACTTTTTAACGCCAATTACGGTTTTATTTACTCTTTTAGCTCGCTGAAAAATACTTCGTCCATGAGATCCTACTACATTGCTTTGATGCTGACGATAATTGACTAATGGTTTATCTAGAAAATAAATATTACCATAAAGAGCTGCGTGGAAGGCGAACCAGTGATCATGCATTGCAGATAATAACGAAGGTAAACCTGCTTTAATTAGCAGTTCTCGATTAAAAATCATAGAACAGCCATAAACACTTGAGCGCCATTTTAGATATCTTAGTTCTAAATTATTTAGTGGGTCCAATTTGTTATAATCATAAAAACTCTCTGAAATGATTTTAAGATCTTCATCGACGACTCTCAAATCAGAAAACACTAAGCATGCACCTATAGCGCCATCCATTTTTTCTTTTTTTACAATTTCATTTAGCATTAAAGAAACTTTGGATAGATCCCATACATCATCTTGATCTGAAAACATTATATAATTAGAGGTGGTTTGCTTTAATCCGTTATTAAAATTTGCTATAACACCTTCATTAGATTTTTTCTCAAATAAGAAAACTCGGTCGTCCCTACTAATATAATCTTTTACTATATTAATAGTATCATCAGTTGAACCATCATCAGTTACAATAATATTTATTTTTTTATGCGTCTGTTTCAAAATCGATGTTAGTTGTTCACTTATATATTTCTCACCATTGTGAGTTGCTAATACAATGTCTACAGTTAAATTTTCTACGTTCACAAAAATACCCTTTCAACTATAAATATTCATCATAGGGCCCAACTCTACCTTTAATCCCATCGCATATACCTTTATATATAAATTTCATTCTTTTTATTTTTGGTGAACAAAGCATAAATAAAGGTATTTTTTGTAAAAGTAGAATAATAATTTTTACTTTATATAAAAAACTAAAGCTATCAGATCGTAGACTCAAAATCCAGTTTCTTATTAAATAATATTGTCTGATGGGCGAACCAATTCTTACACTTTTTCCAAAAACTTTAGGGTAATTATTTTCCCCAGTATTATGTTCCATTCCAATTTCATTGATAATAAAGGATTTATAACCATTTTTTTGGGCTCTATGACACCACTCCACATCGATCATATCAATAAACCATCCAGCGTTGAATACGCCTACTTTTTTAAATATATTGATATCATAAAGTGTACCTGAAGAAATAATAAAACCCTTTTGGATATATTCAGAGGTACTTTTCTCATCAAATATATTTGGACCTATACATGCTACTTTTTCTCTAATTGATATTTTTTCAAAAGATATCAACATCTTTGAAAAAAAATCTTTTTTTACCATTGAGTCTTGATCAAACATGTAAAGGTATTTTACATCATGCTTGATAGCAATATATAGCCCTTCATTTTGAGCATATGCTATACCAAAATTTTTACCTAATGAAACATATATTAAATTATCAATTTTAGGGATATCAATGTTACCATTTGGAGTATTATCAATTATGATTATAAGCTCTACTGAATCCTTAATGACATCTAAAAATTGTCCCACCCTTTCGATATCGGGGTAATAGGTTACAATAATGGCAGCTTTTTTACCCGTCTTAGTAATATCCATTTCTAATAGTTTACCTCATCAATGATAATATATACCTTCAGTCACTTAAAACACTTAAAACACTTAAAACGCTTAAAACACTTAAAAACGTTTTCTATAAGCTTAATTCAACATACAATAATACAATTAAATATTTCCCTGTGCATCAATAGTATCTAAAGTTAAGGCTAGTGATTTAGACTCTAATTAAAATAAAAATACTGCTAATTAATTGTCGATATCTTTGAATTTTTAGCAAATACATTAATTTACATAACTTCACTAATATGGGACTGCTTGAGAAATTTAATTCCTATTTAATATCTAAAGGCAATAATACTGTATGTATTGTATATCTTTTATTTCCAAAACCGTTTATGCATACTACACATTTTTACTAATCCATAAGGGAGTGTTTTATATTTTAGTCCTAGTTTATAACCGATAATTTTCATAAAATTATTAAGCATAGACTTAGGTATGTAATATTTACCATGTTTCAGGAGATATTTGAATTCAGAACGAATAAACTTAATTCCTTCTCCACCAGCACCACCAAATTTTTCTCTGATCCAACCTTCATCCGCATGAAATACACCAATATCAAAATAGCGCTTAAACTCATCTCTAGCGGTATAGTTATGCGAATGCCGTACTTTAGCATTTGCGACATAAGCTACCTTATAATTTGAGAGAACAGCTTTTGCTGTAAAAAACATATCTTCACAGAGGATAGTATTAGATGGAAATCCTCCTAATTCTTTCAAAACTGGAATGCGATAAGCAGAAAATGAGTTAGACATAAAAGCCGTTTTTATTCCTAGCGATTTCACATCAGATATACTATTAACATGCCCTTGTTCAGGGTAATTAAAAAAACGCGCATGTTGTGCAATAGGATTTGCATTCAAATGAGGTAGTTGTCGTCCATATGCACAGGCTATTTCAGGATCGGAAAATACTTGAATAATATTCTCAACGAAACCTGGTTCAGGAATGGCATCTTGCGTAAGAAAAATGACTATATCATACTCTAAAGATTGAATTTCAACCGCTAAATTACGAGTCCCTCCATGATTAAACTCTTTACCAGGTATTGTTAATACACTAAATCCAGCATCTTTTGCAACCAAGGCAGTATCGTCAGTGCTAGTCGAGTCGACAATTTGTATATGAAGATCAGTAGGCGAATTTTTTTTTAATTTTTTAACTGTCTCTTTCCATATTTCACCACCATTATAGGTTGGAATTGCTATAAAGTATTTCATTATATCCTTAAACTCATATTTATACTTACAATTAAGCCTATAGAAAGTGTAAAGTTAATAAGCCCCATCTTTTTTCAGTACAACACCAATAGTTTTAAATAAAATAGCAATATCATTCCACATGGACCAATTTTTGACATACCAAGCATCTAAGTACACTCGGGTCTCATAGTCCACATCACTACGACCACTAACCTGCCACAATCCAGTCATTCCAGGTTTGCTCAAAAGATAGTAATCGACTTCTTCATTATATCTTTCAAGCTCAGCAGTAATGATAGGTCTAGGTCCAACTAAACTCATTTCACCCTTCAACACATTAAATAACTGTGGTAATTCGTCCAAACTTGTTCTACGAAGGAAATTTCCTATTTTGGTTATACGTGGATCATTCTTTAGTTTGAAAGTTGCATCCCATTCCTCTTTAGCAAGAGGATCATTATTTAGTAATTCTTCTAAAACTTCCTTTGAGTTAATGACCATCGAACGGAACTTTAGACATTTAAAGGACTTACCATCTTTGCCAATTCTTTCATGCCCATATATCGCGGGGCCACCATCTCCTTTCACTTTACGGCTAATATATAGCAAAGCTGGTGATAATATTATAATAATTGCTAATGAACCTACTATATCAAATATACGTTTAAGAATGCGTGAGGACCATTTAGCAAGGTTTTGCTGTACACGGAAAATCATTACTTCATGGCTAAAGATAAACGACATGTCTGTGCTATCCAGCGGCATCCCTCGTAATGTTGGAATCACAGAGACATAACGATATCCTTTAATCATGAAATTACGCAGCCATGTATTCCTAATATCACTTTCGTTATATTCTACAGCAACGATGAACTGTGTTTTCTTGTTTATTGTTGTCAACCAATTCAAATCATTCGGTAATACAGGGATGTTTTCTATATATTGACTTACTGGTGTACCTTCTCCACTTGAAATAAACCCAACGATATTCAAACCAAGATTCCGCTCACTACTTATAGCTTTATAAGCCTCATGCGCATTGTCCCCGTTTCCTATAATCCATGTATCACGTTTCCATACGCCTAATGAATCCAGGACTCGCTTAGTTATCATTCTAGCTAACGGTACCAGAATCAGTATAAGGGCCCATGTTAGTATCCACAAATAACGGGAGAAATCCCATGTAGTAAAAGCCATTACTGCAATTTCAATTATTGCAAAAATCACTAACGTTCGTAGAATTTCTTTTAACTCAAACCAGAATGTTTTTCGATAAAAATAATGCCTTAACCTCATCGAATACCATCCCACACAACAAAAAGCTAAAAGCCAATGTAAAACTACCCAGCCCTCAATTTGGTTTGGCGAAAAAAGTTCATTGTAATTATTTAATGTTATTGATAAGCATCCTATTGCTAAGTATATAGATGCTATAAAACTTAAAAAATCTGACAACGCAAGTAATGTACTTACTAAAATATTTCTAGCGAGAAGTGTCATGATCCCCTCTCAATATCTGAGGTCTTTTATAAGTGTAAAGTTATTTATATGAAAATAATTTAACCATGCCTGTGTCACAAAATGGCCGAGTTATCTTAATCTCGGCCATTTTAGATATAATTATTTATCGTCAGTATATGAATAACCATAGTGATTATAGCCATAGCCATAATAGCTACTTGCTTTCTTCACTACCCCATTGAGGATACAACCTTTCACTATCACACCACTTTGCTCAAAACGCTTACAGCTAACTTCAATTTCTTTAGCTGTATTCTGTTCGAACCTCGCTACGAGGAGTGTTGTGCCTGCATAATGACCTATTATTGCAGCATCTGTTACTGCAAGGATTGGCGGCGTATCAAGTACAACAATGTCATAATTATTACTTGCCCAATTAATTAACTCACCGAATCTACGGTGCATCAGTAACTCTGCAGGGTTAGGTGGCACGATGCCCCTAGATATAAAGTCAAATCCTACAGGTGCAATGGTTTTTATTGCTTTGGCAGAATCAATTTTTCCTGATAATAGATCGGATAAGCCATTATCATTCGTGACATTGAAGAGTTTATGTGTATAACCCTTTCGCATATCTGTATCAATCAATATAACTTTTTTGCCTGCCTGAGCAATCACGGCTGCAAGGTTACTACTTACAAAAGTTTTACCCGCATTTGGACTAGCTCCAGAAATCATCAAGACATTATTTCTGGCTTCCATCATTGCAAAATGTAAGCTTGTACGTAACCCACGGATAGATTCTATCGCAAGATCTGCAGGATTTTCAATTGCCAGAAATCCTTCGACTTCATTGTGAGATTTTTTCCGCCATCGATTATTCTGAACCATTTTTTTAGCGAAAGTCTCGGAGACAGGAATACTTGCATAAACGTTGATACCTATTTCTTCAAGTTGCTCTGGGCTCTCTAAACCTCGGCGTAAAAATACTCTTAAAAGAACCAGTCCGACGGACACTAAAGAACCTAATATAATCCCAACAAGCAGAATTATTATTTTCTTCGGTTTAACTGGTTTTGGCCCAGTAACTGCGGTGTCGATAATTCTTACATTACCAATAGCACTCGATTTCGCAATACTTAGCTCTTGCTGTCTATTCAGGAGTTGCATATAGACCGCCTGCCCAGAATCAACATCCCTGCTGAGTCTTAATATCTCTTGCTGAGTTTTAGGCATAGCTGAAACACGCTGATTTAGCTTTGATTTTTCGTCCTGCAACGTTTTCCTTTTTTCCATCAAAGCCTTATAAGTTGGATGTTCCTTAGTATATAGTTGTGATATTTCAGACTCACGAAATGTTAATTCATTAAGTTGATTATCTACATTGACTATTTGCTCAAGTACTGACTTAGCTTCTAAGGATAAGTCAACCGAGTCTTTTTGACGTCTATATTGATTAAGTTTATCCTCTGCGGCATCAAGGTCACCCCTAACTTTTGGTAATTGTACATTTAAAAACTCCAGGCTTTTTGCATCTTGTGCAGCTTGCCGTGATATGTTTTGCGCAAGGTAATTATTGCTAATACTATCTACTATTTTCTCTATGAGAATTGGATTATCTCCCATAAGAGAAAGCGTTAGCATTCCAGTATCTTTCGCTTGCTCAACCACTGAAAAAGAGTTTTGTAAATCTGATATTGCCTTCAACTTGCTGATATATACAATAGTAAACGTTGTTTTTGGTGTTGCATCAATATTATCAACATTCAGTGAAATGCCTTTATCATTCAAAAGCTCGCCAACCCGGCCTTTAAACACTTCTCCATTATAATCAATACTGTAATTATTTTTATCCTCTACAGTAAGTTTTATTTCTGGCGCATCATCTCCTGACACTGGAAGATATAATCTCGTTATTGATATTGTTCCTGGTTTTTCTCCTATCAAACGAGCCCATCCTCTCCCAAAAACTGGAAAGTAATCTTGGGTTGCTTTCGCCTGAAGATTCAAATCAGTGACTGTTTTACCCAATATCATGCGAGATTGAAGTAAAGTGATTTCAGGTGCGGAGCTTGGCTGACTTCCTGGAATCATTTGACTTAAATTACTTAAGATTGCGTTGCCCTGTTTTTGCTCCACTTGAATTAACGAGTCGGCCTGATAGACTGGCGTAGCAAAAAGTGCATATATCAGTGCAATTAATGTAAATAATGCAGTGATGGAAATAATTAGCTTCCTGTGATCAATAAGTTCACCAATCAACCGTCCTAAATCAATTTCGTCTGCATCTTTAGATAAAGATTTATTTGTAACTGGAGACATGCAATAGTTCCTAATTATGCGACTAATTTTTCAACCCAGCGTAAACCGGCTTGTTCAATCAATTGATACACAGAGGAAAAAGCCTCCTCGCTCTTACGATATGGGTCCGGAATTTCACGTTGACCCAACCATTGGCCAAATAACATAGTTTTCCCTCTCGCCTCTGGAGCGATACGGCCAATCTGTTCGATATGAGATTTTTCCATCGCCAGTATCAAGTCATATTGTCGCGCTAAAGAAGATGTGAATTGCTGACCTTTATGGTCTGCCAAAGATATACCATGCATTGCAGATACTTTCATAGCAGTACTATCGGCATCATGACCTATAAGGGCCCCCGTACCTGCTGAATCGATTTTTTTATTTGGTAATGCTCGGCGTAAAAAACGCTCCCCCATAGGGGAACGGCATATATTCCCAGTACAAACTATTAAAATTGAATCAAACATTAGTTAGGCCATCTCTTAATATAGCGTACTGTTTCTGTCATGTCGTGAACACCACTAATTGTCGGTACCAATTGTGATATAACACGATTCCAACGAACAAGTGGAGCGGTAGTGACATAAACAATATCATAAGGTTGTAGGTAGAATTCAGTACCCATTACCATAGCAGATGCATCCTGCGCATTTAATTGGTATATGTCAGCAATTTTATTACTTTTCTCACCCTTCAATTGGCGAATGACAAATATTCCTGTCGCATCACTCATCTCTTGTGATATACCCTCGGCATTACCTAATGCTTCCGCGAGAGTCATACCGCTACGGTCCATCTTCAACGTACTTTGTTTGCCTACCTCACCCATGACAAATACTTTCAAATCGTCATTACGTGGCACAAACAGTATATCACCAGGATATAATAAGTGGTTTTGTGTCAAATCCCCTTTCTGCATCAATGCATGTAAAGAAATTTTGGTATCTTTACCATTGTGGGTGAGGATTACATTTCTCCAATCTGCATCTGCCGCTAATCCGCCAGCTGCGTTTATAGCATCCATAACAGTAAGAGGAATATTTGTTATTGCTTGTTTTCCTGAATTTGCCACCTCTCCCGTCACATATACTTTTTGAGAACGAAAGGCTGCAATACTAATATCTACTTGTGGACTTTCAATATATGTTGTTAGTCGACTCGAAATTTCTTGGCGCACTTGGCTGAGCGTTTTCCCAGCAACCTGTACTTTTCCAATGTATGGGTAGAAAATTGTGCCATCCGAATTTACCCAGTTGCCCGTATCACTTGCGCTACGATACTGGCCTGCCGGGGTAGTTAGTTCTGGATGATCCCATACAGTGACCATTAATACATCACCTACCCCAATTCTATATTCGTAACTTTTAAGTAAGTCATCCAACTGAGGATTTGGTCGAGCCATAATGGTTTCAGGGCGAAGTTGGTCAATTAAACCGGGAGTCAGGGGGTAGACATTAACCAACTTATCCAAATCATAATCACTATCAGGTAGTTCAACTACATTCTTACGAAGGCTATTCAGACCCTGGCCCGGCAGGATTGTACAGCCCGATAAAAACCCTATCGCTAATGCCAATGCAGAAAATCTAACAATTTTTTTCTTCATAATGTCACATCATCAGTAAACTAAAAGTGGCTCATTCCCAAACTACCGCGCGTTTCTATCTCTTCACAGACAGCTGAAGCCAGCACTAACGTATAGTCATCCGGCTTCCTGAATTCGCTATAGCCAGGCTATAAATTAAATGGTATTTCGATCCCGGCACTGGCACCAACATCGTCGGTGTCGCTGTTATCAGCATCGGTGTACCAGAGGGAAGTATTTAAACGCACTGATTTATACACATCCCCGCTCCAGCCCAACTGCACTCCTTTCAGAGTATCCGCTTGCGGGAAGGCTTTATTAATCGACTGGCTTTTGGGATTGACCTTGGCATAGGCCAGACGTGCGCTCCAACGCTGGTTATCTTCTGTCACCAATTCAACCTTACCGGCATACAATTGGCCATCGCCGCCCATGGCGTCACCCAGAGGATAACCCTGCTGATAGTAACCATCCTTGTAAATATGGTGGGTATAGCTGTAATTGGTCCCATTCATATTTGTACGCGTATCATGCGCTTCTACATACCAGTTGACGGCATCTTTGCCCCAACCGTGGTGTCCCTCAACTCCACCAAGGTACATATTTGCCGATGGAAGATAACCGGCCTCATCTTCACCAATCATCTGCCCATAGAAACTAATCGGCCAGCCAAGTGTAGGCTCTAGCTTAAATTTAAAATCAAAACCCGCTAGCTGGTTACCCGGTTCATTCGCTGTACCGGTGTTATCTTTACCCGTAAAACCATCCCAGAAGCTGCTAAACGATTCCGGTCTCCCCTCCCCGCCCCACTGCATAATGCGAGATGCGCCCAGTTCAAGGGACTGGAAAGGAGAAAACGTCAGACGCCCGCCGATAATTTTGGTATGCGGTACGGCGGTATATTGATTCATCTGACTGGCGGAAATCTGATACTGCCACGGGCCAATCCAGCGCAGCCACCAGGTTTCCGGTGCGGCCTGTTCAGCACGCTGCATTAAAACGCCGGTCATTGGCCGCATCGCATCACCGCGGATCAGGCTGCCTTCATAACCCGGCCCCCACCACTGCGGCATCTGACCAAATGAGAGCCACTGGTTCCAGAACTTAACCGCGCCATAGGCGCCGTTAGCATTAAAACGTGAACCGTTGCTGATGCGTTCGTCACCTTCAACGTTGCCCTGCAGGTGCACATCCCACCATTCGCCGCTGTTATTAAAGGCTAATGATAAAGAGCTATCCGCAGGCTGATTCTGACCAAAGCCCTGCGGCGTTCCGGGCTTATCCGTTGAGGTATAGCCGCTCACCCGAAAATCCGCTTTTAAAGAGTCGAGGCGCTGGTTGATTCGCGCCAGAACAACCTGTTCGGAAGAGTAAGAGGGTTTTGCCTTCTTAAGGGCCCGGTTAATCTCTTCCTGGCTCAGCGGCCAGGTCGACAGGCTGAGATGAATAACGCCGCGATCGGAGAGCCACGCCAGATCGTTGCGCAGTTCGTTGTCATTCATCACTAACCCGGAGGCATAGGCAAGTGAGCTAGCAGAAGTAAGCAGCCCTAATGCGAGTGCGATTCGCGCAATTTTTATCATTGTACAATATCCATTTAAAGCCCCGTTTTCGCAAGCTGGCGCGACAAGGGGAACACTGATAGATGCAGCGCCCTCTGACGCCAACCTTTGCTATGTTTGGTCTACAGGTTTTGACACGAGAAAACGAAAGCAGGCCGATCGGAACGCCATGCTAAAGCTCGTTTTCTACTCGCAGGCTACCTGCAGTACACAATGTATGCGAAATTGTTATTGAAGGCTATTCCATCGCACCTCATACCCGCAGTTTATCTACCCGCTTCAAGACGAATACGTCCTGATTTGATGACAACTCGCTAGTATATACAGGTTGCGAAGAGAATCACCTGCATGGAGTCCACTTTAGGAATTTCTGTCGCATAAAATGAGATGTGATATAGAGAAAAGGCCTGGCCGCAGGTACGCTACCGCCCTTGGCTTAACAGCTACCAATGCTCTGTACTTCTTTCCCTGTAAATTCGATCGTAGATTCCGATAAATCGGCGATTAATCTATCAAAACAAACAATTTCGCGGCCATAAGTATACGAGATTCTACCCTCAATTGGGAGCGTAATCTCACATTATCAGTTACGTTGCCAGCGCCACGAACCAATTGCCGATAACGCTATTGTTTTCTGCTCTTCACGTAAAAACGGAACCAGGACAAAGCAACTGAATAATCTCAACTTTATGATTTTATTGCTTTTTTCACCACAAAAGTGTGTTGGCTTAGCTTCAGGTTAATTATAGTTAGTCAACTACAAAAATTGATAGTAAAAAGAAGTATGCCACGCTGTTGTTATCATTAATAAATTCGATATTTAGCCAGAAAACTTATTTAGGAAACATCCTGGCTGATTATCATTGCGCTAATTATTGCGCAGAATGACCCATCACAAATTTATTTCATGGATATGAAATATCGCCGCTACTGACACTTTCATCATAAATTTCATATTGCATACAATGTGAACACGACATGATTCTTTCTGAATCCTTCATCTTTTCCACGTTTGTCTGAATCAGTAAAATCGCTTATGCAGATCGGCTCGGGTAAAAGGTTTTTCCAGTGGGCCAATCTTCACCGCAATCTCGTTCAGCAAAGATTGGGTTGGCGCCTTCGCCCCCGTATTCAGCAGAAGCGCCGGGATAATCACCATGCTCGCCAGACTGCCAAAGGATAACCGCGCTGTATGAGTGGCGCGAACGCGTGACTGTAGCAGCAGAAAAATTGCGCTGCCTGCGGCTCCCAGCAGTAAGCCGGCAATGACTTCAGAAGTTGAATGTGCGTGGACCATCAGTCGAGAGTAGCCAACCAGTCCGGCCAGAGCATAACCCACTATGACAGCAGTAAAACGAAGAGCTGGTGTAGCACGCGCGCACAGCAGCCATAAGAGGATTGGCCAGAAAGCTGAAGATAATGCGGTGTGGCCGCTAAAGCCAGTGAAGTCCAGCTCGCGAATCCCAATACCCCAACCCATAAATGCCAGTTTTGATGCGCAGACAATTGCGCCGGTTATGCCGAACAGCAGCGCCCAGTGCCAGGCCAGCTGCTTTGAATCTTTTCGCAGAAAAAGCACGATAAACAATACTGCCGCACTGGGTAACAGTACGGTGCTATCGCCAAAAAAAGTGACAACCTGCCAGTTCATTTATCTTTCATCCTTTGACGATCTCTCCAGTTCGCAACGCCTTTCCCGCGACATTTGTGTGGGCATATGCAATCCTTAAGTTCACATTAATATGCACACGCTACCGTTGTTTAATGCGCAAACATGATCTCAGTCAAGTTTTATTTTCATGTTACACCTTGACTAAGGGCCGCTTACTTAAGAAAAATCTTAGTAAGTAATTATCAGCAAAGAGTAAATTTTGCTTGTCTGACCATTTCATCATGCTACGTCTTATTCGACTACCAGAAGTCTCCGAACATTTGCTGCGTTCAAAAGCGATACACTATAACAATTAAATCAGCTAACTCATTGTATTTATAGGGACATTAACCAGTTCTACGCGCAGTATCTGATATTGTGAATCTGACGTTGTGAACGGCCTCGAATCCTCTTTTCGTCATCAGATAATTCGGACCGTTCACTCTCACGCGCTAATAAGCACTGACGCGAAAACTACGCCAGCAGCTTCTTAATACTCTCGCGGAATTTTGCCCCTTCTTTATGGTTACGCAGCCCGTAGCTTACAAAAGCCTGCATATAGCCCATTTTTTTGCCGCAGTCATAGCTGTCGCCAGTCATTAACATCGCATCGACTGACTGTTTTTTCGCCAGCTCGGCGATCGCATCGGTTAACTGAATACGTCCCCAGGCGCCCGGCTCGGTACGCTCCAGTTCAGCCCAGACATCGGCAGAAAGCACATAGCGCCCTACCGCCATCAGGTCGGAATCCAGGGTTTGCGGTTCATCAGGTTTTTCGATGAACTCAACGATACGGGCAACCTGCCCCGCCGATTCAAGAGCGTCCTTAGTCTGGATAACGGAATACTCGGAGAGATCGCCTTCCATCCGTTTGGCCAGTACCTGGCTACGACCCGTTTCATTGAAACGCGCCACCATCGCGGCAAGGTTATAGCGCAGAGGGTCGGCGCTGGCGTCGTCCAGAATGATATCCGGGAGCACCACCACAAACGGGTTATCGCCAATCAGCGGGCGCGCGCAAAGAATGGAGTGACCTAAACCCAGCTGCTGGCCCTGACGCACGTTCATGATCGTTACGCCAGGAGGACAGATAGCCTGCACCTCCGCCAGAAGCTGACGTTTTACGCGCTGTTCAAGCAATGCTTCCAGTTCGTAGGAGGTGTCGAAATGGTTTTCTACGGCATTCTTGGATGAATGCGTCACCAGCACGATTTCCTTGATACCCGCAGCTACAATTTCATCAACAATGTACTGCACCATTGGCTTGTCGACGATCGGCAACATCTCTTTCGGAATGGCCTTGGTGGCGGGCAACATATGCATCCCTAATCCTGCTACCGGTATAACTGCTTTCAAACTCACCATTTTCATATCCACCCGTATGGTTATAAACCTTTTGATCCTGTCAGTTTGTATGTATCACTGGCATTTATCAGTGATGATACACGCTTGATACCTGCCATTCTGTCCGTCAAATTCTGAAATTACACGCTGAATTTAAGAATACACGCAAAGTCTACATACCAATAGACAGTTTTAAGAAAATTCTTATACGCATACTTTCTAAAGAATTTCCATTTAATTACAATGAGTTACCCACCAGAAGCACCTTATTTTATTCATAAGGTAGCGTAATGACGCTCATCGCTTCTCCATCATTTCTCTTTTAATACCTTGTAATCTTTCATCATGAATTGACACAGAACAAGTGACTGCAAAAAAATAAAAATCCAGCCCAAATAATCAATTATATTGATAATAAAATTATTTAACGTACAAAAGCGCCTGAATTGCAGCCAATTACCCGTCACGCTTGACTTCACGGTCAGCAATGATATTGCTGAAAAAAACGACGGGCAGTCCGCTGACTTAAACCCTCTTCGCTGCTGTTTTTACCGCTCGCCATCGGCTTTGTTGAATAAATCGAACTTTTGCTGAGTTGAAGGATCAGATCACGCATC
>ERZ1106931.975-NODE-975-length-14173-cov-3.433206_pt1 | contig 14173 bp, 8 predicted proteins | sample MGYA00403664_ERZ1106931 | MGnify/ENA primary metagenome ERZ1106931 (study PRJEB35170, sample SAMEA104062435) | human gut metagenome | biome: human gut; feature: human-associated habitat; material: faeces | place: Denmark | collected 2012-06-29 ... | reverse complement strand
ACCGCCGCACATGCCTCCGGAGGGCATCGCTCTATCCACTGAGCTACAGACGCATTCCGATTGTATGATGAAATTCATCAACAACCTTATTTATCCTACCATAAAATAAAAGAAAAGTAAAGGGTGAATCTTGTTGATGGATTTCATCATGAGCAGAAAAAATTTTACTGTTCATAAGACCGGTGACCAGAATCCGGAGACTTTCTGCTAGTTTTCTGCATCGGCAAGAATCTGTTCTTTCATATGTGGATTAAAAACCTGTTCTCTCAGCATCTGTATCTCATATTTATAAGGAGCATAAGATTTTTTCGCTTTTGTTGCAGAAGGAATATAGGGAGTTTCGAGGATTTTAGGGACATTTTCAAAGTCGGGATGATGAACAATATAGTTCAGGGCATCAAATCCAATCTGTCCGAATCCGAGATTTTCATGCCGGTCTTTTGCTGCACCGGGGAGATTCTTGCTGTCGTTGATATGGAAGACAGCAATCTGTTCTTTTCCGAGGATACGGTCAAAAGAATCCATGACAGCATCGAAATGATGGATGATATCATATCCGCTGTCACTGGTGTGACAAGTATCAAAGCAGACCCGCAGTTTGTCGTTATGCGTTACACCATCGTAAATGGCAGCCAGTTCTTCAAATGTACGACCAATTTCCGAGCCTTTTCCAGCCATGGTCTCCAGTGCAATGCAGCAGTCAGTGTCAGAAGAGAGGACTTCGTTCAGCCCTTTAATAATCTGTGCGGTTCCGGCCTCAATTCCTTCGCCTACATGGGAACCGGGATGAAGGATCAGGGTGTGGCTTTTACAGGCAATGGTACGTTCAAGCTCTTTGGCGAGAAATTCAACAGCAAGGGAGAAAGTTTCTGGTCTGACGGTGTTTCCGAGATTGATGATGTAGGGAGCGTGGACAACAATCTCCCGGATGCCATGGGCTTTCATGTATTCCCAGGCAGGATCAATCTGAAGTTCGCTGATGTCTTTTCGGCGGGTATTCTGCGGAGCACCGGTATAGAACATAAATGTATCAGCTCCATAGGAGACCGCTTCTTTCGCAGAACCAAGGAGCATTTCTTTTCCACTCATGCTTACGTGAGAACCTAATTTCATAGATAAATCCGTCCTTTCTGAAAGTATTACTTCATTATAAAGGAATCTGAAAGAAGGAGCAAGAAAATCTTCGGTTTTACTTTCGACTAAAATATTTGCTGTCAGTTGCTCACCCACCTATGAGCAAGCTCATGTGGGCTTAGACCTTTTAACCCTGGCATCATGAAAGATAAATAGCAGAAATGTCAGTAAAGATAGCTACACACCTATACAAGTAAAAATAGCTAGTGACTTGCCGTCTGGGAATATTCATGATAGAATAAAGATTACTGTTGTTCGAGTCTGAAAAGACTGAAGATCCAGAGACAGATCTTAGATACGAGAGATTCAAAAGGAGTGTGGAAAGTGAGAACATTACTGGAGTTAATTACAATAGAGATGAAAGAGGCATTTGTAAAGGCCGGTTACGGTGAAGAGCTTGCAAGAGTGACTCTTTCTAACCGCCCGGATCTGTGCGAGTACCAGTGTAATGGTGCTATGGCAGGAGCAAAGAAGTATAAAAAAGCCCCGATCATGATCGCAGAGGACGTTGTGGCAAATCTAGCAGAGAGTCAGTGCTTTGCACAGGCAGAGGCAGTGAAGCCGGGATTTATTAATCTGAAGCTGAAGCCGGAGTTTGTGGCAGAATATCTGAATGAGATGGCTGCAGATGAGAATTTAGGCGTGGAGAAAGAAGCAGAGCCAAAGACTGTCATGATTGATTATGGCGGACCCAACGTGGCGAAGCCGCTTCATGTAGGTCATCTTCGTTCAGCGATTATCGGAGAGAGCATTAAGCGGATCATCCGCTATAAAGGAAATAAAGTGACCGGAGATATTCATTTAGGTGACTGGGGATATCAGATGGGACTGATCATTACGGAGCTGAAAAAGCGTCAGCCGGATCTGCCATATTTTGATGAGTCTTTTGGAGGAGAATACCCGGAGGAAGCTCCGTTTACGATCAGTGAACTGGAAGAAATCTATCCGACTGCCAGTGCCTATGCCAAAGAGCATGAGGATTACAGAGAAGAAGCATTGCATGCGACTTATCTGCTGCAGAATGGTTATAAGGGATATCGTGCGATCTGGAAGCACATTATGAATGTGTCTGTGACAGACTTAAAGAAGAATTATGAGCGTCTGAATGTGGAGTTTGATCTGTGGAAAGGTGAGGCAGATGCACAGAAATATATTCCGGGCATGGTAGAGATGCTTAAAGAGAAAGGCTTTGCACATTATGACCAGGGAGCTTTGGTTGTGGATGTGGCAGAAGAGACAGATAATAAGGAAGTACCTCCGTGTATGATCCTGAAGTCAGACGGTGCGGCATTGTATGACACGACGGATCTTGCAACGCTGGTAGAGCGTGAAGAGTTATATCAGCCGGATGAAGTGATCTATGTTGTGGATAAACGTCAGGAACTTCATTTTATCCAGGTATTCCGCTGTGCAAAGAAGACAGGAATTGTAAGACCGGAGACCGAGCTGAAATTCCTCGGATTTGGTACGATGAATGGAAAGGACGGCAAGCCGTTCAAGACAAGAGAAGGCGGTGTGATGCGTCTTGAGAATCTGATCCGTGAGATTGACGAAGAGATGTATAAGAAGATTATGGACAACCGTACAGTAGAGGAGGCGGATGCAAGAAAGACAGCGGCGGAAGTCGGTCTTGCTGCCATTAAGTATGGAGATCTTTCCAATCAGGCATCCAAGGATTATATCTTTGATGTGGACCGCTTTACATCTTTTGAGGGAAATACAGGACCGTATATCCTTTATACGATCGTGCGTATCAAGTCCATCCTCAAGAAATATGCGGAGAATGGCGGAAATGCAGAGGGAGCGAAGATTCTTGCAGCAGAAAATGCAGCAGAAAAGGCACTGATGCTGCAGGTTCTGAAATTTAATGAAGTGATCGATACCGTATATGCCGAGACAGCACCGCATAAGCTTTGTGCTTATATTTATGATCTCGCCAATGAATTTAATAAGTTCTATCATGAGACAAAGATCTTGTCTGAAGAGGATGAGGCAAAGAAGAGCGGTTATATCGCACTCCTGAATCTGGCGAAAAAAGTTCTGGAGACCTGTATTGATCTGCTTGGATTCACTGCACCGGAAAGGATGTAAGACTTCATGACGGAAAATGGATTGATGGAAAGCTCGCAGACAGAAAAATTATTTTATAATAACAGTCATCAGAAGTCATTTGAGGCGACGGTCCTCTCCTGTCAGAAAAAGGAAAACTATTATGAAATCGTACTGGATCAGACCGCTTTCTTCCCGGAAGGGGGCGGTCAGTATGCAGATACCGGATATCTGGGGGATGCAAAGGTACTGGATGTGCAGGAGCAGGAGGGACAGATCCTCCACAGAACGGACCAGGAACTGCCGGTCAGAGAAAAGGTGACAGGACAGCTTGACTGGGAACTGCGGTTTATGAAGATGCAGCAACATACAGGTGAGCATATCGTCTCCGGAATCGTGCATGAACGCTATGGTTATGAAAATGTTGGTTTTCATCTGGGAAATGAAGACTGTACGATGGATTTTAACGGAGAGATCCCGGTGGAAGATCTGCAGGAAATAGAGTTTCGTGCAAATCAGGCAGTCTGGGAAAATCTCAAAATACAGATCCTTTATCCTTCCAAAGAAGAGGAAAAAGAGATGACTTACCGGAGCAAGATCGAGATCACCGGACAGGTGAGAGTGGTTATCGTTCCCGGATATGATGCCTGTGCCTGCTGTGCACCGCATGTAGATTTTACGGGAGAGATCGGACTGATCAAGCTGGTTGGCATGCAGCGGTATAAAGGCGGTGTGCGTGTAACGATGCTTTGCGGAGGCAGGGCAATGGCTGATTATGCTTTAAAGCAGAAGCAGGCAAAAGAAATTTCAGCGATGCTGTGTGCAAAAGAAAATGAACTGACCGATGCCGTGGCACATCTGCAGAAAGAGCTGGCGGAAAAGAAGACAGAACTGGCAGAAAAGGAGCAGGAACTGATCCGGTGTAAAGCGGAGCAGATTCCGGAGTCAGAGCAGATTGTCTGTATTTTCCCGGAAGGAATCCAGGGAGACTCTCTCAGGATACTGATGAATGCAGTCCTTGAGAAAAAACGGAAGCTTTGTGCCGTGTTCAGTGGAAATGATGCTGCAGGATACCGGTATGTGATTGGAAGCCGGGATGTAGATGTGAGAAATATGGCGAAAGAGCTGAATGCCGCATTTGAAGGACGCGGTGGAGGAAGACCGGAGATGGTACAGGGAACAGTCAGAGGAACGGAAGAGGAACTGCAGAACTGGATTCTGAGGAAAGCGGAGGAACTGTAGATGAATCAGAAAAAAAAGCAAAATCCATTCTGGCATCTGGCAGGACCGCTGCTGGGATACTGGGTGATCCAGTTAGTTGCAGAGATTATCGTTTCGATGCTGGTCATGCTTCCTTATGCAGCAAAGTATCTGAGTCTGGTTATGAACCATGCTTCAGAAATGAATTATACAGATGTGGTAAATAAATATTATATGGAGACGATGCAGCCGGGGCTGGAGCTGGTGTTGAAATATGCTACAGAGATTAACGGTGTGACAGCACTTTTCACATTGATTCTTACGGTATCTTTATTTCGTCTGGACAGAAAGAAAGAGAAGCAGGGAGGGATACCGCAGCGGCAAAAAGTATCTGCCAGAAACTATGTCTGGCTGATCCTGAGCAGGAAGTATCGGAGTAACCTGTCTGTCTGTTTTGGCACAGCTTGCGATGAACAGCAACAGCTATCAGCAGAGTGTACAGAGTACCTATGCCGCACCGATTTTTGTTCAGGTTGTGGTTGTGGGGATTATTATCCCGGTCGCAGAAGAGATGATGTTCCGGGGGGTTCTGTATCGCAGATACAGAGAGACAAAGGGCTTTTATTATGCGGCACTGTGGTCATCGGTTTTCTTTTCGGTGACGCATCTGACGATGATCCAGACCGTTTATGCATTTCTGCTGGGAATCCTGCTGTGCTATGTCTATGAAAAGTATGGCTCAGTGAAGGCAGCGATAGGTTTGCATATCTGCCTGAATACCGGGTCGATCCTCTTTACCGGGGTCGGTCTGTTCAGATGGCTGGCAGGAGATCTGATGAGGATGGGACTGGCGATCATTTTAAGTGCTTTCTTCTGTTCCGTCTTATTTGTTATGATACAGAAGATCGGTGATCCGGTAATGGAGAAAAAACCTTCAAGGGAAAACGATGAACCATAACAGGAACATTATATAGAAAATTGTATTTATAAAAATACAATCTTGAATTGTACGCAATGGGGCGTGTGACCTGTTGCGTATTTTTTTACTTTTATGAAGAAAAATCCAGTGATTAAAGGAAATATAAAAGATATCAGGAATTGATGTTAAATTTATAAAAAACTTAAATAATCAGACAATTAAAAATAAAATAATAAAAAGTCGAATTATCAGATAATTTACAGAAAATTCCTATTTACAAGATGGGGAAAAAGAGTTATATTTTAAAAAAGTTTTAAATATGCAAAAGAAAGGACAGCGACTATGAGGAAAGAAAATGAAATCCCACAGCAGGGTCTGTATCGTGAAAGTTTTGAACATGATAACTGCGGTATTGGAGCAATCGTTAATATTAAAGGTCAGAAAAGCCACAGTACAGTAGCAGGTGCACTGCATATCGTGGAAAATCTGGAGCATAGAGCCGGAAAGGATGCAGAGGGAAAGACAGGAGATGGTGTCGGAATCCTGACACAGATTCCACATAACTTTTTTAAAAAGGTCTGTCAGCCACTCGGGATCGATCTCAAAGGAGAGAGAGATTATGGTGTGGGAATGTTCTTCCTTCCGCAGGACGAGCTGAAGAGAAATCAGGCGAAGAAGATCTTTGAGGTGATCGTAAAAAAAGAAGGACTGAAATTCTTAGGATGGAGAGAAGTTCCGATCCACCCGGATATCCTCGGAAAAAGTGCGGTTGACTGTATGCCGTGTATCATGCAGGCGTTTATCGAACGTCCGTCCAGGTATGCAAAGGGACTGGAATTTGACCGCCGGCTGTATGTGGTAAGAAGGATCTTTGAACAGAGCAGTGATGACACGTATGTCGTTTCACTCTCCAGCAGAACGATTGTCTATAAAGGGATGTTCCTTGTAGGACAGCTCCGCCTTTTCTTTGCAGATCTGCAGGATGAGGAGTATGTATCAGCCATTGCCATGGTACATTCCCGTTTCAGTACGAATACAGCACCAAGCTGGCAGAGAGCCCATCCGAACCGTTTCATCGTGCATAACGGAGAGATCAATACAATTCGTGGTAATGCGGATAAGATGCGTGCCAGAGAAGAAACGATGGAGGCAGGCAAGCTGAAAGGTGAGCTTCATAAAGTTCTTCCGGCGATCAATACCTCCGGTTCTGACTCGGCAATGCTTGACAATGCACTGGAATTTATGGTCATGAGTGGAATGGAGCTTCCGCTGGCAGTCATGATCGCAATTCCTGAACCATGGGTCAACAACAATGAAATGTCTCAGAACAAGAAAGATTTCTATCAGTATTATGCAACCATGATGGAGCCATGGGACGGACCGGCATCCATCCTTTTCTCCGATGGAGATGTGATGGGAGCGGTACTTGACAGAAACGGTCTTCGTCCTTCCCGTTACTATATCACAGAGGATGATAACCTGATCCTTTCTTCTGAGGTCGGAGTACTGGATATTGATCCGTCAAAGATTGTCATGAAAGAAAGACTTCATCCGGGCAAGATGCTTCTGGTTGATACTGTGGCAGGCCGGGTGATCGATGATGAGGAACTGAAAGAAAAATACGCAAACGAGCATCCGTACGGTGAGTGGCTGGACAGCAATCTGATCGCTCTGAAGGATCTGAAGATCCCGAATAAAGATGTTCCGAAATATACGGCGGAAGAATGTACACAGCTTCAGAAAGCATTCGGATATTCTTATGAAGATGTGAAGACCTCCATTCTGACCATGGCAAAGAACGGTGGAGAGGGAATCGCAGCCATGGGAATGGATGCACCACTGTCCGTTCTTTCTAAAAAGCGTCAGCCGTTGTTTGGATATTTCAAGCAGTTATTTGCCCAGGTTACGAACCCGCCAATTGATGCGATCCGTGAGGAGATTGTTACATCCACTACGATCTACATTGGAAAAGACGGAAACCTGCTGGAGCAGAAAGAAGAAAATTGTAAGATGCTCAGGGTAAATAACCCGATCCTGACCAATACCGATCTTCTGAAGATCAAGAACATGAATGTGGACGGATTCAAAGTTGCAGAGATCCCGATCACTTATTATAAGAATACGAGCCTGGAAAAAGCCATTGAATATCTGTTCATCGAAGTAGACAGAGTCATCCGTGAGGGAGCGAATATCCTGATCCTGACAGACCGGGATGTAGATGAGTATCATGTAGCAATTCCGTCACTTCTGGCTGTATCGGGATTGCAGCAGCATCTGGTCCGCACAAAGAAGAGAACCTCTGTTGCCATGATCCTGGAAAGTGGGGAACCGAGAGAGGTCCATCATTTTGCAACCCTGCTGGGCTATGGAGCATGTGCGATCAACCCGTATCTGGCACATGAGTCCATCCGTCAGTTGATTGAGGCAAATCTGCTTCACAAAGATTATTACGCAGCGGTGGATGACTATAACTCTGCGGTGATCCATGGAATCATCAAGATCGCATCCAAGATGGGAATCTCAACGATCCAGTCTTATCAGGGAGCAAAGATCTTTGAGGCGATCGGTCTGAAGAGTGACTTTATCAATCGTTATTTTACCGATACAGTCAGCCGTGTCGGTGGAATCGGAATTGAGGAGATTGCAGAAGATTATACTGCATTCCATACAGAGGCCTTTGATCCGCTGGGACTTGCTGTAGATATGACACTGGACAGCGTCGGAAAGCATAAATATAAGAGCGGTGGAGAAGAACATCTTTACAATCCACAGACGATCCACATGCTTCAGCAGTCTACAAGAACCGGAAGTTATGATCTGTTCAAACAGTACACACAGATGGTGGATGAAGAGGGCGAAAAGATCAACCTGAGAGGCCAGCTTGAATTTAATTATCCGAAGAAGAGCGTTCCGATCGAAGAAGTGGAAAGCGTAGATTCCATCGTAACAAGATTTAAGACAGGAGCCATGTCCTACGGATCCATTTCCAAAGAAGCTCATGAGACCATGGCAATCGCCATGAACATGCTTCACGGAAAATCCAACTCCGGTGAAGGTGGAGAGGATATCGAGCGACTGGATACAAATAAATGCTCGGCCATCAAGCAGGTGGCTTCAGGACGTTTCGGAGTGACATCAAGATATCTTGTCAGTGCAAAAGAGATCCAGATCAAGATGGCACAGGGAGCAAAACCAGGAGAAGGTGGACATCTTCCGGGAGGAAAGGTATATCCGTGGATCGCAAAGACCCGTCATTCAACACCGGGAGTCAGTCTGATCTCACCACCGCCTCACCATGATATCTACTCCATCGAAGACCTGGCACAGTTGATCTATGACTGTAAGAATGCAAATAAAAATGCAAGGATTTCAGTGAAGCTTGTATCAGAGGCAGGAGTCGGTACTGTGGCAGCAGGTGTTGCGAAAGCTGGTGCAGGAGTCATCCTGATCTCAGGTTATGACGGAGGAACCGGAGCTGCTCCGAGAAGTTCCATTCAGAATGCAGGACTTCCGTGGGAACTCGGACTTGCCGAGACGCATCAGACACTGATCCAGAATGGGCTGCGTGAGCGTGTCCGCATTGAGACAGACGGCAAGCTGATGAGCGGCCGTGATGTGGCGATCGCAGCAATGCTGGGAGCAGAAGAGTTCGGATTTGCCACAGCTCCGCTTGTAACGATGGGCTGTGTGATGATGAGAGTCTGCAACCTGGATACGTGTCCGGTGGGAGTTGCTACGCAGAACCCGGAACTGAGAAAGAGATTTACAGGAAAGCCGGAGTATGTAGTCAACTTCATGCGGTTTATTGCAGAAGAACTGAGAGAATATATGGCAAAGCTGGGTGTCCGCACAGTAGACGAACTGGTTGGACGTACCGATCTTTTGAAAGTGAAGGATGTACCGACTTCCCGTCGTGCGGCTATGCTGGATCTGAGCAGCGTGCTGTATAACCCATATGCAAAAGAAAAGAAAGGCATGATCTTCAATCCAAAGAAAGTTTACGATTTTGAACTTGGTAAGACCCTGGATGAAAAAGTGCTTGTAAAGCAGCTTCTTCCGGCACTTGAGCGGGGAGAAAAGAGAGGACTTGAAGTCGATGTCACGAATACAGACCGTGCATTCGGAACAATCTTCGGATCAGAGATCACGAGAAGATATCCTGAAGGACTGGAAGAAGACAGCTTCGTGATCCAGTGTAAAGGAGCAGGCGGTCAGAGCTTTGGTGCATTTATTCCGAAGGGACTGACTCTTGAACTGACCGGAGACAGCAACGATTATTTCGGAAAAGGTCTTTCCGGTGGTAAACTGGTCGTATGCCAGCCGAAGGGCGTGAAGTTCAAATCAGATGAGAATATCATCATCGGTAACGTTGCTTTATATGGAGCTACCAGTGGTAAAGTATTTGTCGGTGGTGTGGCAGGAGAAAGATTTGCAGTAAGAAACTCAGGAGTCAGAGCAGTGGTAGAAGGTGTCGGCGATCACGGCTGCGAGTACATGACCGGAGGATGTGTCGTTGTACTGGGACAGGTTGGAAAGAACTTTGCAGCAGGAATGAGCGGCGGTATTGCTTATGTTCTTGACCTTGACAGCAGACTTTATCAGAAAGTCAACAAAGCGATGGTCAACATCGAGCGTGTGACAGATAAGTATGATGTGCAGGAACTCAAAGGCATGATCCAGGAGCATGTAGCCTATACAAATTCAGAGGTCGGAAAGAAGATCCTTGATAACTTTAAAGAGTATCTTCCGAAGTTCAAGAAGATCATACCGGAAGATTATGAGAAAATGATGTCAACGATCATTCAGATGGAAGAAAAAGGTCTGAGCAGAGAAAAAGCAAAGATCGAGGCATTTAACCTGATTAAGAACGGAAGATAGGAGGCGTAGGAAGATGGGAAAACCGACAGGATTTATGGATTATAAAAGACAGGATAAAATAGCGGAGACACCACTTGAGAGAATACAGCATTTTAACGAGTTCCATACGCCGTTATCAAAGGAAGAACAGGAACTTCAGGGAGCACGCTGTATGGCGTGCGGAGTTCCGTTCTGTCAGTCAGGAAAATTACTGGCAGGGATGGCAAGCGGATGTCCGCTCCACAATTTAGTACCGGAATGGAATGATCTGATTTATAACGGAAACTGGAAAGAAGCCTATCTGCGTCTGAAGAAGACAAATAATTTCCCGGAGTTCACCTCCCGTGTATGTCCGGCACTGTGTGAGAATGCCTGCACCTGTGGACTGAACCAGGAGGCAGTGGCATCAAAGAGCAATGAATATGCCATCATTGAAAATGCTTATGAGATGGGTTATGCCAAGGCAAATCCACCGAAAGTAAGAACCGGAAAGAAAGTTGCAGTGATCGGGTCCGGTCCGTCCGGACTTGCTGCCGCAGATCTTCTGAATCAGAGAGGACATCAGGTGACGGTATTTGAACGGGAAGACAAGCCGGGCGGTCTGCTGCGGTATGGTATTCCGAATATGAAGCTGGAAAAGCAGATCATTGACCGCAAGATCGAGATCATGAAAGAGGAAGGAATTGAGTTTCGGACCGGATGTGATGTAGGAAAAGAAATCAAGCCGTCAGAGATCCTGAAAAATTATGACCGGGTTGTACTTGCATGTGGTGCATCCAATCCAAGAGATATCAAAGTACCGGGGCGGGATGCAGAAGGAATTTACTTTGCGGTAGATTTTCTGAAATCAACGACAAAAGCCTTATGGGCAAATGATATGCAGTTAAAGGATGGCACATATATTTCTGCAAAAGGAAAGAAGGTCATGGTCATCGGTGGTGGAGATACAGGAAATGACTGTGTCGGAACTTCCATCCGTCATGGAGCAAAAAGTGTGGTTCAGTTGGAAATGATGCCCAAGGCACCGGATCAGAGAGCTGCATCCAATCCATGGCCGGAATGGCCGAGAGTCTGCAAGACGGACTACGGACAGCAGGAAGCTGCCGCTGTCTTCGGACATGACCCGAGAGTCTACCAGACAACGGTAAAAGAATTCAAAAAAGACAAAAAAGGAAAAGTTTGCAAGGCAGTTCTGGTAAAATTAGAGCCTAAGAAAAATGAAAAGACAGGACGTATGATGATGACGGAAGTAGCCGGAAGTGAATATACAGTAGATGTAGATCTTGTATTAATCGCAGCCGGATTCCTTGGAAGCCAGGACTATGTCACGAAAGCATTTGGTGTGGAAGTAAATGAACGTACGAATGTGAAAACCGCGCCGGGAAAATATGACACGAATGTGAAAAATGTATTCACGGCAGGAGATATGCACAGAGGACAATCGCTGGTTGTATGGGCAATCCGTGAGGGCCGTGAAGCGGCAAGAGAAGTGGATATCAGTCTGATGGGATATACGAATATGTATGTGCAGTAAACGATTATGTGTCTGAACAGAACTGGAAAATAAGATAAAGATGAAAAATTCTTGAATAATCTGCGAGTACAATTTATAATAAGAAGAAACAGGCCGGAAGCATATGTTTCGGCCTGTTAAATGTTACGAAATTATTAAAAAATGTTGCAATTTGTATTTGTGTGCGCTATAATAGGGAACAGATGTGAGAGATTGTTCTCATGACGAGGGGAAAATAATTAAAACAAATAAGAAAGAAGAGTGAGTATGAATAAACACGGAATCAGATTGATCACAGCAGTGGTGACAAGTTCAATGATTGTAACACCGGTTCTGGCAGCACCGTCTGTCGATGATTTGAAGAAGGAAAAAGCATCAAAACAGAATGAAGTCAGTTCGTTACAGTCACAGCTTACAACATTGATGGGAAAGGTTAATACACTGGAAAGTGAATTGATCCAGACAGGTGAGGATATTACAAAAGCACAGAGTGATCTGGTAGTTGCGCAGAAGAAAGAAAAAGAACAGTATGCAGCAATGAAGAAGCGTATTAAATATATGTACGAAGCCGGTAATGATTCAGCGTTTGAAACATTGGTCACATCGGATGATTTTACAGATCTCTTGAGCAAAGCAGAGTATGTTCAGAATGTACATAGTTATGACAGAAAACAGTTACAGGAATATGTAGAGACGAAGCAGCAGATTTCAGATTTGAAGGACAGTCTTGAAAAAGATCAGAAAGAACTGGAAAGCAAGCAGGCTGAATATGAGAAGCAGGGTGATAACCTGAATAACCTCATTACTTCCAAATCAGCAGAAGTTGCAAATCTTGATTCAGAGATTCAGGCAGCAGCAGAAGCGGCAGCAAAGGAAGCAGCGGAGAGAGCGGCAAAAGAAGCAGCAGAAAAGGCTGCAAAAGAGGCTGCAAAGAAGCAGCAGGCATCTGCAGCTAATAACAGTACTTCATCTAACAGAAATAATTCTACAACAAGCAACAATACAACGAGCAACAAAAATAACACAAGTAATACAACGAGACCATCGAGACCATCAGGTAATAATACAAGCAGCAATACAACAAGCGGATCGAATGCAAATGGTGGCACGATCGTAAGCAGAGCATACAGCCAGCTTGGAAAACCTTATGTATGGGGTGCATATGGACCGAGCAGTTTTGACTGTTCAGGATTCGTAAGCTACTGTCTGACAGGAAGCTATACACGTCTTGGTACAACTCTTACATTTATGGGATGGACAAGGGTAAGCAACCCACAGCCTGGTGATGTTGTAACAACGGCAACTCACTGTGGTATTTATATCGGAAATGGTCAGATGATCCATGCTCCACATACAGGAGATGTTGTAAAAGTCGGACCAGTACAGTCTGGTATGATCTATGTGCGTAGATAATGAAAAGTAAATAAAATAAAAACCGGAATCAGGTAACTGGTTTCGGTTTTTTATTTTTTATGCTAAAGTTTGCAGAAAAATAAAAGGAAAATCCTTGCAAACAGACAACCTTTATGGTAATATTAAAAAGTCGCAAAAAAATCACGCATAGGCTTGTCCCGATGGTGCCAAAGCCTGGTAACAGGACGGTTTCGGGGACGTATAACAACATATGCGGAAGTAAAAAACCAATGGAGGAAAGAAACATGAGCGTTATTTCAATGAAGCAACTTTTAGAAGCAGGTGTTCACTTTGGACATCAGACAAGAAGATGGAACCCTAAGATGGCTCCTTATATCTACACAGAGAGAAATGGTATCTACATCATCGACCTTCAGAAATCTGTAGGTAAAGTAGATGAAGCTTACCAGGCAGTAGCTGATATCGCTGCAGAAGGCGGATCAATCCTTTTTGTAGGTACTAAGAAACAGGCTCAGGATGCTATCAAAGTAGAAGCTGAACGTTGCGGAATGTACTATGTAAATGAAAGATGGCTTGGAGGAATGCTTACAAACTTCAAGACAATCAAGAGCAGAATCGCTCGTCTGAAAAACATCGAGAGAATGTCAGAAGACGGAACATTTGATGTACTGCCTAAGAAAGAAGTTATCCAGTTAAAGAAAGAATGGGATAAACTTGAGAAGAACCTTGGCGGAATCAAAGACATGAAGACACTTCCAGACGCTATTTTCGTAGTAGATCCTAAAAAGGAAAGAATCTGTGTTCAGGAAGCACACACACTTGGAATTCCACTTATCGGTATCGCTGATACTAACTGTGATCCAGAAGAACTTGATTATGTAATTCCTGGAAACGACGATGCTATCCGTGCTGTAAAACTGATCGTTTCTAAGATGGCTGACGCTGTAGTAGAAGCTAACCAGGGTGTTGCAGGCGAAGAAGAGTATGTTGAAGAAGCTGAAGAAGCAGCAGTAGAAGAATAAGATTCTTAAAAAACATAATTGGAGGATAAGATCATGGCAGTTACAGCTAAGATGGTAAAAGAATTAAGAGAGATGACTGGTGCAGGAATGATGGACTGCAAGAAA
>ERZ1106931.966-NODE-966-length-14242-cov-2.221329_pt1 | contig 14242 bp, 8 predicted proteins | sample MGYA00403664_ERZ1106931 | MGnify/ENA primary metagenome ERZ1106931 (study PRJEB35170, sample SAMEA104062435) | human gut metagenome | biome: human gut; feature: human-associated habitat; material: faeces | place: Denmark | collected 2012-06-29 ... | reverse complement strand
TTGTCTTTGACGAGTTGAAGACGAGATCACAGGAATTTCGCAATGATCGCCGACTTCGAGGCGCGCAACAGGCTAATGCCGACTGGGTGGCCGAACCATTGGACGAATGGCTGTCTTGCCTCGATGCCGGGAACACCGACCTAGGCCGAGAGACGATGGCCGCGTTTGCGGTGGGCATGCGCGAGACCTTATCGATTCGTGATGCGCTGATTCTCTCGTTGGTTATTGATGAAAGCCGTTGCCCCAAGTCATGGCTCATGGAATTCGCGGCGCGACCGCATCTGGCGCGTACGAGAACACGAATGGGCGAGCTGCTGACCTGCGCATTCGAGGATGAAGGCATGATGCCGGATAAGGAGCGTTGCCATACCGGCATCGGTATGTTGCTCGATATCGCCGAAGCCTCACCGGTGCCGTACTGCATACAGCCATTGGCCGTAATCGCCTACACCTTATGGTGGCTGGGCGATCCGCGAGCAATGGTGTTCGCCTTGCGATGCCTGCTGCTCGATGAGGATTGTTCGCTGGCGGCGATGATATTCTCAGCCGCCGATCGAGGCGTGGCACCGGCATGGTGCTCGGGCTGAGTGAACAGAAACGGCGGATTTCCGAGGTTTTACGCGCGATGCGCGGAAGGAAAGCGTGTGGTGATCGGCAACACGTCGGGCAACGATGTGGGAATAATCGTCCGTGGAGGGTGGTTTACTCACATAGTTGACGATTTGCCCTTGCCAGAAGTGGGCCCATGTGGTATATGCACTTCACGGCGAGAGATCAGGAGGAGCAGTTTTGGCCACGAAGGAAACGACGGCAACCAAGCAGACAGCCGAGTCCAGCGAGGAGACCGAGACCAAGAAGAAGGCCAGCTCTACGACCACCGCACGCAAGACTTCCGCCAAGAAGTCCAAGTCCGCAGAGCCCTCGAAAAAGACCACGCGCAAGTCCGCTGCGAAGAAAACCGCGAAGAAGGCCAAGGACGATGAGCTCGTCAAAGACGAGGACACTCAGGTCGATGACGAGCTTGATGACGATGCCGAGGTCAACGACGACGATTTGGACGTTGACGACCTCGACGAGGATCTTGACGACGTTGACGAAGACGATGCCGACGACGAAGACCTCGATGAGGACGATGCCGACGACGATGATGTGGAAGACGACGAGGACGAGGAAGAAGCCAAGTCCAAGGCACCCGAGCAGCCCAAGGAAAAGGGTGCCTACGTGGTCTCCGACACGGATGATGAGGAAGAAAACATCATCCCCTCGGGCAATCCGAAGCGTCGTGTGATTGCGGCCGGCGCAACCGCCGACCCGGTCAAGGACTACCTGAAGCAGATCGGCCGTGTGAGCCTGCTGAATGCCGAGCAGGAAGTCGACCTGTCCGAGCGCATCGAGGCCGGCCTGTACGCCCAGCACCTGCTCGACACCGAAAGCGAAGGCATGGAGTTCAAGCGCAAGCGTGAACTCAAGTGGGCCGCCGCCGACGGCAAGAAGGCTAAGGACCATCTGCTGGAAGCCAACCTACGACTTGTGGTCTCGCTCGCCAAGCGCTACACGGGTCGCGGCATGCTCTTCCTTGATTTGATCCAGGAAGGCAACCTTGGTCTGATTCGTGCCGTCGAGAAGTTCGACTGGAAGAAGGGCTTCAAGTTCTCCACCTACGCCACGTGGTGGATTCGTCAGGCCATCACCCGTGCCATGGCCGATCAGGCCCGCACCATTCGCGTGCCTGTGCACATGGTCGAAGTGATTAACAAGCTGTCCCGTGTACAGCGCCAGATGCTGCAGGATCTGGGGCGTGAACCTACGCCGGACGAGCTGGCCCGCGAGCTGGATATGCCGGTTGAGAAGGTGCAGGAAGTGCAGAAGTACGGCCGCGAGCCGATTTCCCTGCACACCCCGCTTGGCGAGGATGGCGATTCCGAGTTCGGTGACCTCATTGAGGATACCGACGCCATCGCTCCGTCCGACGCCGTGGCCTTCTCCCTGTTGCAGGAACAGTTCAAGCAGGTGCTGGAAACCCTGTCTCCGCGTGAGGCCGGCGTCATCAAGATGCGCTATGGCCTTGAAGACGGCCAGCCGAAGACGCTGGACGACATCGGCCGTGTGTATGGCGTGACCCGTGAACGCATCCGTCAGATCGAGTCCAAGACCATGTCCAAGCTGCGCCACCCGTCCCGTTCGCAGACCCTGCGCGACTTCCTGGATCAATGATCATCTGGCTCCCCTCTGTGAGGGGAGCCAAGCATTTGAAGAGAAAAATAGGACTGTATGCCCAAAGAAGAATACGGCGCCAAGGACCTAGCTGTTCTTGAGGGCTTGGATGCGGTGCGCAAGCGTCCGGGCATGTACATCGGCACCACCGACTCGCAGGGTCTTATGCACTGCCTGTGGGAGATCATCGATAACTCCGTGGATGAGGCCTTGGCCGGCTTCTGCAACGATATCGTGGTCACCCTGCACACCGACGGTTCCGTGGAAGTCGCGGACAATGGCCGAGGCATTCCGGTGGATAAGGAACCGAAAACCGGCCTGTCCGGCGTGGAGGTCGTACTGACCAAACTGCATGCCGGTGCCAAGTTCGGCAACTCGTCTTATAACGCCGTCGGTGGCCTGCACGGCGTGGGCTCCTCCGTGGTCAATGCCCTGAGCTCCCGACTGGACGTCGAAGTGGATCGTGACGGCAAGACGCACCACATGACCTTCCACCAAGGTCACCCTGGCGTATACACGGATGCCGACCCGGCCAATCCGTCTCCCGATTCCCCGTTCAAGCGCACTCGCAAGAACCGAGCTGGAAATCATCGGCAAGGTATCTCCCAAAACCACTGGTACCCGTATTCGCTACTGGTATGATCCGGAGATTTTCAACAAAACCGCCGAATTCTCATACGAACAGCTCATCGACCGCGTGCGCCAGACCAGCTTCCTGGTGCCCGGCCTCAGAATCACCATCATCGACGAAAACGTACCGGAAACGGCGGCGACTGACACCGTCGAGGCCACTGATGACACAACAGTCGAACCTGCGCAAGACCAGGCACCGGCCTTGGATGTCTCGTCCAACGATGCCGAACTCTTCGACGACTCCGCCGAATCCCAGTCCGACGATGCCGAGAGCCCGGCCGAGGAGGACTTCTCGCTGACGGCCGGCGACCAGGTCGTCGATGGCGCGTTCGGCGAACAGCCCGCGCACCCGCGCGTCGTGGAATTCCTGCACACAGGCGGCGTCAAGGACTTCGTCGACTTCCTGTCCAAAGGCGAGCCGATCTCCGACATCTGGCGCATCCAAGGCGAGGGCACCTATAAGGAGGAGACCCAGGCCGTGGGTGAGGGCGGCGAACTGCACGCCCAGGAAATCGAACGCACCTGCGGCGTGGACATCGCCCTGCGATGGGTCAACGGCTATGACACCACAATCATGAGCTTCGTGAACATCGTGGAGACGCCCGGCGGCGGTACTCACGTGGACGGTTTCATGAACGCCATCACCAAGCAGATTCGCAAGGCGGTGGAAGACAACGCCCGCAAGCTCAAGGTGAACATGAAGGACTCCGCCATGAAGGTGGAGCGCGACGATATCCAAGCCGGACTCGTGGCCGTGGTCACCGCACGCGTGGCCGAACCTCAGTTCCAAGGCCAGACCAAGGATGTGCTCGGCACCGCGCAGGTCAAGCCGATCGTCACCCGGCTCACCGACAAGCAATTCGGCGAGATGATCACCGGCTCCAAGCGCGGGTACAAGGAACAATCCGGCCGCGTGCTGGAGAAGATCGTCGGCGAAATGCACGCACGCATCCAGTCGCGCAAGGCCAAGGAGGTCACGCGCCGCAAGAACGCGCTCGAATCCGCCTCGATGCCGGCCAAACTCTCCGACTGCCAGCCGGGCAATGACGACGTGGCCGAACTGTTCATCGTCGAGGGTGATTCCGCACTCGGTACCGCCAAGGCCGCCCGCAACGCCGGTTTCCAAGCGCTGCTGCCGATTCGAGGCAAGATTCTGAACGTGCAGAAGGCGTCGATTACGCAGATGCTCTCCAACAAGGAATGCGCGGCCATCATCCAGGTGGTGGGCGCCGGCTCCGGCCAGAGCTTTGACATCGAACAGTCGCGCTACCACAAGATCATCATGATGACCGATGCCGATGTGGACGGCGCGCACATCCGTATCCTGTTGCTGACGCTGTTCTACCGGTACATGCGGCCGCTTATCGAACACGGCTACGTGTATGCCGCAGTACCGCCGCTGCACCGCATCGCGTTGACCGGCTCGCACAAGGGCGAATACATCTACACGTATTCCGATGACGAGCTGGCCGGCAAACTGGCCGACCTCGACAAGAAGCACATCGGTTACAACGACGACATCCAGCGATACAAGGGTCTGGGCGAGATGGATGCCGACCAGCTGGCGGACACCACCATGGACCCGCGCACGCGTATGCTGCGCCGCATCCGCATGGAGGACGCCGCCCAGGCATCCGAGATCTTCAGCCTGCTGATGGGCGACGACGTGCCGCCGCGCAAGCAGTTCATCGTCGACAACGCCGACGATTTCGACCGCTCCAAGATCGATACCTGATCGAAGACGTCGCTGATAATGACATCGTGCTTACCGAGAATTTCCGTAATTGGCGTTTGAGGTGAGCACGTTGTCATATGTTTTATGCGTGTTGCCCATGAGTCATTCGATAGACTGATGACATCGTTATCACAACCGGTGCCGTACTGTGAATGGGAGATGGAACATGGCCAGTCTGTTGCTTGCCGTCATCTATGTGGCGTTTATCAGTCTGGGGTTGCCGGATTCGCTACTCGGGTCCGCATGGCCCACCATGAGCCAGGATCTGAACGTGCCGGTGGCGTGGGCCGGCGGCATCTCCGCGGTGATTTCCATGTTCACGATCGTCTCGGCGCTGCTTTCGGACCGAATGACATTGAAATTCGGGGCAGGCAAGGTCACCGCCGTTTCGGTGGCGTTGACTGCGGCGGCCTTGGCCGGTTTCTCCGTTACCTCGAATTACTGGGTGGCCATCGCCATACCATACGGCCTTGGCGCGGGCGGAGTGGATGCGGCGCTCAATAACTACGTAGCCATTCACTACGAAAGCCGGCATATGAGCTGGCTGCACTGCATGTGGGGCGTCGGCGCATCGGTCGGCCCCTACATCATGGGCTATGCGCTCTCTCAAGGCCAAGGTTGGCCGTGGGGCTATCGGTACATCGCGATCCTGCAGGTGATGCTGACCGTCATCCTGGTGCTGAGCCTGCCACTGTGGAAGAAACGTGGCGCAATTGCGGTCGGCGAATCGACCGATGACACCGCATCATCTGACGGCAATGCCGAGAGATTTGGCACTGCTGAAGGGGTGTCTGTTGCTGAACGCAAACCGCTCGGCGTGGCCGGCGTGCTCGCCATTCGCGGTGCCAAGGAAATCCTCGTGATGTTCTTCTGGTACTGCGCCGTCGAATCCACGGCGGGTCTGTGGGCCTCCAGCTATATGGTGATGCACAGCGGCATCGACAAGATCACCGCCGCCAGCTGGGCCAGCCTATTCTACGTAGGCATCACCGTGGGTCGTGCGCTTTCCGGCTTTCTGACCATGCGATTCAAGGACCCGGTCATGATTCGCCTCGGCCAAGTGCTGGTGTTCGCCGGCATCCTCACCATGTTCGTGCCATTGCCTCACCACCTTGGCGTGGTCGTTGGGCTGGTGGTCATCGGCTTCGGGTGCGCGCCGATTTATCCGTGCGTCATCCACTCGACGCCGGCCTACTTCGGCGAAGACAAATCGCAGGCCATCGTCGGCGTGCAGATGGCCTGCGCCTATGTGGGCTCACTGCTCATGCCGCCACTGTTCGGCATCATCGCGCAATATGTGACAATCAGTCTCTACCCGTGGTATTTGCTGGTGCTCTTGGTGCTGATGGTGGCCATGCACGAGCGTCTTCGCAAGTTGCGCGGCTGATCATATGCGCATTTGGGCCCGACGCCTACTATGCTTGGAGCCCATGGTGATAAGTGAAGAAGAACATGAACAGATGCCCGAGCCCGTACGGGAACGATTGGAAGCGCTGAAGGATGCGCCGGGCTCGGTAATCGTGGTCGGCTCGATGAACGCCGATTACACCGTAACCACTAAACGACTACCCAAGCCAGGTGAAACCGTCAATGGTGGTGCCATGAAAGTGCTGCCGGGCGGCAAGGGCGCGAATCAGGCGTCTGCCGCCGCTCGTCTCGGTGTCAATGTCCAGTTGCTGGGCGCGGTGGGCGAGGACTCCAACGCGGACTTCCTATTAAGCAAGCTGGATGAGGCCGGCGTCGACACCGCCGATATCCTGCATGTCGAAGGCCCCAGCGGCACCACGGTAATCACCGTGAGCGCTGAGGGCGAGAACACCATCGTCTATTCGCCGGGTTCCAATGCCAAGGCAAGTGCCGGCTATGTGCAATCACATCGCACGACCATCGCCGAATGCGCGGTATTGGGACTGTGTTTGGAGAGCCCGATTGCCACCGTTATCGCCGCCGCGCAGACCGCGCATGACGCTGGCGTGACCGTGCTGCTCAACGACTCGCCATTTATGGACGAGCTGCCTCACGAACTGGTGGAAGCCACGGATATTCTGCTGGTCAACCAGCATGAAGTGGCTCAACTGCTGGGCCTGCCGGATGATGACGTGGAATCACTCGACTGGTATGAGGTCGCCGAACGATTCACCGATTACGGATTCGACCGGGCGATAGTGACGCTTGGTGCGTCGGGATCGGTGGTGATCGAGAACGGACGTTGGCATCGCGTATCCGCCGCGCAAGTCAATGCAGTGGACACCACCGGTTGCGGCGACTCGTTCATGGGGACCGTGCTGGCTGGCTTGGCCGCCGGTCATACGCTGCTGCAATCCGCGCAAATCGGCTCCTACGTCTCCGCCTATGCGGCCACCAAGCTTGGTGCCCAAAGTGCCTACGGTACCGCCGAAGAAGTCATCGCCTACTTCAGCTGACCTATAATCGTACATATGTACGAAAGCCTGAGCCTGTTTTCCGAACCCACCAAGATGTGGTTCGAGCATGCCTTCGGTCAGCCGACCGAGGCACAGGCTCAGGCATGGCCGGCAATCCATTCCGGTCGCAATGTCTTGGTCATCGCCCCTACCGGTTCCGGTAAAACATTGGCCGCGTTTCTCTCAGCCATCGACCGATTGATGACCGTGCCACGCACGCGGCGTGCCGGTGTGCGTGTGCTGTATATCTCGCCGTTAAAGGCGCTCGCGGCCGATGTGGCCAAGAACCTAGAACAGCCTTTGGAGGGCATTGCTGCACAATGCGAGGCGCAAGGGCTGCCCGTGCCGAAGATCGCGGTCGCCACTCGTTCAGGCGACACCACCGCACAGGAGCGGCGGCGCATAGCCTCCCATCCACCGGATATCCTCGTTACCACGCCAGAATCGTTGTACTTGTTGCTCACTTCGAAGGCAGGGCGGATTCTCGGCACTGTCGATACGGTGATCGTCGATGAGATTCATGCAGTGGCGGGCACCAAGCGCGGCGCACATTTGGCGGTAAGCCTTGAACGGCTGGAGAACCTTGTCGCAGAATCGCGCAAGCGAGATGCAATCGATGCAGATGCTGATGAGGGCGGTGATGCCGCCATCGATGCTGGCCGCGGCGATCGTCATATGCAGCGCATTGGTCTATCCGCTACGGTGAATCCGCCTGAAAAGGCGGCGCGATTCCTGGGCGGCGGGCAACCGGTTACCATCGTGAATCCCGGTGGGCGGCCTGCAATGGATTTGCGCATGATTGAGCCGTTGGAAAACATGCGTGATTTGCAGTCCGTGAATGCCAAGCAGCGTGTCGGTGGCGTGGATGCTGAACGGTCCGCTCCGCATATCAGTGGTGTCACGCCGGCCATGCAGCGACTTGCTGAACGCAGGGGCATTGTGCCGGTGGATGATAGAGATGTTTCTTCCACTTCTGGGGACGATTCTGATGCGAGTGATGAGTTTGATTCCTCCGCGTTGGTTGGAGCGGCGGGCGACCGTACCTCCGGTTCCATTTGGCCTGTGGTGGAACGCAGTATTTTGGATGAGATTCTCGCGCACCGCACTACATTGGTGTTCGTTAATTCGCGTGGTGTGGCTGAGAAACTCACTGCGCGCTTGAACGATTTGTATGCGCAGACCCGGCATGGCACCAATCCCGACACTGTGCGGGATCCGGGCTCTCCGGAAGGCCGCGAAGGGTTCTCCACGCATTACGATGCTGTGGTCGGCTCCACCACCATGCTTGTCGGCTCACATGAGGGCGATGATGTCATCGCCATGGCTCATCATGGGTCGGTTTCCAAAGATCGCCGCAAAATGATTGAGGAACGGCTTAAACGTGGTGAATTGCGCTGCGTGGTGGCCACCTCCAGTTTGGAGCTCGGCATTGATATGGGCTCGGTCGACTTGGTGATTCAAGTCGATACGCCGTTGTCGGTCTCCTCCGGATTGCAGCGTGTAGGCCGTGCCGATCATCAGGTCGGTGGCGTCTCTCACGCATTGTTCTATCCGCTCACCCGTCAGCAGATTGTCACTGGGGCCGCAAGTCTGGAAGCCATGATTGCCGGCGATATAGAACCATTGGCCGTGCCGCGCAATCCGCTCGATATTCTCGCCCAGCAGACCGTGGCCGCTGCCGCGATGCACGATTTGAACGCTGATGACTGGTATGCCACAGTGCGTCGTGCTGCGCCGTTTGCCGAACTGCCACGTGACATGTTCGATGCGGTAATCGGCATGATGTCCGGCGAATACAACAGCGAGGAATTCTCGGCCTTCCGGCCGCGACTGGTATGGAATCGGGATAATGGCCTGATTTCCGCCCGTCCCGGTTCGCAGAAAGTGGCCGTTACCTCTGGCGGTACGATTCCCGATCGAGGGCTGTACACCGTGGTCCTGCCTGAGGCGGACGCCGGCAAAGGCCAGCGTCGCGTCGGCGAGTTGGATGAGGAAATGGTCTACGAATCGCGCGTGGGCGATGTCATTACGCTCGGCACCTCCACATGGCAGATTCAGGACATCACCCGCGACCGTGTGGTCGTGACTCCGGCTCCGGGCCGCACCGCCCGCCTGCCGTTCTGGCACGGTGAAGGCGCTGGCCGCGACTACGGTTTCAGCCGTACCATAGCCCGCTTCACCCGAGAAATCGCCGCCGGATTAGACGTGAAGCGGACTGAGGGGAGGTCTGCCGCAGAAGGTCCAGCTGTCCCAACCTTCATCCCAACAATCCTCACCCGTCTCCACCACGACGGCCTAGATGCCAACGCCATCACCAACTTGGCCCGCCTACTCTCCGAACAACAAGCCGCCACTGGTGCAGTCCCCAGCGACCAAACCCTTATCGTGGAGCGCACACGCGATGAAGACGGCGGATGGCGCATCGTGCTGTTAAGCCCCTTCGGCCGCCGCGTTCACGAACCGTGGTCCATGGCCATCAGCCGCAGACTGCGCCAACGCTACGGTTTCGACGGGCAGGTATATGCCGCCGATGACGGTATCGTCATTCAGCTACCGGACGGTGACGGACATATTCCTGCTCAAGACCTGTTCCTTTTCGACCCAGAAGACCTCAAAGCAGATGCAGAGCGTCAAGTGGGCGAGTCCGTGCTATTTGCCGCACGATTCCGCGAATGCGCCGCCCGATCACTGTTCATGCAGCGATCCGACCCGGGCCGTCGCGTGCCCCTATGGCAGCAGCGACTGCGCGCCGCACAGCTCCTGCAATCCGCACGTATGGCCAAGAACTTTCCGCTGCTGCTGGAAACCGCGCGCGAATGTTTGCAAGACGTATACGACATGCCCGCCCTGAACGAGGTGATGACCGGATTGCAAGCCGGCACCATTACCGTGAAGGACGTGGAAACCGAGTCGCCATCGCCTTTCGCCGAGAACATTCTCTTTGGCTTCGTCGGCGTGGTGATGTACCAGTATGACCAACCTCAGGCCGAGCGTAGCGCGCAACTGCTGTCTCTCGATCCGCACGTGCTCGAACGCTTGCTCGGCACCACCGATATGGCACAAGTGCTCAACCCGGACGTGATTCGCGAAGTCGAACAGGAACTGGGGGAGCGCACTTTCTGGAATGAGCTTGCCGACGATGATGTGACTGGTCGCGTGACCCGTTACGCCAAAACCCATGGTCCTTTCACCGCCGATCAGCTCATAGCCGACCTGCACCTCGATGCTACGGATGCCGTGCACACTCTGGATGTGCTGGCTGCCAAAGGCGAGTTGCTGCAAGGCCACTTTGTAGATGATGACGAGCAAGGCCAACAGTGGCTCCATAAGGACGTATTCCGCCGTATTCGGTCTCGCTCATTGGCCAAGGCGCGTAAAGCAGTCAAGCCAGTAGAACCAGAGGCGTTCCAGATGTTTCTTATCGACCGACAAGGTATCGGGCCGGTCGGCGGCGAACGATATGAAGGTGCTGACGGGCTCATGCGCGTTATCGAGCAGCTGGAGGGCATATCACTGCCCACTGCACTCTGGGAGTCGGCAGTATTCCCCGCACGAGTACGAGACTACCAACCTGCATTGCTGGATGAGTTGCTGACCAGCGGCGATGTGGTCTGGGTCGGCTCAAAAACCGGGGGAACCAGTGCGATGGACCCCGGTGAGGTTGCTTTCTATCCGGCGGATTCAATATTGTTCAGCGGTGTGGAACATGGTACGACATCGAACGCCTCAGACGCCACCATGCCGGAAGCGATTCTGACCGCACTGGACTCAGGGGGAGCGTTCCATGCCCGTCAACTGATGGATGCCGCCAAACGTGCGTGGAATGAGACCGCGGAGCCGGACATCAATCCAAACACCGGCGAAATCATTCCGCAAGAGTGGAGCGAACAGCAGTTCAAGGATGCCTTGTGGAGCTTGGTCTGGCAAGGTAAGGTCACCAATTCCAGCTTCGCGCCGGTGCGTGCATTAACCGCAGGCGCAGCAAGCCCGCGTAAATCCACTACATCACGTCGTCGTGGGCGTGTCGCTCCGATTCGCCGAGCCACTACGGATATGACGTTAGGAGGTTTGTGGTCCGCCGTAATCGGGCAAGCTGAAGCCGAAGACACCGACCAGACCGAACGGGCACTCGCACTGGTCGAGACGTTGCTGGACAGGTATGGCGTCATCGCGCAGCCGGTGATTGACAAGGAAAATATCCCGGGTGGCTACTCAGCGTTGTATCCGGTATTGAATCGCATGGAGGAGCATGGTCGACTGGTACGAGGCATGTTCGTCCGTGGTTTCGGCGCGGCCCAATTTGCCGAGCGCGACACCGTGGATGCGTTGCGTCATCCGTCAGAGCATCGCGGCCAGTCCGTGGTGGCATTGAGTGTGCTCGACCCCGCAAATCTCAGTGGCTCCGCCATCGCGTGGCCGGACGCGCCTGCCGGTGCGGGTAAACCGGCACGCCGTATCGGAGCCACGGTCGTGCTCAATGCGCAAGGCGCGCTACTATACGCGGCCGCCAAAGCCAAGCACCTGACAGCGTTCGATCAATCGGTCGGCCATGAAGCCGCTGTCAATGATTCCGACGAACAAATGCGCAAGACCGCCACAGAACTGGCCTACGCCCTCAAACGCAATGGCACCGGCTCCGTGACATTCAGCGACATCAATGGCGAACCCCTCAACGCCCGTCACCCCTTCGCCCGCATCCTCCACCAGTCCGGCTTCACCCCCGTTCCCCAAGGCATGCGGCTGTACTGATTGAGCCCAGCTATCGAATGCGGTAGTTGGAGCCTCGTTGGGTCATGATGAGGCCGGCGCGGGTGAGCTTCTTATCCAGTGTGTAGAGGGCGTTCTTGAGTAAGCCCTGTTGCTCGAAGAATGGGCCGCCGACAAGTTTGACCAACTCGCTGGTGTTGACGAACTGGCCATCAGCCTTGACCAGCGCTTCAAGCAAACTGTATTCCAGACGGGACAGTGAGATTGCGCTGTGCGTGGATGCGTAGTAGGCCTTGTGATTCGTGGTGTCCAACGTGAGATTGCCACGAATGATCATGACGGGGGAGTCGGTGGCAAGCGAGCCGACGTATGAGAGCAGTTCGCCATCGGAGAATGGTTTGCTCAGCACGGCATCTGGGCGTCGTACGTTAGCTTGTGCGCTAGAGGCAGCATTGTCCGAGCGTTGTTCGGCTTCGGCATCTGAGTTGTTTGCGCGTGAATCCGCGCTGAAGGAGCTGTAGGGCGTCTCTTCGATAGGGGCGTACTCGTCAGGCAGCGCTCGCCAGCGGCTGCCTTCACCAATGGTTTTGCTGAGTGGCGTCGAAGTCAGCAGCAGAATCTTGACGGAGGCACGGGCATTGCGTAGGGATTCGATGAGCTGCTCGGTGGAAATGCCGAACAGGGATTCATCAAGAATCACTGCGTCAAATGACTCCTTGGCGACAGCGGCGAGCGCGATACTACCGGTGCTTGCCAAAGACACCTCATGACGACCGGCAAGCAGGGCACCACGAATGGCGTGGGCCAACGGTTCATTGGATACGGCAACCAGTAGTCTCATCGCCACCTCCTTAATGCTTAGTGTAGGCCGGGTTTAGGGTCTCTTCTCTATTGTTTGGCTCACTATCGTTCGCTCCTCGCCTACAAACACCCCACTGGGGTGTTTGCTTTACGGCTCGGCCCATCAGAGGGAGCTTAATTGAGGTTACGCAATGAAGGCGATGGGGGAGGCGAGGTCTACTCCGGAACCGTCTCGGCGCATATCGGGCTTGGGAAGCTCGACCGGAGAGCCTGCGGATGTAGAGGCGTGCAACGGGTAGAGGCCCACCCAGGCAAGAATCAGCGTGTTCTGGCCCTTCAGGAATCGCTGGGAACGCACGCCGCCGGTAGCGCGACCCTTGGTGGGGTACATTTCCAGCGGAGTGACCTTCGCCGCGCCGTTTTCGGTGCCGGGCAGTGCATCGGAATCGCCGGCCACGGTGAGCACCACTGCACCGGATCCGGAAGTCAAGCCGTTCTCGCCCTCTTCATAGGTCCATGCCACCTTGCCGGCGGGAACCACGTTGAAGGCCGCCACACGGGCGCCCTCGGCCAGCTTGATGCCGGCCATACCGCCCGCAGTACGACCCTGCGGGCGCACGTTCTTCGCCTCAAAGGTCAGTAGCGAGGAATCGGAGGAGATGAACACCAGACGGTCGTCATCCTCGGCCACGGCGGCGAATACCACTTCGTCGCCATCTTTCAGATCAATGACGGGCCAAGAATCCATGGTGGTGGGTGCCTCACGATTCCAACGCTTGATGACACCGTTACGGGTACCGATAGCCAGCGACGGCAACGGCTTGGCCTCGGCGGCCCCGCCATCCTCGCTCTCGTCCTTGGCACTGGTCTTGCCGGACGTCGGCTGCTCCATGGCAATCGCCGTAATCACACGCTCACCGCGAATCGGATCGGTGGATTCGGTCATGCCGATCAGTTCGTCGGCCTGAACTCCTCCCTTCAGCGACAATGTGGCGGCAGCGGGCAAGGCAGGCAAATCAACCACATGCGCGAGCACCAGGCGGCCGGCCGACGTGACCAGCCCATACGTAGCGCGCGTGGAAGTCTCGAAGATTGTGGTGATCTGATCGTCTCTCAAACGCTCATCGGAAGTGGATCGTGCATTGAACACGTCCATCGCGCTTGGCGTGGTACGGGCAATCAAACCGGTAGCGCTCATCATCACCACGCACGGCTCGTCCTCGATCTTCAAGGCTCCGGTCAGCGTGGACTGTTCGCCGGTCTTCTTGGCCGCAGCTGCGGCTGCGGCCACATCGGCTTCGGCGGAGGAGATCGTAGTGGCGGCCTTCACCGCTTCGAGCGCGGACTTGGACACGCCCGAAGCCCCGGCACCCTGCGCCACGACCGGCGTCAACGTGCCATCCGGGTCGGCGTCCAGCAGCACGACGTGCTGGCCGCGCATTGCCAGTTCGCCGGCAATGTGGGTGGCGAGCGTGGTCTTGCCGACGCCTGGAGGGCCGAACAGGATTACGGAGCTCGGCGCGGTGAGACTGCCTTTGCTGGCCGGATTGGCGAGGCGGCGCAGCGGCGAGCCCTGGCCCAACACCTGCGTTTGGCCAATCACCTCGTCCAAAGTGCGTGGACGCATGCGCACCGCCAACGGCCGTGTCATCGACTCCGGCGCATCAGCCGTCCCAAACAAATCGTTCTCACTCATAACGTCCTATAGTACCCCAGTGTTCGAACAGAC
>ERZ1106931.959-NODE-959-length-14352-cov-8.708260_pt1 | contig 14352 bp, 7 predicted proteins | sample MGYA00403664_ERZ1106931 | MGnify/ENA primary metagenome ERZ1106931 (study PRJEB35170, sample SAMEA104062435) | human gut metagenome | biome: human gut; feature: human-associated habitat; material: faeces | place: Denmark | collected 2012-06-29 ... | reverse complement strand
TCCTGCTAGTGGTAAGTCTCAGTGGATTCGTGACAACAATCTTGAGGCTTACACCTTAGAAGCCGATCATTTCCGTATGCTATTACGCAGCCCTTCCCTTGGTGAAAACGGCTGGTATATTTCACAAGAGGATAATGGTCCGGCCTGGGAACTCCTACTAGATTGCTTAGAGAAACGAATGAGCAATGGCGACTTTATCGTTTTAGATGCTACCCACACTACATCTAAAGCTGTTAATGCATATAAAGAATTGCTTAACAAATATAAATATACTGTATATTACTACGAACCAGATACATCATTAGAAGAATGTTTAGCTCGTAATGCTACACGAACAGATTACAAACGAGTGCCTGAGCAAGTTATACACCGCATGCACAAGATGATTAAAACAACTACATTACCAAAGTTTTGTAAGAAAATAAATTCTATCGATGAAATCAACAATTACTTTACTGTAAATTTAACGAATCGATATGAACGAGTGCGTATCATCGGTGATATTCATGGCTGTTACACGGCATTACAACAAGCTATCACTCCATGGGATGAAAAAACACTTTATATCTTCTGTGGCGACTATTTGGAGCGCGGTATTGAAAATAAAGAAATGATATATGAAATGATGCGCCTCAGCACATTACCTAATACGATTATGTTAGAAGGCAATCACGAACGACATATTGCAAACTTTGCATTCAATACAAAGTTAGATCATTCCAAACGATTTATGAAAGAAGTAGTAGCACCTATCGTAAAAGATATGACAAAAAAAGATGTAGAATCACTACAACGAGAATTACGCCTCTTTTATAAATCACTTCGTCAATGCTATCCTTTCAGCTTTCATGGCAAAAAATATTTAGTATCCCATGCTGGTCTTTCCTATGTACCTAATATGACCTTTATAGCTACCTCTACCTTTATAAATGGTTTTGGAGCTTACGAAACAGATATTGCTAAAATATATGATAATAATTACGAAAAAGGTATGTGTCAGAACTTTATTCAAATTCATGGTCATCGCGGTGTTCCAGATGGTAAATATTCCTTCTGTTTAGAAGGAGAAGTAGAGTTTGGTGGAGAACTCAAATACATTGATATTACTGCAGATGCTTTTACTAAAAATGGTATTAAAAATGATGTGTACGATAAAGATTACATGCGCCATGAATACCAAAACATGACACAACATGTCATCTTCACGCAAAATGAAGATATTAATATTTTGGGTAATTCTAAATTAGTAAAAGTGAAAAAATGCTCTCCTAACCTATATTCTTTGAACTTTACCTCACGTGTATTCCACAAACGATTATGGAATGAAAATACAGTACAAGCTCGGGGATTATTTGTTGATCGTATGACAGGAGATGTAAAATTACGTAGTTATAATAAATTCTTTAATCTCAACGAACGACCAGAAACTGAGTTAAATAATTTAGCTAATACTCTCTCCTTCCCTGTAGAAATTCGAACTAAAGAAAATGGATACCTCGCTATTCTTGGTGTTATTAATGATGAGTTAGTCTTTGCTTCTAAATCTACTACAGAAGGTATGCACGTAGATTTATTTAAAAATTTATTCCAAAAACTACCTACAAGCTTACAAGAAGAAATCAAAGAATTATTAAAACGTAATTGCTGTTCTATGATGTTTGAAGTCATCAGCCAAGAAGATACACATATTATAAAATATGACCAAGATCATCTTTATGTACTTGATATGATTCAAAATACGCTAGATGTAAATGGTAAACATATTGATGTATCTTTCTCTAGGGAAAGGCTAGCAGAACTAGACTCCATCCTTAAGAAATATGATACACAATTGATATCTATTGTAAAAACAGTTCAACAAGTAAATACTATGGACGAACTGACAAACATCATAAATAAAGAACTCAATTCACATCATGAGTCTGAAGGCTTTGTATTAGTCGATAGCAATGGCTTTATGACAAAATTTAAAGGTCCTTATTATAATACTTGGAAGCACCGGCGAAATCGAATTCTAGAACCATATCAACAAAATGGTAAAATTCCTTATGAAAACTGTAAAAATGAAGATGATAAAAAATTTGCAGATTTCTTGAGTACACTAGAATATGATGTAGTTTGTAAATCCACCTTACTAAATATAAAAGAAATGATGGAAAATAAGGGCTTACTATAAAAAGAATCATATTTTTTTAATATCCTGCGATAAAACCAAAAGAGGTTGCAACAGAATGTGATTTAATCGCATTCTAGTTACAACCTCTTTTTCTATTATATTTTTCTTACACTAAATACTAAAACTCCATTACACCAGTAGTAGTAATTCTAATTTCTGGAATTACTGTTAATGCAAGGAAGCTCAGATTGATAAATGGATCTAGTCCCTTAGGCACACCCATACCGTAGGCAATGTCTTTCATCTTAGCTACTTTAGCATCTACTTCCTCGTGTGGTCGATTTGTAATTAACCCCATTACTTCAAGGGCTAATTCTTCTACTACTTTACCTTCACTTGTAATGACATAGCCCCCACCAATTTCACGAATACGTTCAATGGCTACCATCATATCTGCATCATTATCGCCTACAACGATTAAATTATGGGAATCATGTGCAAAGGATGTTGCAATGGCACCGTTTTTAAGATTAAAACCTTTCAGAATGCCTACACCATTTTTGCCTGATGCTTTATAACGCTCAATACAAGTAATTTTATTGTACTCTGCATTTGGTTTAAATAGACCATTTTCTACAGGAACGCCTTCAACCGTTTTTTGTGTAACGATTTGGCCCGGTACAATATTAATAATAGCTTGAGGACTGTCTACATTAATGTCGAGTTTCTCTTTTGTGAAAGTCCCTATATTAATAGTGTGTAATAATTCCCTAGGAACTTCCTTCTCTTCTCTAACAAGAACTCGTTCAATAGGTTTCCCCTTATAGAACACTTCATGTATTGCTACGCTATTAGGATCATCGAGAACTACAAGATTTGCTTTATAGCTTGGGGCAATAGCACCTAAGTCTTTCAAATGATAGCAAACCGCCGTATTGGTAGAAGCCATTTTATAAGCTTTCACAGGGTCTAAGCCAAGTTCAATAGATCTGCGAATGTTATAACTGATATGACCTTCAGAGCGGATATCCTCAATGTGTTTATCATCTGTACAGAAACCATAGTATTCTGTATTAGCTTTGTTATGAACGATACCTTGTACGATAGCATCTAAATTATGAGCCGCACTACCTTCGCGAATCCATACGTAGATACCATTTCTAACTTGCTCTTTAGCCTCTTCGTAGGAAATACATTCGTGGTTTGTAGTAATGCCTGCTAGACGATAGCTTGCCAATTGCTTTGGTGAAAGCCCAATAATATGACCATCCATAATCATATCTTTAAAATAATCTAATTTTTTTACCATATATGGATCTCTATCAATAACACCAAAAGAGTCCATAACCTCACCTAGGCCTAAAATGCGAGGATTACTTTGTAACTTATGTAACATATCGCCGTCTAAAATAGCGCCGTTGTCCTCACCAGGTACAGCAGGCACGCAGGATGGAGCCATAACATATACATCACCTTGAGCGGAAGCCGTCTCATTGATCATGTATTCAATGCCTGCAATACCTGCTACATTGCCGGCTTCATGTGGATCTACTATAAAGCCTAAGGTACCAACTTGAGATGCTTCAAACACCAATTCCTTTGGATTCACCAAAGTAGACTCTAAATGTAGATGGCTGTCGATAAAGCCGGGCACAATATATTTACCACTATAGTCATATTCAGTTTCACCGCTATAGGTACCTACACCGATAATCGTATCATCGTGAATGGCAATATCGGCCACATCCCACTCTTCGGTAAAGACATTTAAAACAGAGGCCCCTTTTAATACAACAGGAGCTTTCTCAAGGGCTTGAGCCTCTCTAGAAACTTTTGTATTGAACGTTATCATATAAGGAACCTCCTACATAAAGATCTCTTTCAAAATAAAAATAAGTGCTAGGAAATACATAACAACAGAAATATCACGATATTTACCAATAAGGACTTTAATTAATACGTAACTAACAAGTCCCCATTCAATACCAATACCAATAGAGTAAGCAAATGGCATCATAATGATTGTCAAGAATGCTGGCAGTCCTTCCGAAATATCCCCAAAGTTAATATCCTTCACTGAGGACATCATAAATAAGCCCACTACAATCAATACAGGAGCTGTAGCCGCCACAGGAATGACCATAAGCAATGGTGCCAAGAACAAAGATGCAATAAATAAACCAGCAATAGTTAGGGCCGTTAAACCTGTACGACCACCTTCTGCTATGCCTGCTGCAGATTCAACAGCTACGATATGTGGAGATGTACCTACTGCACTGCCTACAATCGTACCTATAGCGGCAACTTTCATACAAGAACTTTGAACAGCCATTTGTTGATCTTGAGGTACCTCCGCTTGATTTGTTAAACCAATCAATACACCTACTACGTTAAATAAATTTACAAATAAAAATGTAAATACAACGAACAACATATCCACTGATAGTATTTCACTTATATCATAGTGGAACCAAATTGGCTCTAAAGATGGTGGCATGGAAAATACTGTAGCTGGTAATTTAGTGATACCACAGAAGAAGCCTACTATAGCAGCTATAATAACAGCGAGGAAGATACCACCTTTAATATTTCGACCTGTAAATACAGCTATTAAAATCACTCCTAAAATAGCTACTAAGCTAGATGGTGATTGTAAATCCCCTATGCTTATAAGTGTTGCAGGATTACTGACTACTAGACCTGCACTACTTAAGCCAATAAGAGCAATAAATAGACCAATACCAGCTGTTACGGCTAGTTTAATGGTATGCGGTATAGCATTAAATAAATATTCTTTTAGTGGAGTCACTGCAATGAGCAAAAATATTAACCCCGCTACAAGCTGCGCCGTCAAAGCAAAAGCAAAACTATGCCCCATTTGAACTACAATGGTGTACGCAAAAAATGCATTAATACCCATCCCAGATAAACCGGCAAAAGGCATATTACTATAAAGTGCTAATAATAATGTCATGATAATGGCGCTCACAGCAGTTGCTGTAAATACAGCACCTACATCCATTCCTGCAGCACCTAAAATGGCTGGATTAACAGCTAATACATAGGATACACATAAAAATGTAGTAGCTCCAGCAAATAACTCTCTCGATACAGATGATCCACGTTCAGTAATTTTAAATAACTTGTCTAATGTACTACGTTGCACTTGTGCTGACATAAAAAATCCTCCTCTCATACTTATGTGAATAATCTCTCCTTACTAATATATTTCTACACAAATGTATAAATCTCCTGTTGATGTACTAAATATTAGACATGAAATAGACTATAGATATAGATATAGATATAGATATAGGTATATATACAAATATAGATATAGATATAGGTATAGGTATATATACAAATATTGATATAGATTTAGATATGGATTTGAATATAGATTGTATGTATAGATTAAAATGTTAGTACAAATAAAAAGACCAACTTATGATATACATAAATTGGTCCTTCATTATGATGTAACTGTCTATTTTAAAGATACTACCAGTTAAAACTATTTATTTTTAACTGGTAGTATCTTCATATATAGTAAATTATCTTTGTTATGTTGAAATTATATTATTGTCGTATATAGATAGTAATCTAGTATTCTAAACCTAATTATACAAAAAACATATGAGAAAATTATTTACTAAGTTTCTCCAAAAACGATGTGCCAATGCCCCATTGTTTTAGTTCAAAGTTTTCCAAAATGGTTTCCCCAATATCTGCAAAGCTTTTTCTATCGCCTAGGTCTATAGGCCCATTCATTCGTGGACTATATCCAAGTATAGGTACTAATTCACGGGTATGATCTGTCCCCTTCCAAGTTGGATCGTTACCATGGTCAGCAGTGATGAGTAGTAAATCGTCATCATTCAGTAATTGCAATAAGCCGCCTAGTTGGTAATCAAAGTCCTCAATAGCCCGTTTGTATCCTTCTACATTTCTGCGATGACCATATAAGCTATCAAATTCAACGAGGTTAACCATCATTAGACCACGCTCAAAAGAGGAACCAAGTAAATATGGAACCATATTCATGCCATGGGAATTAGTCTTTGTTGGATAGCTTTCATCCCATCCTACATGAGCATAAATATCGCCAATTTTACCAACTGCTACTGTTGGCACACCAGCATCTTGTAACTCTTGTTGTACCATCTTTTTCTCTGGCATACGACTATAATCGTGACGATTAGAGGTGCGAACAAAACTACCTAGTTCACCTACGAAAGGACGTGCAATAATACGGCCTACATAGTAATCGCCGATGCATACCTTATCACGGGTAATTTGGCAAATACGGTATAATTCATCGATAGGAATCACATCTTCATGAGCGGCAATTTGGAATACAGAATCTGCCGAGGTATATACAATAGGCTTACCTGTTTTGATGTGCTCTGCGCCTAGTCGCTCAATAATTTCTGTACCAGATGCTACTTCATTACCAAGATAACCATAGCCTGTCTCTTTTGTGAAAGTATCCATCAATTCTTTTGGGAAACCTTCATAAAAGGTTGGGAATGGAACGGTAACGGGATGCCCCATCATCTCCCAATGACCACTAGTCGTATCTTTACCAGTACTGAGCTCAGCCATTCGGCCAAAGGCACCTTTGATGCTTTCACCAGTATCAGAAATATCAGCAATGCGACCTAAGCCAATAGATTTTAAATTAGGACAATGAATCTGATCAGCCGTTGATTCAATATGGCCCAAAGTATTAGAACCTTCATCACCAAATTTTGCAGCATCAGCAGCGTGACCGATACCAACAGAGTCCATAACTAATAAAATAATTCTTTTATACATAAGTACTCCTATTGTAATACTCAAGCAGAATAATCCATGCTATACTACCTTTAAGGGTCAAATAACGTGAGTTAGGTTCATCTCCGTAAGGAGGTGATGCTATGACAACATATGAATCGCTATCTATAATGATAGATTTTTCTATGCTCATAGTAGCAATCATTACTATTATGATTACGATATTTTTTAATAGCCGTAAATAATAATGAAAACGCCTAACGTATGAGGTATCCTACCACCTCAACACGTTAGGCATCATCAAATTTCCCTATTTTAGATGAGCCTAACGCTAACGGCACGTTATTTGGCTCTCTTTATGTGTTAATTATACTATATATAATTATGAAAATAAAGTACTACTTAAGATAAGGCATAGCTAACATTAGAGCTGCTAAGGATTTACTATCCTTAATTTGTTCATTCTTAATAGCCTCTAGTAGTTCAGGTAATGTAAAGTACTCAAGCTCTACATACTCATCTGGATCCCAATTGGTTTCACCCATAGTGAGATCTTTCGCTAAATATAAATGTAATACTTCATTACAGAAACCAGGACTTGTTGCAATAGTACCTAATGGAATCCACTCGTTAGCACGATACCCTGTCTCCTCTGCTAACTCACGTTTAGCACAAGTTAGAGGCTCTTCATTAGGATCTAGTTTACCTGCTGGAATTTCAAGCAAAGGCTGTTGCAGAGCATAACGGAATTGGCGCTCCATTACGATTTTATTATCTTCTGTAACAACTACAATCGCAGTTGCCCCTGGATGATGAACTACCTCACGCCATGCCTCATTACCATTTACATCAGCTATATCATAAGTGACTTTAATTAGTTTACCATCAAACTTCATCTCGCTAGATTTTTGTATTTCTTTGCTAATTGCCATATATAATTCCTCGTATATAAAATGATTGTTACCTTATAAAACCTACTCTTCATTATAGCACAAATTATGTACACAAAAATAAGGTCCTACTAGTCAGAATCTGACTAATAAGAACCTTATGGAACAAAATTATATAAATAATACGCTACCTTTACATAGTCTTGTAGTACTGTATCTACAATACTACACTTTACATCTAGCTCAGCTTTGAGTGCCGTTTCAGGATTGAGTTCTCTAGATACCACCATATCAACGATAGATTTCGAGAAACCAGATACGAGAATAACACCGCTTGGATGCACTTGTAGAGGAATTGTATTATGTGCATAGACGGATACATTCCAGAAAATTAGTCGTGGCATACTATACCCAAGGGATTCAAACTTCCGGCGACACGTTTCAATAACAGTTATGTTATCGTCATGCTCTGTAGCCTGATCAAACTGCATATCAGAAATAATAAGGCACGCTGAAGGTAACTCGTCTTGACGCAGATGATTTTTAACAGCTGTGTCTAGAATTAAGTCAAAAGTTGCCTCTATATCCGTATTACTATAATCCTCAAATCGATGTAAGCGTCTTAACTTATCCCTCAATGTTTGACACATTGAAATATCTACCATTTGAGGCCTATTGCTAAAGGTAATGAATCGATTTTTAAAAGATTCATTCTTATTATGCTGTGCACAATACAATGCAATCGAATCTGCTACACTAAGTGCTGTGACATAACTATTACCAGATAGAATTTGCCCCATAGATCCAGACCCATCTCTTATGACTAGAATATCGTCATAATCCTTAGGTGGTTCTTGGGCATGCCATAATTGCTCTAAGGTTTCATCATGCGGTTTTAAAACATTTCTCCAACAACTATTATTATCTATATAGGCTTGTACAATATCGTACAAAAACATAGAGTTCGCATTAATTTTAACAGCATCGTCACTCTTTTGTAATGATGTAAGATAGGCCTTACGACGTTCTTCATCATGTTTTAAAAAGGCTTGACGATATTTAAGATTAGCTTTAGATGGTACATGATTATAATTAATATCATTCCATTGGTTGAGGGATGCCTTTCTATCTACTACCGCTAAATGTTCGCGTAACTTAGACAAGGTTTTGCGGTATTCACGTGCACTGAAATGTAACAAGGATTGCAAAATAATCGCCTCAGAACGTTTTTGTTTAGAGGATGTATTATTGGACGGCATCCATTTAGCTAACAAGCTAATGGAATCGCCGAGTCCACAGCCTATAACATCACGTCTAAACTGATTGGCAATTAGCTCTCCTAGTCCATCATGTAAAATACCACTCGTTGTATCAAAATAGATGCGTAGCACATCATCCCAACGACCATAATTCCATAACTCGGTGCCGATGATGAATTGCAATGCCATCTCTGGATGCAAATCACCGACTTTTGTAAGCATCATACGAAATACATCACGCTCGCCAAGTCCTAACTTAATATGGCGGGCATACATAAGCCATTTCATGGTATAAATAGGCTCTTCCTCGTAAGATGTAATAAATAGACGTAACGCATCCACTGCATCCATAGTCCAATCTTCACCATAAAAGTATCGACTATGTTCATCTTTACCATAGAAATTAACATCCGCTTGGCGCAATGCAGGCACAGAGAAATTAAGGTCCACCAAAGCGCTACCACTCGTACGATATGCTGTGCCATCATTCGCAGTATAAGATTTTTCATTCTTTGTTAAAGCGTCCATAAATGTATTCATAGTTCCTATCTCCTTAGCATATAAAAAACCGCTCCAGATTATCACAACGTAAATTTTGAAAGCAAAATAAACAAGACAACCGTAAGCGGCTACAATACAAAGTTCAAGACAATTACTAACCTCACTGAGGCTAAGGCTAACTAGACACGATACTCTAGACCAAAAGGTCTCCAAAATCACTTTTTCTGGTTATTTAATCAATGGATTGCTGCTAGTGTCTAACCTTATGAATCGTTTATGAACGATAACTATTAAATTATACTAGATTCTATACTCATCTTAATCAAGCTTTTTATGTTATAGGATTGCTGTTAGAATCTAAGTCTTTCTGTGCTACATGTTGGTGATATCTTTCACCTTATGATGTAATTATATTACACGCATCCGTGTGTGTTAATAATTATTTTTAAAAAATTATATTTTTATTAAAGATAGGACTAACAATACATATTTCATTATATTGCTAGTCCTTTATAGTTACTACTAATTTTCTGCCTATGGTAAAAATATACAAAATGTATTTGGATCTAATGGATTATGTAGATGAAGAAATCCCCCAAATATGCACTATAATATTAGGCCAGTGTGCTCTTAATGCACTACTTTAGAATAAATCCTGGCTTTATTTATATTAAATGATATATACTCTACTATATCTTTATTTAATCTAAAATCTTATTTTTTACATTTTAGAGATCACCATTAATAACTGCTGTTTTACACAATACATATAATGAATTGCAATAAGTAATGCGACAATATTAAATCAATTTTCTAATCTCATATTTTAATATGTCAAATGGTATTTTAAGTATAAGTTATTTCCCTGGTCGATTATTAATGAGTATTGTAGCTTCTGTTAGTTGATCTATCGTTACTTTAGCTAAATAGCTTTTCTTAGAGAAAAGCTCTCGAAGTAAACCATTACTATTTTCACTTTACCAGCCTTATAAGAATTGGCAAAATACATTGTATGCTAAACACTGTTTTGACCTGTTTACATCACACAAATTCCTTACCAGGCCCACAGTGAAGGTTTTAAGTAATTTACTTATTAATATATTGTAGAGCGAAGTTATAGCTAAAAACATAGAGCCTTAGTTAGGTTATCCATTTTTTTCATACATAGAACCGAGTTTTAAGTTCGATAAATATATCTAAACAACCTTTACTTTAGTCCTGCCGGAAAAAACATTGAATCTGGCTTCTAATTGTCATAAACCTCTCATTTTCAACCTCTTGAGGTCATACTTTAATAGCTCTTTTAACTGTAAATCATCCAAACTTTTTCTTATGTACCAGGCTTTTTTCCTTTTTGTCTAAGTCCTGTTTCCGTTACAATAAGAAAACTACGATAAATCCAGAAATATATTGCCTTAAAACTTAAAATTACAACTAATTCATTATCAACCAATTCTTCTGGAGAACAAGTTTATTGTAATCTAAATTCAACTAAAACTACTAATTGAGATGTTAATTTTATTGGTCTCACTTTATTAGCAGAGACTTACTATTTGCCAGCTGTTATGCTTTAATCGAAGCGTATTGGCCTTCAACACAATTTAATTTCTTTGCTACAGTAGAATAATGAACTCCGCTTAAACTAACAATTTTATGAACAAAACACCTTTCTTTTCTTAAAATTTTAATTTGACTAAGTTTTTTATTGTAAAATATATAAAGCTTATATTAGAGACCTCCGAGTCATGTATTTGTGGATAATTACATTTTACACAAGATCTCCAATATGAATATTGTTATTAGTCTCAATATATTTTACAATTCATCTATTTTATTAAATCTCAAGTCGTTGTTCTGGAAAAAGCGAATTATAATGTTCCTGACTAAAAATTATCATATTTGCAATATCATCTTTATTTAGTACATCTACTTGGTCTTCTTTAACTAAAAATTGAATAGAACACATCTTATATAAAATAGACACTAATAATACCAATCGTTCTACCCTAGACTTTTCTTCGATTGTATATTCATTCCAAAAAGTTTTACACTCAACTATATCAATAAACCACTCTAAGTCAGAAAGGTATTTATTAAAAATTATCCCTAACAAACCTGTATATCCTTCAGCCAACTCTTTTATATCAATTAATATAAAAGTTGCTTTACGCAAAAGTTCTGCTATTTTACGAGCTTCTAAATATACTTGTTTAGCATTTTCTAGTGCTTTATCTCCTGTATAATTTAAATAGTATCCACCAAGCATTAGTCCAATACCAATACTTCCACTACCTAAGAGAGTTGAACCTAAAGCAACACCCCCACCACCAGCAGCTAAACTACCCCCACCAATAGTAGCAAGGACCGCATTAGATGCTGCAGCACCCGTTAAACTACATATCGCTGTACCTGATGATGTAACACCAAATGAGGTAATAATTGATGTGACTGCACCACTTGCTGCGAACGCCCCTGCAGTACCTATTGCGGCACTAGCTAAAGTAGTTTGAATATAATCTGCCTCGGTAGATATTTTTTTTAATTTCTCAATAGTAATATTATCTAAACTAGAATCTATAATAACTTCATCTTTAAATAATGGGCGTTCTTGCAAACGCTCCATCGAATCACAAAAAACTTGAAAGGTTGATAATACTGCAAGTTCTACTTCACCTAAAACGTCCATGGCGTTTTGAGCTAATTTTTCATGCTCCTCCATTATTGCCTGAAATTCCAATAATGTACTTTCAAATACTTCTATTGCTTCTTTAGCTTTTGATAGTTTTTCTACTCCAGAAATCCCTTTTGAAATACCTTTAGCACCAGACGCTAAAGCAATAGCTCCGATAATTAATGGTAAGGCCATAACTACTCTCCTATTCAATTATTCTACGGTGGAAAATACGATAAAATAAATTATAACTCAAATACTAGCTGATTTTTCCTATCTCCCATAAAAGTATTAAAATCATCAGTCCATGGCAATTTAATATCTAATTCAGACAAAATTTCCTTTAATTTACTATTAATTTCTATTATATTATCACCTTGTAGAATATTTAAAACGCTATTATATTTATTAATCTCAAGCTTCAATAACTCTATATCAACTGACATTAATTTAGCTACATATTCTTCATATAATAAAACTTGATTTTTTAAATAATCAACATGCTCACTAAATGGATCAATAGTTAATTTAGAAATATACTCAAGAATCTTTTTACTTAAATTTCCCTTATCAATAAAATATATAAATGTGCAACTCAGTATGCCAGATACAAATAGCTCCGTAAAGGTAACTAATAGATCTCCAATAAATGGAATTGTAGATAAAATTGGTGATAGATATGAACCTAATAATATACCTATTGTAGATGCAGCTGCAGTTGATAAAAGAACTAAAATAGCATGAATTTTTTCTTGCCAACTTTTATGATTTTTGAAAAAAAGAATTTTAAATGACTGTACCAATGCACTACAAATATTACGCATAATTTTTATTGAATTAGTCATTAAAGTTTTAAATATATTAGTAAGTGTTGTTGTTAAAGATGATATAATCCCAGTAATCATACCATCCTTTAATTTTAAAATGATTTCTTTATACTTTGATTTTGCATTCTTAAAACCATCTTTTATTCCCTCAATAATTTCTACGAAATATACTTTTAAGGTATTACTATTACATAAACGAATTCTTTCCTTTACTGAATACCATACTTCCAACAGAATAAATCCAATAGCTTGCTTAATTGCAATTTTAGAGCCTAGTATACCTGCAGCCTTTGAAGTATCTAAAAGAAATCTATTACTGTAATAGTAATCTTTATTTAACTTATTTCTCATAGATTGTATAGAAGAATTATATAATTTTCTCATCTGATTTGGCTTTAATTTTTCAAGTTCTTCATATTTTTTTAATTTCTTTTTCTCATCAATAGTTAGAATCTCTTTGCTATATAATTCTTTTATTTTATTTTGTCTTAATATACGAGTAGAATTCCAAGACTCTAGAAACTCTTCTACATCTTTTGCCCCTTTTGATCTATTTATTACTGAAATGGTAGGAACTAAATTATCTTCTGAATTTACTAAAACAACAGGATTTAATGATGTTGCATAAATAGCTGCATTATCATGTATACTTTTAGCCGAAATAATATGATCTAAGTCATGAGAATCATATAATATATTCCCAGTATAAGCATCATTAATTCCAATCTCTTTTCTATGTCTACTATACATATGATTTATTCTTTTATATTCTTTATCACTATGATACAGATGAGAATCATAATTGCCACGATTATTATATTGAAATAAAGTTTTTTCATTCTTAATATTTATATTTTTATCTTTTCTTACTTGCTCCAAGTTATGAATTGTATCAACATCACCACCATATTGATCTTGAATAATAAAATCTAATCCAAATGTTTGTAATAATGAATCTAAAATTACACGCTCATATTCATTAAAAATCGTTTCTTTAGTTGTATAATCATCAGAAATAACTATATTACCTTTATATTCTCCATCAATTGCTATATGAACTATAGTACCAATAGTGTCAACCTCATCATAAGAAATATTGTTACTCTTCATTAATTTAGAATTTCCTAATAGCACCTTTTTACCTTTTATTATGGCCTCAACACCATGACCAGCAACTTCCTTATAACTTTCAATTTCATTTTTATTAATTTCTTTACCATATGCATTGGCAATTGATAAGGCAATTGGATGATTCGAATTTGATTCACCAATAGCTGTTATTTCTAATAACTCATCTTCACTTATATTTTTA